>BNJV01002724.1_pt1 | contig 187240 bp, 259 predicted proteins | sample 8540591 | NCBI WGS metagenome assembly BNJV01 (sample SAMD00202457, study PRJDB9452) | human saliva metagenome | host: Homo sapiens | reverse complement strand
GGAGAAAACAATGTCAGTAAAAGGCGACATCGGTGTTATCGGCTTAGCCGTAATGGGGCAAAACCTCATTTTAAATATGAATGATCATGGGTTTAAAGTGGTGGCGTATAACCGTACCACTTCAAAAGTGGATGAATTTTTACAAGGTGCGGCAAAAGGCACCAATATTATCGGTGCATACTCTTTAGAAGATTTAGCTTCTAAATTAGAAAAACCACGCAAAGTGATGTTAATGGTGCGCGCGGGTGATGTGGTGGATCAATTCATTGAGGCATTACTACCACACTTAGAAGAAGGCGACATCATTATTGATGGCGGTAACTCAAACTATCCAGATACCAACCGTCGTGTTAAAGCATTGGCTGAAAAAGGCATTCGCTTTATCGGTTCGGGTGTTTCGGGCGGTGAAGAAGGTGCGCGTCATGGACCATCTATCATGCCAGGTGGTAACCACGAAGCATGGCCATATGTTAAACCAATCTTCCAAGCCATCGCTGCTAAAACCGAACAAGGTGAGCCTTGCTGTGACTGGGTTGGCGGCGAAGGTGCTGGCCACTTTGTGAAAATGGTTCACAATGGTATCGAATATGGCGATATGCAATTAATCTGTGAAGCTTACCAATTCTTAAAAGAAGGTTTAGGCTTAAGCTATGAAGAAATGCAAGCTATCTTCGCAGAATGGAAAAAAACTGAACTTGATAGCTATTTAATCGATATCACCACCGATATTCTTGGTTATAAAGATGCTGATGGTGAACCATTAGTTGAAAAAATCTTAGATACAGCAGGTCAAAAAGGGACAGGTAAATGGACGGGTATCAATGCATTAGATTTCGGTATTCCATTAACCTTAATCACTGAATCTGTCTTTGCTCGTTGCGTCTCTTCATTTAAAGATCAACGTGTTGCCGCTAACCAATTATTTCGGCAAAACAATTCAACCAGTTGAAGGCGACAAAAAAGTGTGGATTGAAGCGGTACGTAAAGCCTTATTGGCGTCTAAAAAAATCATTTCTTACGCACAAGGCTTTATGCTGATTCGTGAAGCCTCTGAACAATTTGGCTGGAACATCAACTACGGCGCAACAGCGTTATTATGGCGTGAAGGTTGTATTATCCGTAGCCGTTTCTTAGGTAACATTCGTGATGCATATGAAGCCAATCCCAGATTTAATCTTCTTAGGTTCAGATAGTTACTTCAAAGGCATTTTAGAAAACGCATTAAGCGACTGGCGTAAAGTGGTGGCAAAATCGATCGAAGTGGGTATCCCAATGCCTTGTATGGCATCAGCGATTACCTTCTTAGATGGTTACACTTCAGCCCGTTTACCAGCAAACTTATTGCAAGCACAACGTGACTACTTCGGCGCACATACTTATGAGCGTACCGACAAACCACGCGGTGAATTCTTCCACACCAACTGGACGGGTCGTGGCGGTAACACTGCATCCACTACTTATGATGTGTAAGTAAAAAACTCGTGATAAACTCACCGCACTTTGTTCGCATAAAGTGCGGTTTATTTTTACCTTATTTTGGAGAAACCTATGTTATCTCAATCACGCTTAGATAAAATTTCAGAAATGGAAAACCTTCTCAATGAAGCGGAAAGTTTCTTAGTCGAAGCGGAACAATTACTTGAAAAATGGCAAGTCTTCTTACCCAAAATGAAAACCTTAGAACACTATTATTTTGATGGTGACTGGCGAGACGATTATCAAGCTTATGAGGACGGTAAGATCCCAGAGGATATGCCTTGTGGTGTATTAAGTGAAGATTTAGTGTTTAATGCGAGTACGGGACATCATAGTTTGGCAATTGAATATTTGAAAGTGGTTGCGAAAGTATTAGATCAAACGAAAGATTAATACATCTGATTGTTTAAAAAATCATCGAAAAGGTAATGCATATTCCTGAACTTTCATTCATCTCTGTTTGTCTTACGGATTACTATCATGATAGATAGTTTTATATGTTAAACACGGAGAGATCCTATGAAATTAATTGGAAAATCACTTGTTATCGCGATGACTGTTATTTCCCTTGCAGCATGTGGGAATATGAGTCGCACTCAAAAAAATACAACAGCTGGCGCGGCTATCGGTGGCGCAGCAGGCTATATGATTGGCGGTAATGCCGCAACCACATTAGGCGGTGCCGCATTAGGTGGCTTAATCGGTAGCCAAGTTCATAAATAGTCAAAAAAATAACCGCACTTAATGAGTGCGGCTATTTTTTTATTATTTCTCTGTAGCTCTTTCTGCGCTTGGTTTACGGCGTTTACCAATGTTTTTCGTATCTTTATGACGAAGTTTGGTTTTCTTCTTCACCTCTGACTTTTTCTTTTCTTCACGCTTTTCTTTAATTCGTGCTTTTTGTTTTTTAGACATAGATTTTACTTCCCCATCTTTTGGTGGTTTGGTACGAGGTTCTAAGCCTTCTAAAATACGAGCTTTCAAAAGCTCTTCCGTGTAGCGTTTAATTTTACCGAGCAATTTGTAATCATGTGCTTCAACAAAAGAAACAGCCGTGCCTTTTTTTCCCTGCACGAGCGGTACGACCAATACGATGTAAATATGTATCTGCACTATAAGGTAAATCGAAAGTTCATGACGTGTGTCACATCATCAATATCAATCCCGCGAGCAGCCACATCAGTAGCCACTAACACAGTAACAACACCTGATTTCAATTTATCAATGGCGTTATTACGTTGCGTTTGTGCCATATCGCCTTCTAGATAAGTAGAGCGAATGCCACGTTTACGCAAAGTTTCAGAAAGCTCACGTACATCTTCGCGACGACGGACAAACACAATACCACGGCTCACTTTCTCAGTTTCGATAAAACGTGCAAGTAACTTAATTTTATGTTCATTGCTATCGGCGTGATAATACCACTGGTTGATTTTTCTTACGCTCACGACGACTTGGCTCGGCATCAATTTTTACGGGATCATTCAATAAACGTTCTGCAAAATCAACTAATAACTCCCCTTCTAATGTCGCTGAGAAAAGGAGCGTTTGTTTACGCCAACGTGTTTCAGCGGCAATTTTCTCTGCATCTTGGCCAAAGCCCATTTGCAACATGCGATCTGCTTCATCAAAAATCAGCATTTCTACCGCACGACAATCAAAGTTCTCTTCTTTGATGTATTGCAATAAACGCCCCGGTGTTGCCACCACGATATCCTGATTTGAATTAAATACTTCCCCATGATTTTGATACGCCACACCGCCGGTAATCGTAGCAATCTTCAAATGCGTGAATTGCGCTAGTTCTTCTGCTTGCTCCGCAACCTGCATCGCTAACTCACGGGTTGGCGTTAAAATTAAAATGCGAGGCGCGCCTGGTTTACGACGTGGATAATCCAATAAATGCTGAATCGCTGGCAATAAAAATGCGGCAGTTTTTCCTGTACCTGTTGGTGCAGAACCGAGCACATCTCGCTCTTCCATGGCAGCCGGGAATCGCTTCTAATTGAATTGCGGTTGGACGGGTGTAGCCTTTCTTTTCTAAGGCTTTTAATAATTCGGGGGAAAGATCGAATTCTTCAAATGGGGATAAATTCATTATTTTGCGTTAATTTGTTAAAATTGGGGCTGATTATACCTGAAAGTGCGGTCATTTTCCGCAAGATTTTATGAGCAGCTTTACCTTCAAACAATTCCATATTAATCAACAACATTGTGCAATGAAAGTCGGCACAGATGGCATTTTACTTGGTGCTTGGGCGGATGTGTCTGATTGTCAGCGTATTCTTGATATGGGGACTGGCACAGGCTTGGTTGCATTAATGCTCGCCCAACGAAGTCATGAGCATTGTCAAATTGAAGCCGTTGAACTTGATCCCCTTGCAGCACAACAAGCGCAAGAAAACTTTAAGGCCTCACCATGGCACAATCGTCTTCATTTAACACACCAAGATGTGCAAACTTATTGCCAACAAACAGCACATCAATTTGATTTAATTGTGGCGAATCCGCCTTATTTTGCGCAAGGTGTGGAATGTAAAAATGATGAGCGTGCGCTTGCCCGTTATGTTCAACAAAGCCATTTAGATTGGTTAAATTGGGCGGCGAGTTGTTTATCCGAAAAAGGAAAAATCAGTTTTGTCTTGCCTTATGAGGCGGGAAAAACATTGATAAATTCAACCGCACTTTATTGCATCAAGCAGACTGATGTCATTACAAAAATAGGGAAAGCACCACAACGAATGTTACTCACGTTTAGCCGAGAGCATTTACCACAGGTAAAAGATAGCTTGGTGATTTATAACGAAAACAATCAGTACACCGAAGCATTTATTGCGTGACGAAGGCATTTTATTTGAAAAATGTAAGGGCATATTACTATGCCCTTTTTTATTGATGTGATTAGTGGCTTTTCCACTTTGACGAGTTTCGTCCAGTTGTAATAACCATATAATGAGTTGAGTAAGTAAGCACTATACATTAAAGTACATCGCTGGCTGCCCTTTCCCAAAGCAAAATGGAAAGCACATTTAAGACAATCCATAATAACCATTGCTCACGATAACGCAAAATCATCAATAATTGCGCCGCTACGGTGATAATCGTGGTTAAACCATCTAATGCTGTAGAACTCCCACCCGCTGCTTTTAAAGCCTGTACAAAAGCAGAATGTACCAATCCCCACACTCACGAGTAAAATAGCCCAACCTTTTGGCGTCAGAGCCTTGGCAATTACACTTTCACCACCATTATCGTTTTGCATGTGTTTGTTTCCACATAAAATAACCCGATAAATTGTGATGGGATATACACATAGAGCACCGTATTCATTTCACCAAGAAAATTGTTTCCCCAGGCGACATAAAAATAGGTGTAAGCAAAAATAAGCCCAAAGAAATAATTACTAATTTTTCCTTTACTCACAAATACTACACAGAGAATACCTGCAATACCCGAAATCATGCCTAATGGGCTATCCGGCATAAGAACATAAGCAATAATTTGTGCAGCAAGGAAAATAACTACCCATGCCACTTCAAAAGGCTTCCAACCGGATAAAAATTCTTCTTTAAGTCGTTCTGTCCAATTCATGGAACACTCCTGTTTTATGAAAAAGTATGCCATTTTTACACCGCACTTTTTTAAAGTAAAGCTTAGGTGATATTTAATTTAATTATTGTGAGAAAAATCACACTTTATTTTTCATGCTTTTACTCGCCTTCGCCTTGCATTCCCTTATAATCAGACTACAATATCGCCCCATTTTAAGAGATTCATTAAGAGGAAGATGATGTCATTTGCAATCGGTCAACGTTGGATTAGCGAAACAGAAAATAGCCTCGGATTAGGGATGATTACCGCCTTAGATTTCCGTTCTGTAACCCTTCACTTTCCCGCCACAGATGAAACCCGAATTTATGCGGTGGCACAAGCGCCATTAACCCGAATTGCATTGAATAAAGGGGAACAACTTCATCACCAAGCAGGTTGGCAAGGTGAAGTCCTTGATGTTCAAGAAATGAATGGTCTCTTATTTTATTTAGTCAAAAATGCGCAAGGCGAAGACGTTATCGTCAATGAAAAAGAACTTTCTCCGATTATCTCTTTTAGCCAAGCGAAAGATCGCCTCTTTTCATCGCAAATCGACCGCAGTGAACATTTTGCTTTGCGTTATCAAACCCTTCTGCATCAACAAGCTCAATTTCAATCGCCTTTGCGAGGCTTACGAGGCAATCGTGCGGGTTTAATTCCTCATCAACTTCATATTGCGCAAGAGGTGGGAAATCGTATCAATCCTCGTGTGCTCTTAGCAGATGAAGTAGGGGTTAGGTAAAACCATTGAAGCAGGCATGATTTTGCAAAACCAGCTTTTTGCTGAAAAAGTACAACGTGTGTTAATTATTGTACCGGAAACCTTGCAACATCAATGGCTTGTCGAAATGCTTCGTCGTTTTAATTTACATTTTTCATTATTTGATGAAGAACGTTGTGAAGATTTTGCTGAACAAGCCATCAATCCATTTAGCACGGAAAGCTTAATTATTTGTGCATTAGATTGGTTGAAAGCTCATCCCTCATCGCGTACAACAAGCTATTGAAGCTGAATTTGACTGTTTAATTGTCGATGAAGCGCATCATTTAGCTTGGTCTGAAAATGCGCCAAGTGCCGCTTATTTATTAGTAGAACAATTAGCTAACGCTATTCCATCTGTTTTATTACTCACCGCAACGCCTGAACAACTGGGTTTGGAAAGCCATTTTGCACGTTTACGCTTGCTTGATCCTGAGCGTTTTTATGATTACCAAGCGTTCTTGAAGGAACAAGAAAACTATCAGCCTGTTGCGGATGCTGTGCAATCTTTACTCTCAGAGAAGCCGCTAAGTGCGGTCGAAAAAAATCATATTTCTGATTTACTTCATGAGCAGGATGTCGAACCATTATTTAAAGCCTTTAGCCTGTCATAATGACGACGAGAAACAAGCGGCACGACAAGAACTCATTCAAAATCTCATCGACAGACATGGCACAAGCCGTATTTTATTTCGCAATACACGCCAAGGTGTAAAAGGTTTCCCGCATCGGGTTTATCACCAAGTAACGATTGATGCGACTGAAGTAGATGAAAAAATTCATTGGTTAATTGATTTCTTAAAATCACACCGAAATGAAAAAATCTTAGTCATTTGTAAAACAGCACAAACGGCAATTCAACTTGAGCAAATTTTACGAGAAAAAGAAGCCATTCGCAGTGCTGTTTTCCATGAAAGAATGTCAATCATTGAACGAGATCGTGCAGCGGCTTATTTTGCAGATACTGATAATGGCGCACAAGTTTTACTGAGTTCAAGCATTGGTTCTGAAGGCAGAAACTTTCCAATTTGCTTGTCATCTCGTACTCTTCGATTTACCAGAAAATCCTGACTTACTTGAGCAATGTATTGGCCGTTTAGATCGCATCGGGCAAACGCGAGATGTACAAATTTATGTACCCTGCCTATCAGGTTCTGCACAGCAAGATTTAGCACGTTGGTATCATGAAGGGCTTAAATGCTTTTGAACAAACTTGCCCTATTGGCATGGCATTGTTTGAACAATATGAAACTTTATTAAAAGTGCGGTCAGAAAACAAAGCAGATTTTGAGCAACTCATTCTCCAAACGCAAAAACAAGCAAAAGCATTGCGTTTAGCCTTAGAGAAAAGGTCGTGATCGTTTGTTAGAATTAAATTCTAATGGTGGTGAAAAGGCACAACGACTTGCGGCAGAAATTGCTCAAACAGATAATTCGCCACAATTAGTCGATTTTGCACTGAATTTATTTGATATTATTGGTGTAGAACAAGATGATTTAGGTGAAAACAGCATTGTTATCACACCAACGGGCACCATGCTTGTTCCTGATTTTCCAGGACTAAAAGAAGAAGGTGTTACAGTAACCTTTGACCGACAACTGGCTCTTGCTCGTGAAGAATTAGAATTTCTTACCTGGGATCATCCAATGATACGCCAAGGCATTGATTTAATCGCCTCAGGTGACATTGGTAAAGCATCGATGGCATTATTAGTCAATAAACAGCTACCTGCTGGCACGCTGTTGGTTGAATTGATTTATATGATTGAAAGCCAATCACCAAAAGGTTTGCAACTGAATCGTTTTCTTCCACCTACACCTGTTCGCTTATTGCTGGATAGCAAAGGAAACGATCTAGCCGGACAAGTTAATTTTGATACATTGCAAAATAAACTTAAGCTGCTAGGTAAAGATATTGCGAATAAAATGGTTAAAATGGCTCGTCCAAATATTGAGCAATTAATTAAACTAGGCGATCAAAAAATAACTGAAATCGCACAAGCTAAAATTCAAGAAGCCAGTAAATTAGCAGATCAAACATTGAGCACTGAAATCAATCGACTTATAGCCTTGAAAGCAGTAAATAAAAATATTCGCCAGGCGGAAATTGATGTATTAGAAAAACAACGCGTGCTTTCTCTGGAAGAGTTAAATAAAGCAAGCTGGCGATTAGATAGCCTTCGGGTAATAGTGACAAACAAGGAATAATATGGCACTTATTGAATACCATCCCCCTTTAGAACCGTATTTAGATATTATCTATCAAGATAATCATATCTGCGTGGTAAACAAGCCAAGCGGTTTACTTTCAGTCCCTGGCAATCAGCCAGAATACTATGACAGTGCTATGAGCCGGGTGAAAGAGAAATTTGGATTTTGTGAACCCGCACACCGTTTAGATATGGCCACAAGTGGGATTATTCTCTTCGTATTGAGTAAAGCAGCAGATAAAGAGTTGAAACGTCAATTCCGTGAACGTGAGCCCCAAAAATATTATCACGCTTTAGTATGGGGACACTTAGAACAAGATAGTGGGGAAATTAATCTTCCTATGATTTGTGATTGGGAAAAATCGCCCGCGTCAACGCATTGATTTTGTATTTGGCAAAAGAGCGGTCACGTTTTTATGAAGTTTTAGAAAGATTACCGACTAACTGCACTCGAGTGAAAACTGACACCAATCACAGGACGTTCACATCAACTACGTTTACATACACTCGCACTAGGACATCCCTATTTTAAGGGTGACAAATTTTATTCTCACCCACAAGCTAAATGCGATGTCACCTCGCTTATGCTTACATGCAGAGGAACTTACGATTACGCACCCTATCACAGGTGAAAAAAATGACATTCAGAGTTGAAGCTGAATTTCTAGAAACGAAATATAAAAAAAGGCTCACTAATGTGAGCCTTTTCATTTTATAACAAATTATTATTCCGCTGCTGCTTCAGCAACTTCTGGACGATCAACTAACTCAATGTATGCCATTGGAGCGTTGTCACCTGCACGGAAACCACATTTTAAGATACGGGTGTAACCACCTGCACGTTGAGCAAAACGTGGACCTAATTCATTGAATAATTTCGCAACAGTTTCGATGTTACGAGTACGAGCGAATGCTAAACGACGGTTTGCAACGCTATCTTCTTTTGCTAATGTAATTAACGGTTCAACTACACGACGTAATTCTTTAGCTTTTGGTAAAGTAGTCTTGATGATTTCATGACTAACTAAAGCACTTGCTAAGTTACGGAACATCGCTTGGCGATGGCTGCTATTACGGTTTAGTTGACGACCACTCTTACGATGGCGCATGATCTTATCCTTCTCAGAAAAATCTTAACCTATGACCAAACTAGTCTTCAGCAATACTTGCTGGTGGCCAATTCTCAAGGCGCATACCAAGTGACAAGCCACGTGAAGCGAGAACATCTTTAATTTCAGTAAGAGATTTCTTACCAAGATTAGGCGTTTTTAATAACTCAACTTCTGTACGTTGTACTAAGTCACCGATATAGTGAATTGTTTCTGCTTTCAAACAGTTAGCAGAACGAACTGTCAACTCTAAGTCATCAACAGGACGTAATAAAATCGGATCGAATTCCGGTTTTTCTTCCTTGACTTCAGGTTGACGAACATCACGCAAATCAACGAATGCATCGAGTTGCTCTGCTAAAATTGTTGCTGCACGACGAATTGCTTCTTCCGGATCAATAGTCCCGTTAGTTTCTAACTCGATAACTAGTTTATCTAAGTCAGTACGTTGTTCAACACGTGCTGCTTCAACATTGTAAGCAATACGGTCAACCGGGCTATAACAAGCGTCTACTAATAAACGACCGATTGGACGATCTTCATTTTGTGAATGAGTACGAGCAGATGCAGGTACATAACCTCTACCACGTTGAACACGAATACGCATATTAATAGATGCATTTTCGTCTGTTAAGTGACAGATTACATGTGATGGATTAACAATCTCAACATCACCATCGTGGGTGATATCTGCTGCAACAACAGGGCCAATTCCAGATTTATTTAATGTCAGAATAACATCATCTTTATTCTGTACTTTAACCGCTAGACCTTTAAGGTTTAAAGAACTTCAAGAATATCTTCCTGAACACCTTCTTTACTACTATATTCGTGCAGTACGCCATCAATTTCTACTTCAGTTACAGCACAACCTGGCATTGAAGACAGAAGGATACGACGTAATGCATTCCCTAGAGTATGACCAAAGCCACGCTCTAACGGTTCTAAGATCACCTTAGCATGAGTAGAGCTAATTTGCTCGATATCTACTAAGCGTGGTTTTAAAAATTCTGTAACAGAACCCTGCATTTTATCCTCTCTTTGCTTTTAAGCTTAACTATTATTTAGAGTAAAGCTCAACGATCAGATGTTCGTTAATGTCTGCTGATAAATCAGAACGTTCAGGAACACGTTTGAACACACCTTCCATTTTCGCAGAATCAACTTCTAACCAAGTTGGTTTTTCTCTTTGTTCTGCTAATTCTAATGATGCTTTAATACGTGCTTGTTTTTTAGATTTCTCACGAACAGCAACGACATCATTTACAGAAACTTGGAAAGATGGGATATTTACAACACGACCATTTACGACAATCGCTTTGTGGCTCACTAATTGACGAGCTTCTGCGCGAGTTGCAGCAAATCCCATGCGATAAACAACGTTATCCAATCTACCTTCTAATAATACTAGTAAGTTTTCACCAGTATTACCTTTTAAACGGTTTGCTTCTTTATAGTAGTTACGGAATTGACGTTCTAAAATACCATAGATACGACGAACTTTTTGTTTTTCACGTAATTGACTACCATAGTCAGACAAACGCGGTTTACGAGCACCGTGTTGACCTGGTGCTGTATCAATTTTACATTTTGAATCAATCGCACGCACACCTGATTTAAGGAATAAATCAGTGCCTTCACGACGGCTGAGCTTGAGTTTAGGGCCCAAATATCTTGCCATTTTCTTTCTCCAACTATCCTATTACGCCATTAAACACGACGTTTTTTCGGTGGACGACAACCGTTATGAGGAATCGGAGTCACATCAGTGATGTTCGTGATACGGAAACCCGCTGCATTTAATGCACGGATTGTTGATTCACGACCCGGACCCGGACCTTTAACCATAACTTCCAAGTTCTTTAAGCCGAATTCTTTAACGATTTCAGCACAACGTTCTGCAGCAACTTGTGCAGCGAACGGGGTAGATTTACGAGAACCACGGAAACCTGAACCACCTGCTGTAGCCCAAGCTAAAGCATTACCTTGACGGTCAGTAATGGTAACGATTGTGTTATTGAAAGATGCGTGAATGTGTGCTACGCCATCTACAACTTGTTTTTTTACACGTTTACGTGCACGAACTGGTGTTTTAGCCATTCTTTATTTACCCCGACTATTTTTTGATCGGCTTACGTGGACCCTTACGGGTACGCGCATTAGTTTTAGTACGTTGACCACGTACCGGTAAACTACGACGATGACGTAAACCACGGTAACAACCTAAGTCTAAAAGACGTTTGATGTTTAGTGTTACTTCACGACGTAAGTCACCTTCAACGGTAAATTTACCAACTTCGTCACGCAGTTTGTCAATCTGCTCTTCAGACAATTCGCTGATCTTAACATCTTCAGCAATACCCGCTGCAGCACAAATGCTTTTAGAACGAGTTTTACCGATACCGTAAATTGCAGTTAAAGCGATTACAGCGTGTTTGTGATCAGGAATGTTAATGCCTGCAATACGGGCCACTATGCACTCCTATTATTTTTAACTAATTTGGTATTCTGATCTTGAAAAGCCCGTTTTCAGGATACTCAAACAGAATACCAAGGACATAAATGAGTTGAGTAGTATAACTACTCAACCGGTTCTTCTGCAAGAAGAAATGTTAATTAACCTTGACGTTGTTTATGTTTAGGGTCGCTGCATAATACGCGAACAACACCTTCACGTTTAACAATTTTACAGTTACGACACATCTTCTTAACGGAAGCACGAACTTTCATTGCTTATCCTTTTTACTTAAAATGAACAATTACTGTCCAAAAACCTTTAAGGTTTGCTTTTTTTAACGCAGATTCATATTGAGACGACATTAAGTGACTCTGAACTTGCACGATAAAAATCCATAATTACAACAACAACGATTAATAAGGAAGTACCACCGAAGTAGAATTTAACATCCCATGCTGATGTCATAATATAAGGGACTAAACATACGAACGTTACATAAAGACCGCCAATTAATGTTAAGCGAGTCATTACTTTATCAATGTAACGTGATGTTTGTTCACCTGGTCTAATTCCTGGGATAAATGCACCAGATTTTTTTAGATTATCTGCTGTATCACGTGGATTATATTGCATTGCAGTATAGAAGAAACTGAAGAAAATAATCGCTACCGCATAAACAAGAAGATATAAAGGTTGTCCAGGATTCAACAACATTGATAAGTCATTTAACCACTCAAACTTATCATTCTGACCAAACCATTGTGTCAATGTAGCTGGGAATAAAATAATGCTTGAAGCAAAAATTGCTGGCATTACGTTTGCCATATTAACTTTTAATGGTAAGTGAGTTGAATGACCACCTAAAATTTGACGTCCTTGTTGACGCTTAGCATATTCAACACGAATTCTACGTTGTCCACGTTCTACGAAGACAACAAAATAAGTTACTGCAAAAACAATAGCAGCGATTAGTAGAAGAACTAAAGGATGCATTTGTCCTTGACGAGCTTGCTCAACTGTTTCGATGATTGCATGCGGCAATCCTGCAACAATACCACCAAAAACAAGAATTGAGATACCGTTACCAATACCTCTTTCAGTAATTTGCTCACCTAACCACATTAAGAACATGGTTCCGGTTACAAGACTCACTACTGCAGTGAAGTAAAAAAAGTAAAACCGATATTTGGCACTAACTGTGGCAACATATTCGGTAAACCGGTAGAAATTGCGATAGCTTGGATAGTAGCAAAAACCACCGTTGCATAACGAGTATACTTGGTGATTTTTCTTTGTCCTGCTGCGCCTTCTTTTTTCAATTCTGCTAAAGCAGGTGAAACCGTAGCAAGCAATTGCATCACGATAGATGCCGAGATATACGGCATAATACCTAATGCTAAAATTGATGCTCGGCTCAATGCACCACCAGAGAACATGTTTAACATATCAATGATGGTGCCTTTTTGTTGTTCAACTAATTGAGCTAGCACGGCGGCATCAATACCAGGAAGCGGAATAAAAGAACCAATACGATAAACGATAAGTGCACCTAATACAAAAAGCAATCTGCTTTTTAGTTCACCAGTACCACTATTAGTACTTCTGCTTTGATAACCTGGTTGTTTAGCCATTTGCTAATTATTCCTCAACTGAACCGCCAGCAGCTTCGATTGCTGCTTTTGCACCTTTAGTTACACGTAAACCACGTACAGTAACTGCAGATTTCACTTCACCAGCTAAGATAACTTTAGCGAATTGAATATCTTTAGTTAAAATGTTTGCAGCTTTTAATGCTTCTAAAGTGACAACATTTCCTTCAACTTTTGTTAATTCGTTTAAACGAACTTCAGCAGTTACAGCTGATTTCATTGAAGTGAAACCAAATTTTGGTAAACGACGGTATAATGGCATTTGGCCACCCTCGAAACCACGACGAACACCGCCGCCAGTACGAGATTTTTGACCTTTATGACCACGACCACCAGTTTTTCCTAAACCTGAACCAATACCACGACCAAGGCGTTTTTGCGCTGTGCTTAGCACCTTCAGCCGGAGATAGAGTATTTAAACGCATTCTCTTACTCCTCCACTTTAACCATGTATGAAACTTGGTTAATCATACCACGTACTGCCGGAGTATCGATTAACTCAACAGTATGGTGCATATGGCGAAGACCAAGACCACGCAAGGTAGCTTTGTGCTTCGGTAAACGAGCAATTGAGCTACGAACTTGAGTTACTTTAATAGTTTTAGCCATTATCAATTACCCCAAAATTTCATCAACGGTTTTGCCACGTTTAGCAGCAACCATTTCTGGTGATTTCATATTTGCTAATGCATCAATAGTTGCACGAACAACGTTGATTGGGTTGGTTGAACCATACGCTTTAGAAAGAACGTTACGTACACCAGCAACTTCTAACACTGAACGCATTGCACCACCAGCGATGATACCTGTACCTTCGCTAGCTGGTTGCATAAATACGCGAGAACCAGTGTGAACACCTTTAACTGGGTGTTGTAATGTACCTTCGTTTAAAGCGACATTAATCATATTGCGACGTGCTTTTTCCATCGCTTTTTGGATCGCTGCCGGAACTTCGCGAGCTTTACCATAACCAAAACCTACGCGACCGTTACCATCACCTACTACTGTTAAAGCAGTAAAGCTCATAATACGACCACCTTTTACAGTTTTTGATACACGGTTTACTGCGATTAGCTTCTCTTGCAGTTCACCAGCTTGTTTTTCGATGTTTGACATCTCAATTTACCTCATTAGAACTGTAGACCAGCTTCACGTGCAGCGTCCGCTAAAGTTTGGACACGACCATGATATTTAAAACCGGAACGGTCAAAAGCAACGTCTTTAACGCCTTTTGCTAATGCGCGCTCAGCAACAAGTTTACCTACTACTGCTGCGGCATCTTTATTACCGGTATATTTAACTTGCTCACGAATTGCTTTTTCAACAGTTGAAGCAGCGGCAAGCACTTCTGAACCGTTTGGTGCAATAACTTGTGCGTAGATATGACGCGGAGTACGGTGAATAACTAGACGAGTTACACCTTGCTCTCTCATCATATGACGTGCACGAGCTGCACGACGGATACGAGCTGATTTCTTATCCATAGTGTTACCTTAATTATTTCTTCTTAGCCTCTTTCATACGTACTACTTCATCAGAGTAACGTACACCTTTACCTTTATAAGGTTCAGGACGGCGATAAGCACGAATATCTGCTGCAACTTGACCAATTAACTGCTTGTCTGCACCTTTTAAAACGATTTCCGTTTGTGAAGGGCATTCTGCAGTAATACCTGCTGGTAAAGTGTGCTCCACAGGGTGAGAGAAACCTAAGCTTAATGCAACTACGTTGCCTTTAACTTGAGCTCTGTAACCAACACCCACTAGTTGTAATTTCTTAGTGAAGCCTTCAGTAACACCGATAACCATTGCATTAACTAATGCACGAGCTGTACCCGATTGAGCATTCGCTTCAACAAAACCTTCACGTGGAGTGAAAGTAAATTGACCATTATCTTGTTTAACTTCAACTGAGTTATGAATTGTGCGAGATAACTCGCCATTTTTACCTTTTACTGTTAATAGCTGACCGTCGAGTTTAACTTCAACGCCGGCAGGAATATTAACAGGTGCCTTTGCAACACGAGACATTTTCCTACCCCTCTATTAAGCTACGTAACAGATGATCTCACCGCCTAAGCCCGCTTGACGAGCTGCACGGTCAGTCATAACACCTTTAGATGTAGAAATTACAGCAACACCTAAACCACCCATAACTTTTGGTAATTCGTCTTTACGTTTGTAAATACGAAGACCAGGACGGCTTACACGTTGGATGCTTTCTACAACCGGTTTGCCTTGGAAATATTTTAAAGTAATTTCCAATTCAGGTTTTGCACCTTCTAAAACTTTAACGCTTTCGATATAACCTTCAGCAGCTAATACGTTGGCAATTGCCACTTTTAGCTTGGAAGAAGGCATATTGATTGCAACTTTGTTCGCAGCTTGACCGTTACGAATACGGGTCAACATATCTGCGATTGGATCTTGCATACTCATTGTACTTTTTCTCCGATTCCAAAATAAAGTGGTATATTACCAGCTCGCTTTTCTAAGGCCAGGGATCTCGCCGCGCATAGCAGCTTCACGAACCTTAATACGGCTTAAACCAAACTTACGTAAAACGCCGTGAGGACGTCCAGTTTGGCGGCAACGGTTACGTTGACGACTAGGGCTAGAATCACGTGGTAAAGTTTGTAATTTTAACACTGCATTCCAAACGATCTTCGTCAGAGGCATTGACATCAGAAATGATTTTCTTTAATTCTGCACGTTTAGCGAAGAATTTTTTTCAGCCAATTTAACGCGTTTTACATCGCGTGCTTTCATTGATTGTTTTGCCATTATAACCTGCCTTATTTACGGAATGGGAAATTAAAGGCAGCAAGTAGTGCTTGACCTTCTTCATCATTCTTAGCAGTAGTTGTGATAGTGATATCTAAACCACGTACACGATCTACTTTATCGTAATCGATTTCAGGGAAGATGATTTGTTCACGCACACCCATGCTGTAGTTACCACGACCATCAAATGATTTCGCGCTTAAACCGCGGAAGTCACGAATACGTGGAACAGCAATTGTAATTAAACGTTCAAAGAACTCCCACATACGCTCACCGCGTAGTGTTACTTTACAACCGATTGGATATCCCTGACGGATTTTAAAGCCAGCAACAGATTTACGAGCTTTAGTTACTAAAGGTTTTTGACCGCTAATTGCTGCTAAGTCCGCTACTGCGTTGTCTAGCAATTTCTTATCGGTCAATGCTTCACCCACACCCATATTCAGGGTAATCTTTTCGATTCGTGGGACTTGCATGACAGATTTGTAGCCGAATTTATTTTTTAACTCGTTTACTACTTGATCTCTGTAGTAATCATGCAGTTTCGCCATCGCATTACTCCAGTTTGTTAGATAATTTCATTGTTAGATTTGAAGAAACGTACTTTTTTTGCCGTCTTCGAATCTAAAAACCTACACGGTCAGCTTTGTTTGTTTTTTTGGATTGAAAAATCGCAACGTTAGAAGCATCGATAGCCGCTTCTTTTTTCACTAAACCACCAGCTTGTCCTAAAGCAGGAACTGGTTTTTCATGTTTAGTGATGATGTTGATACCTTCAACAAACACTTTACCGTTTGGTAACACTTTAGTTACCTTGCCACGCTTGCCTTTGTCTTTACCGGCAAGTACGATTACTTCATCGTTTTGACGAATTTTTGCAGCCATTTCTCACTTCTCCTTACAGTACTTCTGGTGCCAAAGAAATGATCTTCATGAATTTCTCAGAACGAAGTTCACGAGTCACCGGTCCAAAAATACGAGTACCGATTGGTTGCTCTGTGTTATTGTTTAAAATTACACAAGCGTTACCATCGAAGCGAATGACTGATCCGTCTGGGCGACGAACACCCTTCTTGGTGCGCACAACAACTGCTTTTAATACATCACCTTTTTTAACTTTACCGCGTGGAATTGCTTCTTTTACAGTAACTTTGATGATATCACCAATAGCAGCATAACGACGGTGCGATCCACCTAGAACCTTGATACACATTACGCTGCGAGCACCTGAGTTATCAGCAACATCCAGCATAGTCTGTTCTTGGATCATATTTTATGCTCCGTTAAGTTAATAATACACCCTTGCGGGACGAACCTACCCATGCCTTATAAAGATATATGGCGGATAGGTGGCGGAGTTTACCAAAATCAAGCTAGAAACGCAATCAAAATTTTATGCTTAAATTAGCGTATTTAAAGTGCGGTCAAATTTTTATGACTTTTTAGCAAGTCTTGGAAAGAAAAAAGCCAACGGTATAACCATTGGCTTTTATTTTTTAACTTGTTAATTAAGCAATAACTGCTTTCTCAACAACACGAACTAAAGTCCAAGATTTGGTTTTAGAGAGAGGACGACATTCGCGAATCTCTACTACATCACCTAATTTGGCTTCGTTGTTCTCATCGTGTACGTGTAATTTAGTTGTACGACGGATAAATTTACCGTATAACGGGTGTTTTACCTTACGTTCAATAGCAACAACGAAAGATTTTTCCATTTTGTCGCTAACAACTTTACCTTGTACGCTACGAATTTTATCAGTCATTACTCACCCGCCTTCTCAGTTAAAATGGTTTTAACACGTGCGATATCACGACGCACTTGTTTAGCCTGATGGGTTTGTTGAAGCTGACCGGTGGCTGTTTGCATACGCAATTTGAATTGTTCACCTAAAAGGTTCACTAATTCATTATTCAGCTCTTCAACACTTTTTGTACGTAAATCTTGAGCTTTCATTACATCACCGTCTTAGTTACGAAGGTAGTCTTGATTGGCAATTTAGCAGCTGCTAATGCAAATGCTTGTCTTGCGATCTCTTCTGACACACCATCCATTTCATAAAGTACTTTACCCGGTTGGATTAAGGCTACCCAGTACTCAACGTTACCTTTACCTTTACCCATACGGACTTCTAATGGTTTTTCAGTAATTGGTTTATCTGGGAAAACACGGATCCAGATTTTACCTTGACGTTTAACTGCACGTGTCATTGCACGACGAGCCGCTTCAATTTGACGAGCGGTTAAACGACCACGACCAACTGCTTTTAACCCGAATGTACCGAAGCTAACTTCAGTACCACCCGCGATACCACGGTTACGGCCTTTGTGAACTTTACGGAATTTTGTACGTTTTGGTTGCAACATTTAGCGTTTCTCCTTACTTACGACCTTTGCCACGTGGAGCCTTTTTAGGCTTGTCGGCAGGTTGTTGTTCTGATTGCGCAACTGCAGCCATTCCACCCAAAATTTCACCTTTGAAGATCCATACTTTAACGCCGATTACGCCGTATGTAGTATGAGCTTCTGCAGTGTTATAATCGATGTCCGCACGAAGAGTATGTAGAGGTACACGACCTTCACGATACCATTCAGAACGTGCGATTTCTGCACCACCTAAACGACCGCTAACTTCAACTTTGATACCTTTAGCACCTAAACGCATTGCGCTTTGTACCGCACGTTTCATAGCACGACGGAACATTACACGACGTTCTAATTGAGAAGCGATGCTGTCTGCAACTAATTTTGCATCTAATTCCGGTTTTTTCACTTCAGCAATGTTGATTTGAGCCGGAACGCCAGCGATTTGAGATACTGCGTTACGTAATTTTTCAACATCTTCACCTTTTTTACCGATAACGATACCAGGGCGAGCTGTGTGAATTGTTACACGAATACTTTTCGCTGGACGCTCAATAGTAATACGTGAAACCGAAGCGTTTGCTAATTCTTTAGTTAAGAATTTGCGTACTTTGAAGTCACCGTCAAGATTGTCGGCGAAATCTTGTGTATTCGCGAACCAAGTAGAGTTCCAAGGTTTTACAATACCTAGGCGAATACCATTTGGATTTACTTTTTGACCCATTGCTATTCCTCTACTTATTAACGATCTGACACAACCACAGTGATGTGGCTAGTACGTTTTAAAATACGATCTGCACGACCTTTAGCACGTGGCATAACACGTTTCATGCTAGGACCTTCGTCAACGAAGATTTTAGCAACTTTAAGATCATCGATATCTGCACCATCATTATGCTCTGCGTTAGCAATAGCAGACTCTAATACTTTTTTCACTAAAGCCGCAGCTTTTTTGTTAGTAAAAGTTAAGATTTCTAATGCTTGCGCAACTTTTTTACCACGAATTAAATCGGCAACTAAGCGAGCTTTGGGCAGAAGTGCGAGCGTAACGATGTTTTGCGATAGTTTCCATCTATTTACCTCTTATTTCTTAGCTTTCTTATCTGCCGCGTGACCGCGGTATGTACGAGTCGGTGCAAATTCACCTAATTTATGGCCGATCATTTCATCAGATACATAAACAGGAACGTGCTGACGACCATTATGGACTGCGATGGTCAATCCGATCATTGAAGGAATGATCATTGAACGACGGGACCAAGTTTTGATTGGTTTTTTATCCCCGCTTTCCACCGCCTTCTCTACCTTCTTCAACAAGTGTAGGTCAAGGAAAGGACCTTTCTTGAGAGAACGTGGCATGGCTTATCCTCTTATTAATTTAAATTATTTGCCACGACGACGTACGATATATTTATCAGTACGTTTGTTGTGACGAGTTTTCTTACCTTTAGTTTGAACGCCCCAAGGAGTTACTGGGTGTTTACCAAAGTTACGACCTTCACCACCACCGTGTGGGTGATCTACTGGGTTCATTGCAGTACCACGAACTGTAGGGCGAATGCCTCTCCAGCGGTTAGCACCAGCTTTACCCAATACGCGAAGCATATGTTCTGAGTTACCAACTTCACCGATTGTAGCAACACATTCAGCTAATACTTTACGCATTTCGCCTGAACGTAAACGTAAAGTTACGTAGTTGCCTTCACGAGCGATGATTTGTACATAAGCACCAGCAGAACGAGCGATTTGACCGCCTTTACCTGGTTTTAATTCAACGTTATGTACTGTTGAACCAACTGGAATATTACGCATTGGTAATGAGTTACCCACTTTAATTGGTGAGTTAACGCCAGATTGGATTTGATCGCCAACTGACAAACCTTTAGGTGCTAAGATATAACGGCGTTCACCATCTTTATAAAGCACTAAAGCAATGTTAGCTGAACGGTTTGGATCATATTCTAAACGTTCAACAACCGCTGGGATATCTAACTTGTTACGTTTGAAATCGATTAAACGGTAATGTTGTTTATGACCACCACCGATGTGGCGAGTGGTAATACGACCATAATTGTTACGACCACCAGTTTTAGATTTAGTATCTAGAAGAGGCGCGTAAGGTTTACCCTTGTATAATTCAGGGTTCACGATTTTAACAACGTGACGACGACCAGCGGAGGTCGGCTTACATTTAACGATAGCCATTCTCTAATTTCCTCCGATTACTCTGCACTGTCCACGAAGTCCAAGTTTTGGCCTTCGGCTAAAGTTACATAAGCTTTTTTCCAGTCGCTGCGACGACCCATTTTGTTACCACGGCGTTTAGTTTTACCTTTAACAACCACAGTACGAACTGAGTCAACTTTTACTTCAAATAATTGAGCAACAGCAGCAGCAATTTCAGCTTTGTTCGCATCTAAAGCAACTTTAAGTACAACAGTGTTAGATTTTTCAGCATTGTTAGTTGCTTTTTCAGAGATGTGCGGTGCACGTAGCACGCTTAGCAAACGTTCTTGACTCATGCTAGGATCTCCTCAATTTGTTTCACAGCGTCAACAGTAACAATCACTTTATCGAAAGCGATTAAGCTAACTGGATCGATACCTTGAACATCACGTACATCAACTTTATATAAGTTACGTGCTGCTAAGAATAGATTTTCATCTAAACTTGCTGTGATAATTAACGCATCTTCAACTGCTAAATCTTTTAATTTTTGTACTAAAACTTTAGTTTTTGGTGCATCTAATTCGAATTTTTCAACAACAACCAAACGGTCTTGACGAACTAATTCAGAAAGAATGCTTTTGATAGCACCACGGTACATTTTCTTGTTCACTTTTTGGCTGTGATCTTGTGGTTTAGCCGCGAAGGTTGTACCACCAGAACGCCAGATTGGTGATTTGATATCACCAGAACGAGCACGACCTGTACCTTTTTGACGCCAAGGTTTTTTACCTGAACCAGACACTTCAGCACGAGTTTTTTGCGCACGAGTACCTTGACGAGCACCTGCTGCATAAGCAACAACAACTTGGTGAATCAAAGCTTCGTTAAACTCACGTCCGAAGGTAGTTTCAGAAACAGTTAGTGCGTTTGCACCTACAACTTGTAATTCCATCTCTATCTCCTAGACTTATGCTTTAACTGCCGGCTTAACGATAACATCGCCATTGATAGCACCAGGTACAGAACCTTTTACTAATAGCAATTTACGCTCAGCATCTACACGAACAACTTCAAGTGATTGAACGGTTACACGCTCAGCACCCTAAATGTCCTGCCATTTTTTTACCTTTAAACACACGACCTGGAGTTTGGTTTTGACCAATAGAACCAAGTACACGATGTGATAAAGAGTTACCGTGTGTAGCATCTTGAGTACGGAAGTTCCAACGTTTAACACCACCTTGGAAACCTTTACCTTTAGAAGTACCAGTAACATCTACTTTTTTTAACATCTGCAAAGATGTCAACATTGATTTCTTGACCTAAAGTGAATTCTTCACCTTCAGTACGAAATTCCATAAACCGCGACCAGCTTCAACACCTGCTTTCACGAAATGGCCTGCTTCAGGTTTAGTTACACGATTCGCTTTTTTAGAACCAGTAGTAACTTGAACTGCAGTATAGCCATCGTTTTCAAGAGTTTTAACTTGAGTTACGCGGTTGGCTTCGATTTCGATAACGGTAACTGGTACAGAAACACCGTCTTCATTGAAGATACGGGTCATACCAACTTTACGACCGACTAAACCAATCATTGTAATAACCTCTTAATTAACCTAGGCTGATCTGCACGTCCACGCCGGCAGCCAAATCTAAACGCATTAATGCATCAACAGTTTTTTCTGTTGGCTCTACGATATCTACTAAACGTTTGTGTGTACGAATTTCGTATTGATCACGCGCGTCTTTGTTCACGTGTGGAGAAATCAACACGGTGAAACGCTCTTTACGAGTTGGTAAAGGGATTGGACCACGAACTTGTGCACCAGTACGTTTAGCTGTTTCTACGATCTCCGCAGTAGATTGATCGATCAAACGGTGATCGAAAGCTTTTAAGCGGATACGGATTCTTTGGTTCTGCATTAGACCAGAGCTCCAATAAAATTTAGCTAATAAAAAACTAACACCAATCACAATTCTAACTTCAAAATAGAAAAGGAGGTGTAAGTTACCTGTTATATAGTCTCCAAATCGGAAACATTGTTAGTATTACATATCGTAATACTCGTTTAATAAATGATTACATTAAACGGCTTTCAATATCTGAAAGCCCGTGGATATTACACAAAAACACCTAATTATGCAAGCTTTTTGTTCAATTAATTTCCACATAAAAAAAGTGCGGTCATTTTCCCGAATGTTTTTCAGCTGAAAACACGACAAAAAATGACCGCACTTTAATATAAATGAAATCTATAGTTTGTTATCTAACATTGCAATATGTCTTGTTGCGGCAATCCAAGCGCCAACATAGCCCATAATCAAGCAGCTTACTAATAAGAAGATCAGCTCACCTACGCCTAATCCATTGAGCTCAAATGTAACCGCAAAGATATCCGTCACATACTTCACCGCTGAAGTAAAGTACCCGACAATAAGACTACTAAACAGCGCTGCAATCAATCCGCCCAACACCGCGTAAATCATGCCTGTATAAAGATAAGGACGAAGAATGAATTGATCCGTTGCGCCTAATAGTTTCATCACATCAATGCTTGCTCGGCTACTATAGACATCAGAGCGAATACTATTTCCGATAACCAGGAATACAGCTATTGTCATTAACACCGTGCAGAAAATTGCCACGTGTGCAAAAAGCCACGAAAGTGCGGTCAATTTTTCCATCCAATCGTTATCGAGACGAACTTCTTGCACGCCTTTAATTTTATTTAAATTTGCGCGTAACTCAGCTCGTTTTTCTGATTCATTAAACGCTTTTAGACGGTTTCACCATCACCACTGCCGGTAATGGGTTGTCATCTAAAAATTTCTAACTCTTCACCAAAACCAGACCAACTTTTTAAATTCTTTCAAACTGTCTTGGCGAGAAACATAATTTAACGATTCCACACCTTCTTGCTGACGGATTTTTTCTACCACCAAGTTAGCATCTTCTTCACTTAAATTTTTGTGTAAATAGATCGTGAGTTCGCTTTCCGGATAAAAATTGAGTTGTCGCTAAAGTGTAAATTTTTTTCCATAACAAATAGCTCACCGTTGGAATCGTAAGAGACACGGCAATAACTAAAATTGTTAGCAATGTACCAAATTTACGTTTTACTAAATCGTTCAAAACAGAACGCAAAGTATAAGCAGTTTGCACGCCAAAAGAAGCATCAATACGTCTTGTCATTTTTTATCCTTAATAGCGTAAGTAGCCTTGTTCAAGTACAAGACATGGTTTTGGTTTTTGTTGAATTAAATTGATATCGTGTGTCGCAATTAACACTGTCATGCCTAAACGATTAAACTCTTCAAACAGATTGAAAATCCCTAAAGAAAGTTCACCATCTAAGTTACCTGTTGGCTCATCGGCTAATAAAAGTTGCGGTTTATGCACAATGGCACGCGCGATATCCACACGTTGTTGCTCCCCACCTGAAATTTGTGGAGGCATATAATTCGCTTTACTACGTAAGCCCACCCGATCTAGTGCAACCAATGCGCGCGTATGTGCTTCTTTCGGATTCATGCCAGCAATAATCAATGGCAATGCCACATTTTCAGCCACACTACGATCCGTTAATAAACGGTAATCTTGGTGAACCATGCCGATTTGGCGACGTAAAAATGGGATTTCATATTTAGACAAACGCGTAATATCATGGCCATTAAACCAAATATTACCGGCATTCGCCTTTTCCATTCCCATGATTAATTTAAGCAAGGTACTTTTACCCGCGCCAGAATGCCCAACAAGATAAGTCATACTTCCAACAGGAAGATGAAAATTCAAACCTTGCAAGGCCGGCTGAGTCGCACCGTGATAAGCTTTAGAGACATTTGAAAATCGAATCACTTTATTATTCCTTTTTATTCTTCATTTTCGTGAACAAACAATGCTTCAATAAATTCTTCTGCATTAAATTCGCGTAAATCTTCAATTTTTTCACCCACACCAATATAACGAATTGGTAAATTAAACTGATCTGCAATGGCGAAAATTACCCCACCTTTTGCTGTTCCGTCTAACTTGGTTAATGTAATACACGTTAAACCAACCGCCTCATTAAAGAGTTTGGCTTGGCTAATTGCATTCTGCCCTGTACCCGCATCTAAGGTAAGCATGATTTCGTGCGGTGCGGTTTCATCGTATTTTCTCATGACACGAACAATTTTTCTTTCAATTCATCCATGAGATTATTTTTTTATTTTGTAAACGGCCTGCCGTATCCGCAATTAAAATATCAATATTACGTGCCGCGGCAGATTGCATCGCATCAAAAAAATTACCGACGCTGAATCTGAACCCCGTACTTTGTGCCACAACCGGGAATATTGTTACGCTCACCCCATACTTGAAGTTGTTCTACTGCAGCAGCACGGAAAGGTATCCCCTGCTGCTAACATGACTGATTTTTCCTTCATTTTGGAATTTGCGAGCCAACTTTACCAATTGTGGTTGTTTTTACCTACACCGTTTACACCCACCATCAAAATGACATAAGGCTTTTTTTAGTCGTATCAATGACCAATGGTTTTGCAACTGGTTTTAAAATTTCTACCATTTCAACTTTTAAGTTGTTGGTAAAGCAATTCCGCATCTTGTAGCTGTTTACGACTTGCGTGCTCCGTTAAATTCTTAATGATTTTATTGGTTGTTGGCACACCAATATCGGCAATTAAAAAGCTGCTCTTCTAACTCTTCAAATAAATCATCGTCAATCTTTTTACCTAAAAAAAGAACGCTCGGAAACCAGCACCAATATTTTGTTTAGTTTTTGAGTAAGCCTTTAACTAAACGACTGAAAAAGCCACCTTCACTTGGTTTTTCTTGCGTTTCGATATTGATATCTGAACGGAATTCATCTTTAACATCTTCAACAATTTCAGGCTCAATCTCAGCATCAACTACAGGAAGATCTTCAACGACATTATCTTGCTCAATAATGCTTTCTGTTGGCTCTTCCGCAGAAAGTGCGGTAGAAATTTCTTCTGTTTTTTCTGTCTCTTCAGCCGTTGCCTCAATCACCGGTGTATCTAAAACTGGCTCAATATTGACCGCACTTTCAGGTGAAATCACTTCTTCTACAACAGGTTCAATATGCGTCAACAACGGTATTCTCAGCTTTATCCTCTTGCAGCTGTTCCGCTAACTCCTGTAATTCTTCCTGTTCAACTTGTTCTAATTGAACGTTCTCGCTATTGTGAACAATCTCTTCCGTAGGTGAAACATCGGCAGATTCAACAGATGACTCTTCAATAGTTGGCTCAATTTTTTGTTCTTCTTGCTTTTTATTGCGACCAAAAAGAGAGGCCCAAAACCCGCCTTTTTTTCTTTTTCTTCTGACATAAATTCTTCTCTTAAACACAAATCTGTAAAAAATACTGCCTATTCTAGCAAAAAATCGTCTAAACTAAGCACAATTTTCACTAAAAATCTGTTTCTTTATGAAAAAAATGCAAGTTCAAAATGCCAAAGGCGAAGTTCGAATCATCGCAGGGTCTTTTGGCGTGGGACGAAAAATTACCGGTTTTAAATGCGGAAGGTTTGCGTCCCTACAGGTGATCGCGTGAAAAGAAACCTTATTCAACTGGTTGATGCCTTATATTGTGGATAGCTATTGTCTTGATTGCTTTGCGGGCAGTGGCTCACTTGGTTTTGAAGCCCTTTCTCGTCAAGCGAAACAGGTGACGTTTTTAGAGTTGGATAAAACAGTGGCGAATCAATTAAAGAAAAATTTGCAAACGCTAAAAAAACGACGAACTGAACAAGCTCAAGTAATCAATCAAAATAGCTTTAGAATTTTTTTAAAAACAAGCGCAAAATCAACCGCACTTTGATGTGGTATTTTTTTGGATCCACCTTTTTCATTTTGGTTTAGCTGAACAAGCAATTGCACTATTAGAGGAAAAGAATTGGCTCTTACCTCATGCATTGATTTATGTGGAAACAGAAAAAGACAAACCGCTTAGCGTGCCTGACAATTGGCAATTACTAAAAGAAAAAACCACAGGTATGGTGAGTTACCGCCTGTATCAAAAAGATTAGGAAATCATTATGTTAGATATTGTGTTATACGAACCTGAAATTCCACAAAATACGGGAAATATTATTCGTCTTTGTGCCAACACTGGCTTTCGTCTTCATTTAATCGAGCCACTTGGCTTTTACCTGGGATGATAAAAAAATTACGTCGTTCTGGCTTGGATTATCATGAATTTGCTGAAATCAAAAAAACATAAAACCTTTGAAGCCTTTTTTTAGAAAAGCGAAAAAAACCGAAACGTCTTTTGCACTCACCACTAAAGGCGGCCCTGCGCATAGCGAAGTGCAATTTGAATTAGGGGATTATTTAATGTTTGGCCCTAGAAACCCGTGGTATTCCAATGTCTATTTTTGGATAAAGATGCCAATGGAACAAAAAAATCCGTATCCCAATGACAGCAAATAGCCGCAGTATGAACTTATCTAACTCGGTAGCTGTTGCAGTTTATGAAGCTTTAGCGACAACTTGGTTACGAAGGCGCGGTGAATTTAAATCGATAAAAAACCAATAAAATAGCTGCTTATTTTCTAAACAAAAAAATAAGCAGCTTTCTTTTGCATTTAATTTGTGATCTCGATCACATATTTATAATTTTAAGATTCCCTTTTTACCAAAACAGCAGTATAAATAAATTACATTTAGAGAGGGATCTCGATGTACCCACTTGATCTATCAAGCTCTAGTCTTTCTTGACTCTTCAAGCAAACCTTCCCCGTTGTCCTAAATAAAGAATTGGCAGTCGAATGATTTGCCCTCCATTTGTATCCCTAAAATTTAACAACTATTGCAGCAAAATTAGTTTCATCTCACATCAATAAGGAGGTTGGGTGAATGAAGTTAATTTTGAATTGGTCGAAACAGCAGTGGCTAGGCATGGATGCTTACCAAAAAAGTGCGGTCAATTTTGGCCGCACTTCCTATTTCTATCATTTGCAAATCACTAACCTTTGTATTGCTATTTTCTAAATAATCCGCAATTTGTTTTGGCACATCATCAGTGAAAAGATAATCTACATCTTTAAGCTCCCCTAATCGCACAATCGCTTGTCGAGAGAATTTTCGAATGGTCGGTCGCTAATAACGTTTGGCGAGAGCTTTCTATAATGGCTCGTTTCACTTGGACTTCATGGTAATCATAGTCCAACAATGAACCATCAAGGTCTATTGCACTAATGCCCAGAATTCCAAAATCTAAACGGAATTGCGAAATAAAATTAACCGTTGCCTCACCAATGATTCCACCATCCTTACGTAAGGAGCCACCTGCCATCGTAATATCAAAGGTTTCATTTTGTCGTAATAAATGAGCCGCATTGATATTATTCGTCACAATGCGTAACCGTTCATGATTTAACAAGGCGCTAGCTACCGCTTCAGGTGTGGTACCAATATCAATAAATAAGGATGCACCGTTTGGAATACGTTTTGCCACTTCACGAGCAATGGCGCTTTTTTGGGAAGGGAAAAATTGTTTACGTTCAATGTAATCAGAATTTTCTGCGGTTGAAGAAGGGGCTGCACCACCATGATGACGACGAATTAAATCTTGTTCTGCAAGGATATTCAGATCGCGTCGAATAGTCTGAGGGCTGACTTCCAGTTCGATAACCAGCTCTTCTGTGCTGGCATATCCTTTTAGCTTTACAAGCTCAATTATTTTCTGATGGCGTAATGATTGCTTCATATAAATGCCTATAAATTTGAATTAGCTAAACGATTTAGCCTTAATTTTACTCTGCAGAAATCCCCAAACCAATCCTAAGATAAAGCCTGAAATGTGGGCAGCGTTGCCCTATATTAATACCAAAAAGCGGACTAATAAAGCCAAATACAAGCCCTACCAGTAACATTGTAAAAAAGCCTTCTGGTAAGTCAAAACTATGCGGGTGCAATTTGTCCACCACCAACACATAACCTAACACGGCATAAACCACACCAGATAGCCCGAAAAAGGCGGGACCAGTAAAATAATTCTGTACAGCGCCACTCACTGCAGCAGAGACTAAAACTAATAATAAAAAATGGAGAGAACCAAATCGGCGTTCAATCGCGCCACCGAATAACCAAAACCACGAAAGGTTAAATAAAATATGCGGTACCGAAAAATGAACAATAGCATGAGTGAAATAGCGCCATACTTCCTGATCTTCCCAAGAATAAGCCGGATAATGGAATAAATCCATAATTGGCTCTTCAAATCCGATATTCTGCAAGAGATAAATCAACGCGCAAAGTGCGGTCAAAATAAACGTAATTTTTTTCTTTCTTAATAGACGTTTCACCAATTTTCTCTCTTGAACGCATCAGTTTCACTACCAAATAAAGGCTGCATTTGCTATATTCCTTTTTCATTTAATTTTGTTCATCATATAAGGTTCATTATGAAAAAACAAACTATGCCGACAGGATTTAGTGGCTTCGCTTGGGGACTTGCGGCATTTTGTTTACCCATTTTACTGTGGCCTATGGCCTCTCTGCTTTCTACTGCTTTTGTAAAAACCCTACACTGAGCGATTTTCAGATCGATCTTTTCTCGATTATCTTTTGGGTTTATCCCTTTTGTTTTAGTCTTTGATTGCGCGTTTACTTTTATAAAGTTGCATCAGCATAAACCAAAACTCGCCGTAAAATTATTACTGTTAAGTGCGGTCGTTTTTATGTCGTTTTAATCTCAGTTTGCTACATTGGTTTTAACGCTTAAGAACATAACAAGATAATAGATAACAAAAAAGGGAGCTTTCGCTCCCTTTTACATTATGTTCCTAATAATCAAAAAAATATAAAAAAAATTTCCTACCTAGCAATCAATTATGCAAAGTATTTTTCTAAATCATCGCTACCGCCGATGTGTTTACCACCGATGAATACTTGTGGCACAGTTGCACGACCAGAAACAGCACGCACACTCACGATAGTTGCATCATGACCTAATACGATTTCTTCAAAGCTTAAACCTTTATCATGCAAAAGTTGTTTTGCTTTCGCACAGTACGGACAACCAGGTTTAGTGAAAATTGCGATTGATTCTTGCACTTGGTAGTTTGGTGCAATGTATTTCAACATGGTATCAGCATCAGATACTTTAAACGGATCGCCTGGTTCATTTGGTTCAATAAACATTTTTTCCAACTACGCCATTTTTCACGAGCATAGAATAACGCCAAGAACGTTTACCAAAACCTAAATCATCTTTTCCAACTAACATGCCCATACCTTCAGTGAAAGTACCGTTGCCATCTGGAATGAATTTTACATTGTGTGCTTCTTCTGCTTCTTTCCAAGCATTCATAACGAAAGTATCGTTTACAGACACAACTAAAATATCATCTACACCATGTTGTTTGAACACTGGTGCAAGTTCGTTATAACGTGGTAAGTGAGAAGATGAACAAGTTGGCGTGAACGCACCTGGTAATGAGAAAACAACAACTGTTTTGTTATCAAATAATTCAGATGTGGTCACATCAACCCATTGATCACCTTGACGAGTACGGAATGTAACTTGTGGGACTTTTTTTCCTTCCATATTAGACATAATGTGTCTCCTCTGTTAGTTAAATGAATTTGCCTTAAAAACTTGGTAGGCATTATAGAAAGTTTTGTGATATAGTTACAATCAATTAATTCTATCCTTTTAATTGACATATTCTATAAAGTGAGAACCCTATGAATATTCGTGATTTAGAATACTTAGTTGCCCTTTCTGAATTCAAACATTTCCGTCGTGCTGCGGATTCTTGCAATGTTAGCCAACCAACTTTAAGTGGTCAAATCCGCAAACTCGAAGATGAATTAGGCATTATTTTACTTGAACGTACTAGCCGTAAAGTACTCTTCACGCAATCAGGTATGTTACTTGTCGATCAAGCTCGCACTGTATTACGTGAAGTAAAATTACTCAAAGAAATGGCTAGCAATCAAGGTAAAGAAATGACAGGTCCATTACACATTGGATTAATCCCAACAGTTGGTCCTTACCTACTTCCTTATATTGTACCAACATTGAAAGAAACTTTCCCAGATTTAGAAGTTTTTCTTTACGAAGCCCAAACTCACCAACTATTAGAACAATTAGAAACTGGCCGCTTAGATTGTGCAATTGTGGCTCGCGTACCCGAAACTGAAGCCTTTATCGAAGTACCCATTTTTGATGAAAAAATGTTGCTTGCTGTTTCAGAAGAACATCCATGGGCTTCAGAAAGCAAAATTGCCATGAATACCCTAAAAGGGCAAGAAATGCTCATGTTAGATGATGGGCACTGCTTACGTAATCAAGCGTTAGATTATTGTTTTACGGCAGGAGCGAAAGAGGACTCTCACTTCCAAGCAACCAGCCTTGAAACCTTACGTAATATGGTGGCAGCCAATGCAGGGATTACCTTTATGCCAGAACTTGCTGTATTAAATGAAGGCACACGTAAAGGCGTAAAATATATTCCTTGTCATTCACCAGAACCCGCTCGTACTATTGCGCTTGTTTACCGTCCAGGCTCTCCGTTACGTAATCGTTACGAACGCGTTGCAAATGCGATCAGTGAACAAGTTAAATCAATTTTAGCGAATAAAAAATAATTCATCATAGACTGAGGAAAACCAAATGGCAGGCGTTCGAGCAATTCAAAAAGAAAAAACCCGTCGAGCCTTAATTGACGCAGCGTTCAATCAGTTGAGTGCAGAAAAAAGCTTTTCTAATTTAAGTTTACGTGAAGTTGCGCGTGAAGCAGGTCATTGCACCAACTTCTTTCTATCGCCACTTTTAGCGATATGGATGAGCTCGGATTAGAAATGGTAGATGAAGCAGGTTTAACGCTTCGCCAATTAATGCGTCAAGCGCGTAAAGCGTATTGATGCAGGGCGGCAGTGTCATCCGCGTATCCGTGGAAACCTTTTTTGAATTTATCACTCACAGCACCAACGTGTTCCGTTTGCTCTTACGTGAAAGTTCGGGGACTTCTCAAGCTTTCCGTACCGCAGCCGCTCGTGAAATCAAACACTTTGTCGATGAATTAGCTGAATACATTGCGAAGAAAAAAATCACTACTCTCAATATGTCTCTTATGTACAAGCAGAAGGCATGGTAACCATCGTATTCACGGCGGGCTCCAATGCATTAGATATGACCAAAGCTGAACAAGATTTGTTAAAAGAACGCGTTATCTTACAGCTTCGCATGCTTGCTAAAGGTGGTGACTTCGCAGCGCATAAAGAAAAAATGATGCGAAAATAGACCGCACTTTTCGACTAAAACAAAACACCCGCATCTCTGCGGGTGTTGCTTTATCTAAAAAAGGGAATTATTTACCATCCCAAGCTTTAATCGCATCTAAACGTGCTTTCACTTTGCTGCTTGAATCGCCTTTGAAGTAATCTTTCGCTAAACCACCTTCAAAACCGCCGTAGTTCGGGTTAGGTAAAACGATGAATGTTTTACCAAATTTCGCTTTGTTTTGTGCCACGAAATCACGACGTTCTGCATTTTGTTTACCGTAGATCGCATCACCGAAGTCATCTAGGTTATCACCCACATAAACGACGATTTCATAACCTTGTTTTTCAATTTCTTCAAAACGTGCTGCTTTTGGTGATTTATCTTTTTTCAAGTAAAACGCTGAATCTTCAACACCATTAAAAACCTAAACGTTTCATGTCATCAATCGTACCTGCTTTTTTTCATTGCTTTCTTTACGATTAGAAACGTAGAACATTTTACCGCCGTGGGTATTTACATAGTTATTGAATTCTACTGCGCCTGGTACAACACCTGATTGACGAGCTTCTACCCAACGAGTCCAGTCTTTGCCATCAAATGGTTTATTGTTTTGAACTTGCCAACCTGCATAAGGGCTGTTATCTAACATGGTTTCATCTAAATCCACCACAACGGCTTTTTTCTTACCTTTTTTCACTTTAGCGTGATCAAATGCCACTTTTGCCGCATTGTATGCTTGGTAAGAAAGGGCTTGGTATTCACCTGATTGTTGAATCCAGTTAAGACCTAATACCGCTTGTTGTTGAAGCTGAGCATCCGCTTCTGCACTTTTATTTTGAGTCGCGCAACCGGTTAAAATAAATGCTGACATCGCTGCAATAGCGGTAAGTTTTAATGTTGTTTTCATTGATTGTTCCTTCTGTTAAAAAGTCATAATGACAAGCAAAAGTATAACAAGCCTATTTGGGCAGTGACTATGGGTTTATCAAACTTTATAACTAATTTGTGAGATGAGATCACATTTTTTTCATTTTTAAGTTATCCAACAAGACTGATGAAATCATTTTCCAAAAATCATCTAATTTTTTTAACCGCACTTTTTTTCATCGCATTTCGCTGTATTTCACGGTAAACTATCCCCAATTTTTCAGAAATAATAGGTAATTTATGCGTCTTTTCATTGGAATTTTAGTGGGTATTCTCGTGCTATTTCAGTACGATCTTTGGTTTGGTAAAAACGGCTATTTTGACTACAAAGATGTCGCAGCTCAAATCAAAGAGAATAAAGCTGAAAATGAAAAGCTCTCACAAAGAAATCAAATGATTTCCGCCGAAATTCAAGGATTAACAAAAGGCTTTGAATCGATTGAAGAGCGTGCACGCATGAGCCATGATATGGTCAAACCAAACGAAGTGTTCTATCACATCGTCAAAGAGCATAAATAATGAGCCGCGAAATTATTGCCGTCATTCCTGCTGCAGGCGTTGGAAGCCGTATGCAGGCAAACAAACCGAAGCAATATCTAAAAATCCTAGACAAGACGATTCTGGAACATACGCTCTCAGTCATTCTATCCCATCCTGCAATCAATCACGTTATTCTTGCGGTGGGAAAAAATGATCCCTATCTTTCTGAAATTACCTTATTCCCTCATCAAAATATCACCCTAGTTGAAGGGGGAGAAACACGAGCTGAGTCAGTTCTAAATGGACTCAACGCGATAAAAAATGACCACGCTTGGGTATTAGTGCATGATGCAGCTAGACCTTGTTTAACACATCAAGATTTAGATAAATTGCTCCAAATCGATGATGAACAAGGTGCTATTTTGGCCATTCCGGCAGTAGATACGATTAAACGCGCGAATAAACAACAAGATATTATTAAAACAGAAGATCGCACTGAACTCTGGCTTGCTCAGACGCCTCAATTTTTCCGTTGCGATCTATTAAGAAATGCACTTAAACAGGGGCTTTCTCAAGGCGCCAATATTACAGATGAAGCCTCTGCTATGGAACTAGCCGGATTTCAACCGCACTTAGTGGCAGGACGAAGTGATAATATTAAAGTCACGCGTCCAGAAGATTTAGCTTTAGCCGAATTTTATTTAACAAGGAAAACGCTATGATACGAATCGGACATGGGTTTGATGTTCATGCCTTTGGCGAAGATCGCCCTTTAATTATTGGAGGCGTTGAAGTGCCTTACCACACTGGATTTATTGCCCATTCTGATGGTGATGTCGCCTTACATGCCTTAACGGATGCCTTATTAGGTGCAGCAGCATTAGGAGATATCGGTAAACTCTTCCCCGATACCGATATGCAATATAAAAATGCAGATAGCCGTGTTTTATTACGAGAAGCATTCCGCCAAGTACAAGAAAAAGGCTATAAAGTAGGTAATGTGGATGTGACCATTATTGCACAAGCCCCTAAAATGCGTCCGCATATCGATGCAATGCGAGCGAAAATTGCGGAAGATTTACATTGTGATATTGAGCAAGTCAATGTTAAAGCAACCACAACAGAAAAACTTGGCTTTACAGGTAGAAGTGAAGGTATTGCTTGCGAGGCTGTTGCATTATTATTAAAAGCTTAAATTTTAGGTAAAAGAAAAGGTTGGTAAAATACCAACCTTTTTTATTTAGATTAAATTCTTATTGTTTTTTTAATAAATCGCGAATTTCAGTAAGTAATTCTTCTTGTGAAGGACCTTTTACTTCTTCTACTGGTTTTTTTCACTTTATTAATACCTTTGATCATCATGAAGATTGCGAAATGCAATGATGATAAAATCAAAAACGTTTTGAATAAATACACCGTAGTTTAAGGTTACTGCTGGGGTTTCACCTACTGCTTCTGCTAATGTGATTTTTTTCAAATCTTTGAAATCCACACCACCAGTTAAAAATACCTAATACAGGCATTGCTACGTCAGCTACAAGTGAGCTCACGATTTTACCAAAAGCACCACCGATGATCACACCGACTGCCATGTCTACTACGTTGCCACGCATTGCAAATTCGCGGAATTCTTTAAGAAAGCTCATAAAATTTCCTTTTGTGTTGGTTTAAAAAAATTAAAAGAGTGCGTATTATAGGTTTTCAGATTAAAAAAAGTAAACTGTTATTTAAATAAAAAAATGCACTTGGTTGGAATAATTTTTCAATTTCTGACACGGATTTCTTGTCATTAATATAAACAATCACATTATCGCCTTCTTCAATAACAACCTGACGACGAGTAATGATTACTTCATTTTTACGTAAAATTGCCGCAATCATTGCCCCTACAGGCAGCTTGATATCGCCAATTTGTCTTCCAACCACATTGGATGTGGTCGCATCGCCATGCACAACAAGTTCAATGGCTTCCGCGGTACCATGACGCAAAGAGGCCACACTTTTTGATATCCCCTTTACGCACATGTCCTAATAAAGCTGAGATTGTTGCCTGTTGTGGTGAAACCGCAATATCAATGGTTCCACCTTGAATCAAATTGATATATGCCATGCGTTGAATAAGCACCATGGCTTTTTTAGCCCCTAGGCGTTTTGCCAGTAACGCCGACATAATATTAGCTTCATCATCCGCACTTAGAGATAAAAAGACATCGACGCTCTCAATATGCTCTTCAAAAAGCAAATTTTTGGTCAGAAGCATCACCATGGAAAAACCAGGGTTTTAGAAAGTCTTTCAGCTAAAAACTTTCGCTTTTTCTCCATCGCGCTCAATGAGTTTTACTTGATACTTATCTTCTAACTGTTTCGCCACACCTGAGGCAATATTTCCACTGCCAACAATCATGATACGTTTGTAGGTTTTCTCAAGGCGTTGCAACTCACTCATCACCGCTTTAATGTGCTCTGTCGCACAAATGAATGTGATTTCATCGCCCGCCTCAATAATGGTCGAGCCTTGCGGACGAATTAATCTATCATTACGTAAAATCGAAATAATACGGCAATCAATGTGTGGCATATGCTCTTTAAAAGCAGATAGTGCATAGCCCACTAACGGACCACCGTAATAGGCTTTTACAACCACAATGCTAATTCGATTATTGGCAAAATGCGCCACTTGCAAGGCACCTGGATAAGCAATTAAACGTGTAATCTCATCCGTAACTAAATTTTCTGGTGAAATCAGATGATCGATGGGGACGTTTTCATCATTAAATAATTTATCTTTCTCACGCAAATATTCCGCATTACGAATACGTGCAATACGTGTTGGGGTATTGAAAAGGGTATATCCCAACTGGCAAGCAATCATATTAATTTCATCTGATGCTGTTACGGCAATCATCAAATCTGCATCAGCGGCGCCCGCATCACGTAAAACCTTGGGTGAAGAAGGGGAACCTTTAACTACGCGTAAATCATGCTTATCTTGCAAATTCTGCAAATGTTGAGATTCATTATCTACCAGTGTGATGTCGTTATCTTCACTCACTAAATTTGCCGCAAGTGTTGTGCCTACTTGCCCTGCACCTAAGATGATTATTTTCATTCTGTTCTCTCCACAACCAAAGGTCGGATGCCAATTTCAGCTGAATTTAGACCGCACTTTAATGCCTCAATACGGCGACAAATAGTCGATGTGACTTGTTCAGCTTCTGCCATTTTTTCGGCTGTAATCGCTGGATCTTGTTTACCAAATAACAGGCCATCGAGTAAACGCTCCGCATGCATGCCTTCACGACAAAAATGCAACACACCCACATCTTCAAATAAGGTCGCCACTTTTGCCGTTTTAGTGGTTGCAATGCCCAAGGCTCCATCTTCACCGCCGAGCTCTCGGAATAATTGATGTGTTGGAAATCCGCCACACGCTAAGAAAAAAGCTTTATTGAAAACGATATTTCCCCCGCAGGTCATGCGCATATATTGCCATGCCAGATCAAAATTAGGGTGTTCTGCATAGCGTTGAGCTAAATTTATCGGCTTTAATGCTAATCTTACGACTGAAGTATCTGTCTGAAAATGAAAGGTTGCCGCAGCCACTTCCAATGCACCAGGTTCGTATGCATCATCCGCATCTAAAAATGCGACAAAATCGACCGCACTTTTAGCAGAGAGCATTGCGCCCCAATTTCGAGCCATTGCGACACCGCTATTTTTGGCAATTTGCTCGATAGAAATTCTGTTTGGATATTGCTCTGCAAGCTGTAAGGCTAATGCAAATGTATTATCTGTCGATGCATCATCAATCAGCCAAAGGTGACCAAGATTATTTTGCTGCAACACAGACTCTACTGCACGAACAAGTGTTTGTTCAGTGTTATAGCAAGGAATGACGACATCAATTAAAGGCAAATTCATTTAAGCTGACCATTTTCTCAATTTTGCATAATAGAACCCATCACCGCCATTCTCTTGTGGCAGGAATTGGATTCCAATCGTATTTTCCGTTTGTTCAAACGGCAATGTCATTAATTCTGCATCGGGTGTTTCAGCTAAAAAATGCTGTATTTGCTGACTGTTCTCATCGGGAAGCACCGAGCAAGTCGCATAAAGCAAAAATACCATTAGGTTTTAATTTTGCCCAAAGCGCTTTTAGAATTTGTCTTTGCAAGGCTACCAATTGGGCAATATCCGTTTCTTGACGTAGCCATTTAATATCTGGATGACGACGAATCACGCCCGTTGCTGAGCAAGGTGCATCTAATAAAATACGATCAAAGGATGCACCACTTAAACCTATTTCTGAGAGCCACTTTTCAGGCTCGGTCGCATCGCCACAAACAACTGTCGCCTGTTGATTCAAACGAGAAAGGTTTTCTTCGACACGTTTTTAAGCGATGCGCTTCGACATCAAGTGCAATCACTTTCGCTTGTGGCGCCATTTCTAAAATATGCGTAGTTTTTCCCACCAGGCGCTGCACAAGCATCTAAAATTAATTCACCATTTTGTGGCTCAAGCAATAAAGCAGACCATTGGGCATTGAGATCCTGAACTGTCACTGCGCCTTGTTCAAAATTTGGTAGTTTTGAGACAGAAAGTGGTTGAGCTAAGCGCAGAGCATGTGGATTATCACATTCAAATGCTGCTATCTCTTGCTTTTCCAACAAAGTGCGGTAAGTTTTCGTGTTATTTTGCTGTTGATTGACCCGTAACCACATTGGTGGCTTTTGGTTATTCGCCTCAATAATTTCACGCCAATTCGGATAAGCTTTTTTGATTTTATTCACAAACCATTCAGGATGAAGCGTTTGCCAATGCTTATCGACTACAGCAAGAATCTCTTCTTGCTCCCGTAAGAAACGACGCAATACACCGTTAACTAAACCACGGAAACTGTCCGATTTTAATGATTTTGTGGCATTCACTACTTCATCCACTGCAGCATGAGCGGGCACACGCATATAAAGTAATTGGTACAATCCTACTAATAACAAGCAATGTACAATACGGGTCTTACCCTTCAATGGCTTATCTAATAGTTTTTTTATAATATTTTCTAAACGAGGCAATACGCGACAAATACCAAAGGTGATTTCCTGTAATAAAGGCAAATCCTGTGGTTTTACCTGTGATTGTACTTCTGGAATCAACGTTGATAAGGACTTACCCTGATCTAAAACCTGCAAAATCACTTGAGCAGCGATAGCGCGTACCGAAAGTGCGGTCGATTTTCCCGTTTTTTTGCGTTGAAATACCATTAGTTTAGAACCTTACCAACTTGGAAACAATCAGCTCGACCATTGAGAAAATCTTGCACAGACATAGGTTTCTTGCCTGCGGGCTGAAGTTGCAATAAATTTAAAACGCCTTCTTTCGTGGCAATTTGGATACCTTTTTTATCGATACTTAAAATCGTCCCAGCTGGTTTATCTACATGTGGCAACACGGCAGCAGAATAAACTTTTAAGGTTTGTTCATTACCTTGTTCATCGGTTAATTGTAGAAAACTTATCGGCCAAGGATTAAACGCGCGAATATTACGTTCAAGCTGGGCTGCCGATAGCGACCAATCTAATTTAGCCTCTTCTTTGGAAAGTTTCTCTGCATAGTTACTTTGGCTATCATCTTGTTTTTCTGCAATGAAATTTCCCTTCTTCCAAATGATCCAAAACATCAATCAATGCAGACGGCGCAATTTCAGCTAATTTATGGTAAAGCGAAGCAGAAGTTTCTTGTGCATCAATATCGCAATACACTTTGTGTAACATATCACCAGTATCTAAACCCACATCCATTTGCATAATCGTCACACCGGTTTGCTTATCACCAGCCCAGATAGCGCGCTGAATAGGTGCGGCGCCACGCCAACGAGGTAAGAGAGAGCCATGCACATTTAAACAACCTAAACGAGGCATATCCAACACTGCTTGAGGTAAAATCAAACCATAAGCAACAACAACCATTACATCGGCATTTAACGCTTTAAGCTCTGCTTGTGCTTCTTCTTTACGCAAGGATTTTGGTTGATAAACAGGAATTTGATGTTGTTCTGCTAATTGCTTTACAGGACTAGCCTGCAATTTTTTACCGCGACCAGCCGGTTTATCTGGCTGCGTATAAACAGCAATAATATTGTGACGAGAATTTAAAAGTGCAGCAAGATGTTGTGCTGCGAAGTCCGGCGTACCGGCAAAGATGATATTCAATGGTTTCATAATGTTCTACGTTATGGCGTTGATAGGAAAAGTGCGGTCATTTTATACCGCACTTTTGATTATTGTTTTGCAATTTGTTTTTTATATTTCACTAATTTTTCTTTGATACGTTGACGTTTCAACGGTGAAAGATAATCAACAAATAAAATACCGTTTAAATGATCGATTTCATGCTGAATACAGATCGCTAATAAACCATCTGCATCAAGCGTAAATTCTTTTCCATGACGATCTAACGCTTTTACCGTGACTTTTTCTTTACGGGGCACTAAGGCACGGAATCCGGGAATAGATAAACAACCTTCTTCAATACCTGTTTCACCTTCTGACGCTAAAATTTCTGGATTGATCAACACTAGCTGATTTTGTTTGTCTCCTTCAATATCAATCGTAATAATACGTTGCAAGATATCTACCTGTGGTGCAGCAAGGCCAATACCTTCTTCTTGATACATCGTATCAAACATATCATCTACAATTTTGCGAATGTCATCATTGACTTCTGCAACTGGCTCACAAACAATCTTTAGGTGATCATCTGGATAAATTAATACATTAAGTGCGGTCATATTTTCTCTTGTTTTATTAAAATTACGGCGGTGATTGTATCATAGAATCAACGCTTTGCTAAAATATTGAAAATATCCATAAACAAAAACCCCAAGCTCTTCAGCTCGGGGTTCACATTCAGTACCTGGCGGTGTCCTACTCTCACATGGGGATGCCCCACACTACCATCGGCGCATCGGCGTTTCACTTCTGAGTTCGGTATGGGGTCAGGTGGGACCACCGCTCTATCGCCGCCAGGATTATTCCTTTAATAACTCTATTTCTTTCTGTTCCGCTATCTCTAGCGCTCACAACCAAACAAGCTGATTTAACTTCAAAACTTTCTCTTTCTTCTCTGAGTTTCGTCTCGTCTTACCCAACACCCAAAACCCTTGAGCGTTGTATAGTTAAGCCTCTCGGGCAATTAGTATCTGTTAGCTCAACGGCTCACACCGCTTACACACCAGACCTATCTACGTCTTAGTCTTAAACAACCCTTACTGTCTTAAAGACAGGGAGAACTCATCTCATGGCAAGTTTCGTGCTTAGATGCTTTCAGCACTTATCTCTTCCGCACTTAGCTACCCGGCAATGCGTCTGGCGACACAACCGGAACACCAGTGGTGCGTCCACTCCGGTCCTCTCGTACTAGGAGCAGCCCCTTTCAATTCTCCAACGCCCACGGCAGATAGGGACCGAACTGTCTCACGACGTTCTAAACCCAGCTCGCGTACCACTTTAAATGGCGAACAGCCATACCCTTGGGACCTACTTCAGCCCCAGGATGTGATGAGCCGACATCGAGGTGCCAAACACCGCCGTCGATATGAACTCTTGGGCGGTATCAGCCTGTTATCCCCGGAGTACCTTTTATCCGTTGAGCGATGGCCCTTCCATTCAGAACCACCGGATCACTATGACCTACTTTCGTACCTGCTCGACTTGTCTGTCTCGCAGTTAAGCTTGCTTATACCATTGCACTAACCTGACGATGTCCGACCGTCATTAGCAAACCTTCGTGCTCCTCCGTTACTCTTTGGGAGGAGACCGCCCCAGTCAAACTACCCACCAGACACTGTCCGAGACCACGTTTCGTAATCTTCGTTAGAACATCAAACGTTAAAGGGTGGTATTTCAAGGACGACTCCATAATCACTGGCGTGACTACTTCTAAGTCTCCCACCTATCCTACACATCAAAATTCAATGTTCAGTGTCAAGCTATAGTAAAGGTTCACGGGGTCTTTCCGTCTAGCCGCGGGTACACCGCATCTTCACGGCGATTTCAATTTCACTGAGTCTCGGGTGGAGACAGCCTGGCCATCATTATGCCATTCGTGCAGGTCGGAACTTACCCGACAAGGAATTTCGCTACCTTAGGACCGTTATAGTTACGGCCGCCGTTTACTGGGGCTTCGATCAGGAGCTTCTCTTTCGATTACACCATCAATTAACCTTCCAGCACCGGGCAGGCATCACACCCTATACGTCCACTTTCGTGTTTGCAGAGTGCTGTGTTTTTAATAAACAGTTGCAGCCAGCTGGTATCTTCGACCGGTTCAACCTTCGCCCGCAAGGGACTACAATCTACGCCGGCGCACCTTCTCCCGAAGTTACGGTGCTATTTTGCCTAGTTCCTTCACCCGAGTTCTCTCAAGCGCCTGAGTATTCTCTACCTGACCACCTGTGTCGGTTTTCAGTACGGTTTAGATAAACCTGAAGCTTAGTGGCTTTTCCTGGAAGTGTGGTATCGGTTACTTCAGCTCCGTAGAGCCTCGTCATCATCTCTCAGTGTTAAAGAAGTCCGGATTTGCCTAAACTTCACACCTACCAACTTAAACGCACATATCCAACAGTGCGATAACCTAACCTGCTCCGTCCCCACATCGCAGTTTATCCAAGTACGGGAATATTAACCCGTTTCCCATCGACTACGCTTTTCAGCCTCGCCTTAGGGGCCGACTCACCCTGCCCCGATTAACGTTGGACAGGAACCCTTGGTCTTCCGGCGAACGGGTTTTTCACCCGTTTTATCGTTACTTATGTCAGCATTCGCACTTCTGATACGTCCAGCAAACCTCTCGATTCACCTTCATCCGCTTACAGAACGCTCCCCTACCCAACAGTATTGCTACTGATGCCGCAGCTTCGGTGCTATATTTGAGCCCCGTTACATCTTCCGCGCAGGCCGACTCGACTAGTGAGCTATTACGCTTTCTTTAAATGATGGCTGCTTCTAAGCCAACATCCTAGCTGTCTAAGCCTTCCCACTTCGTTTCCCACTTAATATAGACTTTGGGACCTTAGCTGGCGGTCTGGGTTGTTTCCCTCTCCACGACGGACGTTAGCACCCGCCGTGTGTCTCCTGAGTATCACTCTTCGGTATTCGTAGTTTGCATCGGGTTGGTAATCCGGGATGGACCCCTAGCCGAAACAGTGCTCTACCCCCGAAGGTGTCCGCTCAAGGCTCTACCTAAATAGATTTCGGGGAGAACCAGCTATCTCCCGGTTTGATTGGCCTTTCACCCCCAGCCACAAGTCATCCGCTAATTTTTTTCAACATTAGTCGGTTCGGTCCTCCAGTTAGTGTTACCCAACCTTCAACCTGCCCATGGCTGAGATCACCGGGTTTCGGGTCTATACCTTGCAACTAGACGCCCAGTTAAGACTCGGTTTCCCTTCGGCTCCCCTATTCGGTTAACCTCGCTACAAAAATATAAGTCGCTGACCCATTATACAAAAGGTACGCAGTCACCCCAAAAAGGGCTCCCACTGCTTGTACGTACAAGGTTTCAGGTTCTATTTCACTCCCCTCACCGGGGTTCTTTTTCGCCTTTCCTTCACAGTACTGGTTCACTATCGGTCAATCAGGAGTATTTAGCCTTGGAGGATGGTCCCCCCATCTTCAAACAGGATATCACGTGTCCCGCCCTACTTATCGTTAGCTTAGTACCATGACCTGGACTTCGAGTACGGGGCTATCACCCTGTATCGCCAAGCTTCCCAGCTTGTTCCTCTGTCTCTGTCATTATCACTAACAGGCTCCTTCGCGTTCGCTCGCCGCTACTAACGAAATCTCGGTTGATTTCTTTTCCTCGGGGTACTTAGATGTTTCAGTTCTCCCGGTTTGCCTCACTTACCTATGGATTCAGTAAGTGATAGTAGATTCTTCATCTACTGGGTTTCCCCATTCGGACATCTTGGATTAAACGCCTCTTATCGACTCATCCAAGCTTTTCGCAGATTAGCACGTCCTTCCTCGCCTCTGATTGCCAAGGCATCCACCTTGTACGCTTAGTCACTTAACTATACAACCTCAAAAATTCTTGATGTTGTGTTTTCAACTAAACACTTGATTGCTTTTGTTCAATCAAGATTTTCTTCTTACTCAGACTTTTTCTTATCCTTTAAAAGGACTTGAAAGTCTCTTCAGTTTTTTTCAGCTTGTTTCCTGGTTGTTAAAGAACAGAAATAACATTTTTCAGTTATCATCGTTAAATAAACTCATTAAAAGCTTTTTAAGCATTAAATCAGTCAATTTACTTAACGATGATAAGTGGTGGAGATAAGCGGGATCGAACCGCTGACCTCCTGCGTGCAAGGCAGGCGCTCTCCCAGCTGAGCTATATCCCCATGTCATCGTTTATTTATTACCTTATTCACCTCAATCACTCACTCAATTTGAGTGGTGGGTCTGAGTGGACTTGAACCACCGACCTCACCCTTATCAGGGGTGCGCTCTAACCACCTGAGCTACAGACCCAAGGGAATAACGGCTTTCTGCTCGATATTGTCTACAATATATCAATCAATCTGTGTGGACACTTATTGTCTCTCGTTTTTGGTAAGGAGGTGATCCAACCGCAGGTTCCCCTACGGTTACCTTGTTACGACTTCACCCCAGTCATGAATCATACCGTGGTAAACGCCCCCCCGAAGGTTAAGCTATCTACTTCTGGTACAACCCACTCCCATGGTGTGACGGGCGGTGTGTACAAGGCCCGGGAACGTATTCACCGCAACATTCTGATTTGCGATTACTAGCGATTCCGACTTCATGGAGTCGAGTTGCAGACTCCAATCCGGACTTAGACGTACTTTGTGAGATTCGCTCCAGCTCGCACTCTCGCTTCCCTCTGTATACGCCATTGTAGCACGTGTGTAGCCCTACTCGTAAGGGCCATGATGACTTGACGTCATCCCCACCTTCCTCCGGTTTATCACCGGCAGTCTCCTTTGAGTTCCCGACCTAATCGCTGGCAACAAAGGATAAGGGTTGCGCTCGTTGCGGGACTTAACCCAACATTTCACAACACGAGCTGACGACAGCCATGCAGCACCTGTCTCAGAGTTCCCGAAGGCACCAATCCATCTCTGGAATGTTCTCTGGATGTCAAGAGTAGGTAAGGTTCTTCGCGTTGCATCGAATTAAACCACATGCTCCACCGCTTGTGCGGGCCCCCGTCAATTCATTTGAGTTTTTAACCTTGCGGCCGTACTCCCCAGGCGGTCGATTTATCACGTTAGCTACGGGCGCCAAAGCTTAAAGCTCAACCCCCAAATCGACATCGTTTACAGCGTGGACTACCAGGGTATCTAATCCTGTTTGCTCCCCACGCTTTCGCACATGAGCGTCAGTACATTCCCAAGGGGCTGCCTTCGCCTTCGGTATTCCTCCACATCTCTACGCATTTCACCGCTACACGTGGAATTCTACCCCTCCCTAAAGTACTCTAGCGACCCAGTATGAAATGCAATTCCCAGGTTAAGCCCGGGGCTTTCACACCTCACTTAAGTCACCGCCTGCGTGCCCTTTACGCCCAGTTATTCCGATTAACGCTCGCACCCTCCGTATTACCGCGGCTGCTGGCACGGAGTTAGCCGGTGCTTCTTCTGTAGTTAACGTCAATCACCTAGTCTATTAAACTAAATGCCTTCCTCGCTACCGAAAGAACTTTACAACCCGAAGGCCTTCTTCATTCACGCGGCATGGCTGCGTCAGGGTTGCCCCCATTGCGCAATATTCCCCACTGCTGCCTCCCGTAGGAGTCTGGGCCGTGTCTCAGTCCCAGTGTGGCTGGTCATCCTCTCAGACCAGCTAGAGATCGTCGGCTTGGTGAGCCTTTACCTCACCAACTACCTAATCCCACTTGGGCTCATCCTATGGCATGTGGCCCGAAGGTCCCACACTTTCATCTCTCGATTCTACGCGGTATTAGCTACAGTTTCCCGTAGTTATCCCCCTCCATAAGCTAGATTCCCAAGCATTACTCACCCGTCCGCCACTCGTCATCAAAGAAGCAAGCTTCTTTATGTTACCGTTCGACTTGCATGTGTTAAGCCTGCCGCCAGCGTTCAATCTGAGCCATGATCAAACTCTTCAATTCAAGTTCAATCGCTCAATACTGCTGACATAAAAATGTCACTACTTAAAAAAAGTATTATGAATTTCTAGTTAGCACCTATTAAGACTTCAAAATTAAAAAATATTTTTAAAACAAGTCAATCAACAAGTGCCCACACAGATTGTCTGATACATTGTTAAAGAGCAAAAAAGAACGACGCACCGGTTTTTCTTAAGATTCACAACAGCGCGTCGTTGTGTGGGGCGTATTATAGGCATTTCAGATGCCTTTGCAAGCTCTTTTTGTAAAAAAATGTAAATTTTTTATCGGTTGAAGATCTTTTAATCAAATCGCCCTAAAAACACAATTTTTATGATGTCTTATTCAAGGAATTCAGGCTTTCCGCAAATGCCTTTACTTTTTCCCAATCGGTATATTCAATTTCTTTGGTCGTATCCGTTTCGCCATTTGTAATTTTCATAATCAATTGAATCATGACACGATCAATCCATTTATAGCGTGGATATAGCAATGCCCCTGCAAACACGCCGACTTTTGCCGGAGTCCATTTTATGTGTTGAAGGAACTTACGCACATAGACATTTCCCTCTGGCGTATCTTTTCCTTCTTTTCTCGCGGTTAAACCTACACCAAAAAAGACCGCACTTTTTGCATTCAATAATTCGTGATGGCGTTCTACAAAACGATATACCTGTTTATTAAAGTGACCATAACGAACGGATGCCCCAATAATCACGCGATCAAAAACTTGAAGATCCTGCTCCTCCATTAACGGTGAAACCACCACTTCTCCTTCAAGATGCTGAGCCATAAATTCAGCAATCTTTTTAGTTTGTCCATCACGGCTTGAATATAAAATTAATATTTTCATTATGCCTTCCAAAACGCTGGTGTGAAGAGCGCCAATAATGTGAAAATTTCTAAACGACCGCATACCATCGCAATGGTGAGTACCCATTTAGCACTATCGGGCATCGCCGTCATATTACTGCTTACTGAACCTAATCCCGGTCCAAGGTTATTAATACTTGCTAATACCGCATTAAAGGCATCAAAAGGTTCGACACCACATGCAATCACACTTAATAAACAAATAGTGAATACCAATAGATATGCTGAGAAAAAGGCCCAAATACTTCCAATCACACGTTCATCAAGAACATTTTTACCCCATTTAATTGGATACACTAAATTTGGGTGAACAAATCGTTTTAGCTCTCTCGCACCTTGAAGATATAACACTAAAATCCGCGCAACACGCAAACCACCACCAACTGATCCCGCACAGCCTCCAATAAAAGAGGCAATGATTAATAGCATCGGCACAAAGGAAGGCCATTCAGCAAAATTTGATGTAGTGTAGCCTGTTGTTGTTGAAATCGATACGGCTTGGAACACCACTTGCTCAAAATCTTGCCATGAGGAATCAAAATATTGATGGCTTATCATCACTAATGTACAAGCCACGATAAGTAAAATTTGAATACTCATAAAGAATCGGAATTCTGGATCTTTTGTGTAAATCTTCAAAATATTTTCTCGTCCTAAAGTCGAAAATGCTCTGAAGTGCAATGCGAAGTTACAAGCCGAAATCCACAAGAAAATGACCGTGATAAAATTAATCGCCGAACTATTAAAGTAGCCGATACTGGCATCATGAGTAGAAAAACCACCAATGGATACTGTCGAGAAACTATGTGTAAGTGCATCAAATGGTGTCATGCCCGCTAGCCAATAAGCCAAAGCACAAGACATGGTTAAAAAGAAATAAACAAACCACAATGCCTTTGCCGTTTCCGCTATCCGAGGCTGAATTTTCTGATCTTTCATTGGGCCAGACATTTCTGCACGGTATAACTGCATTCCGCCAATACCCAATAAAGGAATAATCGCAATGGCAAGTACGATGATCCCCATGCCGCCTAACCATTGTAAAAATTGACGATAAAACAGAATGGCTTTCGGTAAATTATCTAACCCAGTTATGACTGTAGCGCCCGTGGTTGTTAACCCGGAAACGCCTCAAATACGGCGGAAGCCACTGTTAAATGAGGTGAATCAAATAATAGCAATGGCAAGGTTGCTAGACCGCCCAGAACGAACCAAAATGCCACCACAATTAAGAAACCATCTCGAGATCGCAGTTCTTGTTTATGGTGATGACAAGGCCACCAAAGCAACATGCCCACGGTTAAGCTTAATGCAAAAGCTTGCATAAACGCTTTACCGCCGCCATCGCCATAAATAAGCGCCACGAAGGCTGGAATCAGCATCGTGCCGGAAAAACACATGATCAAAATGCCGATAATCCGAATAATGGATAAAATATGCACAATATCTCGCTTAATTCATTTCTTCTAATTTCAACGTTCCTGCAGAACGCTCAATTAATGCTTGTTCAAAAGGTTTAATTTGATCTTCACTAATGCCTAACTGCAATGTAATCTGCACTTGAAAATCTTGCTGATAAATTTCAATTTGATGCTGTTCACATAAAATTTGGATCCAATTTAATTGTGCATAATCACAATGAACTTGGAATAACTGACGTTCTACTTTTCGTTCAGTTTCTAATAATTTTAAAGCTTGCTGAACACCATTTCCATAAGCACGAACTAAACCGCCAGTGCCTAATAAAATGCCACCATAATAACGAACAACTACGGCACTAATCTCACCGATTTGGCTACCTTGCAAAGCCGATAGCATCGGTTTCCCTGCCGTGCCAGCTGGTTCACCGTCATCGGAAAAGCCTAATTGTTGAGAATCCGTTGGCTTGCCTGCCACTGTTGCCCAACAATGATGGCGGGCATTAGGGTGCTGCGCTTTAATTTCTGCCCAAAAAGCTTTGGCTTGTTCAAGTCCTTCCGTATGTTGCAAATACGTGATAAATCGACTTTTCTTAATTTCTTCTTCAAAAACGACCGCACTTTTGGGGATAAGGTATTCAGCCATGGAATCATTGTTCAAGTAAATTTGTTGCGTAGTTTATCATTGATAGCGGATTTATCGAAATTTCCCCATAATTATTGTATGATGTAGCTCAATTTCAATAAAACTAATAAATAACCATGACTGAAATTACTGTCGATAAAACCCTTGATACCGTTGGTTTACGTTGTCCTGAACCCTGTAATGCTCGTGAGAAAAAATCATTCGCCACATGAATGAAGGTGAAGTTCTGCTGATTTTAGCGGACGACCCTGCCACGACTCGCGATATTCCCAGTTTCTGTCAATTTATGGAACATACGCTTTTAGCAAGTGAAACCCAAGACACACCTTTCAAATACTGGGTGAAAAAAGGTCAATAAAAATGCGGTCAATACTGACCGCACTTTGTTATTCTGTCGAATTACTCGAAACAGGGTAATACTGTTTCTGAATAAATTCAGGCTTCAATAACGCAGGGGCATTCCACCACTCAATCACAAGCTCCTGTGGCCCTTCTGCGTAAGACGCAATTTCATACACGTTATACACAAAGTGAATCCCATCATGATCTAAATAGAAATTATCGGTCACCTCAAAAGCATCTTTTGATGTAAATGCTTCCTCATCTTTTACTTCGCCATATCGAGTGTAACGTTCCCAAAGCAGCTCTTTTAATTTAGCTTGCTGATTTGGTTTAAACACATCATCAAATGAAAGTAGTTTTTTCGTTTCTAAATCAATATTAAGATAATGATAACCGCCAACTCCATGAGCGCCACCACCATAGCTGTAATAGTTTATTAAAAATACAGCAAGCTTACCTCTTTGGTGATTAAATGCTAAATCTAAGGTTTCATCAACACCAATTATCGGAGATTCCAACATCTCTTTTTTTAGCTTCATCATATGCTTTTTGGTAATCCTCAATAAGCTGCTCGCGGCTTCTTGGTTTACCATCAGCATTTTTTGAAATTTGCTCTAAAAGTAGTTTATCTAGCCACTCAATATTCGTTTTTAGTGTAGAAATACTGTAATGAAGTTTACCTTCAGTAGGGACATATTCATCTTCTTTGGCCGATTTAGGATATTTGATGGTTTCCTCTTTATCAAAAATCACATCATCTTGAGCAATAATTGCCGGAATAACCTTCTCCGCCTTTTCTTTTTCAGCTTTTTAATTGCGTATTTTTCTGCTGTTAGTTGTGCAATTGTCTGCGTTTGTTGCTGCAATGGTTGCCTTTCGCTTCTTTATCTTCGCAACCTGTTGTCGTAAAAAAAGTGCGGTTAAAATTAGGGCTGAAATGAGTGTCTTTTTCATATGTTATCCTATAAATCAAATGTATCTTTATCACGTAGAATGTGATCATTGCCTTTACGGCGTAAAAAGCCGGTACGGTCAAAATATTCCATTAATTGCACTGTCAGTTTTCGACCAAAGTTCAGTTTATCACGTAATTCATTTACGGCAACTTTACCTTCTTCGCCTGCCATTTCCTTAATTAACCGAGCATAAGCATAAATGCTTTCAGTTAGGAAAAAACGATCTTTTACGATTGGCGTAAGATAGCCCAATTTACCCGCTTTATACATAAAATTACGCATCACACTTTCATCTTGCGCCAAGGCTGTTGCCATATCACGCACCCAAATGGCTTGACCATGCGCTTTCTCAAATTCAGCTAACACCGCTTGCCATAAGCTTTGTTCTTCGGCTGAAAATTGGATTTTGTGAGAAGGCAAATGTAACCAACCACGAGTCTGCTGCAATTGGCCTTCATCAAGCATTTCTTCAATAAAATGATAAATCAGATTTTCCGGTTGGTTTAGTGTCGCAATACGGTATAAGCGGGCCTTACTCAAACCTAGCTGATCATTATGTTGCTCATGATAGGTAGCAAGTGCGGTCAAAATTTGCTGCGTTTTTTCACGTTGATAATCGCGATTAAAACACCAATTTTGGAAACGGATATCGCCGTTCTCGGCCAATGCTTCAGCCAATTGATTTTCGGTTAGTTGCTCACTCCACATTAGCGCTTGAGCTGAAACCGCCTCTTTTTGTAGGGTTAATCCGATGCGTTGTATGGCGGTTTGAGCCTGATTAAGTTTAGCCAAGAATGCTAGACGAGCCTCTGTACGCTTATAACGTTTTGGTGAATGAATTTCGAGTACCTTGGCGCCACCAACTAAAGCTTTCGCATCACCACTACGTAAAATTAATTTATCCCCAAAGGCCAAAAATAATGGCTGCTCTAAAATAACTTCCGCCAAAGTGCGGTCATTTTTCATTGCATTTTTGCTTTCAAGCAAGGTAAGCTTACCTGTTGTACGGCTTGCTGCATGATAAATGTGCACAGGCTGACTATCTTTCAAATTCACTTCAGGCGTAATTTCAATGGTAATACGATCAGTTGGCTCAAGTGGTTCTGAGGCTAACAACCAATCGCCGCGTTGCATTGGAATACGATCTAAATCAACGTTTAAATTGAGCGCTAAACGTTGACCAGCCAAGCCTTTTTCGCTCGGTGTATTCTGAGCATGAATATTTTTTACGCGAACCTTTTGTCCCGTAGAAAGGAAGAGTTCATCATCAATGGATACAGTACCCGCAAATGCTGTGCCCGTTACCACTGTCCCTGCCCCTTTCATGCTAAAGACACGGTCGATAGCATAACGAAACGGTTTATTTATTTCGGCTAATTCCGGTAAATTGGCTAAATAATCGCGTAACGCATCAATTCCTAAGCCCTGTTTGTGCCGATGTAATAAAATAATGAGATTGAGCTAAGAATGGATAATCTGTCTGAATCTGTGTTTTTAGTGCCTCGATTTGCTCATTTGTTGCTCGGTCAGCCTTGGTAATCACTACCATGATTTCTGTAAATTGAAGCTGACGTAAAATCGCTAAGTGTTCTTTAGTTTGTGCGGCAATCCCTTCATCGGCTGCAACAATAAGCATGGCATAATGCACACCACCAAGCCCGGCCAACATGTTGGCGAGAAACTTTTCATGGCCAGGTACATCAATAAACCCAAGCACTTTCTCTTTTAAAGGCAAATAGGCATAGCCTAAATCAATGGTCATGCCACGTTTTTTTTCTTCCGGCAAATGGGCGGTATTCGTACCTGTCAGTGCTTTTAAAAGGGCTGTTTTACCATGATCGACGTGCCCTGATGTTACTATGATCATAATTTTTCCACCGTATCTAATAATGCCTTAAAGTCAGCCACGCTACGTAAATCTAACCAAATTTTTCCTTTCTCAACACGACCGATTATTGGTTGTTCTAACGCTTTGAATACTGTTAAAAGTGCGGTCAATTTTGCCTCTGTTTTTTCGGCAATCGTCACTGCAAAAGAAGGGATCGTCGCCATTGGTTGGGAACCACTCCCAATTTGAGCAAAACTTTCTTCAATCTCTACATGATAATCTTTTAGACGATTTGCTAAACAAGCTTTAAGTTGTTCCGCTTTTTCTTGTAATACATCCATTGACTGGGTAAGCAAATGCAAAGTTGGCAACGTTTCAGTAAGCTTTTCGGGCTGAAGATAAAGGCGCAATGTTGCCTCAAGTCCGGCTAAAATCACTTTATCGCAACGTAATACACGCTTTAATGGATGAGCTTGTAACTGAGCAATCCACTCTTTTTTACCAACAATAATGCCAGCTTGTGTTCCGCCCAATAATTTATCACCCGAGAATGACACCAAGTTTACGCCTTGTGCAACTTTCTTGTACCGTTGGCTCATTTGGTAAATTATATTGGCTTAGATCAATCAATGCCCCACTACCCAGATCCGTAATAACAGGAATATCAAATTCTCGCCCAAGATCAACCAACTCTTGTTCTGAAACCGAAGCAGTAAATCCACTAATATGATAGTTACTGCAATGTACTTTCATTAAGAAGGCGGTATTTTCATTAATTGCTTGACGATAATCTTTCAAATGTGTGCGGTTTGTAGTTCCGACTTCAACCAGTTTACAGCCGGCTTGAGCCATAATGTCAGGGATGCGAAATGCGCCACCGATTTCAATTAACTCACCACGAGAAATAATCACTTCTTTATCTTTTGCAAAAGTAGCTAACATCAAGAGTACGGCTGCCGCATTATTATTCACAATACATGCAGCTTCTGCACCTGTGAGTTGCGCAAGTAGTTCACTAATATAATTATCTCGATGACTGCGTTTGCCTTCTTCCAAATCATATTCCAGCGCAACGTTACCTTTCATCGCATGAAGTGCCGCTTGTTGTGCACTTTCAGCCCATAATGCTCGCCCTAAATTTGTATGTAATACAGTGCCCGTTAAATTATGGACTAATTTGATTTGCACATGATTTTGTTGAGTCAATCGTTCTTGTAAATAATGTAATGTACTTAGGTGATCGGCAAAAAAGTGCGGTAAATTTTGATGCTGTTTAATAAACTCGCGTCCCTTCAGACAATAATTGGCGCAATTCACGTACAACGGCTGAATGACCAAATTCAGTTAAAAAGCATTTCACCTTCTGGTGTTTTTTTAAAAAATTTATCTACCGAAGGAAGTTGTTGAAAAAGTGCGGTCATTTTTAATTCCTATTTCAAAATGGCGTTGAATTGCAAACTAATTTACGCTAAAGTAACCACAATTTCAATAACGGAAGGTCGTCATCTCCGGTGAGGTGGCAGGACTTCAAATCCTGTTGGGGACGCCAGCGTTCCCGGGTGGGTTCAACTCCCATGACCTTCCGCCACTTTTTTTCTTCCAACAGAATATTTCTCTCCCTAACATTCACTTTGTTTTAATTTTAACTTTTCATTATAATTTTCACTGAATTTTAGGCAAACAAAAAGGCGTATCTTTCGATACGCCTTCTTAATCTAACTTGTTACAGTTAATACATCAATTATTTGATGATTTTCGCAACAACGCCAGCACCTACTGTACGGCCACCTTCACGGATTGCGAAACGTAAACCTTGGTCCATCGCGATTGGGTGGATTAAGCTTACTGTCATTTTTGATGTTATCACCAGGCATTACCATTTCCACGCCTTCTGGTAATTCAATTGTACCAGTTACGTCAGTTGTACGGAAATAGAACTGTGGACGGTAACCTTTGAAGAATGGAGTGTGACGACCACCTTCATCTTTTGATAATACGTAAACTTCTGATTCGAAGTCAGTGTGTGGAGTGATTGAACCTGGTTTCGCTAATACTTGACCACGTTCGATTTCTTCACGTTTTGGTACCACGTAATAATGCACCGATGTTTTCACCTGCACGACCTTCGTCAAGTAATTTACGGAACATTTCAACACCAGTTACAGTTGTTTTCGCTGTTGGTTTGATACCTACGATTTCAACTTCATCACCAGTGCGGATGATACCACGCTCAACACGACCTGTTACTACTGTACCACGACCTGAAATTGAGAACACGTCTTCGATTGGAAGAAGGAATGGTTGGTCAATTGCACGCTCTGGTTCAGGAATGTAAGTATCTAAGTGGTTTGCTAACTCAAGGATTTTTTCTTCCCATTCTGCAACGCCGTTTAATGCTTGTAATGCAGAACCACGTACGATTGGAGTATCGTCACCTGGGAAGTCATATTGAGAAAGAAGTTCACGAACTTCCATTTCTACTAATTCTAATAACTCTTCGTCATCTACCATGTCGCATTTATTTAAGAATACGATGATGTAAGGTACACCTACTTGGCGACCTAATAAGATGTGCTCACGAGTTTGTGGCATTGGACCATCTGTCGCTGCTACTACTAAAATTGCACCGTCCATTTGCGCCGCACCGGTAATCATGTTTTTAACATAGTCCGCGTGTCCTGGGCAGTCAACGTGTGCGTAGTGACGAGTTGGAGTATCGTATTCAACGTGTGATGTGTTGATGGTGATACCACGCGCTTTTTCTTCTGGCGCGTTATCGATTTGGTCGAATGCACGAGCTGCACCACCGTAGTGTTTTGCTAATACGGTTGTGATTGCTGCTGTTAAAGTTGTTTTACCGTGGTCAACGTGGCCGATTGTACCCACGTTTACGTGCGGTTTTGTACGTTCAAATTTTTCTTTAGACATTTGTTTAGTTTCCTAGAAAATGCTCTATAAGCCATTCGACTTATAGAGCGGATTGTTACAAAAAATTATTTTTTACGCGCTTCAATTACTGCAGCAGCAACACTTGTTGGCGCTTCAGCATATTTTAACGGTTCCATTGAGTATGATGCACGACCTTGAGTTTGTGAACGTAAGTCTGTTGCATAACCGAACATTTCAGAAAGTGGAACTTCTGCATCGATTTTAACAACGAATTCGTTCGCTTCTTGACCGTTAACCATAGCACGACGACGGCTTAAGTCACCGATTACATCACCCACATACTCAGGTGGAGTTTCTACTTCAACTTTCATGATTGGCTCAAGTAGAACTGGGTTTGCTTAGCGAACGCTGCTTTAAATGCTAAAGAAGCCGCTAATTTAAACGCTAATTCTGATGAGTCAACATCATGGTATGAACCGAAGTGTAAACGTACACCAAGATCTACTACTGGGTAACCCGCTAATGGACCAGATTTAAGCTGTTCTTGGATACCTTTATCAACTGCAGGAATGTATTCACCAGGGATTACACCACCTTTGATTTCGTTTACAAATTCGTAACCAGGACCTTCTGGATCTAATGGGTATAAGTCAATAACAACATGACCATATTGACCGCGACCACCAGATTGTTTTGCGTGTTTACCTTCCACATCGTTAACACGAGTACGGATAGTTTCACGGTAAGATACTTGTGGTTTACCGATATTAGCTTCCACTTTGAACTCACGTTTCATACGGTCAACGATGATGTCTAAGTGTAACTCACCCATACCAGAAATAATGGTTTCACCAGATTCTTCATCAGTGTGAACACGGAATGAAGGGTCTTCTTGAGCAAGACGACCTAATGCAAGCCCCATTTTTTCTTGGTCAGCTTTAGTTTTAGGTTCTACTGCTACAGAGATCACTGGCTCTGGGAATTCCATACGCTCAAGGATAATTGGTGCTTCGACTGCACATAATGTATCACCCGTAGTGACATCTTTTAAGCCGATTGCTGCAGCAATATCGCCTGCACGAACTTCTTTAATTTCTTCACGTTTGTTAGCGTGCATCTGTACGATACGACCAAAACGTTCACGTTTTTGACGTACAGAGTTTAATACTGTATCACCAGAGTTAATTACACCTGAGTACACACGGAAGAAGGTTAAGTTACCTACGAATGGGTCAGTTGCAATTTTGAATGCTAATGAAGAGAACGGCTCATCATCGCTTGCGTGACGTTCACCTTCAGTTTCATCTGGATTGATACCTTTGATTGCTGGAATATCAGTTGGTGCTGGTAAGTATTCAACAACTGCATCAAGCATTGCTTGAACACCTTTGTTTTTGAATGCAGAACCACAAGTTACCAAGATGATTTCGTTTGCTAATACGCGTTGACGAAGACCTGCTTTGATTTCTTCTTCGCTTAACTCTTCACCACCAAGATATTTTTCCATTAATTCTTCAGTTGCTTCAGCTGCTGCATCAACAAGGTTTTGACGCCATTCTTCACAAGCTGCTTGCATATCTGCTGGAATATCTTCATAAGTGAAGGTCATACCTTGGTCAGCTTCGTTCCAGTTGATCGCTTTCATTTTGATCAAATCAACAACACCAGTGAAACTTTCTTCTGCACCGATTGGAAGTTGAAGAGGAACAGCATTCGCACCTAAACGAGTTTTAAGTTGTTCAACAACACGTAAGAAGTTAGCACCAGTACGGTCCATTTTGTTTACGAACGCAATACGTGGAACTTGATATTTGTTAGCTTGACGCCATACAGTTTCAGACTGAGGTTGAACACCACCAACCGCACAGTAAACCATTACCGCACCATCAAGAACACGCATAGAACGTTCTACTTCAACAGTAAAGTCTACGTGTCCCGGGGTATCGATAACGTTGATACGGTGTTGTGGGAACTGTTGTGACATACCAGACCAGAATGCGGTAGTTGCCGCAGAGGTAATGGTAATACCACGCTCTTGTTCCTGTTCCATCCAGTCCATTGTTGCTGCACCATCGTGTACTTCACCAATTTTGTGACTTACACCGGTGTAGAATAAGATACGTTCAGTGGTAGTAGTTTTACCAGCATCAATGTGCGCACTAATACCGATATTACGATATCTTTCAATAGGGGTTGTACGAGCCATTATTATAACCTTGTTAAGTTTAATATCTGTTTATATAAGGGTAAGGCTTCATCGAGGATGAAGCCCTTAAATTTTAAAAGCGTATTACCAACGGAAGTGAGCAAATGCTTTGTTAGCTTCAGCCATACGGTGAACGTCTTCACGTTTTTTCACAGCTGCGCCTTTGTTATCTGATGCATCAGATAATTCATTTGCAAGACGTAAAGCCATTGATTTATCACCGCGTTTACGTGCAGCTTCAACGATCCAACGCATACCTAATGCGTTACGACGAACTGGACGTACTTCAACTGGCACTTGGTAAGTAGAACCACCAACACGACGAGATTTAACCTCAACAGTTGGGCGAACGTTTTCAAGTGCAATTTCAAATGCTTCTAAAGGTTCTTTACCTGTGCGTTCTGCAAGTTTGTCTAACGCACCGTAAACGATGGTTTCAGCAACGGATTTTTTACCGTCTACCATTAATACATTAATAAATTTTGCAAGTAACTCTGAACCGAACTTCGGATCTGGAAGAATCTTGCGTGGTTCAACACTACGACGACGTGGCATTGCGAATTTCTCCGTATATTTAATCTTCAGGATATCCAAAAACTCTATAAAAAAATTAACCGCACTTTAAAGTGAGCTAATGTGATACTGGAGTTTCTGATTTAAATTTTTACTAATTTAGACGTTTGGCCTTACTTAACGGAGTTCCATTAAGCTTTAGGACGTTTAACGCCGTATTTAGAACGACCTTGTTTACGATCTTTAACGCCTGCACAGTCTAATGCGCCGCGTACAGTGTGGTAACGAACACCTGGTAAGTCTTTAACACGACCACCACGGATAAGCACAACACTGTGCTCTTGAAGGTTGTGACCTTCGCCGCCGATGTAAGAAGTTACTTCAAAGCCATTAGTTAAACGAATACGACATACTTTACGTAATGCTGAGTTCGGTTTTTTAGGTGTAGTTGTGTATACACGAGTGCACACACCACGTTTCTGCGGGCAAGCCTCTAATGCAGGAACGTTACTTTTTACAACCTTTTTCACACGCGGTTTGCGTACTAGCTGGTTGATAGTTGCCATTAAAAAAGCTCCAGTTTAAATGTTATTCATAATAGAATGTTTGTTACAAAATCCATCTCTCCATCCAATAGACAGAAGAAATAGACGCTGAATTTTAATGGTTTCGCCTAACATTGTCAATATTTAAACAGAAATAGGATCGCAAAGGATCGCTTAGCAAAAAATTCAGATAAAACAGAGCGCACTTTGCCAAATCAATTGCCTGTCTATGATGAGGGTTTTATAATTTCAAACAGAATTATTTTGTTGGCAATCATTATGTTACGTTCATTTATTTTTTTCACTTTACGTTATTTCTATCACAAAAAAGCTTCGACAAACGCATCGTATCTCTCATAAAACACTCGAGTTTGTATGTTTACTGATTGGTGCGACGTTTGTTGCCCTCTTTTCCTTTGGATTTGCCAAGCTAGCCGATATCGGACTTGAATTTAATGCCTATTGGTCTGCTAAATACCCTCTCGCCGTTTGGATCGTTTTACCGCTTGGTCTTGCTTTTCTCACCTGGTTTACCGCTAAATACACGCCTTATGTTGGCGGCAGCGGTATTCCACAAGTGATTGCCTCCATTAATCTTCCTTACAATGGATATAAAACGAAACTGGTTAAATTTCGCCAAACCATTTGGAAAATTCCACTTACTTTCTTTGCAATGGTTATCGGTGCGTCTGTTGGCCGTGAAGGCCCTTCTGTTCAAGTGGGTGCTGCAGTCATGCTCGCTTGGGGAAATTTCTGTCGTAAATATAACTTTGCTTTCCGTGGCTTAAGTACGAATGAACTTATCGCAACGGGTGCTGCAGGCGGTCTTGCCGCCGCATTTAATGCGCCTTTAGCTGGGGTAATTTTTGCCATCGAAGAACTTGGTCGAGGCGTGATGTTACGCTGGGAGCGACGCGTATTGCTCGGTGTATTAGCGGCTGGTTTTATTTTAGTAGCGATTCAAGGCAATAGCCCTTACTTTCCTGCCTATAAAGGTGCAACAGCTATTCCCTATTTATATCTTTGGCTTGCTATTTGTGGCGTAATTTGTGGCGTACTGGGTGGTATATTTGGGCGACTCCTTGCAAAAGGATTAGCGGGACTCTCTCCACTCAAATGGCGTGATTGGATTCGCAAACACCCTATTTACATTGCTTTATTGCTCGGTTTAATACTTGCCGCGATAGGGACCTACAGCGAAGGGCAAACCTATGGAACAGGTTATGATGTTGTCGCAAGAGCATTAGAAGGACAACTCGTTTCGCCTGAAGTGGGGATACTAAAACTCTTCGCAACGGTTACGACTTATTGGAATGGCATTGCGGGTGGGATTTTTACCCCATCTCTCACCACCGGTGCTGGTATCGGCACCATGTTATGGGAAATCAGCAACGGCATGGTCGATCAACGTTTCTTGGTCATTTTATGTATGGCCGCCTTCTTAGCGGGCGGCACACAATCTCCTGTGACCGCCAGCGTAGTGGTGATGGAAATGACAGGGGCTCAACCTGTGCTGATTTGGCTCTTGATTTCCAGTATCATTGCCTCCATAATTTCGCGCCAATTTAGTCCGAAACCTTTTTACCACTTTGCGGCTGGACGTTTCCGTCAACGAATGCAGGAACAACAAGCAGAAGATCTTCGCCGTAACGAGATTCAAGAGAAATAAAAAATGTCAGAAAACCAACCGCACTTTTATCGTGGCCGCTTTTCCGTTGCGCCAATGCTAGATTGGACGACACGCCATTGTCGCTATTTTCATCGTCAATTTAGTAAAAATGCGTTGCTTTATACTGAAATGGTCACAGCTCCCGCCATTATTCATGCGAAATACGATCATTTAGATTTTGATTTGCAAGAAAACCCGGTTGCCTTACAACTTGGCGGAAGCGACCCCGCACAGCTAAAACATTGTGCCAAATTAGCCGAAGAACGAGGCTATCATGAAATCAATCTGAATGTCGGCTGCCCTTCCGATCGCGTGCAAAACGGCATGTTTGGGGCATGTTTAATGGCAAAAGCCGATTTAGTAGCAGAATGTATTGCTGAAATGCAACGTGTCGTGAATATTCCTGTCACTGTGAAAACCCGTATTGGCATTGATGATTTGGATAGCTATGAATTTCTCTGCGATTTTATCGAAAAAGTCCATCATGCAGGCTGCCAAGAATTTATTGTTCATGCACGAAAAGCCTGGCTTTCAGGATTAAGTCCAAAAGAGAATCGCGAGATTCCCCCTTTGGATTATGATCGTGTTTACCAATTGAAGAAAGACTTTCCACAGTTGACCATCGCTATTAATGGCGGCATTAAAACCATCGAAGAAATGAAACATCATTTGCAATTTGTGGATGGCGTGATGGTTGGGCGTGAGGCTTATCAAAATCCATCGTTGTTGGGCTATGTTGATCAAATGCTTTTTAATGCTAATGCAGATATCGTCACACCAAGACAAGCGGTGGAAGCCATGTTCCCTTACATTGAAAAACAGCTGAGCCAAGGTGTTTATTTAAATCATATCGTTCGACATATGCTCGGCGCATTCCAAAACTGCAAAGGAGCAAGACAATGGCGACGCTATTTAAGTGAAAATGCCTTTAAGCAAGGTGCAGGCATCGAAGTAGTCGAAACAGCATTAAGCTTTGTGGAAACCAATTAAGCCTAAAATACAAAATGCGGTCAGAATTTAATAGATTTTCTGACCGCACTTTTGTTTTCTGAGAATTTAATTAGCAATGATGTTTTTGACGATATGCCACTAAATCTTCGATTGTTAATACCGCATAACCAAATTTTTTCGCAAATTCGATAATTTCTGGTGCACGAGCCATAGTGCCATCATCATTTGTGATTTCACAAATCACACCCGCCGGTTTAAAACCACTTAAACGAGCTAAATCAACGGACGCTTCAGTATGACCGCGACGCGCTAAAACACCGCCTTCTGCCGCACGTAATGGGAAAACATGTCCAGGACGGTGAAGATCTGTCGGTTTCGCCTGATCTGCAATCGCCGCTTTGATTGTGGTAACACGATCTTGTGCCGATACACCTGTTGACACACCTTCTGCCGCTTCAATCGTCACGGTAAACGCGGTTTTATTCACGCTATTGTTATGCTCAACCATCGGTGGCAAATCAAGTTGTTTGCATTGTTCATCGGTGATACATAAGCACACAATACCACTACCATAACGAATAAGTTTTGCCATTTGTTCTGGCGTAATGGTTTCTGCAGGGAAAATTAAATCGCCTTCATTTTCGCGATCTTCATCATCCAATACCAATACGCCATTGCCTTGTTTGCATGCATTTAATGCGTTAATTACCCGTTCTTCACCGGTCGCACCAAATGCAGATAAAATTGACTGATTCATCGTAATTTCCTTTGTTGTTACGTTAAAATTAACCAGAATCAGGGCTGAGAAATGCAAATAAATAGAACGGAATTGGGAACCCAATCCGTTTTATTCTCTTTCATCCAGACTATACTGTCGGCCTTGGAATTTCACCAAATCTGCTAACCTTAAAAGGACAAAGCGACACAATTTTTGTAAAAACGCAATCAAAAATTGACCGCACTTTTTAAGTGCTCGTGGGCTGTCACCACCGGTAGGGAATTTCACCCTGCCCTGAGAATGCAGGTCGTAGTATAACGCAAAATGTCGCGGTAAAAAATCATTCAATGAAAAATGTTTTTATTTGCACAAAGATTGCATAAAATAGGGCTATACTGCCACTATGCAATGGCGATTTAGCGAAGGATACATTATGTCGAACAAACACGATAAAAAAGTGGGTGTGATTTTTGGGAAATTCTACCCAGTTCATACCGGCCATATTAATATGATTTATGAAGCATTCAGTAAAGTGGATGAACTTCACGTAATTGTCTGTAGCGATACCGAACGCGATTTAAAGCTGTTTTATGATAGTAAAATGAAGCGTATGCCGACGGTACAAGATCGCCTTCGCTGGATGCAACAAATCTTTAAATATCAAAACGATCACATTTTTATTCATCATTTAGTTGAGGATGGCATTCCAAGTTATCCGAATGGTTGGCAAGCTTGGAGTGAAGCGGTAAAAAATCTATTTGAAGAAAAACAATTTACCCCGACGATGGTATTTAGTAGTGAGCCACAAGATAAAGCGCCATATGAAAAATACTTAGGTCTCGAAGTTTCTTTAGTGGATCCTGACCGCTCTTTCTTTAATGTATCTGCAACGAAAATTCGTACTACACCTTTCCAATATTGGAAGTTCATTCCGAAAGAAGTTCGTCCGTTCTTTGCCAAAACCATTGTCATTTTAGGTGGCGAAAGTAGCGGTAAAAGCGTGTTAGTCAGTAAGCTTGCTGCTGTATTCAATACCACTTCTGCATGGGAATATGGTCGTGAATATGTCTTTGAAAAATTAGGTGGCGATGAGCAAGCCATGCAATATTCTGACTATCCACAAATGGCATTAGGTCATCAACGCTATATTGATTATGCCGTACGTCACGCCCATAAAGTAGCGATTATTGATACCGATTTCATTACCACGCAGGCTTTTTGTATTCAATACGAAGGCAAAGCGCATCCTTTCCTCGATTCCATGATCAAAGAATACCCATTTGATGTAACAATCTTATTGAAAAATAACACAAAATGGGTGGATGATGGCTTACGTAGTCTAGGCAGTCAAAAACAACGTCAACAATTCCAACAGTTATTGAAGAAATTGTTGGATAAATACAAAGTGCCTTACATTGAAATTGAATCACCAAGTTATTTAGATCGTTATAACCAAGTGAAATCTGTTGTGGAAAAAGTGTTAAATGATGAAGAACTTGAAGGTTTACCACATACTAAACGCAAATTGACCACTGAGAAATAACATGATTTTATTCGCAGGCGATCCGCACGGAAGTTATGAACATCTTTATCCTTTCGTGCAAGAAAATGACAACGTTGCCCTGATTATTTTGGGCGACTTGCAACTTTCTTCGCCTGATGAATTAGATAAACTCGCACAACATTGTGATATTTGGTTTATTCACGGTAATCATGACAGCAAAACCGTCGCCGCATTTGAGGCGATTTGGGGTACACATTGGAAATCGCGTAATTTGCATAATCGTGTTGTTGAAATCCAAGGTCAACGCATTGCCGGCTTAGGTGGCGTATTCCGAGGACAAATCTGGATGCCCCCCAATAAGCCGATGTATTTTGACCCTATCCACTATTGCCAATATAGCCCGCAAGAAAAAATTTGGCGTGGCGGTGTACCATTACGTCATCGCACGTCTATTTTCCCTTCTGATATCGAAGCCATTGAAAATGAACAAGCCGATATTTTAATTTGCCATGAAGCGCCTAAACCCCATCCAATGGGATTTCGTGTGATTAATCAACTCGCAGAAAAATTAGGGGTAAGACACGTTTTCCATGGCCATCATCATGACAATGTCGAGTACAAGACAAATTTCCCTTATAAAATCACGAATGTCGGTTTTAGAAGTGTTACTGATGCACACGGAAATTATTTATTAAAAACTATTGATGATCGAGAAAAATAACTGAGTTAGTTGTTAATTGTTTTTAATAAAAAGAAAAGTTTGAAGAGAGAAGATGGCGCACCCGAAAGGATTCGAACCTTTGACCGCTCGGTTCGTAGCCGAGTACTCTATCCAGCTGAGCTACGGGTGCGTAGTGATGTTTTATTATTCCTGACCATTTTAACTGATAGAGTCGATTTAAAATGGCGCACCCGAGAGGATTCGAACCTCTGACCGCTCGGTTCGTAGCCGAGTACTCTATCCAGCTGAGCTACGGGTGCAGAATAAATAAAACTAACAACAAATGGCGGTGAGAGAGGGATTCGAACCCTCGATGGAGTTTTTGACCCCATACTCCCTTAGCAGGGGAGCGCCTTCAGCCTACTCGGCCATCTCACCACATTCGGTGTGTGGGCGGTATAATACGTTTTTTTGAAAATATGTCAAATCATTTTTTGAAAAAGCGATGTTGGTTGCTTGATTTATCTACATTTTGCATAAATAAAGTGCGGTTGAAAAAACAAATATATTTCTCACCGCACTTTAATTTTTATCATCTCTAGCCTTTTAAAATTGCTCGCAGACGATCAAGCTGACTAGAAGTTTGTTGTTGCTTCTGCTCTGCCGTTAATTTTGGCTTATCTTTTTCCCATTGCACATCATCTTGTGGCAACTCAGCCAAAAAACGACTCGGCTCTGGGCGAATTAACTCGCCAAACTGACGCCGTTCACGACAAAGAGAAAAAGTCAGCGTTTGTTGTGCTCGCGTAATACCCACATAGGCTAGACGGCGTTCTTCTTCCACATTGTCTTCATCAATACTAGTTTGATGCGGCAAAATCCCCTCTTCCATACCAATTAAATACACATGGGGGAACTCTAAACCTTTAGAGGCATGCAGCGTCATCAATTGAACTTGATCGCTCTCATCATCATCTTCACCTCGTTCCATCATATCGCGCAAGGTTAAACGGGTAACCACTTGATTTAAAGTCATCGGCTCATTCACGTCATCACCTTTGAGCATATCCTCTACCCAGCTAAATAAGGTTGCCACGTTTTTACTTTGCATTTCGGCAGCTTTCGGGCTGGTGGCATACTCATACAAATATTCTTCGTAATGCAATGAAGACAGTAAAGCACGCACAGCCGTTTCAGGATCGGAACGTAAACTTTGATCGTTTAACTCTACAATCCAACGACCAAATTTTTGCAAGGCATCATAGGCTTTTGGCGTGACTCGTTGCATCAGTTCAAACTCAAAAATCGCCTCAAATAAGCTGATATGTTTTTCCTGTGCCAACTCACCTAATTTTTGTAGAGTTGCTGTACCAATTTCCCGTTTCGGTGTATTCACAATTCGCAAAAAGGCCGCATCATCATCTTGATTCACCAACAAACGCAAGTAGGCCATCATGTCCTTAATTTCAGCTCGAGAGAAAAAAGACGTTCCACCAGAAATTTTGTATGGAATACGGTTTTGCATCAGCACTTTTTCCAATAGACGGGATTGATGGTTACCGCGATATAAAATCGCATAATCCTTAAATTTGGTTTTACGGCTAAAACGATGAGCAATCAATTCCGCCACAATCCGTTCGGCTTCATGCTCTTCATTTTTCGCCTCAATCACTTGCAGTTTTTCACCTTCGCCCAAGTTGGAAAACAGTTTTTTATCGAACACGTGCTCGTTGTTATCAATCAAAATGTTGGCACAATGCAAAATACGATGAGTAGAACGATAATTTTGTTCTAATTTGATGACTTGCAAACGCGGAAAGTCATCACGCAAGCGCACCATATTTTGTGGACGAGCACCTCGCCAAGAATAAATGGATTGATCGTCATCTCCTACCACCGTAAAGCAAGCTCTCTCGCCAACGAGTAGTTTGATGAGTTCATATTGACTGGTGTTGGTATCTTGATATTCATCCACCAACAGATAGCGAATTTTCTCCTGCCATTTTGACCGCACTTCTTCGTTCTGTTTGAAGAGCAAGGTCGGCAACATAATCAAATCATCAAAATCCAACGCATTATAAGCACGGATTTGCGCCGCATAACGCTCATAACATTTTGCAAAGGTTTGATATTTGGCATCTTTCGCTAAGGCATAAGCCTGTTTTGGCGAAACCAAATCATTCTTCCAATTAGAAATAACGGAAATTAATTCACGCAGTAAGTCTTTATCTTCCTGCAGTACATCTGCCGTCAGTTCTTTTAGTAAGGCAAGTTGATCGTGCTCATCAAACAAGGTCATATTCGATTTAAAGCCTAAGGCTTTATATTCCCGTTTGATAATGTCGAAACCTAAGGTATGGAAAGTAGAAACAATCAATCCTTTGGATTTTTCTTTACCAATGGAATGGGCTACACGCTCTTTCATTTCACGAGCGGCTTTGTTGGTAAAGGTCACGGCGGCGATCTGTTTAGGTAAATAACCGCAATGTTCAATCAAATGAGCAATCTTATTGATGATCACGCGAGTCTTGCCCGAGCCTGCGCCTGCTAGTACCAAGCAAGGCCCGCTGACATATTCGACAGCCTGTTGTTGTTGAGGATTAAGTTTCATATCTTAATGCAAATTAATTTGACCACGCATAAGGCAACAATGCGGTATCTAATAAAAATGACAGTGGCAAATCTAAAATAGGTAAGCCCCATTTTTGTGCCATCTCTAAATCATAAGCCGCACCCCCGTAAGGTGTGTATTTCTCCGATGGGTCAATTAATTTCACCACCGTACCACAACCGGTTAACGCTGAAAAGTGCGGTTAAAATTAGAAGTGTTTTTTTCATTCACGACGAGCTTTTTAAGGCTAAATAGACGGCTTCCGGCACCAGTTCTTTCACATCACCATGGTGCAAATAAATTTCTCGTACAATCGTGGAAGACACAAACGCCCATTTTTCTGTTGGAGGGAAGAACAAACTATCCACACCATCGGTTAATAAACGGTTTAACGCAGCCAGTTGTAATTCATATTCGAAAGTCCGTCGTTGTACGCACACCACGAATAATCGCAGTGATTTTTTTGGCTTTAATTTCATTCGCCAGTAAATCAGAAAATCCAAATACTTCCACATTGGGTAAATGAGCGACCGATTGACGCACGAGCTCAACGCGTTCTTCTAATGAGAACAATGGCTTTTTGCTCGGGCTATTCGCCACCGCAACAAAAACTTTCGGGAAAATGACCGCACTTCGCGCAATGATATCTAAATGCCCATTGGTAATCGGGTCAAACGTGCCAGGGTAAATTACGCTTGTCATTTATGGTTCTCCGAAATATTCGTTAAATAAGGATGAAGCAAATCTAAAAGTCGCTGTAATGCACCACGATTTTCAATTAACACCTCATAGCCTGCATTACCTAAACGTTGACTTGCCTCTTTTGAATTCAATAACTTATCAATAATATCTGCCAATGCTTTTTCTGTTGAGTTGATTTGCAATACACCTTGTACTTCTAGCAACGAAGTAAAGACTTCAGGGAAATTGAAAGTATACTTTCCGCTCACAACGGGTAATTTAAAGGCTAGAGGCTCTAGAGGATTATGTCCTCCGTGTTTGACCAAGCTGCCGCCTACAAACGCAATATCAGAAATACCATACATCAACATCAATTCACCCATGGTATCGCCCAGAATCACTTGAGTATTTTCTGAAGGAATCTCCCCCGTTGAACGACGAATAAAGTTAAAGTGGGCTTTTTCAATTAAATCTGCCACAGGATTAAAACGCTCAGGATGACGAGGTACAAGCAATAACAGCAAGTTTGGATGTTTTTTTAATAACAAATGATGCGCTTGTAAAATGAGTTCTTCTTCCCCTTCATGGGTGCTCGCCGCAATCCAAATCTGACGATCTTTCGCCCAGCTCTCATGAAGTATTGCAATGTCTTTGAGTAACTCGTCACTGACCACAAGATCATATTTGATATTGCCGGTTAATTGCAGACGATCTTTCTCATAACCTAACGCTAAATAACGCTTTCCGCTAATACTATCTTGCGGTGCAATCAAGCTGATTTGAGAAAACATTCGTTGTAGATGTTGTTTGACTTTGCCATAACGTCTCGCTGAACGCGCAGAAAGACGAGCATTCGCCACAATGAAAGGAATATGTCGATGAGCCAAACAATCAATCAAATTTGGCCAAAGCTCCGTTTCAATGACAATGAATACTTTAGGCTGAATAAAAATCAATAAAAACGATTGATGACACAAGGTAAATCGTAAGGCAAAATAACAATGCGTCACGCTATCTCCCGAACGCGGCTTTTACGCGTTCAGAGCCTGTTGGTGTAACCGTTGTGAAACGTGATTGGTAAATGTGGATATTCCTTCTGGATACGTTTTACTAGCGGTGTAGCGGCAATCACTTCCCCTACCGATGCAGCATGAATGACGAGCCCATCTTGCATGGGCCTAGCAAGATTCGCATAAATACCATATCGTTCGCCTAAACGCTTACGATAATTCGGCGCCTTGAGACTTCGTAGCAACATGAAGAACAGGACAAAAGGCTGAATCAGATACATCAGGCAGGTATAAAAAAAACGCCACATAAAATAAATTCGGTTATACTTACAAAAATTTCAGCTAGTATAGCAAAAAAAGGATCAAAATATGCCAACAATTAGCGTTGCCATGATTGTCAAAAATGAAGCGGCAGATCTCGCTCAATGTCTCGATACGGTAAAAGATTGGGTAGATGAAATCATTATCGTCGATTCAGGCAGTACTGATAATACTCAAGAAATCGCTGAACAATATGGTGCAAAATTTTATTCGCACCCTGATTGGCCAGGCTTTGGCAAACAACGCCAACGAGCACAACAATATGTCACTAGCGATTATGTTTTATGGTTAGATGCCGATGAACGCGTCACTCCTAAACTTCGTGAATCCATTCAACAAGCCGTTCAACAAGATACGCCAAATACGGTTTATGATATTCCTCGTGTGAGTGAAGTGTTTGGGCGTGAGATTCGTCATTCTGGTTGGTACCCCGATTATGTAGTGCGTTTATATCGCACAAATTATGCGGGATATAATGATTCTCTGGTTCATGAAAAAAAGTGGTTTATCCTGAAAACACGAAAGTACAGAAATTAACTGGGGATTTAGAGCATTTCACTTATAAAAGTATTCATCACTATTTAGTGAAATCCGCAGGCTACGCCAAAGCTTGGGCAGATCAACGCCAAGCTAAAGGTAAAAAAGCAACATTGTGGCAAGGTGTCAGTCATGCCATCGGATGCTTTGTCAAAATGTACATTTTAAAAGCCGGTTTCTTAGATGGAAAAACAAGGTTTTCTACTTGCGGTACTTTCGGCCCACTCCACCTTTGTGAAGTACGCTGATTTGTGGGAACGCGATCAACATTAATCAAAAACAAAAAGAGCGGTCAATTTTAACCGCTCTTTTTTATTTCTTTAACGCAAGAAGAATTAGTTTTTCGCTGCTGCCGCTGCTTTCACGATTACTGCAAACGCAGGCGCTTTAAGTGAAGCACCGCCCACTAATGCACCATCGATATCTGGTTGAGTGAATAATTCTGCTGCATTAGCGTCATTTACTGAACCACCGTATTGAATGATCACTTGATCTGCTACAGCTTGTGATTTTGCTGCGATGTGACCACGGATAAATGCATGAACAGCTTGTGCTTGTGCTGGAGTCGCTGATTTGCCAGTGCCGATTGCCCAAATTGGTTCGTAAGCAATCACTGCACCATTAAATGCTTCCACACCTAATGCGTTGATAACTGCATCAATTTGACGTGCACATACTTCTTCAGTTTTACCTGCTTCGTTTTCAGCTTCAGTTTCACCAATACATAATACTGGTACTAAACCTGCTTCTTTTAATGCACCAAATTTTTTCGCTACGAATTCGTCACTTTCTTTGTGATAAGTACGACGCTCAGAGTGACCGATAATGATGTATTTTGCACCAAAATCTTTTAACATTTCGCTAGAAATATCACCAGTAAATGCACCTTTTACATTGATATCTACGTTTTGTGCACCTAATTGAATCACACTTTTACCGCCACAGCTGCAACCACAACCAGAAAGTGCCGCTTCAGCCGTACCTAAATACATAACAGGTGGGGCAATTGCCACATCACAACCTGTTACATCATGTAATTCTGCTTTTAATCCTTCGATTAATTCTTTGGTGAACGCTTTGGAACCGTTTAATTTCCAGTTACCCATTACTAAAGGACGACGTGCCATTTTTTTGTTTCTCCATATTGAATAAATAAAAAGTGTGTTTACTATACCAAACTTTAGGCAGATTTCTTTGTGCAAAATCACATTTTGAAATTTTTTTTGGGGAAATGATGATTATTTTGTGCTAAAAAGCTACAATCTACTGTACGGAACCGATAAAAAATAACCAATTTTATAAATAAACGGAAAATAGGTCTGGTAACAATGAAAATTTTCAAAGCCGAACAATGGAATATAGAAGTGCTTGCTCCACTCTTTGAAGCCTATCGACTTGCCAACGGAATGAGTGAAAATCCTGACCGCACTTTAACCTTTCTTACGAATCGTATACGTTTTAATGAAAGCATGTTTTTTGTTGCTGTAAACGAAAACGCACAGGCGGTTGGTTTTGTTCAACTTTACCCTCGCTTATCTTCTTTACAACTACAACGCTATTGGCAATTAACTGATATTTTTGTCAAAGAAGATAAACATCAAACCGATATTTATGCAGCCCTTATTTCTAAAAGCTAAAGAGTTTGTCCGTTATACACAATCTAACCGTTTAGTAGCGGAATTAAGCCAAACTCAACAGAATATCTTAGAACGCGAAGGATTTAAGCTAAACACGAAAAAAAGTTTGTTTGAATTAACTCTCTAATGCATACGCTCCTCAATCAATATTGGGATTACTTGAGAATTGAACGCCAATTAAGCCCACATACTCTCACCAATTATCAACATCAACTGAATGCGATTTTAGCGATTCTCGCTGAAAAAGGTATTCAGCACTGGCAGCAAGTAAATCCAAGCGTGGTTCGTCTTATTTTGGCAGAAAGTCGTAAGCACGGTTTAAAAGAAAAGAGCTTAGCATTGCGTTTGTCTGCTCTTCGTCAGTTTTTCAGCTATCTTGTGCATCAAGGGCAAATGAAAGTGAATCCGGCAACAGGCATCTCTGCGCCCAAACAAAGCAAGCATTTACCGAAAAATATTGATGCTGAACAGGTCCAAAAATTGCTTTCAAATGACAGCAAAGATCCCATTGATTTGCGCGATCGTGCGATGATGGAGTTGATGTATAGCTCAGGGCTTCGATTATCTGAATTACAAGGCTTAAACCTCAATAGTATTAACACCCGTATACGTGAAGTGAGAGTAATTGGTAAAGGAAACAAAGAACGTATTGTGCCTTTTGGACGTTATGCTTCTCATGCAATTCAACAATGGTTGAAAGTACGCCCTTTATTTAATCCTAAAGATGACGCCCTTTTTGTGAGCCAACTGGGAAATCGCCTTACTCATCGCTCTATTCAAAAACGAATGGAAAACTGGGGCATTCGCCAAGGATTAAACAGCCATCTCAATCCGCATAAACTGCGTCACTCTTTTGCCACTCACATGCTGGAAGCGAGTTCAGATTTGCGGGCTGTTCAAGAACTTTTAGGGCACAGTAATTTATCCACCACGCAAATTTATACGCATTTAAATTTCCAACATCTTGCTGAAGTGTATGATCAAGCCCATCCCCGAGCAAAACGAAAAAAATAAACAAAGTGCGGTCAAAAATTGTCGTCTTTTTTAACCGAACTTCTAAATAAAAAGGCTACCTTTTGGTAGCCTTTTTTCATTTCACTATAAGCTAAATGCCTGAATATAAGGAAGTTTACCTTTTTTCAACATTTCTTCAATACCGCTTTGGTGATCATTTTCACCTAAGCCACGTAATTCAAAGGTAACACCAATGCTGTTGTCATAAACCACTTGATCATCTCGTTGATTTTGTCGACTCGTTACATAACGTCTTGCCCCTACACCAACAGACCAACAGCACGAGTTATATTGCACACCCACATATTGCTCAACTGGCTTTTTCAACGCAATATCTTGATAGTATTTTCCAACAACTGCCCAGTTATCTGATACTTCCCATGCAGCTACTATACCGACCTGTTTAATGTCTTGTTGATAACGGTTTGCTGAAGCGCCTAAATTTTGGTTAATATACTCTTTACTTGCATAACGATAATTTAATTGAATCAGATTATTCTTCATCGGATTAAATTCTAAACTGCTATTCGCCAATGAGGCTTTATCTAGCAACGTATCATATTGGTAGCTACCACGCCAATTCCATTTATCGCTAATTTTCCAGTTAGACTCCAATGCCCAAGAAGAAGAGGATTTTGGTGTACGATTACTCGGGTTATCATCAATTCTGGAGGCGGTTAAATAATAAATCTGTCCTGCTGAGAAGTTAAAACGCTCATCGGCATTTTTATCATAAAAACGGGTTGTACCCCCAACTGTCACTTGGTTTGCAGATGAAATACGGTCTAAACCACTATAACGACGATCTCGGAACAAAGAATAATAATCTTGTTGAACTAATGCGGAATCATAACCAAAACCAAGGTAATTATTAACACGTTTTGAACCGATATTACTTTGGTCTTTGTACGGTCGATACAAATATTGAACATGAGGTTCAAGCGTTTGTGTATAACCATCAAATAAGGTTTTGTTGCTCGCTAAAACCGTTTGCAAATCTACTTTTAATTGCGGCAATACCCGATTTACTGATTTTTGTACGTCTTCCGCCGAAGAAGAAGAGCCTTTTTTCTGGTTATAATGGGTCGCGTAAAGTTTAGTCTCAATATTCAAGCTACCATATTTATTTGACATCGCTGTCGCTAAACTTGGCTCAACATGAAAACGCCATGCTGTCGGCATCAAAGCGCTATCATTATCAAAGCGTACTGCTTGCGAAAATAATTTAAAATCGACCCAACCATTCGCCAAATCATTTTTGTAATAATTGAAGTCAATTTGTGGCATCGCACGATAAGGCCCGATATCGACTTCATCAAAAATCTGGAACTGACGTGCGGAAATCGCGAAGTTGTAATTAGGTTTATAGTAAGCAATACGTGCGTATTGATTTGCATAACCATCAGTACTGTCACCATAATCTGAATCAAAATCGGTGAAATAACGTTTATCACTTACCTTAGTGTAATCAACATTTAAACGCCAGTTTTCAAGAAAAGAAGAATGATGTTTCCAATAGAATAAATGACGCTTACGGCTATCGCTGGTGTATTCATCATAACGATCACGCCCTAAATATTCGCCCGCAAGCTTACCTTCACCAACCGGTGTTAAATAACGGAACTCACCATTTAATTGCCAGCCACGATGTGACATATATTTTGGTGCAATCGTCGCATCATAATTTGGTGCAATATTCCAATAAATCGGTTGTTTATACCAATAACCATCACGACTAGAATGACCAACAGTTGGCATTAATAAACCTGAACGACGGCGATCGCCAATCGGTAATTGTAGATAAGGGGTATAGAATACCGGCACGCCTAATACTTTAAAACGTGCATGCCAAAATTCGGCATATTCTTCTTTGATATGCTGACGAATCTCGGAGGCATCTACCGCCCACGCATTATCATCTGGTAAACAAGAGGTAAATGTCGCATTTTTCATTAAGCGGTAATTATCACCTAACTCAATTTCTTGTGCTTTACCACGACCTTGACGTCCTACAAGTTGGTAGTCTGCATCGGTTACATTACCGTTTTTACTATCTAAATTAAAGTTTGCGTCATTCCCTAATAAATTGATTTGATTATCTTTGTAATCAAATCCGCCTCGCAAATAAGCCCAGCGTTGAGTTTGGTTACCCTCACCTGTTTGTTTGACTTCAACTGAATTTCCGACTAGATGGCGGTTTCCTTGTTTCAAATCCACATTGCCTTGATAAATCGCCTGAGTTGGCTGATTAATCTCTGCTTTATCTGCTTCAATATAAACCGGCAAATTATTGACATCACCTTTCACAACTTCCCCTGTAAAATGAGGCACACCGAGTAAGCATTGAGCATGCAGATCTGCCAAACTTTGTTGGCTATAAAGTGCGGTCAGAATTGAGATTGAAATTAAGGTATATTTTTTATTCATAATCAGTTCTTATTCAGATGAAATTAGACGGGATTATACTGGAATATCACTTTACAACAACAGCCATTTATATGGTCGTTGACTAACCCCATAGATTGCATAAAAGCATAACACGTCGTTTCCCCAACAAAGACAAAACCACGTTTTTTCAACGCTTTTGACATTGCTTTTGAGGTTTCAGTTCTGGCGGGTACCACAGAAATATCGGGGACATCATTGATAATCGGTTGATGATTCACAAATGACCACACAAAATCACTGAAATTTTCACCGCACTTTTTCATGGCTAAATAGGCTTTGGCATTTTTTACAATGGCTTCCAGTTTTGCCCGATGGCGAATAAGTCCGGTATTTTCCATACAACGATCAATATCTTGTTCGGTCATTTGTGCAACCTTAACTGGATTAAATTGATAGAATGCGGCCCGATAGGCTTCGCGTTTTCTCAATACAGTAATCCATGAAAGCCCTGCTTGTTGCCCTTCTAAGCAGATTTTCTCAAACAGCTTTTGGCTGTCAAATTGTGGTTTGCCCCATTCCTTATCGTGATAATCGATGTAAATTGGAAGTTCGCCTACCCAAGGGCATCTTGTACTTGTACTTGTACTCATACCATATCCTTTTTAAGTTGTTCATAGATAGTGATAAAATCAGGCATTACCCCGCGCCACAAATGGAACGAATGGGCAGCTTGCGCCACCAACATACCAAAACCATCGCTGACATTATTTAGACCTAAGGATTTACAATAGGCAATAAAAGGTGTGTCACTACCTTTGGTATATTGCATGTCATAACAGGCGTGGGCTAATGATAAGATTGAGGCGTCAACGGCGGCGGTATGCCCGCTTAATCCAGCCGAAGTTGCATTGATCACCAAATCATAGGCTTGCGCAGGAATCGCATCCATCGCAACAGCCTCAATTGTGCCGTAAAGCTTAAACTTATCTGCCAGTTGTTGCGCTTTTTCTAGGGTACGGTTAGCCAAGACAATCTGCTGTTGTGCTTCCAATAAGGGTAGTAATACCCCTTTGGTTGCCCCGCCGGCACCTAAAATCAAAATGCGTTGTTGAGGCTGAATCCAACCTAAGCGTTGTAAATCCGTCACTAAACCAATACCATCGGTATTGTCCGCATAAAGTTTACCGTTAGATAATTTTTTTAGTGTATTACAGGCTTCTGCCAGTTTTGCCCGTTCGCTATGTTCTTCAGCGAGCGCATAGGCGCGTTCTTTAAATGGTGCGGTGATATTGCAACCTTGCGCTCCTTCAGCAAAAAAGACTTTTAATTGCTGCTCAAAATTCTCAAGGTCACCTAATTTGGCAATATATTCCATCGTTTGCTGAGTTTGCTTGGCAAATAAGCGATGAATCACCGGGGATTTACTTTGGGCAATTGGGTTACCCCAAACGGCATAGTGCTGCATATCTTATCCTTGTCTGAATAGTTGGTTTGTGAGCAAATCGCGGATTTCCGATGGATTTTGTGCTTGACCAACCACTTCATCAAGCACGGGAAAATCTGCCCCAAATTGGGAACGTACGGCATCTGCGCTACGGCAAGGTGGTGCACCGGTTAAGTTTGCGCTGGTCGAGGTGAGGGCAAAGCCTGTTTTTTCGCATAAGGCTTTGACGGCAGGATGAGTACATAAACGCACCGCAATGCTATTAAATTGCCCCGTCAGAAAATGTGGGACTTCTGCCTTTGCTGGCACCACCCAGGTAATCGGATGATCGTATTGCGCCTGTAAGCGTGAAAGTTGTTCGTCAGACAAATGGGAAAAATCGATAAATTGCTGTAAAAAATGCAAGTTAGGCGCGACTAAAATAAGGCCTTTTTCAATCGGGCGTTGTTTTAAATCAAGCAATTTTCTGACCGCACTTTCACTTAGCGGATTACAGCCCAAACCGAATACCGCCTCAGTAGGATAGGCAACGACTTCGTCTTGCATTAAACAGGCGGCAATTTGTTGTATATTCATTTTTCGTTCTCAAAAATATGTCGACAGCCTTTATTCGCACATTGCCACACTTGCTGTTCGGCATTTTCACTTTTTAATAGTGCTAGTGGAAAATGGCATTGTGGGCAAGGCATGGCATAGGGTTTTGCCGGCAAGGAAAATTTGCAATGGGGAAAGTTATCGCAACCATAAAAGATTTTCCCTTGTCGTCCACGGCGAGCAACTAAATGTCCTTTATGGCATTCCGGACAGTCAATAGATTGTTCTTCGTCTTGTTGCTCATGTACCACAAAATCACAATCGGGATAATGACTGCAACCAATAAACATCCCAAAAGCACCTTGTTTGAGTTGGAGTGGATTGCCACATTGTGGGCAGGTTTCATCAAGCTCTTTCAACACCTTATGTTCCACCTTATGCAAGGGGCGCAAATAATCACAGGCAGGATATGCGGTACAACCTAAAAACAGTCCTTTTTTACCCTGTTTCATTTGCAAAGGTGCGCCACATTGTGGGCAATATTCTTCGTGTTTTGTGTGTTGGAAAAGACTTTGACTCATACGCTGTCCCTATGCTTGTAGCATTGCTTCCAATTCTTCCTGGGCCGCTAACCAATCCATTTCGACTTCTTCCAAGGCTTTTTTTCACCTCTACTTGCTGCGCTAAAAGTGCGGTTAATTTTTCTTTATTTTCTGCGCTGTATAGTTCGGAATCCGCCAATTGGTTTTCAATCTCCGCAAGTTTGGAGGAATGTTTATTCATTTTTTCCTCCAATTGAGAGATTTGTTTACGAAGAGGCGCGGTTTGTTGGCGCAGTTCGGCCTCGCGACGTTTTTTTGTTCCTTGCGGTTTTGCATGGAATTTTTCGTTGTCGTCATTTTTCTCCGAGGATTTATTTTCTGGTGCACTGTTTTGTTCATTCAGCCACTTTTGATAATCCTCTAAATCGCCTTTGAATTCTTCCACTTTTTTATCGTGGACCAAATAGAATTCTTCTACGGTATTACGTAGTAAGTGACGATCATGGGAAACCACCACCAAAGAGCCCTCGTAATCCACTAGCGCTTCGGTTAATGCCTGACGCATATCCAAATCCAAGTGGTTGGTTGGTTCATCAAGCAGTAATAAGTTTGGTCGTTGCCAAACAATCAGCGCGAGTACCAAACGGGCTTTTTCTCCACCGGAAAAGGCTTTCACCGCTTGATTAACTTTGTCACCATGGAATGCAAAACTCCCAAGATAATCCCGTACCTGTTGCTCCGTTTGCTCCGGTGCGAGTTTCTGCATATGCCAAAGAGCGGATTCATCTGCGCGTAGCGTATCGAGCTGATGCTGAGCAAAATAACCGAGTTGCACGCCTTTAGCTAATTGCACCGTACCGGAAAGAGCGGTGAGCTCTCCCGCTAATAATTTAATTAAGGTTGATTTCCCTGCACCGTTTTTCCCGAGCAAACCAATGCGCGAACCCGGCACTAAATTCAGCTTAATTTTACTTAAAATTTCTACCGCACTTTTACCGTTACCATAACCTGCGCTCGCCTGTTCAATCATCACCAAGGGGTTTGGCAAGGATTGTGGTGGACGAAATTCAAAGGTAAAAGGATTATCCACATAAGCCGGTGCAATTAGCTCCATGCGCTCTAAGGCTTTCATGCGGCTTTGTGCTTGTTTAGCTTTGGTCGCTTTGGCTTTAAAACGGTCGATATTTTTTTGTAAATGGGAAATTTTTTGTTGTTGCTGACGATACATCGCCGTGTGTTGTGCCAGTTTGGTTGCCCGTTGCACTTCAAAGGAAGAATAATCACCCGTGTATTCGTTGAGCTTCTGATTTTCGATATGGAGAATTTTCGTCACAATCGGATCGAGAAAATCTCGGTCATGGGAAATTAATACTAAGGTGCCTTGATATTGTACTAACCAACGTTCTAACCAAATAACCGCATCCAAATCCAAATGGTTGGTTGGCTCATCCAATAATAATAAATCCGATGGACAAAGCAATGCCTGCGCCAAATTTAAGCGCATCCGCCAACCACCAGAGAAGGATTTCACCGGTTGAGCGATTTCTTCTTGGCTAAAGCCCAAACCATGTAATAAGGAAGCCGCGCGAGATTGGATCGTCCAAGCGTCCAAGGTTTCTAATTGTCCGTGAATGCGCGCAATTGCATGACCATCATTATGCTCATTCGCTTCGTTAAGTTCCTGCTGCAAACGGCAATATTCGCGATCCCCTTGAATCACATAATCAATGGCGGGAATATCCAATGCAGGCGTTTCTTGATTCACCCAAGATACCCGCCAGTTGGATGGATAAGTGACCTCGCCGCCCTCTGGCGTTAATTCTTTTTTTAATAGGGCAAAAGAGAAGACTTACCACAACCATTCTTCCCCACCAAGCCGACTTTTTGTTTCGGATTAATGGTCGCCGTGGCATTCTCGAGCAATTCGGTTTGCCCGCGCTTTAGGGAAATATTATTAAATACAATCATTTTTTCGAATACATCTGAATTTGTGCTTATTTTGCAATATTTTTCCTTTTCTCGGAACAGTCTATTCCAATTTTATCGATATTTCTGCCAGAAAAAACACGTATAATAATGTTCAACAAATCTATTATGAGGAAATAAAATGAAGCTCTCTATTCTTAATCTCGCCCCTGTTCGAGAAGGACAAACTTATTTGCAAGCTGTTGAGTCTATGGTCAGTCTTGCAAAACATGCAGAGAACATTGGCATTGAACGCTATTGGATTGCTGAGCATCATAATATGAAAAATTTGGTGAGTTCAGCAACCGCACTTTTAATTCAGCATACGCTAGCCAATACGAAGACCCTGCGCGTTGGCTCAGGTGGCGTGATGTTACCAAATCATTCACCTTATGTAGTGGCAGAGCAATATGGCACACTGGAGACACTTTATCCAAACCGGGTTGAACTCGGTTTAGGGCGTGCGCCAGGAACGGATATGCAGACGGCTGCAGCACTTCGTCGAGGACGAAACAGTCTGGATTTCCCTGCTGAAATTGCGGAACTTCGCGGTTACTTTAAAGATTGCAACCCTGTTTCTGCTTACCCTTCTGCAGGCTTGAATATACCGTTTTATATTTTAGGATCGAGTACCGAAAGTGCCTATCTTGCAGCAGAACTTGGCTTGCCTTATGCCTTTGCTTCACATTTTGCGCCACGCATGATGGAAATGGCGGTAGAGATTTATCGCAAAAACTTCAAGCCCTCTACCTATCTTGCTGAGCCTTATGTCATCTTAGGTGTGAACGCGATCGTTGCCGAAACCGATAAAGAAGCGAGACAACTGGCGACGACACAAACACTCTTTTTCTTAAACGTGGTGACTAACGCGCAACAAAATTTACAACCGCCTTTGGCATCAGAGGAAGATGTTTGGAAAGCCCAAATGCATGCCCAAAAGAAACCGCACTTTGGTCCAGTCGATTTCGAGGAGATCCCAATTTACAACCAAGAGCGTGCTGTAGTGGAACAAATGACCTCTTGTTCGCTTATCGGTAGTCCTGAAAGCGTAGAATTTCAACTTAAACAACTACGTGAACGAGTGCATTTTGATGAAATTATGGCGGTAAGCTATATTTTTGATGAGCAAAAACAAGCTCAATCTTACACGATGTTGAAAGCGATTGTGGATAAGCAATAGCGAGACAAAAATGAAAAGTGCGGTAAATTTCACCGCACTTTAAATCAAAAATATTAATAAGCCGTTTCTATCGGTAAACCGGCTTTTACCCAACCATCAAACCCACCAATGACACTAAACACATTTTCATAGCCTTGTTCAACGAGGAAAGTCGCCACATTTCGGCTGCTCACGCCATGATAACAACTCACGATAATCGGGGAGTCAAAATCCACTTGTTCTTCAAATTGTAAAAAACTTTGGTTGGTTAAATGAAACGCTCCTTTCGCATGGGAATAGGTAAAACGTTGTGGGTCCCGAACATCAGCCAGTATGGCGCCATTTTGCATCATCTCCCAAGCTTGTTCCGGGCTAATTTCTTTAAACGACATGGTTTGTTCCCTTAGCGCGCTGTTTATACACGCCATCAAAAATAATCAGGCTCATCGCCAATACTAAACAAATGAATAACGGATAGCTGTCCGCATCCATTTCCTCTCCAATCAAAAATGAAATAATCACCATCAAAATGGTTTCAACATAGCCTAGAAGGCCAAGCAAATTCATCGGCAGCATATTGCTGGCAATAACATAAGCAATTAATGCCGCACCACTAATAAGCCCAAGTAATACCAATAATCCCCAAATATTAGGATTCGATTCCTGCACGGTGGCAAAATCAGTTTGAAGGGCAAAGTAAATGCTAACTGGCAATAATGAGATCATCTCTAAGCAAAAGGCACCAAGATCGGTATTTTTTAAGGCTTTTCGTATCGAGAAATAGGTGGTGTAACCCACACAGATAACAATGGCTTCCCAAGATAACCCGCCTTTTAAAATGATGTTAGAAATCACTCCGATTGCCGCAATTAACACGGCAATGAATTTCAATGTTGAAATTCGTTCTTTAAAAATGATCCGCCCTGCGGCCACCATCACAATTGGCAACAATAAATAACCGAAAGAAACACTTAAGGAGCTGCCATTATTGGGTGCCCACAAAAAGAGCCACATTTGATAACCCATTAATGCGCCACAAGTGATATAGGAAAGGGCAAAGAGCGGTTGTTTTTTAATGCGTTTTAAATGCTCTGCCAATGCCTGCTTTTGTTTAAACATGATGACGGAAAGGGCAACGAAAGGGAATGTAAACAGCATTCGATAGCCGAAAATATCCGTGCCGCTGAGCGGTTTCAGTAGCGTGGAAAAATAATACATATAGCCAAATAAAAGCGAGGCTAAAAGTGAAATAAGTATGCCTCTTAACATAATAAATCCTTAGGTTAATTCTGCTTATTATTTTAGTCTAACATCTCCCAAAATGCACGAATTAGGGGATTCACTAAATTTCTTTTTTGCACACAAACCCCTAAATCAAACGCCTCGACGGGGTTGTCTAAATTTAAACGAGACACGTCTTTTGACATAGGGTTATTATCAATCACCACATCCGGCAACATCGCTAATCCAAAACCAAGTGCCACCATTGGCACGATCCCCTCATGCCCCGCCACTGTGGCATAAATTTTTGGATGCTTAATGTGTTTGCTACGTAGCCATTGTTCAATACGCTGGCGTGCCATTCCATCTAACGGCAAAATAAAAGGCATCTGTTGCCAGTTGATGGGTTCTTCCTGTAATAATTGTGTCGCTAAACAAGCCACGCGAGGTGCAATTAATGAAAGGGAAATATCATCAATCTTATAAAATTCCAATCCTGTCGGTAGATTGTTAGGTTTTCCCGCCAAAGCGAGATCCACTTGTTCTGATTGGATGAATTGCACTGCAGAAGCGGGGTCACCTGTAGTGAGTTGAATTTCAACTTTCGGATAACGAGAACGAAATTTGGCTAATACCTGTGGCAAGTGACTGTATGAAGCGGTTACTGAGCAAAATAAGCGTAATTCTCCGCTTAATTCCGCTGAATTATCTCGCAGCTGACGCTTAAACTGTTGCCAGTTTTGCCATTCTGTTTTCGCAAATTGCAGAAATTTCTCGCCTTGTTCGGTTAAGCGCACTTGGCGATTATCACGAATAAATAAAGGTTGTTCTAATTCCTCTTCCATGCGTTGAATTTGGCGTGAAAGCGTAGACGGTGACATATGATTTTGCGTAGCGGTTTTAGCAAAATTTTGTGTATCAGCAAGATGAAGAAATATTTGAAGGTCTTGAAAGTTCATATGTACCGTTAAAAGCAAATGACATTGCAAAAATTGCAACACTAAAGTGCAAATAATATCACTTTACGCAACAACTAAAAACCTTATAATCCACTTCACAACAAAAAACTATATTCAAACACAACCTCATACACATTAATCAACATCATAGAAAGGATGAAAAATGGCTAACTATTTCAACACATTAAATTTACGCGAAAAATTAGATCAATTAGGTCGTTGTCGTTTTTATGGATCGCAGCGAATTTCGCTGACGGTTGCAACTACTTAAAAAGGCAAAAAAATCGTTATCGTAGGTTGTGGCGCACAAGGTTTAAACCAAGGTTTAAATATGCGTGACTCTGGCTTAGACATTTCTTATGCATTACGCCCTGAAGCGATTGCAGAAAAACGTGCATCATTCCAGCGTGCAACCGAGAACGGTTTTAAAGTGGGAACTTATCAAGAATTAATTCCAACTGCAGACTTAGTAATCAACTTAACACCAGACAAACAACACTCCAAAGTAGTGGCTGATGTAATGCCATTAATGAAAAAAGATTCTGCATTTGGTTACTCACACGGTTTCAACATTGTTGAAGTGGGTGAGCAAATCCGTGAAGACATCACTGTAGTGATGAGTGCACCAAAATGTCCAGGTACTGAAGTACGTGAAGAATACAAACGTGGTTTCGGTGTACCAACATTAATCGCAGTTCACCCAGCAAATGACCCACGTGGTGAAGGTATGGCAATTGCGAAAGCATGGGCGGCAGCAACTGGTGGTGACCGTGCTGGCGTATTAGAATCTTCATTCGTCGCAGAAGTAAAATCAGACTTAATGGGTGAACAAACCATTCTTTGCGGTATGTTACAAGCTGGTTCTATCGTATGTTACGACAAATTAGTTGCAAACGGTAAAGATCCAGCATACGCAGGTAAATTGATCCAATACGGTTGGGAAACCATTACTGAAGCCTTAAAACAAGGCGGTATCACATTAATGATGGATCGCTTATCAAACAGCGCAAAATTACGTGCATTTGAACTTGCTGAGCAAATCAAAGAAAGCCTTGGTTTCTTATATTACAAACACATGGATGACATCATCAGCGGTCACTTCTCAGCAACCATGATGGCTGACTGGGCAAACGGTGACAAAGATTTATTCGCATGGCGTGAAGCAACCGGCAAAACTGCCTTTGAAAACGCACCAAAAGCAGACGGCATCAGATTTCTGAACAAGAATACTTTGATAACGGCGTGTTAATGGTAGCAATGGTGAAAGCAGGTGTTGAATTAGCCTTTGATGCAATGGTTGCAAGCGGTATCTATGAAGAATCAGCTTACTATGAATCACTTCACGAATTGCCGTTAATCGCTAACACTATCGCGCGTAAACGTTTATACGAAATGAATGTGGTAATTTCTGATACCGCAGAATACGGTAACTACTTATTCTCTAACGTAGCAACCCCTATTCTTGCAAAAGAAATAATCCCAGCCTTACAAAAAGGTGACTTAGGTGAGCCAACACCAGCAGTTGCTATCGATAACATCACCCTACGCGATGTAAACGATGCAATCCGTAACCACCCTGTTGAATTAATTGGTCAAGAGTTACGTGGTTATATGACAGATATGAAACGTATCGCAGTTGCAGGTTAATACTTAAACCTATAAAATTTCGAGCCGATTTGCACAAACAAATCGGCTTTTCTTATTTTCAGTTAATATCGATAAATTAATAACTTAGGTAGTATTTTTTTTGAAAAAAATCAAAAATATAAAGACACCTTTTTTTCATCGAACGCGCTTCAGAAAAAAAGAATCATAAAGGAACGTATCGTCGTCTACGTGCACTTTCTATCGCTGAAAGTCAGGTCATTTTATTTAACAAACCGTTTGATGTGCTGACACAATTCACAGATGAAAACGGCCGATCTACGTTAAAAGATTTTATTACCATTCCAAATGTGTATGCGGCAGGAAGATTAGATCGTGATAGCGAAGGATTATTGATTTTAACGAATAATGGTGAAGTGCAACATCGTTTGGCAGATCCTAAGTTTAAAACTGAAAAAACGTATTTTGTGCAAGTGGAAGGCATTCCTGAAGAGACAGACTTAGACAAACTCCGCAAAGGCGTTGAATTGAAAGATGGAATGACAAAGCCGGCAAAAGTGCGGTTGATTTCAGAACCAGATTTTCTTTGGCCTCGCAATCCACCTATTCGTGAACGACAAAGTATTCCAACGAGCTGGTTGGAAATCAAAATTAGTGAAGGGCGAAATCGACAAGTGCGTCGAATGACGGCACATATCGGCTTTCCGACATTGCGTCTCATCCGTTATCAAATGAGTCATTTAATGCTTGATGGATTAGGCAATGGTGAATATCGCCGTTTGAATGAAGAAGAAATGCGTGCGTTATTCAAACAACTTCATTTAAATAACGCACGTTAAGATTAGAAACGTTGAGCGGGTTGTGCGTTTTCAACTTGCACGAAGAAACCTTTATCATTCAAGATAATGCTGTAATCCGTAACATATTTAACGCTGTTGGTTTCCACTATCGCATTACAGCTACGAATCCCTTGTTGTGGATAAAATTGGGTTTCGCGGGCTTGCGTGATTTGTTTCACTGTCATTTGGGTATTAGTAGCTGCACCTTGTTTTTTAAAGGCATCAGATAATACCGCAAAAACTTTTGAATCATTACATCTTGGCACAACGACGGATTTTGTCACAGTATTCGCTGTTTTTTGTGCAACAGTTTCCACACTATTTTCAGTCGCTTTTTCAACGGCTTTGGATTCCGTTTGCTTCACTTCTGTTTTAACCGTTAGTGTTTTTTTAGCAATCACTTTTTTTCAGGTTTAGTGGATTCTTTAACGGCACTTTGTTTGCTTTTTTTGCTAAAGTCTTTTTTTGTCTTTTACTGCCGTTTGCTTCGTTTTTTTCTACTGGCTGTTTGCCTTTCGTTTTTTTGTCGGCTCTACTTTAGCGGCTTTATTTGTCGTTTTATTTTTTTATTTTTTTTCTTTTTTTCGTTACCGCTTGTTTCGCTTCTACAATTTTAGCCGGCTTTTTTTAGCTGTTTTAGCTACGGTTTTTAGGCGTAGTGGCTTTTTTGCTTCTACTTTTTTTAGCTGCCGTTTTCACTGACTTGGTTTTGAGTTGATTTTTGCCGTATGATTTGGCGATGCAGCAAAGGCCAAAACAGGTAATAAGGCAAAAAAATCACCGCGAGTAATTTTTTTTCATCCGTTATTCTCCTTAAACAAAAAAAGTGCGGTCAACATTAACCGCACTTTGAAATTCATTTATAAATTAAAGATAGTAGTGTTCTACGTAGTTTAATTTATCGTCAAGTTTTAACACTAACGGTTGACCGGTTGGGATTTCAAAAATCCATAATTTCCGCATCAGAAATACCGATGATATGTTTTGCTAATGCACGAAGTGAGTTACCGTGCGCCACCACTAAAACACGTTTACCAGAAAGCATTGCTGGCGCAATTTGGTCTTCCCAGAATGGTAATGCGCGTTCTAAGGTTAATTTTTAAGTTTTTCTGCGTTTGGTATAACATCTGATGGGATGTTTGCATAACGACGGTCATTATGTGCAGAATTTGGATCTTTCGGATCTAAATCTGGAGGAGAAATATCATAAGAACGACGCCAGATATGAACTTGTTCGTCACCGTATTTTTCTGCTGTTTCTTTTTTATCTAAGCCTTGTAATGCGCCATAGTGACGTTCATTTAAACGCCAGTTTTTCACTTGAGGAATCCATAATTGGTGAGATTCTTCTAACACGATGTTACAAGTTTTGATTGCACGAGTTAAAACAGAGGTGAAGGCGATATCAAATTCATAGCCTTTCTCGAACAATTTTTTACCCGCTGCTTTTGCCTCTTCAACACCACGCTCGGTTAAATTCACATCACGCCAACCGGTGAATAAATTTTTTGCGTTCCATTCACTGAAACCGTGACGAATGAATACTAATTCCATAAGGATCTCCTAAGTATTAATAAAAAAATGAATGGCTCTTTTATAGCAAAAAAATCGTTATGTTTAAAAAGCAAAAAGGCGGCATTTACTGATCTTTTCGCAAAAAAATCGCCTGTAAACTTTTAGCCACTCAAAAAAATAATGCTAGTATTTAAGCTTTACTCATCCTTTAATTTCCTCTCAAGTTTAGATGTATGCAGCAAAGCAATCGTAGAAAAAAATCTTAGCAAAACTGACCGCACTTTTTGGCTTGCGGTCTGCTTGGCTTTTTCATCTTTTAGCGCAAGGCAACGATCTCAACCAAATTCAAAAACAAATTAAACAACAAGAATCGAAGATCGCCGAGCAAAAACGCGCACAAGCTAAACTCCAAGCCAGTCTTAAAGATCAAGAAAGCAAAATTAATAGCGTTGTCGGTGAATTACGTGAAACAGAACTAAGTTTGCAAAGAAATCCGCAAACAAATGGCAGAAACCGAAAAAAAGCAAATCAAACAATTAGAAAAAAAGCAAGAACGCGTGCAAAAAGGCGAAGCTCGCGCAGCAAATCGATGCTATTTATCGTTCAGGGGTAAATCCTTCTACCTTGGAAAGAATGCTTTCAGAAGATGCGAAAAAAAGCGGAACGCATGAAAGTGTATTATCAGCACTTAAACCAAGTTCGCATTGATATGATTAACAATCTAAAAAGCAACACAAGAGAAATCTCGCGAAACAACGCGAAGCGATTTCAGGGCAACAAAAAAATCATCGTGATCAACTTTCTACGCAAAAGAAACAACAGCAAGAATTACAAAAAGCGCAACAAGAACGCCAATCTACATTAAATGAACTCAACAAAAACTTAACGAAAGATCAGAACAAGCTGGAAACATTGAAAGCGAACGAAAATGCCCTTCGCCAAGAAATTCAACGTGCTGAACAAGCTGCTCGCCAACAAGAACAACGTGAGCGTGAAGCCCTTGCTCAGAAAAAACAAGAGGAAGAAAAACGAACCTCAAAACCTTATCAACCAACTGATCAAGAACGTAAGTTAATAAATAGCACCAGTGGCTTAGGTACGGCAGCTCGTCAATACAGTCGTCCAGTTTCGGGCCCGACGTTGTATTCTTTTGGTTCAATCCAAGCGGGTGAAGTACGCTGGAAAGGTATGGTTATCGGTGCGCCAACGGGTACCGCAGTAAAAGCTATTGCAAGTGGTCGAGTCATTCTAGCGGGTCATCTTAATGGCTATGGTTATATGGTGATTGTGAAACACGGCGATAGCGACTTGAGTTTGTATGGTTTCAACCAAGCGGTATTTGTAAAACAAGGTCAGTTGGTATCTGCGGGACAAACCATCGCACAAGTGGGAAATACGGGTGAGCTCTCTAAACCGGCACTTTACTTTGGTATCAGCCGTAAAGGGGTGCCTGTGAATCCAGCTGGGTGGATTAAATAATGGCAAGGTTCTTTCAAAGTGCGGTCAAAAATACGATCATTTTTTCAACCGCACTTTTCTCTGCGTTTACTTTTGCACAAGGCAAACTGGCTATTGTAATTGATGACATTGGCTATCATCCGAAAGAAGATGCTGAGGTTTTAGCCATGCCAAAAGAAATCTCCGTTGCGATTATTCCTGCTGCGCCCTATGCCAAAATTCGCAATCAAGAAGCGAAAGCACAAAATCACGATATTCTCATTCATATGCCGATGCAGCCTGTCAGCAATATTAAAATTGAAGAAGGTGGTTTGACTTTAGGCTTGTCTGAAGCGCAAGTGAATGAGAGAGTGAAAAAAGCCAAATCTATTGTGCCAAATGCCATCGGAATGAATAATCATATGGGCAGCGCAGCCACAGCCGATACCACATTAATGACCTATTTAATGACTGCACTTCGTGAGCAACATTTATTCTTTTTAGATAGTCGTACGATTGGAAAATCAGTCGCAGGAAAAATAGCAAAAGAACAAGGCGTACGTGTATTAGATCGCCATGTATTTTTAGATGACAGTGATAATTTGGCGGATGTGCAACGCCAATTTCAAAGTGCAATTCAATATGCACGTAAACATGGCACTGCCATTGCTATTGGGCACCCTCGCCCAAATACTGTGGCTGTATTAAAAGCGGGAATAAAAAATTTACCAGATGATATTCAATTAGTGAGCATGGGAAGTTTATGGCGAAATGAAAAAAATCTTGCCTCCTAAACCATTTATCTTACTTTTTAATGATATTCCTGCGCCAACCTCAATCGCACCGTTTGAGCCAATCCCTTTATTACGGGGTGTACCAAGATAACAAAAAGAGCGGTTAAAAAACCGCTCTTTTTTTATCGTTTTAAACTTGCCTATCGACCATTGCGTTCAAAGAACAAGACAGTTGCTGCAACGCGTGAGTGAACGTTGAGCTTACGGAGTAAGTTACGAATATGTACTTTAACCGTCTCTTCAGAGATAAAAAGTTGGCCTGCAATTTGTTTGTTAGATAACCCTGTCGCAATTAAACGTAACACATCCATTTCACGGTCAGTCAGCGAATCCATTGGATCAACGGTATGTTTGCGTTCTAACAGTAAATTTTTGATCGAATCACTTAAAATCACTTCGCCTTGTGCAATACGTTTAATTTGCTCAAGTAGCACATCTGGCTCGGTATCTTTTAATAGATAACCGTCAGCACCCGCATCGATGAGAGTGAAAATATCATTTTTCGCATCAGAGACAGTTAAGATCAAAATTCGTGCATCAACGCCTTCCGCACGCAAGCCTTTAAGGGTATCTAAACCAGAAAGGCCTTTCATATTCAGATCTAAAATGATTAAATCCGGGGATTCTTGAATCGCAATGGAAATACCTTCTGTACCGCTTCCTACATCGGCAACGACTTCAAAATTCTCTTCTAATTCAACTAATTGTTTGATACCACGACGCATTAATGGATGGTCGTCGATAATTAATACTTTTAACTTTTCTTGCATAATTTTCTCCAAGAGATGAGAGGACGCACATTCTATCGCCTGAAGGCGAAAAACGTCCACAGCCTTAGATTATTTCTCAATAGATTTTTCAAAAGAAGGGATTCTATCGGGATTTTGCCTATCTTCCAATGCATATTTGTAGATATACTTCATTTATCTCAAACAATACTTGTTTTGATTTAGCTAGTCGCAACTCCTTTTGCTTTTAAATTTGAACGGCATGATATGCATACCGCTTTCTGTCAGATGCAATTGATAAAATTGCGGGTAATTAAAATTCCGCTGCACCATTTTATACGGATTTTTACAACCTTTCGAGCCGAGTGATTGATAAATCTGATTTACTTCACGGACCTTGTCATCTTTTGAACCTTCACATTGACGATAAATTTCGAGACGATTCTTTTCATCTAACAAATAGACGTTAAAGCTATTATCGGCATTATCTTCAAAGAAAAATTGTAAAAAAACCTTCACTGGCAAACAAATCAATTTCAGGTGGATATCGGCGTCCCTCAGGGATAATTTCTTTCTCTTCCAATTGAGTTGGCAAAACGTCTTCAAAATTGACTGCACTTTCTTTCCCACCGTCAATAGGCTGTAAACTGATCCCTTTCTCTTCAAAAAAGAATTGCCAGTTTTTCCCAGCCACACGTAAACGGGAATGCGTTGTTGGACGACTATCCCCTAATTGAATACTGATACAACGGTTTACCAGTACGCTCACCAAGTTTCGCAATGTGCGGTTGTAGTGTTTACTGTAACAGAAAACCTGTATAGAACGTGGCTGATTCACACCTTGATCAATTTTATTAGAAAGCACTTTTAAGGCAAGCAAAATCGCATTCTGCCCTTCAAAATGTAAAGTTCGAATTTCATTCCACACATTACGGTAAGTGAAATCAATGCTGCCGACCAAGCTCTGTTCTAATTGACCAAAACTGAACAAATCACTCGGCGAGATATTTGATTTAAGTTCTTCAACTTGTGCTGTCGGGTCATTTACTAAGTTCACTGCAATAAACAAATCTCGGATTTCACACTGCGAAGAAAGTGCCTCATTTGTAGGAGCTTGACCATTTGTATGGGGGAAAAACAATCGCAAATCAGCGACAAAATTACGTAAAGTGAGCTGGTCGATATTTTGACTGATTAGATGCAAACGAGTTTCAGCTGTCAGCAAACGATTAAAATAAGCCCATGCGACGACTTTATTTAAACTTTCCCCATATTCAATCACACGTTCTTTTGAGAACATAATATGATGTGGCGGCTGATTCACCATATACCACCCATCTTTAAAACGCTTATTACCATGAACTTCGATGAATGTGAGGTGGTTTTCCGCTAAATTATGTGAAATTTGTGGGTTGAGTAATGTAATTTTACCTGGCAGCTCTTCAAATACGGTATAAAGCTTACGAGAAAGTACCGTAATATCTTGCGGAATTACGCTAGAATTAATTTTATGTTTACGCGCAAAATCCACTAGATTTCGATAACTCATCATCAAGAAATTCACCAAATTATTGTGACTTTCTTTCACCCGTTTGATTTTCCAATTTGGACGCTGATCTAATTCTTCAATACATTCTTTTGACCAACCCCATTCTTGGGCCATCATTTTCATATAAGAAATACGCCAGTTTGAGGCGTGATATAACGCAAAGTCTTCCGTCGCCTTCACATAAAAACAAGAGCGTACAAAATCAAGGCGCTTAAATTCTGAATGTGCGGTCAAATATTGGCTAATTCTCTCTAGAATCGCAATATAAGGGTCAAAATGATGTGCAGCGGTACTACGACCGGAAAGTAAATCTTCTTTAAATTGACGAGCAATTAAATGGGCATTTGGGTATTCTTGGGCATAGGTTTCCAACAATAAGATTTTCATCACCGATTTATACGGTGAATCGATACCTTTATACAGTTGCCATAAGCTCGCACCAAAATATTCACTGGCAGAAAATTGCCCTAACCCGCCAAAATCAACCCAATCATTTGGATTAAGCTCACCTTCCGCCACTAAACGCGCAACTTCGGCTTCATATTGTTTTTCATCTTCCACCCACAAGTGGAGCCACAATAATGGCTTACCCGCAAGGCGTACAGCGGAACGATAAAACTCTTCCAATAACAACATATATTGGGCAGAACCACTGTTTTCTTTGGTTAATGGATCGGAATAACGCTCATTACGGAAGCGTTTTTGCGTCATCAAATAAAAATGCATTTCCACATGAAATGTGGATGCCCATTGGGTGATTTTCTTCGTTTTTTCCGCTAAGCGCTGCTGATCTTGCTCAGATAAATCATCTTGATGGCAGATCCAAATATCCAAATCTGAAGCTGAAGTTTGGCTAATGGAGCCAAAACTACCCATCACATAAATACCCAAGATCGGTGCAAAAACAGCATCAGAATTGACCGCACTTTGCACACTTGCTGCAAGTTCAGGATGTTCTTTTGAGAGAAAACCTTGCTGATAATTGGAAAGGATAAAATCAGAAATGCCTACTGGAGCATCTTCTACATAACCCGGCAAAGCTGAATGATTAAGATGCAACAACAGAGGCAACAAAGAGACGATGTGTCGGAATGCATCACCAGAGCCCAGCAATGCTCGATCAAAACGACGTTTATCTAGCGTTTCAATACATTTTCGGGCTTGAGTGAGATCGTATTTCAAGGCTTCCTACCTATCACCAAATAACTGGCGTTACTGTACCACTTACCTACTCAGAAATCAAAAATTTAAATGATCTGACTTTTTGCCCTAAAAATGGTAGCATAGGTCACATTTTCATTAAAAATCAGCGGTATTTATGGCAGTACTTAAAACCTTAAAAATTGCGACCCGTCAAAGCCCTTTAGCCCTTTGGCAAGCTAATTTTGTGAAAGATCAATTAGAAAAATTTCACCCAACACTTTCTGTTGAATTAGTTCCTATGGTAACAAAAGGCGATGTAATCTTAGATTCACCTTTAGCTAAAATTGGTGGAAAAGGCTTATTTGTTAAAGAGTTAGAAAACGCTTTACTCGGAAAACGTGCCGATATTGCTGTCCATTCAATGAAAGACGTACCGATGGAGTTTCCAGAAGGTTTAGGATTAAGTGTGATCTGTAAACGCGAAGATCCACGTGATGCTTTCGTATCCAATACATACCGCTCATTAGATGATTTGTCCCAAGGTGCTATCGTTGGAACATCAAGCTTACGTCGTCAATGCCAATTAAAACAATTACGCCCAGATCTTGATATCCGCTCTTTACGTGGCAATGTGGGAACCCGATTAAGTAAATTAGACAATGGCGAATACGATGCCATTATTTAGGCCTCAGCCGGCTTAATTCGTTTAGGGCTAGCAGAACGTATTGCCTCATTTATTGAAGTGGAACAATCTTTACCGGCTGCCGGACAAGGCGCAGTGGGCATTGAGTGCCGTGTTGATGATGAAGAAGTGAAAGCATTACTAGCTCCACTTTCAGATGCGACTACGACGACTTGTGTTTTGGCTGAGCGTGCAATGAATACCCGCTTACAAGGCGGCTGCCAAGTGCCAATTGGTGGATACGCCATTGAGCAAAATGGTGAAATTTTCTTGCGTGCTCTTGTCGGAGAAACCGATGGCTCAGCGATTATTCGTGCGGAAGGTAAAAGTGCGGTTGAAAATGCCGAAGCATTAGGCGTGAGCATTGCAGAACAACTTCTAGCACAAGGCGCCGATAAGATTCTGGCGAAGATTTATTCAGCATAGGAAATTACCATGGCCGTACTAGTCACTCGCCCCGATGAACGAGGAAAAGCCCTCGTTGACCAGCTAAATCAAGCCGGTGTAGTTGCCTTGCATTTGCCTTTGCTTTCTATTGAAGCGGGTGCTGAGTTGGCACAATTACCGACAAAACTTAATCAGCTAAAAAGCGGTGATTATGTGTTTTTGGTATCCCAAAGTGCGGTCGATTTTGCGGATAAAACCCTGAAAGATATTGGCTTTAACTGGCGTCAAGATTTACAATACTTTACAGTTGGACATAGAACGGCACAGCATTTTTCCTGTCAAACTGAATGCACTGTTCGTTATCCAATTACATCAGAAAATACCGAAGGTGTGCTAAATTTACCGCAAATGACAGAATTAACAGATAAAAACTTGTTAATTTTACGTGGCAACGGCGGACGAGAATTACTACGCGAACAAGCCGCATTACGTTGTGCAACCGTTGATACTATTGAATGTTACCAACGCACACCGATTAGTTATAATAACGAAGAGCAAACCAGTATTTGTATTCGTTCTGGTGTACAAACCCTTGTGGTCACGAGCCTTGAAATTTTACAGGCGTTAATCGAATTTGTGCCTGAAAATGAACAAAATTGGCTAAAAAATTGCTGTTTAGTCACGGTAAGTCAACGCATTGCTGATGTTGCAATACAACAAGGTTGGCATAATGTGATGGTTTCCGCGGGTGCGGACAATCAAAGTTTACTTAATACCTTACTTAATGAAGTAACTCCCCTTTCTCACTAAGGAAAAGATATGGCGAAAGAGAAATTAACCCCTGAAACGACAGATGAAATCCAAGCAACAGATGCGATGGAAATTCAAACTGAAGATCGCGAGCCTGTTGCGCCACGTACACAAACCGTTGTGAAGAAAGTGGTACTGGATTAAGTTTATTGGCTATTCTCATTGCACTTGGCGTGGGTGGTGCAGGTTATTATTTTGGTCAACAACAAGTGGATGAATTCCAACAAAAATTGACCGCACTTGAAAGCTCAAATCAATAATAAACCTGTGGCTTTCAGTACCTGACTCAAGACGTAAAATTTGATACCACACAACTTACTCAATTAGAGTCAGCAAATAAAGCAACGCAAGACAAAATTGCCCAAGTAGAAGAGCTAATCAATGCTAAATCACATGAGTTAGTTGGCTTACAATCACAAATCAATAAAGTGAGTGCGCAAGCTAATGCTCAACAACCTACTGATTGGTTATTCTCAGAAGCCGATTTCTTGCTCAACAATGCATTACGTAAATTAGTGTTAGATAATGACGTGGATACAGCGGTTTCACTCTTAAAACTCGCTGATGAGACTCTTGCTAAAGTGAATAACTCACAATCCGCGGCTATCCGTAGTGCTATCAATCAAGATCTAAAACAACTTCTCTCCGTAGCTGGCGTGGATCAAAATGCGGTCATGCAAAAATTATCGCAATTAGCTAATACGGTTGATGAGTTACCGGTATTAGATGTGAATTTTGGTGATGATCAAAATGCAACAAAATTGTCAGATTCTCTTTCAGATTGGGCTGAAAATGCAGAAAAAAGCGCAACCTCATTCTTAAATCACTTTATTCGCATTTCACCAAAACATGGTGCGGATCGCAAAGAATTATTAGCACCAAACCAAGATATCTACTTGCGTGAAAATATTCGTTTACGCTTACAATTAGCGATTATGGCAGTGCCTCGTCAACAAAACGAGCTTTATAAACAATCTTTAGAAGCCGTCGCATCTTGGATTCGTAGTTATTTTGATACCAATGCTGAAGTGACTCAAAGTTTCTTAAAATCAGTGGATGAATTATCTGAAGTATCCATCTATGTAGATGTACCAAGCCAATTACAAAGCTTAAGTATGCTTGATAAGTACTTAAATCGTACACCTTTAGATGTGCAGAAAGTGGAAATCGAAGCAGAAAAAGCAGTGGATAATTCACCAAGAAAAGAAGAAGTAAAACCGGCAACTGAACCCCAACAATAAGGATAGATAATGTTTAGAGTTCTCTTTTTAATGATCGCCTTACTTGCCGGATTGATTGCAGGGACCTTACCTCTCCGGTCAGCAAGGTTATGTCAGAGTTGAAACAGCAAACACCGTATATGAAATGTCACTCACCACATTAGTGATTCTCTTTGTGGTCACGCTTGCAGTGATTTATTCGTTAGAGTGGTTGGTGACCCGTTTCTTCCGTTTAAGTAGCAATACCTATAACTGGTTTCTCTCGCCGTAAACGTGTGAAAGCACAACGTCAAACCCTTGAAGGCTTGATGAAGATGAATGAAGGCGATTATGCCAAGGCAGAAAAACTGATTGGTAAAAACGCGAAACATTCTGCAGAGCCAGTATTAAATCTGATTAAAGCCGCTGAAGCTGCACAGCAACGCGGTGATGAATTCAGCGCAAACCGTTATTTAATTGAGGCGACTGAACTTGCTGGTTCAGATAATCTAGTCGTCGAAATTGCTCGCACCCGTATTTTATTACAACAAAATAAATTACCGGCAGCGCGTAGTTCCGTCGATAGCTTGCTTGAAATGTCAGATCGCAACAAAGAAGTATTAAAACTTGCTGCTGAAATTTATAGCCGTTCCAAAGCTTATCAAGCACTTGATGGCATCTTAGATTTAATCGAAGGTTCTGGTTTATTCTCAGCAGAAGAATTTAAAGCGCTTCAACAAGAAACAGAAAATGGCTTGTTAGATGAGAAAAATGAATGAAGAAGGCGTTGAAGGCTTGCTCGCATGGTGGGAAGCTCAACCACGCCGTCGTCGCAATGACTTAGAGTTAAAAACAGCTTTAATTCAGCGTTTAATTGATTGCAACGATCATGAGTCGGCTTATGAATTTCACGCTTGAAATCATGAAAAAATTGGGTGATAACACCCCAATTAGTCCCTGAGCTTTGCACGCAAATTACTCGTTTACAGGCAGAAGATAACAGCAAACTGCTCAAACTAGTGGAAAAACGTGCAAAACGTGCCGATGAAAGCCAACGTTGTTGTCTCAATCGTGCATTAGGCTACCTTTATGTGCGTAATAATGACTTCGCTAAAGCAGCAGAAGCATTTAAAGAAGTCACTGCTTGCCCAACTCAGCTTCAACCAAATGATGTCATGATGGCGTCTTATGTGTTCGAACAAGCTGGTCGACAAAGAGGCAGCGGAAAAAATTCGTCAGGACAGTTTAAAATCAGCCATGTCTATTCAAGACAAACCGGCTGAAATACAAGACTGAAGCAAAAACAGACGAAGAACCAACCGCACTTATTGCGAAAACGTGATTAAAATAAACAAAGACGGGGCTGAATAAAGCCCCGTTTTTTATTATTTCATCACTCGCTTATCTCATTTAAAAACCACATCTCTTATTACATTTCATTATAAATAATGCATTTCCATTCTTTTCTCACCGATTCAAAATTTTTTACTATATCGCTCACGCAAACGATTAAATCATGAAAAATGAATTGGGATTATATTTTAAGTGTCACACCACGTTTTATTCATGCCACACTGATGACGCTTCATCTCGCCTTTTGGGGCATTTTATTATCGCTGGTGATTGGTGTGATTTGTGCAGTGATTACCACCTACAAAGTCAAATCATTAACTTGGCTAGTAAAAGGCTATATCGAGCTTTCTCGTAATACGCCTTTATTGATTCAAGTGTTTTTTCTCTATTTTGGGCTGTCTAAAATTGGCCTGAAATTAGATGGGTTTACTTGCGGCATTATCGGCCTGGCATTTTTAGGTGGAAGCTATATGGCAGAAGCCTTTCGTGGTGGTCTGGAAGCGGTATCAAAAGGGCAAATTGAATCAGCCTTAAGTATTGGTCTAACTCCCTTTTCCAAGCTTTTCGCTATGTGATTTTTCCACAAGCCTTTGCGATTGCCACACCTGCAATCGGTGCAAATTGCTTGTTCTTAATGAAAGAAACCTCAGTGATCAGCGCTGTCGCCGTCGCTGAACTGATGTTTGTAGCGAAAGAAGTCATCGGGCTCGATTACAAAACCAATGAAGCCTTATTTTTATTAGTGGTGTTTTATTTGATCATTCTATTACCGATGTCTCTTTTCATCAGTTATTTAGAACGCCGTACTCGGAGAGCAAAATATGGGGCTTGAGTTATTATTCCAAGGCAGCAACATCGAACGCTTGCTCAACGGTTTATGGGTAACGGCTGAAATTGCATTCGTTTCTGTCTTCTTCGCCTGTATTTTAGGTGTCATTTTTGGCGTAATCATGACAAGCAGAAATCCCATTATCAAAGCCATTTGCCGCTTTTATTTAGAATTTATACGCATCATTCCATTATTAGCGTTACTTTTTCTCGCGTATTTTGGTTTAGCAAAATGGTTTGATATTCACTTAGATGGCATTTCTGTATGTATTTTGGTGTTTATTTTCTGGGGAACGGCTGAAATGGGCGATTTAGTGCGTGGCGCATTGACTTCCATTGAAAAACATCAAGTGGAATCAGCCTACGCTTTAGGTTTAACGCCGTTTCAAACCTTTGTGTATATTTTGCTTCCACAAAGTTTAAAACGTGTGACACCAAGTGCTATTAACCTCTTTACCCGCATGGTAAAAACCAGTTCTTTGGCGATGTTAATCGGTGTAGTAGAAGTAATTAAAGTCGGTCAACAAATTATCGAGCATTCATTATTTAGTAATCAATCAGCGGCGCTTTGGATTTACGGTGTTATTTTCGGTTTATATTTTGTGATTTGTTACCCGCTATCCTTATTTTCCCGTTATTTAGAAACCCGTTGGGAAAGTTAATTTTAATTAGGAAAACACATGGCGTTATTAGAAATTAAAAACCTCGTCAAAAATTACGGTGATGTAGAAGCACTCAAAGGCATCAATCTCTCTATTGAGAAAGGTGAAGTCGTCGTTATTTTAGGCCCATCGGGTTGTGGTAAAAGTACTTTTTTACGCTGCCTAAATGGACTAGAAGAAATAAAGCGCGGTCAGATTTTGCTGCAAAATGCAGGCGAATTAGGCAAAGACATTCCTTGGGTCAAAGCGCGTCAACGCATTGGGATGGTATTCCAAAGTTATGAACTCTTCGCTCATTTATCAGTGATTGACAATATTTTACTCGGTCCTTTAAAAGTACAAAAACGCGATCGTGCAGAAGCTGAAAAACAAGCCGATGAGTTACTTAAACGTGTGGGTCTATATGACCGAAAAAATGCTTATCCACGAGAATTATCAGGTGGGCAAAAACAGCGAATTGCCATTGTTCGTTCACTTTGCATGAACCCTGAAATTATTCTGTTCGATGAAGTCACTGCTGCCCTTGACCCTGAAATGGTACGCGAAGTACTTGATGTGATTTTAGGACTTGCCAAAGATGGTATGACGATGCTCATCGTTACCCATGAAATGAATTTCGCCCGTCAAGTAGCTAACCGCATTGTGTTTATGGATAAAGGGCAAATCATTGAACAGGCAAAACCGGAAGATTTCTTCACGAATCCAGCCACGGATCGTGCGAAAACATTCTTAAATATCTTAAATTATGAACCGAGAGGGACAAACTATGAAGAAAACATTTAAAACATTGACCGCACTTTTAGCTACTGCCACCTTAGCATTTGGCTTAACCGCGTGTAATGACAAAGAACCAGCTAAAGACGGGGCAAAAACAGTTTCAAGCCTTGAGCAAATACAAAAAGATGGCAAAGTACGCATTGGTGTATTTAGCGATAAACCACCATTTGGTTATGTTGATGCACAAGGCAAAAGCCAAGGCTTTGATGTTGAAATTGGTAAAGCGATCGGTAAAGATTTATTAGGTGATGAAAACAAAGTGGAATTTGTTTTAGTCGATGCCGCAAACCGTGCAGAATACTTACTTTCTAAGAAAGTTGATATCATTCTCGCCAACTTCACAGTGACACCAGCACGTAAAGAAGTGGTAGATTTTGCGAATCCATATATGAAAGTGGCACTCGGTGTCGTTTCAAAAGATGGTTCTGTGATTACTGATCTTGAACAATTAAAAGGCAAAACTTTAATCGTAGATAAAGGTACTACTGCTGATATTTTCTTCACCAAAAACTATCCAGATGTGAAGTTATTGAAATTCGAGACAAAAATACCGAAACCTTTGAAGCCTTACGTGATGGTCGTGGTGATGCATTATCTAATGACAATACCTTCTTATTCGCTTGGGCAAAAACAAAAATCCAGGTTATACCGTGGGCGTAAAAAAACTTTGGTGATCAAGATGTTATTGCACCAGCTGTTCGCAAAGATGCACCTGAATTGTTAAATTGGTTAAATAACGAAATCCAAACCTTAGGCAAAGATGGGTCGTTTAAAAACAAGCTTACGAAAAAAACCTTTATTGCCAGTTTATGGTGATACTGTCAGCGAAAGCGATATCGTGGTTGAATATAAATAATTTCACCTCCATTCACTTCTCCTTTAGTCCAACTCAAGGAGAAGTGAAAAACTTTACTAAGTTTTGACCGCACTTCCAATTTTTAAATGCGAAATATGTTTTTTTCTAGATATATGCCTATTTTTTACCCTTCAACAGCATTTCTTGCATTATCACTTTATAACATCTAAATTTGATAATAATTCTTATTTATGGTAATGTTCTGATGTTTTATTCAGACAGAGGAGTTTGTATGCAAAAAAAATCAACAATTCGTTTAATTTTGGCCGTTCTATTACTGACTTTTGGTATCACTACTCAAGCAGAAATAAAAACAATCAAAGATGTATTAGGACGAGAAGTTAACGTTGATGTGCCCGTAAAAAAATGCCGTGTTAGGCTTTTACTATCCTGATTACATTGCTGTTACGGGTGTTGAAAATTTTAAATATGTTAAAGGTATCTCACGTGAATTTTGGGAAAAATTTAATCCAGGAAGTTGGGCATTATTTTCTGAAAAAATGCCTGAAACTCAAAAATATTGCTGATATTGGTAATGTAAATACAGGAACTTTCTCAACCGAAAAAACCTTGGCATTAAAACCTGATGTATTGATTCTTGCAGAATGGCAATATCAAACTATTGGTTCCGAACTACCAAAGTTAGAACAAGCTGGCGTTCCAATTATTGTTGTCGATTTTAATGCTCAAAGTGTAGAACGACACACCCAAAGCGCAAAGATTTTTGGGCAACTTGCAGGTACCGAAGAACGAGCAAATAAAATTGCAGATGAATATGCTCAAGGCATTGCTGATATTCAAAAACGTGTAAAAGAGGCTAACCTACCTAAACCTAAAATCTATGTAGAATTTGGCAATAAAGGTCCTAGTGAATATAGCTTTACCTTTGGTAAAAATATGTGGGGTGCTATTGCGGAAACTGTTGGCGGGGATAACGTAAGCGCGCCTTTTGTCGAAAATTGGGGACCAATTAATCCAGAACAACTTCTTGCCGCACAACCTGAAGTGATTATGATTTCTGGCACAGAAATGGGGCATGAAACTAACAATGAAATGATGGCGATGGGAATAAACATCAATGAACAGGATGCACAAAAACGCCTAAAAGGTTTCTTAACCCGTGCAGGGTGGCAAGATTTACCTGCAGTTAAAAACCACCGTGTTTACGGTATTTATCATACGGCTTCTCGCTCACTAAGTGATCTAGCAGCCGCTCAATTTATGGCAAAAGCACTTTACCCAAAACTTTTTGAAGACATAGACCCACAAAAAACCTTTATGGATTTCCATAAAAACTATTTGCCTATCATACCTAGTGGTACGTTTTTTATTAAATTGAAAGATTAAACAATTCATAAGGTGAGCGATGCTCACCTTTTTTATATTCTCACTGCCTTTCATAAGTGAAAACTCCTTTATTTTTGACCGCTCTTTGGAAGATGCGGTGTAAATCTCGCCTTTAATGGCATTCTTTCCTGAATACGTTCCCGATTAATCTGTAACGCCGCCTCTGTCGCTTCATAGTCCAACCATAAACTTGGATCATCGGGTAACGTTTCATTCCAAATATACTGCACGTTAAAGCCTCGCGCCTTACATTCCGCATGCAATGCATCATAGCGTTTCTTTAAAAACGCTAATTTGTTAAAGAAAAAGCGCACATGCCCTTCACCTAACTTATATTCTGCAGGCTGTCCTTTTAAGTGATATTTACCTTTCGCCACGGCGTTAGGAATGCGGGTTAATTCACGATGTTCAGCTAAAAGATGCTGATCACAAAGTTCCTCGGGCGGAACAAGATTAATTCGAGTCATAAGTCATACCAAAGAAAAAGAAACATAGTACGGAGCCATAAATGTATTTGTCTATGATTTACTTATCTCTTTAAGAAAAATAAATTTTTAAGTATTTACTACTTTTGAGACGTTACAAATGAGAACGCTACTCTTTTTAACACATTTCGCCATGTTGTTATTTAGTGCTTATTTCTGGCACAACTTTGGCGTGCACTGGTTGCAGGTTAGTGATTATGATTTAACGTTAAACGACCAAGTCGCTAAAAAAACCCTAACGCATTCTATTGATATCTATTTTTTACTTATTGCTATTACCAGTTTCAGCTATCTCTTTTTTGCTATTTTTCAACGTTTTTATCGCAGCTTTGCGATGTTGCTATGGATTGACAAAGTTGGAGGAGTATTCAGGAAATATTTATTTGATTTGAATGCACTATAAAGCACTAATTATGATGGCGTATCCCAAACCTCATCAGTTTATATTTATTTTTTATGCCCATTATTGTTAATTTTGTTATCCTACCTTTATTGTAAGAAATAAAACTAGTAAACTCATAACTTAGCAATTCAAAAGGGGTTGTAAGCAGTTAAATTTGAGGAATTTTACCAATCTCTCTATTCAATAAGGAATTCAACATGAAAAAGTCTCTTCTCTTAACGATTCTTTGTCTTCCATTTATGGCTCAAGCTAACGACAGTACGGGAACAGTCTCTACTGGTGGTGTGGAATATATTAAAAATGAGCATATTGCGATGCAAAAAGAAAACCTGTTTATCAGCCAAGATAAAATTAAGGTGGAATATGAATATCGCAATATGACCGATAAAGACATTACTGAGACGGTGCTATTCCCATTACCGGAAGTGATGCTGCACGATTACGGTGATTTTGCCGACACCCAAAGTTTAATTAATTCTTTTAAGATTTATGCGAATGGCAAAGAAATCAAACCGACGACTCATGTACGCGCGTTCTTTTACGAAACCAAAAATGCAGATGATGCAGAGAAAAGAGAATTTGTTTCTCACGATGTCACGGATATTCTTCGTGCCTGTGGTTTAACTGAAGAAGAGTTAATGGAGCCTTGGTTGCGTAAATCTGATTCGGCAAATAAGAAAATCTTGAAATGTCAGGATCCACGTCTTGCTAAATATTCATACAAAGACTTTGAGGATAGCCAGGATATCACTTGGGGTGGACAAATCATTTATAGCTGGCAACAAACCTTTAAAGCCAATTCGATTACTCAAATTCAGCACGAATATCTCCCTCTTTTAGGATCTGGCATGGGGCTTCATGATCTCGTGGATTATAAAAAGTTTGCCGATACTTTTTGTATTGATCCATCATTTAAAAAATCAGTAAAAGCAAAATCTAATCAAGGGATATACTACCGTGAGCTAGGTTATATTCTCAAAACTGGAGCAAACTGGGCAAAACCTATTGCGGATTTTACGCTTACCATTGAAAGACCCAAAGATCAGATTGTTTCTTTCTGCTGGAAAGGTAAAGGCGAAGTGAAAAAAGTACTGCAAAATGACAAAGTTGTGCAATATCAAGTAAAAGAAAAAGACTTCTTACCACAGCATGATTTAGATGTGCTATATGGTATAGATGCAAAGTTTTTTAACTAAAAGCTTGCTTAGTAATATGCTTTTACAATAAAGAGAAGACAAACCTCACAGAATTTTTCACAAGAAATAAAAATGAAAAAATTACTTACATTAGCTTTATGTGCTTTATCCGTTTCGGCTTTTGCAACAACACCTTCAATCGAAGATCAAATGTCGTATCCACCACAACCGCCACTTCTAGATTTTCCTAATTGGTGGAGTGTAATTGCTTATAATCCACAAAATGGTGCTTTTGGTTATGGCGAGGGAGATATGATAAAGCCTGCTCAAAATAAAGCACTAAAGGATTGTGAGCTTGCTTCAAATGATGTAAATAAACAACATTGTCAAATTGTGACAGAAGCTAATCATGCTTGTGTTGCATTGGCAACAGGAGACTCTCCTGAAAAAAATATGCCGCAGTTCGCAATTTCAGAATGAAGCGAGAAAGAAAGCTGAACAAGAAGCCTTAGCAGCCTGCAAAAATGAATTCAGCGAATTGCACAATCACCTTCTCTGCTTGCGAAAGATAATCTTAAAAAAAGGAACGCTCTATGAAAAAAACCTTACTTTGCCTTTGTCTCTTTTTCTTCTGCCGCTTACGCTAACCAATGTGAAATCATCGATACCGAATTAGCAGCAAGTTATTCAGAGATGAAAACCTACGGCAGCTATAACGAAAACAATGAAGAAAAATACCAGTCTTCAGAAAAACGTTTTAAAGAGGCGTTAGCCAAAATTGAAAATTTAGAAGGCAAATTCTGCGCTTGGGAAAAAGCACCTAAAGCGGGGGTTGGCGTGCTCACGTCAAAAAGACAATAAGCTTCAGATTCTGACTTGGGATTGGCAATCTGGCGGCACAATGCACGAATATGGCAGCATTTGGCGTTATCAGTTACCTAATGGCACTTGGAAAACGGAATTTAATGAGTTAGACTCTGACTCTGATATAACCAGCCTAGACATCGCCCTAAATTGAATGGAAAAAAACCTTACTATTTTGTAGAAACTGCTGACATCTACAGTCAATGCCATCATGCACTCGCAGCGAAATTTTATCAAATTACGGAAAAAGGTTTAGAAGAAGCCAATCTGATTCAAGGTAAAGCACCGACTTCTAATATTGGTGTATCGTATATCTCATATACGAAATAATGATTTACCAAAATCAAATGCCTATTTTGATTACGACTTGAAAAATAACCGCTTTAGCTTCCCGTTAGTACATCAATTTGAAGAGACCTGTGGTAACGGAAAAATGACCTCTGAACGCATTTATTATCGTTTTGATGGCCAACACTTTGTAAAAGAGAAAAAAACTAAAAAATAGATCTATTCCTGTACTTACATAAAAAAGGGGCTCGAATCCTTATTAAAGGATCCCCTTTAAGGAAACAGTGATGTCTGTAAAAACATTTGAAAAATTGACCGCACTTTTAGATAAGCATCAAGCACGCTATCGTGTGGTTGAGCATCCGACTGCAGGAAAATCAGAGGAAGTGGCTCAAAATCCGTGGTACAGAATTAGGACAAGGGGCAAAAGCGTTAGTATGCAAAGTGAAAGGAAATGGCGTAAAACAAGCGGTATTAGTTATATTGCCAGCCGATCAACAATCTGATTTGAGTAAAGTAGCGGCCTATTTAGGTGGTACGAAAGCCTCGCTTGCCAGCCCTGCAGAAGTAGATACCTTAACAGACTGTGTATTTGGTGCAATTCCACCTTTTAGCTTTCATCCTGATTTGTTGCTGATTGCTGATCCTAGCTTACTGTCTCGTTATGATGAATTAGCATTTAATGCAGGTACGTTAGAACGCTCTATTATTCTCAATACACAAGATTATGCCTCAATCATTCAGCCCACATTAGTGGATGTAATAAAAACCGAATAGAGAAAAGATTGGTTGTCTTTCATTTGATTGATACAATGCTTCCGTTTTTCTATTAATTGGACATCTCATGAAAAAATATCTTAAAGCATTTATTCTTTTTCCGTTGATTATTCAAATTATTGGCACTATTGCCTTAACATTCTCGAATAATGATACTGATCAAATTCAGAGCTCAGTGCTTTCTGTCTTTATTGTGGCTGCAGTGCCGACTTTTCTCATTACGCTTTGGGCGGCATATCACCGTTATGCAAGTTATCATGTAAAAGCCATCGCATTGATTTCGGTATTAATTGGGTTTTGTTATACCGTCATAACTGGGCTCTTTTATGCAACACTCGTGAAATGACATGGGATTTGGCGAATGGTTACGCGCAGGAGGATTAGAAATCACCTGCTTAATGGCCGCAGGTTTGGCACTTTATTCTGTTATGGTCTTACCGCTCTTGTTACCGAAAGAACGCCCGTTATAAGGCGATTTGAGGCGAATATTGAGCAGTTAAATCCACTAAATCTGTTAATGAAATTGACCGCACTTATTGTTTTCTGGCAAAAGTGCGGTTAAATTTCGGGCTAAAACATCCTGTTCCAACATAAAACATTGCCCTTTGCATTGGGATAAACATTTCCCCATACTTTACCGCTAGCAACACGCCATCTTGCCATAAAAACCACCGCATCATTTTCCGTGATTTCAGTCAAATAACGTTGAAGTTCTGTCTCAGAATAATGAGCTTGAGAAAAGGTATAAAAGCATAATATTCCTTAAAACGTAAACACTTTTTCTGCTTGTCTGAGCTTATTGATCAGCGAAGTGCGGTCAATTTTTTCAGCAGAAATAATGAGTTGTTCTGTTTGCAAATTGTATTGGTCGAGCGAATCGGCGCAGACAAAGCGCTGTTCAATATCGTATAAATCTAATAATTTAAAGGTACGAATAAAATCTTTTTGTAACAATAACTCAGGATTTTGCCCATCGAGTAAATTCAACACACCATCATCAATAAAAAAGACACCGATTTCCTCCTCATCACAAAATGCTGTTGCCGCAAGCAAAGCATCTAAGCCTTCTCGAGAAATTGCGTTTCCATGTGGCGCGGTACGAAATAAGAATGCCAGCTTTCATAATGTCACCACCCGATCTGCTTTTAATGCCATCGCCATAAATTCACCTAAGCCTGTAATCTCAAAACCTTCTGCCAGATTCGTTTTATCAGTCTCTTTTGCTGTAAGCGCATCCACTACGCCACGACGTTGTGAAGCGGCTACACATAAATGCAAAGGAATATGATGTTGCGCTGAAAAGGCTTGCCAAGCTTGCGTCAGATTAAACTCATCATTGGCAGGATAAATCAAGCCATTGCCATTACTCACACCGTCTTGGAAAAAGAAAATTTGGCTAATGGCATGCCCTTTTTCAAGTAAAGCCTGGGCAAATTGATAGGCAAGAAAAGCCCCTTGTTTTCCATAAACAGGACTTTTCACGGCGAGAACATAGTTCATTACTCTTGCTCTTGTTTGATTTGACGAATATACAAATACACGGTGTGGCGAGAAATCGCGAGGCGATCAGCCACTAAATTGATCGCATCTTTAATATCAAAAATGCCTTTTTCGTAAAGTGAAATCACAATCTGACGGTTCTTATTATTGTTTGAAACCGATCGATCCACATTCACTTCTTCAATGGTTTTTTCTACCGTTTGTGCCACCAATTCTTCCACTGAACTTGCAAAAATTGACGGAAGAGGTTTCATTTTTGCTCCTGCGTTTGGCATAAAGGCCTGCATAAATTGAGAAACCGGCACATCCAAATTAATATTGATACAAAAGTAAACCAATAATGCGTTGTTTGCTATTTCGAATGGCGATGGTCACAGACTTCATCAACACATTGCCTTTAGCACGGGTGAAATAAGGCTTAGACACACTCTCACTTTGCATGTTACGCAAAGATTTCAAGGCCAAATCCGTAATAGGTGAACCCACTTGACGATTGGTATTATGCCCATTGGCGATACAAATGGCGGAATGCTCAATGTCTTCCAAAGAGTGTAAAACGATTTCACAATGCTTGCCAATCAACGCGCTCACGCCATCAACTACCGCTTTATAGGAAATCAGAATAGCACGATCTTCATCAGTGAAAGGTTGTCTATCGGTTAGTATCATTTTTCAAATCTGGTAGGAAAAATGACCGCACTTTGGACAAAGCGCGGTCGAATTAAGGATTATTTTTTAGGATTAACGTCTAATACTTCAACATCGAAGTAAAGTGTTGCATCAGGTGGAATTGCATCGCCAGCACCTTGTTTACCGTAAGCTAATTCAGGTGGAATCACTAATTCGATTTTACCGCCTTTTTTCACTAACTGAAGACCCTCAGTCCAACCTTTGATCACTTGGTTTAATTTAAACTCAACTGGTTGACCACGTTCAACAGAGCTATCAAATACTTTACCATCTGGTAATTTACCGGTGTAATGTACTTTCACAGTATCCGTAGCTTTAATCGCGTCACCTTTACCCGCTTCAGTGATTTTGTAAAGTAAGCCATCTTTGGTGCTTTTCACGCCATCTTTTTTCGCAAATTCAGCGCGGTATTTATCGCCTTCTTCTTTTGCAGCTTTCGCTTGTTGTTCTACTTTTGCTTTCGCCGCAGACACTAATTGCTCTTGAATGCCATCTAAGGTTTTTTGAATTTTTTCGTCTTTACGAACATCAACTTTACCTTCTAATGCATCTTTTAAGCCATCTAAAATACGTGCATTGTCGTATTGAATCACTTCTTTTTGAGCTTCCACTAAATCTTTTACTTGGTTACCCATTAATGCACCTACAGCATAAGACGCATCACTTGCGCTTGGCGCAGCTTTATCTTCTGCAAAAACAGAACCTGAAACGACCGCACTTACCATAAGCGCAGCAAGAGAAAGCTTTTGAATTTTCAACATTTTGCTTGATCCTTTATAATAGAAACGGAATAGCGAATAGGTTAAATCGGATTGACCAAATTCACAACATTTTTTTAAAAATTAGAGAAATTTTATGCAAAATCAACAAATTTTAGAAGATCGCATTGCTGAACTTGAAATGAAAATTGCGTTTCAAGAACAACTTTTAGACGAGCTAAACCAAGCATTAGTTCAACAACAGTTTGATATGGATAAAATTCAACTTCAACTCCGCTATCTCGCCGGCAAATTAAAAGATATGCAACCTTCTAATATTGCCAGCCAAGCAGAAGAAACACCGCCTCCGCATTATTAAAATGTAATAAAAACCATATTTTTATCTAAATGCGTGATCTTCATCACAAATTCATAAAAAAATATTTTTTTATTTTATTGAAAAAAATAACCAAGTGTTTTATGGTTACCTCTATCGTTGTAAGCCAAATAGAGGATGTAAAAATGGCAAAGTTAGAAATAAAAAATATTACAAAAAAATTTGGTGACTTTTACGCAGCAAATAATATTACTTTTACCGCTGAAGAAGGCGAGTTTGTCACCTTATTAGGACCTAGTGGCTGTGGTAAAACCTCCTTATTAAAATTAATCGCTGGATTTCATGTGGCTGACGAAGGTGAAATCCTTATCGGAGGAAAGAATGTTAACAATGTTCCTCCAGAAAAACGCAATACAGCCATGTGTTTCCAATCTTATGCCCTTTTCCCTCACCTTAACGTTTCTCACAATATTTGCTATGGTTTAAAGCAACGTAAAATTGATATTGAAGAACAAAAACAGCGTTTAGATCTCGCATTGAAGCAAATGGATTTAGAATTTCATAAATTGAAATTACCCAATGAGCTTTCTGGAGGGCAACAACAACGTGTCGCCTTAGCCCGTGCTATGGTAACCCGTCCAGATGTGATTTTTATTTGATGAACCGCTTTCTAACTTAGATGCCAAATTACGCGAAAGTGTACGTTTTGAAATTAAGCAACTCTCAAAACAATATAATTTGACGAGTATTTATGTGACTCACGATCAGGCTGAAGCTCTAACCATGTCAGATAAAATCATCGTGTTAAATAAAGGTTCTATTGAGCAAATTGGCTCTCCTCAAGATATTTATCATCATCCTAAAAACCGCTTTGTGGCAGATTTTATTGGCATTGCCAATATCACGGAAGCCAATGTGAAAAACATCGGTGACAACCTTTATTCTGTTAGCTCTATTTTTGGCGATTTCACCGTATTTTCTGAGAAAAAACCGGAATCAGAACGAATTTATATTTGCTTTCGACCGGAAGACATTGAATTGTTACCAAACGCACAAATGGAAGCGGAAAACCAAATTACAGTAGATATCATCAACACCGCTTTTATGGGCAATATCACGGAAGTGCAAGGCATCATTAAACGTAATGATGAAGAGAAAAAATTACGTCTGCAACTAACAAAATGCCCGAATTTGAGCAATAAACTCACTTTTACGATTCCCCGCCATGCGATTAAATTCTTGGAGTCCGTAAAATGAAAAGTCTCAAAAATGATGTAAAAGCATGGTTATTGCTATGCAGCGGTTTAGGTACGATCCTATTTTTAATGGGGTCCACATTCTACATTGTCGTCTCTCAAAGCCTTGGGTTATACAGCATGGGCGGGGAAGAAAGCCAATTTAGTTTAGAGTATTGGCAAGCCGTATTAAATAGCCCGGTATTCCAAAATTCGTATATTTATTCCGTAAAAGTGTCTTTATTAGGGGCGATTTTATCCATCATCGTGGCTTATCCTATTGCCATGTGGTTACGTAAAAATTACCAGCCAAGGTAACAATTATAACCATCTTGCGAGCGCCTATGTTGGTACCGGGATTGGTTGCCGCCTTTTTGTTCGTCAATATGATTTCTTACCACGGCATTCTTAATGAGGTATTTGTTTATTTAGGCATTTGGGACGAACCGAAAACCTTACAAAATGATGAATTTGGTTGGGGGGTAGTGATTTTACAAATGTGGAAAAACATTCCCTTTGCTTTAATTCTTATTGGTGGCGCGGTCAATTCACTGAAAACTGATTTATTAGATGCGGCAGCTAATTTAGGTTCGAGTCCTTGGCAACGTTTTCGTTATGTCATCTTCCCACTAACCTTAGGTGCGGTACAAGTTTCCTTTATTTTAATATTTATCGGCGCACTCGGTGATTTCGCCTTTTATAGTATTGCAGGTCCTCGTAGTACCTATTCTTTAGCACGTTTAATGCAAATGTCTGCCTATGAATTTGAAGAGTGGAATCAAAGTGCGGTCATGGCATTAACTATTATGTTGACCTCAGCCTTCTTCACCATCCTCGTGTCATTATTGATTAAACCATTAGCTGTCAAACGTGGAGAAGTCAAATGAGTAGTTCCGTACAAATCACAACGAAAAATGGTCGATTAATCGCACGTATTTCCTTAACGTTCTTTATTCTTGCTAATTTTATTTGGTTGTTCCTACCCTTTTTAATGGCGGGTTTATGGTCATTGGTAGATCCCGCTAAACCGTGGAGTTATCCAGATATTTTCCCTCAATCATTATCTTTTGAGCGTTGGAAAATTGTATGGGAAACCACCTCTTTACCTGAAGCAATGTTTAATAGCTATACCATTGCGCCTACGGTTTCACTGATCACTATTTTACTCTCTCTCCCAACAGCTTATGCATTTGGACGTATGGAGTTTAGAGGTAAAAAATTAGCCGAATTATTAACACTGATTCCATTGGTTATTCCAGGCATGATTATTGCCCTATTCTTTAGCCGTATGCTATTGGATTTAAATATTAACAATCCATTCATCGGCATTGTTATTGGGCATGTTGTACTCACGTTACCTTATGCTATTCGGATTTTATCCGCGGGCTTTTCTTCTGTACCACAAGACCTCATTGATGCTAGCCGTGACTTAGGTGCATCTAAATTTACCGTTTTCAAAGACGTGTATATGCCGATGTTAAAACCTAGTTTTTTAGCATCAATTATCTTCTGTTTAGTGAAAAGTATTGAAGAGTTTGCTATCGCTTTCGTTATCGGCTCACCAGACTTTATTACCGTGCCAACCATTTTATATTCTTTCCTCGGTTATTCTTTTATTCGTCCTAATGCGGCCGTTGTATCGATTATTTTGTTGGTACCAAACATTATTTTGATGATGATTATCGAAAAATTGTTGAAAGGGAATTATCTCTCTCAATCCACAGGAAAAGCATAATTTTCACAAGGAGCATCTTATGCAAAAAAATATCCGTAAACTTCTATCCATTGGTCTTACCGCTGCCGCCTTGGCTGTCAGCACTTTCGCCTCGGCTTCCACAGACTTAAGTGGTAAATCTTGGAGTGAAATCGAAGAACTCGCTAAAAAAGAAGGAAAATTGACAGTTAGCGTTTGGTATTTGCAGCCGCAATTCCGTAATTTTGTCAAAGAATTTGAAAATCAATACGGTATTAAAGTCAAAGTACCTGAAGGCACCTTGGACGGTAATATCAATAAACTGATCGCTGAAAAAAATCTAGAAACTGGCAAAATGGATGTGGTTGTGTTAAATGCTGACCGTTTAGGCAACGTAGCGAAAAATGACATTCTTGTAAAACTCAATAACTTACCAAATTTCGATAAATTAAATCACCACTTACAAGGTGTTGAATTAGGCGATATGGCTGTAGGTTACTGGGGTAATCAAACCGGTCTAGCTTATGATCCTATGCGAATTAAAGAAGAGGAATTGCCACAATCTTGGGCAGACATGGAAAGCTATATTGATAAAAATCCAAAAAAATTCGGCTATTCAGATCCAAATGGTGGTAGCTCGGGTAATGCCTTCATTCAACGAGCTTTAGTGTACATCAATGGTGATTATGATTATCGTACTGATAAAATCGATGAAGCACAGATTGCTAATTGGAAAAAAACCTGGGATTGGTTCAGCAGTAAAAAAGATGCGCTAATCCGTACCGCTTCGAATGCTGATAGTTTAACCCGTTTAAACGACGGTGAGTTAGTAATTGTCTCCGCATGGCAAGATCACTTGTTCAGCTTGCAAAAAAACAAGGTGCAATTACTGACCGTTTAAAATTCTATGTACCAAAATTTGGGATGCCTGGCGGTGGTAATGTTGTAACCGTCGCAAAAAATGCACCGAATCCAGCCGCATCACTTGTTTTCGTGCATTGGATTACCTCACCTGAAGTACAACAGAAATTAAGCCAAGAATTCGGTGTTCGTCCACTAAATAGTGAATCTGGTTTGAAAGATACTATTTTCTTCTCAACACCATGGCGTAAAGCCGAAATGGAAGCCTTCACAAAAGAGGTTATTTCGAGATAAACAATAAACCGCACTTTAATGTGCGGTTTACTTTTATAGGCTAATAAAGTGCGGTCAGTTTTAACCACATTTACAACCACACAAAATAAGTCATGCTGCCGATGATGGCGATACAGAATAGATTGAGAATCAAACCGACTTTGGCCATATCGAGTTGTTTTACATTTCCAGTCGCAAACACAATAGCATTTGGCGGTGTGGCGATTGGTAGCATAAATGCACAACTTGCACCACACGCAATAATTGCTGCTAAGGCGATAGGGGGTAAATTCATGGATTGTGCCACTGAAATAACAATTGGCATAATCAATGCAGCACTGGCGGTATTCGATGTGAATTCTGTTAAGAAAATAATAAATGCGGTTATCACAAAGCAAAGCACCCAAAGTGGTTTGGTTTGCACAAACTGAACGATGCTATCCGCCATAATCTTACTGGCGCCAGAATCTTTCATCACGATACTGAGTGTTAAACCACCACCGAATAAAACGAGCACACCCCATTCAACACGCTCTTGAATTTCTTTCCAACTTGCAACACCAGAAACACAAATAAAGATCACGACGCATAGCGCAATCACCGTATCGAAGTTTTCGATTTTTTTCGGTAACTCAAGGAATGCACTAATCCACGGATTCAAGAGGGAACTGAAAAGTAACATAATCGCCATACCGATAAAGATCAGTAAGGTAATGATATTTTTTCGGTTAAAACTGACTTTCTCAAGTGATGGATTAAATTCAACAGAAAAATCTGGACGTAAAATCACCCATAAAGAAAAAATCATTGAAGGCACAAGTAAGATCATTACCGGGAAACCGTAACCTAGCCATTCCGTGAAGGTCACTTGAATTTGAGATGCCAAAATCGCATTCGGCGCACTTCCCACTAATGTACCAATGCCACCAATACTGGCACTAAATGCCATGCCTAACAATACAAAGGCATACAACCGATGATTTTTCTCTGCATTAATACCTTTTAACATCCCCATGGTGAGCGGTAACATCATCGCTGCCACAGCAGTATTATTAATCCACATAGAAAGGAATGTGGTTGCAGTAAACAGATAGGTGATAGAAAGTTTTAAGTTTCCTTTGGCTAAACGGATAATGTAATTCGCAATAATCTTATCTAGATTCTGAATTTGTAACACCGCAGCCACCACAAATCCCCCAAAGAACATATAAATAATTGGGGTTGAGAATGGTGCGAGAGCTTTTTGCGTATTAATCAAGCCTAATCCAATGGCTACAACGGGCACCATAAGGGATGTCACGGTAATATTAAAGGCTTCCGTTAACCATAAAATACCAATAAAAATCAGCAAGGCTAGCCCGCGGTTCTCTTGAGCAGAAAACGGCAGTATTTTGATTAACACCAGCATGAAGACAAAGTCTAAGGCAAGAATAATGAGACTTTTATATTTAGAGAGAAAGGTTTGTTGAGTTTGCATATACAATCTCCTATAAAGCGATAGGGGAGATTATTAATTAGCATTTAACCGGAAAAATTGAAACATATTTTTAACAAATTTGTGACACGCTTCAAACTATTTTTGTATAAACAACAAACCGCACCTAAAAGTGCGGTCTGTTTTGCTTTCATTTTTTATTGTTGCATACGAGCTTGAATACGTTCTGGCAATCTTAATCCTACGAGAGCAACAAGGACAATTGTCCAGAATAAGGTCACATACACAAGGGCTGAACCAAGTCCGACTCTTTCGCTAAGGGCCGCGGCAATCACAGGAGACACCCCACCGCCAATCGCAGCGAAGTTATAGATGAAACCAATACCTGTGCTTCGCATTTCAGCTGGGAAGAAAGTCGCCATATATTTTGGCACTAAACCGGCAATCCCTAGGTTAGTTGCAAGTAAGAAGAAGAGCAATGCACCAAGGGCTAATACATTATTTTCTGGCAAATAGAATACTGGGAAGAGGAAGAAAAGCGATAATAATAAGCTATATACAAAGGTTTTCTTCTCACCCAATTTATCCCCGATAAAGCCAGCAATTAAGGTACCGATGAGGATACCAAAGCCTGCCCAGAACATCAGTGATTTCACATTTTCAGCATAGCCGTTTTCTTTGAGATAAAGTGGAAGTAAGCCTACTACTGGCCAGTTTACGGAGAAAATTGAATAGCAAACTAAGAAAATAATTAAGGTAATTGGTAATTGTTTTTTAGTGAATAGGTCAGTAAGTGGAACTTTATTCACTTTACCCGCCGCTTTTGCTTGTGCCCATTCTTCACTTTCAGGTGCATGGCGACGAACATAAAGCACTAAGACGACTGGCGCTAAACCGATGAAGAAAGCCATACGCCAACCATAAGTTTGAGACACCCAAGGGATCACTTGAGAAGCAAGAATATTACCAATAGAGAAGCCACTTACTAAAAATGCACTGGCTTTTGTACGTAAATGTTGTGGCCAACTTTCAATGGCATAAGAGGAAGAACAAGCATATTCACCCGCCATCCCCATACCGATAATCATACGGAAAATGAAAAGCCAAATATAACTGGTGGATAAGCCGCACAAGAATGTGCCAACGGAATACGTGATAATGGAAACAATCATCGCCAAACGGCGGCCATATTTATCGGCAAAGCTACCAAAAATCGCCCCACCTAATGGACGAGCCACAAAGGCCGCAAGTAATAATGTGGATGTTTCCGTTGTGCTCATGGCGAATTCTTTTTGAATATCCAAAAGCACATAAGTGATAAGCATATAATCGAAGCCATCAAAAACATAACCTAACCAAGCCGCAAATAACGCTTTTTTTTGCGTAGGACTGACTTCTTTATACCATGGTAGTGATGTTGTCATAACAACCTCCTTTCCTTGTATTTGAGAATTTTGTGGTTTAGATCACAGAATTTAAAATCACTGCTAATTTCTGCTTGCATAAATAAAGATAAGACGTATGATGTCTTATGTCAATTAAAGAGAATGAGAGCTGGATCACAAATTCAGAAAATAGATTAGAAAATGAGAACAGAAATGAAAAAAACAAGTAAAAAAGAAGCAAGTCTCGTTTTACAGGATAAAATCAAATCACTCATCATCAAACAAAATCTTAAATCTGGCGATTTGATGCCAACAGAAAATGAGTTGATTGAACAACTTGGTGTGAGCCGCTCCAGTTTGCGTGAGGCCATTAAATCTTTAGAGGCGCTACACATTTTAGACATTCGCCATGGCGTCGGCACCTTTGTGAGTGAATCCTCTCTTGTACCAATGATCCGTGGATTAAGCTTTCACACCCAGCTGAATTTACATAATGATCATAATCAGCTGATTAATATTTTGGATATTCGGGAAATTTTGGAATACGGTTTCGCTCCGATGGTTTTAGGAAAAATTAGCCAAGAACAGACCGCACTTTTGCAAAAATCAGTGGCCAATATGGAAAAAAATGCCCGTGAGCAAAAATTTTCCCCTAAAGATGAATACCACATTCATTTAAAACTGTATGAACCATTAAATAACCCGTTACTGATTCAATATTTAGATGCGTTTTGGCAAATTTATCAGCAAGTAGAAAAAGGCTTACCGCCACCAACACTTTCTCCTGAGAAATCAGCCATGCAGCATCGCGAATTAATTGATGCGGTAGAAGCGCATGATTTAGTACGCATGCAACGCGCGATCTTGCAATATTTCCAAAGTATTCGCCAACGCTTACAACAAGGAGGGCATGATGCAAACTAATGGATTAAACATTGCCTTAATCGGCTGCGGCTTTTTTGGCGTTCAGTTGGCTTCCGCATTTGATAAAGCCCAAGCAAACTTAATTGCGGTGACCGATATCAACCCTTCTCTTGCACAAAAACTTGCAGAGCAATACGGTAGCCAAGCCTTTTTTAGTGTGGAAGAAATGTTGGCTGAAACCAAACCTGATTTAGTGGTTATCGCCACACCAAACTACGCCCATTATTCTCCGGCTATTTTGGCGTTAAACGCTGGCTGTCATGTCTTTATTGAAACGCCTTTTACCTTAAGCTCTTCTCAAGGCCAACATTTACGCCGTCTTGCCGAAGAAAAAGGCAAATTCATTTTTGTGGGCCATTTAGAACGTACATTACCTGGCATGTTGAAAGTCAAAGCGGCTTTAGAACAAGGAAAATTAGGCCGCATTACGGTAGCTCGTGCCATGCGTCAGCGTTGGATTGAAAATCTACCAAACAAAGAATGGTGGAAATTAGATGCCAATCTTACGGGCGGCGAGCTTTTCCACCTTATTCACGAACTGGATTTACTCTGTTGGTTATTAGGCGATATTGAGGCGGTCTTTGCTCAAGCGGCTAATCAAGCGCATCACGATACGCCAGACAGCCGTGATGTGTTGCAGTTGTTATTACGTTTTAAAAAAACGGCGTATTAGGGTTCGCTCGAAATGGGCACGGCTTATCGATTACACCAATGGGGCATTCAAATTCATGGTGAAAACGGTGTGATTGAAGTCAATTTCTTTACCTCAAGTGTCACATTTAATTATCTAGATGGAAAAATAGAACACGTTGATTTATTTGATGAATTTGAGGCTGATTTATCTTTACGCGAAAGTGCTAAAGGCACTCAGCAATATAATGTCACCCATGCACCTTGCCAACTTTGGTTAAGCCGAGCCGCTGAAATCGAAGTGCAAAGCGTGGTAGAGCACTTAACACAAGGAAAAACCAGCCCATTAAGTCTATGTTTAACTGAAGCCATCGAAGTTGCAGAAGCAGCGAAGCAATCCATGGTAACGGAAAAACAAATCTCAGTGAAAAAATAAGGAGTTTATTATGATGCGATATGGTGTTGTTGGCGTTGGCTATTTTGGTGCGGATTTAGCCCGTTTCATGAATGAATTTGATGATGCACAGATTACAATGGTATACGACCCTGAAAATGGTGAAACCATTGCTCAAGAATTACAATGCGTAGCGGCAAAATCGCTTGAAGAATTAGTCACTTCCCCTGAGGTGGATTGTGTGATTGTCGCCACCCCAAACTACTTACACAAAGAACCGGTCATTCTTGCGGCGAAAAACAAAAAACATGTTTTCTGTGAAAAACCTATTGCCTTAAGCTATCAAGACTGTGACGACATGGTGCGTGCTTGCGAAGAAAATGGCGTCACCTTTATGGCTGGCCACGTGATGAACTTCTTTAACGGTGTTCACCATGCCAAAGAATTAATCAATCAAGGTGTGATCGGTAAAGTGCTTTACTGCCACACTGCACGTAACGGTTGGGAAGAACAACAACCAACCATTTCATGGAAAAAAATCCGTGAAAAATCTGGCGGTCACTTATATCACCATATTCACGAATTAGACTGCGTACAATTCATTATGGGTGGTATGCCAAAAACCGTTACCATGGCAGCTGCCAATGTTGCACACAAAGGCAAAAAATTCGGTGATGAAGACGATATGATTTTTGTCACCATGGAATATGATGATAATCGCTTCGCAGTTCTAGAATGGGGTTCCGCTTTCCGTTGGGGTGAGCATTATGTATTAATTCAAGGGGAAAAAGGCGCGATCAAGCTTGATATGTACAATACCAAAGGTACCCTTCGTGTAGATGGAAAAGACACCTATTTCCTCATTCACGAAACCCAAGAAGAAGATGATGACCGTACCCGTATTTACAACAGCACAGAAATGGACGGTGCGATTCAATACGGTAAACCAGGTAAACGTACACCGCTCTGGTTGAGTTCTATCATGAAAAAAGAAATGCGTTATTTAAATGACATTCTCCATGGTATGGAACCAACTGAGGAATTTGTAAAATTACTCACCGGTGAAGCCGCTCGTGCCGCCATCGCCACAGCCGATGCATGCACCCGTTCTCGTTACGAAAACCGCAAAGTTGATTTATCAGAAATCATCGGTAAATAAAAATAATGTAAAAATTAACCGCACTTTGGTTGAGAAATCAAAGTGCGGTTGTTTTTTTAGCATATTTTTAAGGAGTTTATGGCGATAACCGCTCTCTTTCCCATTTCCCATCATTGTATAAATAACAAATTCGGTCATGTAAACGACTTGGGCGACCTTGCCAGAATTCGATACGATCAGGAATCACAAGATAGCCACCCCAATGTGGTGGACGAGGTACGTTTAATGGGTGTTTTGCTGCAATCAGTGCCGCTTTCGCTAATAAAGATTTGTGGCTAGAAATGACCGCACTTTGCTCGCTGGCCCAAGCGCCAATTCGGCTGGTGTAAGGGCGAGTTGCAAAATATTCATCTGATTGTTCAGGCGAGATTTTTTCGGCTTTACCTTCAATACGCACAGAGCGTTCTAATTCAGGCCAAAAGAATGTCAGGGCGACAAACGGATTATGTTCTATAGCACGACCTTTTCGGCTGTGATAATTTGTGAAAAAGACAAAGCCTTGTTCGTTCACTTCTTTCAACAGTACCATTCGACTTGTTGGTCGTCCGTCTTCATTGACTGTCGCGACATTAACACCTGTTGGCTCATTGACTTTAGCCGTAATCGCTTCGTTGAGCCATTTTTCGAATTGTTTTATTGGGTTGGGATCGCAATCATGCTGAGAAAGCGCCTGTTTGCAATAATCCTCACGAATATCATGTAAGTCCATTTTCTTTCTCCTTTTGCTTGAAAACAAAAAGCCCTTGCAGTTACAAGGGCTAGTATAGTCCGTTAATTATTTACCATCAACACTCACGCCATAAAACGCATCATAACCAAATGGGCTTTGTACATAGCCTTTTACGCGAGGACTAAGTGGTGCGAAACCAACAGAGTGTGCAACAGGAACCCATGGAGCTTGCTCATGGAAAATCACTTGTGCTTGTTTATAAAGTGCCGCACGCTCATCTTTATTGGTTAAGCCAATCGCTTTATCTAATAAAGCATCAAATTCTGCATTTTTGAAACGCGCAAAGTTTGAGTTGCCAGCGTTAGCACTTGCAAGTAACGGAGAAAGGAAGTTATCCGGATCACCGTTATCCCCTGACCAACCAAAGATACCTGCCGTTAATTCACCTGCTTTGGCACGTTTTTGATAATCAGCCCATTCAAATGTGACTGGATTTGCTTTTACGCCAACTTTCGCCCAGTCTGCCATGACCAGTTCAGCCATACGTTTTGGATTTGGGTTAGACGCACGTACCACTGGTTGAATCCAGAAGTCCGTTTCAAAACCGTTTGGATAACCTGCTTCTGCTAAAAGCTGTTTCGCTTTCTCTGGATCATACGGATAATCTTGGATTTCGTCGTTATAACTCCAAATTGTTGGTGGTAGTGGGTTTTTCGCTGCAGTGCCTGCACCTTGATAAACCGCTTCAATAATCGCTTTTTTATCTACAGCATAATTCAATGCTTGACGCACTTTCACGTTATCAAACGGTGCTTTTTCCGTATTGAATGCGATATATGCCACGTTCAAACCTTTTTGTTCCAAAAGCTGTACTTTTGGATCAGTTTTCATTTTGGCTAAATCCGCCACATTCGGGAATAAAATTAAATCACAAGAACCCGCTTGTAACTTCGCATAACGCGTAGTCGCATCAGGTACGATGCTGATCACTAAACGATCAAGTGGTGTACGACCTTTCCAATAGGTTTCATTCGCCACATATTGTGCTGCTTGGTCAGTTTTGTAATCCACAAAAATAAACGGACCTGTGCCTACCGGTTTGTTATCAATCGTTTCTGGTTTGCCTGCTTTCAACATCGCATCTGCATATTCAGCTGAGTAAATAGAGATAAAGTCCATACCCAAGCTTGCTAAGAAAGTCGCATCTTTTTTATTCAAGGTAATACGAACGGTGTTGTCATCCACTTTCTCAACTGATTTTAATAAATCTGGGAATTTCATCGCTTTGAAATACGGATAAGTCCCTTTCGATACATTGTGATAAGGGTGGTTAGGATCTAACTGACGTTGGAAAGAAAAGAGCACATCATCCGCATTAAAATCACGTGTTGGCGTAAATTCTTTTGTGGTATGGAATTTCACCCCTTTACGCAAATGGAATGTGTAAGTTAAACCATCGTCACTGATCTCCCAGCTTTCAGCCAAGGCTGGCTCAAGATCAGTAGAGCCTTTTTTGAATTCAACCAAACGGTTATACACTTGTTGTGAACTTGCGTTGTAAGATGTACCTTCCATTACTAATGCTGGGCTAAAGCCAAGTGGTGCCTTCGCTGTACAGTACACAAATGTATTATTACCTGAAGGTTTTGCTGTTTCTGCTTTTGCATTTTCTTTTGTCGCAGAACCAGATTGATCACAAGCTGCTAAAAACAAACTAGCTGCAATAAGAGTTAAGGTCGCTTTTAATTTCATAAGTTTTCCTTCTTTAATCGGGCAAAACACCCAAACATGAATATAAAATTTTACTTAAGATATAAGCAAATCAAACTTTTAAGAAATAAGAAAAAGATCTTTCTTATAACAAATTAGACTAAGGCATTTAATATTAGCGTTTTTCGCAAATGATCCCCGTCTGTTTTGCGTAAATAACTCAATATCCAAACTAATGCAATAGCAAAAACAGAAGTGGTCAGAAACGTGTAACTGAAAGCATGTTGTAATGCATCGCCGTCGTTACCCATGAATTGACGATATAACGTCAAAATAATAGATGCCACAGCGATACCAAATCCGATTCCTACTTGTTGCACAATACTCAGCACCGTTGAGCCTACACCGCTTTGTGCCTGTGATAGGTCGCCAACGGTAAGAGTGTTAATTGAGGTAAAAATCATCGACATGCAGGCACCGTACCACATCAGATTACATATAATCCATGTCGTTGATGATGAGGTATCAAGCCATGACATTGAAACCGTCGAGGCTGCCATTAAAAGTGACGATAAAATTAGTGTGGTTTTATAACCTAGCATATTTAAAATATGCCCAATAAAGCGTTTAAATACGATGGACATTAGCGCAATGGGTGCAAGCAACCAGCCTGACTCTTCAGCTGAATAGCCAAAAGGAAAGTTGGAACATTAATGGCAATAAGAACGGCACAGCTGAGCCAGAAAGACGAATAAAGATATTGGCTGCAATTCCTAATCGGAATGTTCTTGTATTGAAAAGAGATAACGGCAAAATGGCACGTTCATTACCTTTCGCATAAAAATAATAGGCGACCAATAATGCAATACCAACCGACAATGCACTGTATGTGGTCATATTGTCACGGTGACTTTCTCCGAGTAAATCAAGCCCAAGAGTGAGCCCAACTAAACCAAACGCAAAGAGCAAAAAGCCCGTCCAGTCTAACTTATTCGCATTACCCTTATGATTGCCCATCACTTTAGCCGCAGCCCAAAAGCCTAACATGCCAATCGGAATATTGATTAAGAAAATCCAATGCCATGATGTATGTACCACAAGCCAACCACCTAAAATCGGACCAAGAATCGGGCCAATCAATCCCGCTGTCGCCATTAAATTCCAGGCATTAATTAATTGATTTTTCGGTACGGTTTGAATAATCGCAAGGCGAGCAACCGGCATCATAAACGCACCGCCAATACCTTGAAGAATCCGTGCAAGCACAAGAGTTTCGAGAGAAGTGGCCATCGCACAAGCGACTGAACCGAATACAAAGGTAAAAACAGCGGAGCGGAAAACCGTAAGTGTACCAAATTTAGCAGCCGCCCAAGCAGTTAAAGGAATAAATAAGGCTACGGCAAGAGAATAGGCGATAATCGCCATTTGCATTTCAAAGACAGGGGTTTGCAGATCTGTTGCAATGGTGGGTAAGGCAGTATTTAAAATAGTCGCATCCAAGCTTTGCATAAACAAAGCCATGGAAGCTACCCAAGCCAGCCCTTTATAATGCTGGCGTTCTATTACTGCGTCTTTTTCCACCATTGATAAATAAACTCAGCGATCTGTTCAATGTGATTAATATCTAATAAAGTGCGGTCAGTTTCAAGCGAATAATCTGTTGCTAAAGCCAACACGTTTTCATCTAATTCCGGCAAAGGTTTTGTCATCTCTTGTCGATGCAATAGAATCTTTGGAATAGGTTCTTGTTTAAATCCTTCTACCAAAACTAAATCCGTTAAATGACGATCAAATTGTTGGCTTAAATAAGTTAACGAAATCGGCGCTTGAGGCGTTTCTGTCATTAACGCCCAACGAGTATCACACGCCATAATAACTTGCGCAGAACCTGCCTCTTTCATTCGCCAACTGTCTTTGCCCTCTTTATCCACATGAGCGTTGTGATGGCTGTGTTTAATCACTGAAACACGTAGGCCTTTTTTAATTAATTGAGGAAGCAATTTTTCCAGCAATGTGGTTTTGCCACTACCGCTGTAACCTGTGATGCCAAGAAGAGGAAGGGGATTATTCATTGTAAAAACCTTAAGAAAAATAACCGCACTTGATAAAACAAAACCCCGCAGGACGGGGTTTAGCTATCAAAATCCATTAGGTGAAGAAAGTATAGCAAGGGGAAACAAAATAGCAACTTTCTCACTGCTACTGAATTATTTTAGGAATGTTACACCTTGTACAATTCGTTTAGCTGCGGCAATTGGAAGCTGTCCGATAAAGGTAATTTCTTTATCGCCCATGACTTCACTGTAAATCGTGTAAGCCCCTTGTTTCCACGTGTTTTCTTTTGCAGCAGTGCTATCCGCTTTATTGATATAAAGTGTGAAAGTGAAAAGACCGTCACTAAATAACGCATTTTCAATCACTTCACCATCTATCACATCTTGATTTTGGCGAACTAAATCAAAACCTTGTGGTAACCAATCAGTTTTCCAATTGATTGAAAGCGATGACTCTTGTTTCCCTTCACTTAAAAGTGGTGGCACTGACACCTTATTAAGGTAATCTGTTAAACCTCGTAGACGATTATCGATATATAACGTGACCACACGGAATTGATCAAGCAACTTACCTTCGCGATCAAGCATATCACCACGCAATAACAAACTATTTTCTTCATCTAAGAAAATGAGATATTGATAGCGAAAATCGTCTTTTGGCATAATGCGAATGGTATCGACAAATCGTCCTGCAATTCGGTCTTTTCCAAGCTTAATAAAATCATAATTCTGACTAAGCTTACTAAAATCAGTACGAATTACTGCAGGTAGTGCATCCACAATTTCACCACTGTTAATTGTGAAAGCACTTGAACCTGGCTGGAAATAGCTGACTAAATTACCGCGTTGGATGATTTCTTGTTGTTCACCATCTAATGTCACCAATTGTGCATACACTTTTTGCCCTTGCTTAATATGACGATAACGGAACGAGTCCATATTCGTTGGCGTAGTTTGCACAAAAGCAATCTCATAATTTAAATCCCGCATTGCTTGCGACATTTTATTTAATGACTGGATTGGCTCTTCTGCAAATGCCGTAAAAGGCAATAAGAATAATCCTAAAAGTGCGGTTAATTTGAGAAACGTTTTTTTCATAAATAAATCAATTGATCCATAAAAAAATTCACCACGCCTAGGGTGGTGAATTATCGATTAATTGCTGTAATTATTTCGCTTGGTTGCTACCCACATTTAAGCTATCTGCATGCATACGACGCTGTAATTCATAGTTTTGCAACATCGTACCAATACGGCGATTTTTCTGCTCAACCTGTTCCGAAGTGGCTACATCTTTGGTCGGAGCGTTGTAACTTACTTCTTGAACAGAACTGTTAAATGGCAAGGTTTGTAAAACTGGGTTTTCAGGTGTAACCGAGGTGTTTTTCGCATTAAATGATTGTACACCTACTACTGCTACTAAACACACACCTGCAGCCACAGCAATTTGTGTCATTGGTGCAAAGAATGCTTTTAATTTTTGCACGAATGGTAAGCTATCGGCTTCCTCCGGTGTTGGTTGAGAAACAGTAATCTCAACATGTTCTACTTCTTCTAATTCAATTAAATCAGCCATTTTCGCCGTAAAATCAGCACCTAGCAACACTGGTGACTCTTTACGCATTACTGCTCTTACGGTGTGATATGCCGCCCAAGATTCTTGTGAATCTTTATCCTGACAAAGTTGTTCCGTCAACTCGGCACTGACTTCTTCTCCATCCATATAGGCTGAAAGTAACTCTTTTTGCATTTTATAAACTCCGACTTTATTTTAACGTTGCATAAGCGGTTGTATTTTGTTCTCAATCACTTCCCGAGCACGGAAAATGCGAGAACGTACAGTGCCTACTGGGCAATCCATTATTTCTGCGATTTCTTCGTAACTTAACCCTTCAAGTTCACGCAAGGTAATCGCGGTTCTTAAATCTTCCGGCAAACTGTGAATAGTATCAAATACCACTTTTTCAAGTTCGCTAGATAACATTTCATTTTCAGGGGTATCTACATCACGTAGATGGGTTCCCACATCGTAGCTTTCGGCATCTTCAGCCAGAATATCTTCGCTCGGTGGACGGCGCCCCTGTGCCGTTAAGTAGTTTTTCGCCGTATTTACGGCAATTCGATATAGCCAAGTGTAGAATGCACTATCGCCCCGAAAAGATTCAATGGAACGATAAGCCTTAATAAAGGATTCTTGTACAACATCTGGAATGTCGTTATGAGAAATGTAGCGGGTTAAAAGTCCGGCTACTTTATTTTGATAACGAGAAACCAATAAATTAAAGGCTTTTTTATCGCCTTGCTGCACTCTTTCTACCAAAGCCTGATCTGTTAGCTGTTCAGCCATATATCTCCTATGCTACGTCTAACACGCCTTCATATATTCAAGACAGCAAGCTATTGTTGCTTTATCAGACAGAGTTAAAATTGAAAAGTTCCTTATGTATAAAAAATTTCAAAAAATTAACGAACGTTCGTTTTCTGCACATCCTGGATATATTCAACCATCGCTTGCACTTCAGCATCTTCTGATTGACTGCCATTAAAAAACCACGAAAAAAGCTGTAAATCCGTACTGGCAAGTAAACGAATAAAAATATCTTTTTTATTATCAGTCAGTTGGTCAAAATGCGCTTTATAAAAAGGCATGATAATTTTATCCAACTCAAGCATGCCTCGACGACAATCCCATTCAATGCGGAGTTTATTATACTTATCCATAATTCCTCCCTAAATCATTGTAATTATACCTGATAAATTAAAAGTGCGGTTAAAAATTACCGCACTTTTTAATCGAAAAAATCGATTATTCTGTCACTTTTGGCTTAATCACCGCATAAATCACGCCAGTTAATAATGCACCTATTGCAATTGCACCTAAGTAGAGTAATGGTTCAGAAACAAAAGGAATCACAAATAAACCACCGTGTGGTGCTTGCAGAGAAATATTTAATGCCATTGAAATTGCGCCAGCAGTTGCACCACCGATAACCGAGCTAATAATCACACGTAATGGATCGGCAGCCACAAACGGCAATGCGCCTTCAGAGATAAAGCATAAGCCTAAGACAAAAGAAGCTTTACCTGCATCACGTTGATTGCTGGTAAATTTACTGCGTGCAATCCAAGTTGCAATCGCCATACCAATTGGCGGCACCATACCTGCTGCCATAGCGGCGGCCATTGGGGTGTGAACTTGAGAGGCCAACATTCCCACGGAGAACGTATAAGCTGCTTTGTTTACTGGCCCCCCCATATCAATACACATCATCGCACCGATAATCGCACCCAACACCATCGCATTAACTTCACCCATGGATTTCAACCAATCACTTAAGGTCGTCATAATTTGTGAAACCGGTGGGTTAATCACATAAATCATGGCAAGGCCGACAATCAAAGTACCAAAGAGCGGTAGAATTAAAATCGGTTTTAAGGAAGTTAAACTTGCCGGCAATTTAATGGTTGCATTTAATCCTTTCACCACATAACCCGCTAAGAAACCGGCGATAATCCCACCTAAAATCCCTGCACCTGCTGTGGTGGCTAACATACCGCCAATGAGACCTACCGCAAGCCCTGGACGGTCTGCGATAGAAAAAGCCACATAGCCGGCAAATACTGCAATCATTAGATGGAATGCTGCACCACCACCGATATCCATTAAGGCTTTTGGAATACCATGGAAAATCGTTTCATCTTTGAAGGCTTCGATACCAAACATAAAGGAAATCGCGATTAACAAACCACCAGCAACCACCAACGGCAACATGTGTGATACACCTGTCATCAAATGTTTATAGACGCCTTTTTTCTCGCCGCTTTCTTCTGATTTAGCAGAAGATTTTGCTGCGCCACCTTCATAAATTTTCGCTTCTTTAAATGCCTTATCAAATTCCTGTGCCGTTTTCTTTAACGCTAAACCAGTCGACGTACGATACATCAGTTTTCCTTGGAATTTATCTAACGGCACATCAATATCCGCCGCAACAAAGACTAAATCTGCCGCAGCGACTTCTTCAGGGGTAATTTCATTACCGGCGCCCACTTGACCACGCGTTTCGACTTTTACCTGCCAACCTTGTTTTTTTGCATAGGTTTCAATGGCTTCAGCAGACATAAAGGTATGCGCAACCCCTGTCGGGACAAGCTGTCACCGCGACAATATTTTTGACGCCAGAAACGCCGCCAAATCCAACCACACTTTGAGCCGGTTGAACATAGTCCACTGCTTGATTGAGTGCATTCGTCAGCGTTACTTCAGGTGAAGCAATCGCCACATCTTCATTGGCTAAAAAGACTTTTTTTGCCCACAAGTTCAGCAGAGTTTGGCAAACTAGATCCGAAAAACAATCACTAAATCCGCCTCTTTGGCTTGTTCAACCACAATATGATTGGCTTTTTTTCGCTGCCACGCTCAATGCTTGGCGAAGTAAATAGGCTTTTGCCGCACCAATTTGCGGAGATTGAGTTAAAAACAAATTCATTACATTATCCTTCAATCACAGAAATTTTTGACATTCGCCAGAATTGGCTCAAAGCAAAGGCGATATCACTCACCCCCACGTTACTTTGCGAAACAGCAAAAGCAGAAACAGCACTTGCAAACGCTAAAGTTTCCGCTTGAGATAAGCCTTTTTTAATACCGAAAATTAAGCCAGCCACCATAGAATCACCTGCGCCTACGGTGCTCACCACGTTTTCACATTTAGGTGGTTGAGCTTGAATAACAGCTTGATCATTCAGCCATAAAGAACCATTCGCGCCCATCGAAATAATGACGTTAGCAATGCCTTCTGCTTTAAGTTTTTTAGCTGCAGCAATAATTTCATCAAGAGAATTTAGTGGGTGACCAATCCACGCTTCTAATTCGCGATGATTTGGTTTTCACCAACCAAGGATGGGCTTTCAAACCTGCTGTAAGTGCCGCATTACTGCTATCTAATACAACTTTCATATCAGCTTGATGCAACTGATTAAGCCAATCCGCAAATAATTCAGGACTGACACCACGCGGTAAACTGCCGCAAACCGCAACAATGTCAAAGTTTTGGCAATACGCTAATGAATCTGCTGTAAATTGCTGCCAAGCTTCTGGAGTGATTTGATAACCTAAGAAATTTAGGGTCTGTCACATCGGCTTCGGTTTCCGTAATTTTTTTACGTTAATGCGAGTTTTACCTGCTACGCGATGAAATTTGTCTTCTAAGCCTTGTTTTTTAAATAACGTTTCGAAATCACCGACGTTGTCTTCACCTAAGAAGCCACCAACCGCGACATCTACGCCCAAGTCTTTCAACACCTTAGCAACATTAATGCCTTTTCCGGCAGGGAAAAGACCAAGTGTTTCAACAGTATTCACTTCGCCGATTTCAATACGCGGCAAACGCCCGACTAAATCGTAAGCGGCATTTAAGGTAATTGTTGCTACTTTTTGCCATCACTTACTCCTTACCTTCACCTAAACCGCTTTCAATGACTGCGCCGATACCGTCAATCGCTTGTTGAGCTTCTTCACCGCTCGCCACAAAAACGTAAGCGATGACCTTTCACGACACCGAGCGCCACAATTTTTCATCAGACTTTTTTTGCGCTGACTAATTGGGCTGTCACGATCTAAGTTTTTGTACCGCAACAGACGCATTGTATTTTTTTCACTTCATTAACCAGTACCGCACTTGGACGAGCATGTAAACCGTGTTCATTACGAATCATAAATACGGCTTCAATGGCATCGGCTGGTAAACCTGTTTTTTCTTCGTGAATTTGTGGTGCGTGCTCACTGCTTACTTCAATGGTATCCGGTTCAGCTGGTGGCACGGCAGAGACAGCTTCGCCAAGCCCACTCGCAATAATCTTACCTAAGGCTTCAATGGCTTGTTTTGCATCATCACCTTCTGCCACAAAACGTAAGCGATGACCTTGAGTGACACCCAATGCCACAATTTTCATCAAGCTTTTTGCACTAACTGGTGCGGTTTCTCGAGTAAGATTTTGTACGGTAATCTTGGAGGCGAATTTTTTCACTTCATTAACAAGCACTGCACTTGGGCGAGCATGCAAGCCATGTTCATTACGAATCGTAAAGGTACCAATCACTGTACCTGTCGCGATTTGGTCTTCAGATTGAGTAGCTGGCGAAGCCGGCACTTTACCGCCATTAAGTGCGGTCAAAATTTGCTGCGTATTACCACTTAATAAAATATTTTGGACTTCATCATCCAATAAACGTGCTAACGTCTCATTGATTTGGTCACTGACAGCCGAAATCGTCAATACACCTTTCACCGCTTTGCCATTATGATTAAAAATGGTTTTCGCACGACTGAATGCCAACGCATTTTTCACGTTACCAGATACGGCATCTGTTACCCATAACCCTTTGCCAAGTGGCAGAGCAGAATTGGAGACTACTTCAGAAACAAAGCTATTTTCAACCGCACTTTGCTGTTGTAATTTGCCTGCATTGATAGCAGTAAGTGTGAGCAAACTTTGGGTTTCAATATCTAAACTTAATGTTTCTTCAGTCATACTAAAAGCATCGCTTTCGCCTAATAAAATAGCACGGAATTTTTCAACATCTGTTAATGTCGCTAACTGTGCCGCAGTGTCTTCATCACCTAAAACATGCGTTAATTGACGAAGTAAAGCAAGATGCTCATCAGAACGGGCAGCAATACCAATCACAACATAAGCAATATTGCCTTCTCCCCACTCAATACCTTGTGGAAATTGGAAAACTTGTACACCAGTTTTTTTCACCATTGAACGGGTTTCTAATATACCGTGTGGAATCGCAATCCCATTGCCTAAAAAAGTGGAGGTTTGTTGTTCACGTCCAAGCATGCCTTGCAAATAGCCTTGTTCAACATTGCCAGCTTGCTCTAACGCACTTGCAGCCATTTCAATAGCTTGCAGCTTATTTGTTGCTGTAGCATTTAAATGAATGTTGCTTTCCGAAAGTTCTAACATTCTTGCTCCTTCACATTGATGATTTAAAAAAAGAAGAGCTGCTGATGAGATCGCTCATCAACAGCTCAAATTGATTATTGGCCGGTACAGGCTTTGAGTAGCATTTCGCTACCTTGGGAAATGTAAGCGTCATTTTCACCGCGCTCTTTGCCTTTTTGCAAATCACGCATTGCATCGTAGATCCCTTGTGTCACACTTGGTGAATCCACTTTTTGCCAACAATCGCGCTTAAGCGGCTGAAGTTGGTTTGTAATGCTTCTGCATGCAACACACCACTGTAGTAAGCATACACATCAGAGTCATGACCACCCGTGTAGAGTTTATCTTGAATTTGTTTGATTGGTACAACAATACGACCGAGATACCAGTCATTTGCACCACTTGCAAAATTATCCACAAAGAAATTTTTTGTTACACGATCTTTATACGTTGCCACAGTGGCTTCATAAGCTGCCGCGTAAGATTTTTGGTCGATTTTATCTTTATCTAAATCAATGACCTTTTTGTCTTTACCCATAAACGGAATGTAAGAGGTCATATCTGAAATCGAAGAACAACCTGCAAGCATTACTGCCACAAAGAATACCGAGATTTTTTTAAACATTAAATTTTCCTTATTTATAGGCGGTTAAAACCGCTGTTAATTATACTTAGAATGGGGGATTAAGCAAGGAAACGCCTAGCACTACGCTGATTCTTTGCTCACTCCGCTGTCTTTGACAATCGAAACTAAAATTTGATCAATTTTGAAGTTTTCGGTATCAATGACTTCAAATTTATATTTATCGTATAACACAAAATCAGTTTTTTTCGGGATTTTGCGTAGCATATACATCATAAAGCCACTGATGGTTTCATAGTTTTCTTCATCTGGGAAAGATTCAATATCTAAAGCACGCATCACATCTTCAAGTGGCGTTGCACCATCAATCAACCAAGAGTTTTCATCACGGCTAACGATTTGCTCTTCTTCGTTAGAAACCAATTCGCCCATCACAATACTCATCACATCGTTTCAAGGTAATTAAACCCATCACAAGTGCATATTCATTGACGATAATGGCAAAATCTTCACCCGTAGATTTAAATAACTCCAATACCTCGTATAACGACAGCGTATCTGGAATAAATAACGCTTTACGCAATAAACGGCTATCCGTTAAATCCACTACTTCTTGTTGAAGATAGAGTGTTAATAAAGTATGTGATTCCACATAACCTAAGATCTTATCCAAACCATTATCACAAATCACTAATTTAGAATGAGAGTCTGCTGATAAGGTATTCAACACTTCCTGACGGGAGAAAGTGCGGTCTAAAAACACGATATTTTCACGGGTCGTCATGGTTGAAGACACAGTGCGCTCTTGCATTTCAAAGATATTTTCAATCAAATAATGCTCTTGTGTTTTTAACACCCCCGCTTCGGCCCCAGCTTCCACGATCGCCACAATGTCTTCTGGTGTCATATTATCTTCACGCTTAGTGGATATCCCCATTAAATGGAAGAAGATATTAGAAAGACCATCAAAAAACCATACAATAGGTTTTAAGAAGAAAATGAAGACTTGCATAATGCCAATAGTCCGTAAAGCCACACCTTCAGGATTAATCAATGCGAGACGTTTCGGAATTAAATCAGCTAATAAAACAAATGTTGTGGTTACCATGAAAAAAGCAATCCAAGAGGAGGCTGGCTCAACCCATTCTGCCTTGGTGTATTCATGTAAAAAACTCTGTAAGTGAAGACTAATTGTTGCCTCACCAATCACCCCTCCAAGTACAGCGACCATATTGAGTCCAATTTGGACCACAGTAATAAAACGTCCTGGCTGCTCCTGTAATTTTAAGACTTTCTCCGCTTGGATATTGCCTTCATTGGCCAACGTTTGTAATTTAATGCGTCTCGCACCCGCGAGAGAAATCTCAGCTGATGACAAGATTGCACTGACAATAATTAATACGATTAAAATAAAAATCGCTGCAGATAAACTCATAATGTTCTCTTTATTGGTTTTAAAGTGCGGTCAATTTACCGCTGGTTTTTAGGTTAGAAATGTTATTATTAAATTGTGAGGGCGTTCTATGACGCCCTATTTGAGAAACGCTAATTTTCGCTGTCAAACCAGCCGCGTACAAATTGTACTGAAAGGAAAAGGGTAACTAATAGGAATGCATAGAATACCCAAGATAAAATTGGATGGCTTGGTGTAATATCGCCGCTGATTTCTTTCACCGAAACAGCATTACGATATTCATCAAACATCGTCATTCGCCAACCATAATATTTGATTTGTACTAATTTATTTTCATTGCCGAAAGCCTGAGCTTGAGCCTGTAAATTAGCTGAACCAAATTTAAAATAAAATGGAAAACTCCAACGGGTATCTTCATTACGATACACCATGATTTTGCCATCATCATTTTGTGTATTGATGAAATACACATCGCGCGTTGGACCATCAGCCGGATTCGATTTTGTAATCGGGCCATCTTTATCCACACGTTTCACTTCCACACCCGTTACTCGTGTCACATCATAGTGTGGGAAAACGTAGTCCACCACAGCAAACATAAAGCCGTGAAAAACAAAGACCACTAAAAATAAAAAGTACTTAAAAAACTTACGCATAAAACTCTCTCATTTAAATCGATGATTTATTGTACATTAATTTTAAATAAACGCTCGAAGTTTTGTGTACTAATTTGCGCAAATTCTTCTACTGATAGCCCTTTTAACGTCGCCACATACTCGCACACTTCACGCGTATAGGCAGGTTGGTTCTCTTTACCACGATAAGGCACTGGGGCTAAGTAAGGCGAATCGGTTTCAACCAATAAGCGATCAGCTGGCACATAACGAATAGCTTCGCGGATACTTTCCGCATTTTTAAAGGTAATAATGCCTGAACAAGAGATATAAAAACCTAAATCAAGTGCCTTTTTCGCAAAATCTAGGGTTTCCGTAAAACAATGAATTAATCCGCCGCATTTTTCTGCATGGTGCTCACGCAACATAGCAATGGTATCTTCTGGTGCTGAACGAGTATGAATAATCACGGGTTTATCCACTTCATTAGCAATTCTGATTTGATCAGCAAAAACCGTTTGCTGTAATGCCTTATTATCTGCGCTGTAATAATAATCCAAACCAATTTCACCAATTGCAATCACTTTTTTATCTTGGGATAAACGTAATAAACGCTCGGCATCGTAAGGTTCTTCTTCAAGATCTAGTGGATGCACACCACAAGCCAAAGACACATTTGGGAATTTTCGCTAACTCAGGGTAAGCTTTTTCAAAACGGCTTAATGTTACGCCAATCGCCAATAAAGTGCTTCACATCTCGTGCATTGGCTTTAGCCACCACATCAGCAATATCTTTGTGTAAATTTTCATAATCCAATGCATCTAAATGGCAATGGGAATCTACGATAAACATAATTTATTTAGTCCTTAAATACGTCGGTAATTAACTTCGTCAAACCATCTAGTAACATTAATTTTGTATTAACGCCATTGATAGTGAGTAAATCCGAGCGTACTTTTTGCATAATTTTATTTGCGGTTAATAACCCAAGCGCAGTTTGCTCGTCTGCAAATTGAGTTACACCCGTTTTAAGATCAAGTGTTTGCCAGCCACTCTGAATTTCGAGTTTGTATTTAATAGCATCGCTTAAAAACGCTAAAATCCAATCCACTTGGTGTACAGTCCGTTCTTTTTCAAAGAAAGGCAAAATTTCCAAAGGCGAACGACGACGATAAAACAACCAAAATTGGCGTAGGAAATTCTTCCGTTGTTCAATTAATCCTTGCTGGAGTGTTTCTAATGCTGACAGCGGACGCCCCAAATTCATCGCAAGTGCGGTCAATAATTCTGATGTTTCTGCCTGAAATTGAGAAGAAAGCCAATTTAGGGCTTCCGCCTCTGTTGGCAAAGGCACATTCCACACTTGGCAACGGCTGTAAATAGTCGCTAACAATGAAGATGAGGGTTCTGTTTGTAATAAGAAATACGTATTCGGACGCGGCTCTTCCAAAGTTTTGAGCAACGCATTCGCTGCCGCTTCCGTAAGACGTTCTGCATCTTGAATATACACTAATTTATTGCCGTTTTGTTGTGCGTGTTGGCTAACAACTTCATTAATCGCCCGTACCTGATCAACGCCAATGTCTTTGCCTTCTTGAGAGGCTAAAACATGAAAATCTGGGTGACTTTGCGCTGCCATTAAGTGGCAAGCATGACAATGACCACAAGCTGCATTATCTGGCGTTTGACACATAATGCGTTTTGTCAAAGCATCAAATAAACGTTCTGCCCCTAGCCCTTGATCGGCTTTAATTAACAACGCATGATGCCCCAAACCTTCGCTAAAAGTTTGGCTAATTTTGTGATAAGTAGGCACTACCCAAGGATAAAGTTCGCTCATCTTGTTTGTGAAACCCACCAATTTTTGACCGCACTTTGTATGTCTGCTTGTACTTGCGCCAAAGGCTGGCCCGCATTAATAATGGCGGCTTTCGGATTGTTCTGTACCAATTCCAAATAACGTTGGCGGGTACGATGGAAGAAATCGAGTCCTTGTTGTTCTATACGATCTAATTCACCACGACCTCTAGCACGAGCAAGCCCTTCTGCAGGATCAATGTCTAAATACAGCACAAAATCAGGCTCAAAATCGCCTAATACCATATTTTTTAAATTTGCCATCAGCGTTTGGTCAAACTGACGCCCACCACCTTGATAGGCCTGCGAAGACATATCGTGACGATCGCCAAGCACAATTTTTCCTTCTGCCAATGCTGGCTTAATCACATTTTCTACCAATTGAATTCGTGCCGCATAAAGCATTAATAATTCCGCTTTATCCGTAACAGGTTCTTCTGTTTCATGCTTGATTAAATGGCGTAATTTCTCCGCTAACGGTGTACCACCTGGCTCACGAGTAAACACGATATCATTTACACCAAGAGATTTTAATGTATCCACCACCGTTTGCATGGCGGTACTTTTACCTGCACCTTCCAGCCCTTCAATGACGATAAATTTGCCTTGCATTAGTTGGCTCCTTTTTGTTGGTTACGATACCAACGTAAATATTCTTGCACCGCTTTATTATGCTCGTTCAGATTACGAGTAAATTTGTGACCGCCACTTCCATCTGCAACAAAATAATAAAAGTCTGTTTTTGCTGGATGAGCCACCGCCTGCAAAGCGCTCTCACTCACCATGGCAATTGGTGTCGGCGGTAAACCTTCAATCATATAGGTATTGTATGGGGTTATCGTTTCCAAATCTTTCTTACGAATATTACCGGTGTAACTCTCACCCATTCCATAAATCACGGTTGGGTCAGTTTGCAGTTTCATATTGGCTTTTAAACGATTAATAAATACGGAAGCCACTTGTGGTCGCTCCGCCGCAATTCCTGTTTCTTTCTCCACGATAGAAGCCAAAATGAGCATCTGATATGGATCCGCTAATGGGAGATTTTCATCACGTTCATTCCAAGCTTTATCCAAGGCTTTTTGTAAGCGAGTAGCTGAACGTTTTAATAATTCAAGATCCGTCGAGTTAGGCGTGTAATTATAGGTATCCGGATACAACCACCCCTCCATGTTATTCCATTCGTAAACGGCTTTTGCAACGGCTGGAATATCCAATAACGCCATGATCTCTTTATCCGTTTTACCTTGCAAGGTTTGTTTTAAGTGCGGTGCGTTTTCAAGGTTTTTACGCCATTCCTTGAACGTTTTACCTTCAATAAACTTCACACTAAATTGTGCTTCCTTGCCGGAATTAATCATATCCAATAAATCTTGCAACGTTTTTCACGCCCGTTAAAGAATAAGTCCCCGCTTTCACTTTGTTTGAGCTGCGGGTTGTAATTTCAATAACCAAGGCAATAAATCTGCATGCTCAAGAATTTTTTCTTGCTCTAATAAAGCTGCAAGTTTACTGCCAGTGGTTCCTCGCTCAATCGTAAGCAATTGATCTTGCGTGACATTCACTGGCGTATGAACAAAACTTGTTAGTTTTTGATAACCCCAAAAACCAACACCGCCAAGAATTAGCAGAAGAATCAGTAAAAAGACAAAAAATTTTTTCATGCGTCACTCATTTTATAAAAACGACAAAAGGGGCAAAAATGCCCCTTATTCTAACGGTTTCTGTTATTTATCGAAATATTGAATATCAGCATTTTTACGTAATGCTTTTCACCCAGTCTTTGGTTGCATCTTGTAATTGGCTATTCACGATTTGTTCGTAAGCTTTTTGACGATAGGCATCTTCTGTTTTATCACCATCACGACTACCGGTTACTTCGAGAATATGCCAACCAAATTCAGATTTAAATGGAGCAGAAACAGTACCTTGTGGGGTTGTTTCAACCATTTTTGCAAATGGACCTACATAAGCTTCAGGGAAAGCATAGCCTAAACTTCCACCATTCGCACCTGATAAATAATCTTTAGAATATTTTAATGCCGCATCAGCAAATGTCATTTTGCCCGAAATAATCTCGCTACGAATACGTTCTAATTCTGCTTTTGCTTGTGCATCGTCCAATAGTGGGTTTAATTTTAATAAAATATGACGAACTTCATACTCTTTACCCATCACTTTTTGCGCCGTACCTTTTGCTTTCGCTTCATCAAGCATTTGTTTACCCAATGCCTCCACTTGCTCACGAGTGACATCTACGCTGTTTTGAATGGCATGATTACGCACGCCCGCCATTAACATTTGGCGAGAAATTTGTTGTTTAAATGCATTTAAGGAAATGCCTTGATAATCCAACGCATCTAAGAATTGACCATAAGTTAAACCATTTTTCGCTGCAATATCTTCTACGATACGGTTTACTTCCGCTTGGTTTACTTTTACACCTGATTCTTTGATGGCCTTACTCTGTCAGCATATCATCAATAATTTTATCTAATGCCGCACGTTGGCTACCTTTCTTTCCCATTACAGCATTCACTTGGCTTTGTAAAATTGGGGTACCATTTACGGTCGCCACAACGCGTTCTTCTGCTTGTACTTGAGAAAAAGTAAACAGACCGATCATGGCAAATAAAAGAGATTTTAACATTGATTTTTTCATTTTAGTTGTCTTAAAAAATAATAGGATAATGCTCGTTAGATTATCAATTTTATCAAAGGTTCACAATAGGCTGATCGTTATTTAGGCAATAAGGCCACTTCATAACAACCATCGTATTTTAATGTACGCACCTGAACTTGTTCATCACGGGAAGTCGGCACATTTTTACCTACATAGTCTGCCCGAATTGGTAATTCACGATGTCCACGATCGACTAAAATCACCAATTCAATTTTAGCTGCTCGACCAAAATCTGTTAACGCATCCATCGCGGCACGAATGGTTCTTCCGGTGAATAGTACATCATCGATCAAAATGACTTCTTTACCCTGAATATTCATATAACTGGAGGCACCGCTATACACAGGCGTTGGATTTTCAGGTTCAACATACTCTAAGTCATCACGGTAAAACGTGATATCCAATTCCATCATTGGAAGACTTACACCATTCAACTCTTCAATGCGACGTTGAATCAATTCAGCAATTTCTGCACCACGACGTTTCACCCCAACTAAAATCACATTATTGAAATCTTGGTGCTTTTCAATAATTTCATGGGAAATACGTGAAATGGTGCGTAAAAATCTGTCTGCATCAATAATGATTTTTTCCATTTTATCTCTCGCTTTATTTATACCGCTTAAAGTGCAGTTAAAAAACACGGATTTTTTGACCGCACTTTTACTGGAATATTAACCGAATTCTAGCTCTACCGCATTTTCGCCGAGCAAATTCACCAATTCTGTTAGAATTTCATCCGTTGGTGTAATCGACCATTGAATCCCTAAACGCAATAACGCACGACCTTTTGCACTTTGATAATATACGTTAATTGGTAAAGTACCGCCACTAACAGGTTCTAACATTTCTTTCAGTTTCTTGATAAAACTTGGGCTAATCTGTTCCTCAGACAAACTAATAGCCAAAGATTTCGCATAACGGGAGCGAGCCTCATCTAAGGTCATCAAATCCCGTACTGACATTTTTAATCCACCTGAAAAATCGTCAAAACTCACCTGACCAGATACCACCACAACCGTGTCTTTTTGCAGTTTCTCACCAAATTGGTCTAAGCTTTCGCCGAATAGGGTTAAATCCAAACGTCCAGAGCGGTCATCAATGGTTGCGATACCAATTCGATTGCCTTTTTTCGTTGTAGCAAAGCGAGTTGACACCAACAAACCGGCTGCCGTGCTAATCTGTCCTCGGCGGTTTGGTGTGAGATCTTTTAATCGAGTGGAACTGTAATGAGAAAGCTCTTTTAAATAACGACTTACCGGATGGCTGCTTAAATACAAACCAAGGGTTTCACGCTCACCATCTAAAATTTGTTTTTCTGTGTAAGGTGGCGTGTGGGCGTAAGCATTTTCCACTTCTTCGTGTGTTTCTGTCAGCACACCAAACATATCGGCTTGCCCCATGGCCTCATCTTTTGCATGCTGATCTGAAGCTTTGAGTGCATCTTCGAGATTCTTAGATAACGCCGCTCGGTGTGGTCCTAGCTTATCAAATGCGCCCGACATGATCAGACTTTCAAAGGTACGACGGTTAATTTTCTTCAAATCAACGCGAGCACATAAATCAAATAAATCTCTGAAAATCCCACCTTCATTACGTGCAGTAATCAATGCCTCAATCGGACCTTCACCCACACCTTTAATGGCGCCAATACCGTAAACAATTTCACCATTTTCATTCACACTGAAATGATGTTTTCCTACGTTAATATCCGGTGGGGTAACTTTTAATCCCATACGTAAACATTCATCGTATAAGCCGACAATTTTATCCGTATTATCCATTTCCGAGGTCATTACTGCTGCCATAAACTCAGCAGGGAAATGGGTTTTCAGCCAAAGGGTTTGATAAGATACCAATGCGTAGGCGGCGGAGTGCGATTTATTAAAACCATAGCCGGCAAATTTTTCCACTAAGTCGAAAATCTTCATGGAAAGTTCGCCATCAACCCCATTTTTTTCAGCGCCTTCTTTAAACACTGAGCGCTGTTTCGCCATTTCTTCCGGTTTTTTCTTACCCATCGCACGGCGTAATAAGTCCGCACCACCAAGAGTATAACCCGCTAGTACCTGAGCAATCTGCATAACTTGTTCTTGGTACAAAATAATACCGTAAGTTGGCTCTAAAATCGGTTTAAGGCTTTCATGTTGATAGTTTGCGTCAGGATAAGACACTTCCTCACGGCCATGTTTACGGTCAATAAAGTTATCCACCATGCCCGATTGTAATGGACCTGGTCGGAATAACGCCACCAACGCGATAATATCTTCAAAACAGTCTGGTTGAAGGCGTTTAATCAAATCTTTCATCCCGCGAGATTCCAACTGGAATACAGCGGTCGTTTCAGACCGTTTCAGCAAATCAAAGGATTCGGGATCATCCAATGGGATAGCAGCAATATCGACTGGCGGTTTGCCTTCACGAGCAAGGCGAGCGTTAATCATATCCAACGCCCATTTGATAATGGTGAGTGTACGCAAACCTAAGAAGTCAAACTTCACTAAACCTGCATATTCCACATCATTTTTATCGAAAGTGAGTAACAGGATGAAGCCCCTCATTGTCACAATAAAGTGGTGCAAAATCTGTAATCAAAGAAGGGGAAATTACCACACCACCCGCGTGTTTACCCGCATTTCGTGTGACACCCCTCTAGCTTACGCGCCATATCAATTAGGGCTTTGACTTCTTCATCTGAATCATATGCTACTTGTAACTGTGGTTCAGCCTCAAAAGCCTTGGCTAAAGTCATGCCAGGATCAGGGGGAATCATTTTCGAAATACGATCCACAAAGCCATAAGGATGCCCTAATACGCGACCTACATCTCGAATTACTGCTTTCGCTGCCATGGTACCGAAAGTAATAATTTGTGATACCGCACCACGACCATAGGTTTCTGCCACATGATCGATAACGCGATCGCGTCCATCCATACAGAAATCCACGTCGAAATCAGGCATGGAAACACGTTCTGGGTTGAGGAAACGCTCAAAAAGAAGATCGAATTCAAGGGGATCCAAATCGGTGATTTTTAGTGCATAAGCCACCAATGAGCCCGCACCCGAACCACGTCCCGGCCCTACTGGAATATCATTGTCTTTTGACCACTGGATAAACTCCATGACGATTAAGAAGTAACCCGGGAAACCCATTTGGTTGATCACATCGAGTTCGACTTGAAGACGCTCATCATACTCTGGTCGTCTTTCTGCCCGCACTTTTTCATCAGGGAATAAAAACACCAAACGCTCTTCCAAGCCTTCTTTGGCTTTCATCACCAAATAATCTTCCGTGCTCAGCTCGCCAGTTGGAAATTGAGGGAGGAAATATTGCCCCAAACGTAAAGTCACATTACAGCGTTGCGCAATTAATACCGTATTTTCAAGTGCAGAAGGAATGTCCGCAAATAAGTCGCACATTTCTTCTTCTGAACGGAAATATTGTTGCTCTGTATAACGTTTTGGACGTTTTGGATCGTCAAGAGTATAGCCATCATGAATAGCAACTCGAATTTCGTGTGCCTCAAAATCATCAGGCGCAAGAAAGACAACATCATTGGTTGCGACAAGCGGTAAATCATGTTCCTCAGCTAATTTTAATGCGGCTTGAATATAACGTTCTTCATCTGGTCGGCCGGTTCTGGAAAGCGAAAGGTAAAAATGGTCAGAGAAAAATTCTTGATAAAAACTGACCGCACTTTCAGCTTCAGAGCTATTTTCTTTAAGGAGTTTTTTAGCAATATCACCTTGTGTGCCACCCGATAAAATAATCACACCTTCACGGTGTTCAATCAACCATTCTCGGTCAATATAAGGAAGATCCACATAGCCGCGCTGATAGGCTTTTGAAAGCAGTAAAGTGATGTTTTTATAGCCTTCATTATTCTTAGCAAGTAAAGTGAGCGTGAATAATTCCTCGCCGCACAACTCGCTTTTAACATGAACATCTGCACCAATAATCGGTTTAATCCCCTGAAGAAAGGGTTTCACCATAAAAACGCACCACACCGCAAAAAAATTCGTGAAAAATCTGTTAATGCCAACGCGACCATGTTATCTGCTGCACACGCCTTGACTAATGGTTTCACTTTCGCGATTCCATCAATCATAGAAAAATCAGTGTGCGTACGAAGATGCACAAAACGCGGTTTGGCTGACATTCAAATTCCTTGTTAAGTAAAAGTGCGGTTAATTCTAACGGGATTTTGCAATTGGCTCAATAAAACAAAATGCGAGGCCAAACCCCGCATTTCCAACTTACATTTATGATTATTTTCTTGCCAATGGTGGCACGAAAGTTAAACCTAAATCCCAAGGTTGTTCAATCCAAGTGTTTTGTGGAATATCAATCACATAATCATCCACTAACTCAGCACCTGCTGGTTTTGCGAATACTGTGACAAATTTTGCTTTTGGATACATTTCACGAATTGCACGAGCGGTATTGCCAGTATCCACTAAATCGTCTACCACAATCATTCCTTCGCCATCACCTCCAGCACGGTGTAATACTTTTAATGCACCTTGTTCATCATGATCATAACTGGCAATACACACGGTTTCCACGAAACGAATATTTAATTCGCGAGCAAGTACCGCTGCTGGGAATAAACCACCACGACTTACTGCGATGATACCCTTCCACTGAGTGGCAGGAAGTAAACGTTCCGCTAATTTGCGGGCATGCATTTGGAACATATCCCAAGTTACAACATATTTTTCGCTCATAACAAATACCTTAAACTTTGTCGCTAAATAAAAAAATTGCGGAATTTTAACCTGAAATGGCGTTTTATGCTATGATTTCCGCAAAAATTTTAATGAAAAAAGGAGTTCATTATGTCAGAAATTACCACATTACAACCGCAATTACTTTGGAAATGGTTTGATCAAATTTGTGCGATTCCACATCCTTCTCATCACGAAGATGCGCTCGCTATCTTTATTGTTAACTGGGCGAAAGAAAAACAATTTTTTGCAGAACGTGATGAAGCCGGCAATGTATTAATACGTAAACCTGCTACGGCTGAGATGGAAAATAGCCAACCCGTTGTCTTACAAGCACATTTAGATATGGTGCCACAAGCAAATGAAGGCAATCCACATAATTTTACCCAAGACCCTATTCGCCCTTATATCGACGGTGATTGGGTTAAAGCGCAAGGCACCACACTTGGTGCGGATAACGGTATCGGTTTAGCCTCTACCTTAGCGGTATTAGAAAGTACCGATATTGCACATCCTCCACTAGAAGTATTACTTACCATGACTGAAGAAACCGGCATGGATGGTGCCGTAAACCTTCGTCGTAACTGGTTAAAATCGGAAATCTTAATTAATACCGATACCGAAGAAATCGGTGAAATCTATATTGGTTGTGCTGGTGGGGTAAATGCGAATGTTGAACTGCCTGTTCACCGTGAAACCAATTCATTCAGCCATAGTTTACAAATTAACTTAAAAGGTTTACGCGGCGGTCACTCAGGCTGTGATATTCACACCACACGTGCGAATGCGATTAAAGTATTAGCGCGTTTATTAGCAAAACTCTCACAAAATCAACCGCACTTTGCCCTTGCAGAAATTCGTGGTGGCTCAATTCGTAATGCGATTCCACGTGAAGCGGCTGCAACCATTTGCTTCAATCATGATGTAGAAAGCGTGAAAAAGTACGGTCAAAAAAAATTTTTGAAGTTTTATTGAAAGAAGAGCTCGCTATCGCTGAGCCGAACTTAACCTTAACCGCTGAGCAAGTTGAAAATCCACAACAAACCTTCACGCTTGAAAGCACCCAAAAAGTGATTAATTTGCTGAATGTGTTACCAAACGGTGTCATCCGCAATAGCGATGTGATTAAAAATGTCGTGGAAAGCTCGTTAAGTATTGGTGTGTTAAAAACCCTTGAAGATAAAAATCGAAAGGTACTATTCTTATTCGCTCATTGATTGAAAGCGGTAAAGAGTATGTAGAAGAAACCTTAACTTCACTCGCAAAACTCACGGGCGCGACAGTTGAATTTTCAGGTTCTTACCCAGGTTGGAAACCAGTAAATGACACCGCAATTTTGACATTAATGAAAAAACATTATGCAGAAGTGCTTGACAAAGAGCCTGAGATTAAAGTGATTCACGCGGGGCTTGAATGTGGCTTATTGAAAGAACATTATCCAAATATTGATATGATTTCTGTGGGGCCAACTATTCGCAATGCGCATTCGCCAGATGAAAAAGTCCAAATTTCAACAGTACAAACATACTGGGAATTACTCACTAATGTCTTAGCGGATATTAAATAATCTATGAAATAAAAAGGGCTAAATATTACATTTAGCCCTTTGTTTTTATCTTTTATAAACTACGTAATGCTTCGATACGTTTTTCAAGTGGAGGGTGACTCATAAAGAGTTCGCTACGTTTGCCATTAATCATAAAGGCATTAAGTGAACCTTCCATCTCTTGTGGCTCATGAATTTGTTGTAAACGTTGCAATGCCGCAATCATTTTTTTCTTTACCGACAAGGTGCGCAGAACCGGCATCTGCGCGGTATTCGCGATATCGTGAGAACCACATTGCGATAATACTCGCTAAAATACCAAATACAATTTCTAACACCATTGAAACCAAGAAATAAATGCCTGAACTACGGCTTTCTTCATCGCCATTACGAGAACTTGCTACCACATTGGCGATCACGCGAGATAAGAAAATCACGAAGGTATTCAATACGCCCTGCAATAAAGTCATGGTCACCATATCGCCGTTCGCAATGTGTGATACCTCATGAGCCAATACCGCCTCTGCTTCTTCTTCCGTCATGGAGTTTAATAAACCCGTACTAATCGCCACTAAAGAATTGTTTTTGGTTGCACCGGTAGCAAAGGCATTCGCATCATTGGAATGATAAATCGCGACATCTGGCATCGGGATGCCGGCTTGCTGCGCTTGACGGCGTACCGTTTCTACCAACCAACGCTCCGCTTGATTACGCGGTTCAGTAATCACTTCCGCACCCACAGAGCGCAATGCCATAGTTTTTGATAAAAATAACGAAATCAATGATCCCGCAAAACCGAAAAGCATCGCCATAATTAAAATGCCACCTGTACTATTTCCTGCAATACCGGTCACATTTAAAATAATCCCTAACACAAGCATTACAGCAAAGTTAGTAGCTAAAAATAAAAGGATTCGCATCATAATAAAGTTCCTCAATAAAATAGAAAGTAAACACTGCAATAATGGAGAATTTTTTTACAAAATTCAAGGTTAAACAAATAATTTATTGTAAATCTTCTAAGGTATTAAAATTTACAAATCGTCCTTCTCGTTCGTCAAATTGGACAGCAACCGCGCCATTTTTGTTCATAAATTGTAATAAGCGACGTTCGCCCTCGTTTAAATAAGCACGTAACTTCTCTTTAAGCTGAACAGACATCAAACAAAATGTCGGGTGTTCACGCGCTTTATCTTTTGCATAAGCCATTAAAGTGCGGTCATTTTTAACCGCACTTTTTTAGTTTTTCTAATAAGTTTTGCGGAAAATATGGGCTATCACAAGGCACAAAAAGTACAAAATCTGTTTTAGCTTGTTCGAGTGATGTTAGCATACCACTCAACGGTCCCTGAAAATCAGGCAATTCATCTGAAAATACAGGGAAACCCCATTGTGCATATTCCTCATGGTGACGATTAGCATTAATCGAAATATCAATCACTTGAGGTTGTAAGCGCTCAATCACATGGCTAATTAACGGTTTATTTTTTTGTAAAAAGCTGTAAGCCTTTATCCGCTCCATTCATTCTCCGTGCTTTTCCACCAGCCAAAATAACCGCACTTATTGTATATTCCATATTTTCTTATTGCCTTATTTGAAGTATGATCTAGCCTTATTTTTCTCCATTTAAAAGGAAATAGCAATGAAATGTAAGCGTTTAAATGAAGTTTTGGAACTTTTACAACCTTACTGGTCTAAAGACCCAGATCTTAGCTTGCTACAAATTTTGCAAAAAATTGCTGATGAAGCAGGTTTCGATAAGCCCGTAGCAGAATTATCTGATGAAGTGATTATTTATCATTTAAAAATGCACGGTACAGATAAACTTGAGCCGATTCCAGGTATCAAAAAAGATTATGAAGAAGATTTTAAAACCGCATTGTTAAAAGCGCGCGGAATTATTAAATAAGGAAAACAAATGAAAAAAGTTTTATTTTTACTCGGTGCTTTATTTTCATTTAACGCATTCGCAGCTAATTTAGAAGAAGGCAAACAATACATTCAAGTGAGCCAAACCGCTTCTGCACAGCCTGAAGTGATTGAATTTTTCTCTTTCTACTGCCCGCATTGCTATGCCTTTGAAATGGAATACCACATTCCAAAACAAGTGGCAGAAAGCTTACCAAAAGGCACTGAATTTAAACAATATCACGTTAACTTCTTAGGTCGTCAATCTGAAAATCTCACTCGTGCATGGGCATTAGCGATGGCGCTTGGCGCAGAAAACAAAGTAAAAGCGCCTTTATTTGAAGCCGCACAACAAGATAAATTAAGCTCAATGGATGATATTCGTAAAATCTTCATTGATAGCGGTGTAACTGCTGAACAATTTGATAACAACATCAACAGCTTTGCTGTAAACGGTTTAGTGAATAAACAAGTAAATGCGGCTGAGCAGTTTAAAGTACATGGCGTACCTGATTTCTATGTGAATGGCAAATATCGTGTAAACCCTGAAGGCTTAAATTACGATGATTTCGTCAAAGATTATGTAGAAACCGTGAAAGGTTTATTGCAAAAAAATAAAAATTGGTTTAATGCCTGCCGTTTTTTTAAATATAAAGAGAGAGATGATTATGGCTGCTAGCTTTCAGTGTTACTCGTCGTTTTTTTGACGACAAAAAAACTACCCACGCGGATTTTTCCCGTCACGGTGATTATACAATCAAAAGAATCCCAAGTATTAGAGCAATATGGTCAAGCGTTTAAAGCATTAGATTCAGGCGAACGCAAGCCAGCGACAAAAGAAGAAAAAAAGAATTTGTTGCTTTTTGCCGTGGTGAACGTGCACCGGAAACTTTCTTCGAAAAAACGTGGAATAAATATCGTACTCGCATTAACACAACAAAACGTGTTTACACCTTATCAGGTGATGTGAGCGAAGCGGCTTCTGGCGGCGAAGATTATTCTGGCGAATAATACATTTTAAAAAGGCAGGCAGACGCTTGCCTTTTTGCTTTTTACTCAATCCCCATGCTTGCCAAGGGCTGTGGGATATTTATCATTCAAACGTAAACATCAATGCAACTACCCATTTCCCAATATACCGAACTCCTGCAAAAAAAGACTGAAAAACTGACCGCACTTTTGCAGCCCTTTAACGCCCCAGAAATAGCCGTGTTTGATTCACCAACCAGCCATTATCGGATGCGTGCGGAATTTCGTATTTGGCATGATAAAGGCGATTTTTATCACATCATGTTTGATCAAAGCACCTTGCAGCGTTATCGAGTGGATGAATTCCCAATTGCCAGCAAACTGATCAATCGCATGATGAAAACCTTACTGCCGTTGTTAAAAACGCAGGAAGTGCTGCATAAAAAACTGTTTCAAATTGATTATTTGAGCACACTCAGCAATAAGATTATTGTAAGCCTGCTTTACCACAAGCAACTCACGGAAGAATGGCAAAATGCTGCCGAAAACTTGAAAGACGAATTACAACAACTTGATTTTGATGTTCAGCTGATTGGTCGTGCGAGTAAACAAAAAATCTGTTTAGAACAAGATTTTGTTGATGAAGTATTACCAGTGAAAGGGCGTAATTATGTTTATCGCCAAGTAGAAAATAGTTTCACTCAGCCAAATGCAGCAGTGAATTGCAAGATGTTGGAATGGGCAATTGATTGCACTCAAGGTTCTCAAGGCGATTTATTAGAGCTGTACTGCGGTAACGGCAATTTTTCTATCGCCCTTGCACAAAACTTCCGCAAAGTACTTGCTACTGAAATTGCCAAGCCATCCGTTGCGGCTGCACAATTTAACATTGCGGAAAATGGCATAGATAATCTGCAAATTATCCGTATGTCGGCAGAAGAGTTTACCCAAGCAATGAATGGTGTACGTGAGTTTAATCGCTTAAAAGGCATTGATTTAAAAGCCTATCAATGCAATACGATTTTTGTTGACCCACCACGAGCAGGGCTTGACCCTGACACGGTAAAACTGGTACAGAATTACGATCGTATTTTGTATATTTCCTGCAATCCACATACCCTTTGTGAGAATTTGCAAACCCTAAGCCAAACCCACCGCATTGAAAAAGCGGCGCTGTTTGATCAATTCCCTTACACAGATCATATGGAAAGCGGCGTATGGCTGGTGAGAAAAATAAAAAAATTCAACTGCTTGCCGAAGCGGGAACATTGTCAGAATTGACCGCACTTTGCGCCCCTCTTGGTATCGAGCATTGTACTGAAAGCCCACTTGCATTGGTGCAAACTGAAACTCACCTAGCCCTACGCAAACTGGATGAACCCAAGTTGGGCGATGTGTTTGTAGATTTCGTAGCTGGTGCGATGGCGCATCGTCGTAAATTTGGTGGTGGACGTGGCGAAGCTATTGCCAAAGCTGTAGGTATTAAGGGTGCAGAATTGCCGAGCGTGATTGATGCCACAGCAGGACTTGGTCGAGATGCGTTTGTTTTAGCTTCTATCGGTTGCCAAGTGCGTTTAGTGGAGCGTCATCCAGTGGTATATTTACTATTGCAGGATGGCCTCAATCGTGCCTATCAGGATGCAGAAATAGGCGAAATGATGCAGCAAAATATGCAATTATTGGACGTTCATCATATTACCGAACTCAATCCACAAACCGAGAGTGCCGATGTGGTGTATTTAGATCCAATGTATCCGCACAAACAAAAATCTGCCCTAGTCAAAAAAGAAATGCGCGTATTCCAACATTTGGTTGGTGCAGATTTGGATGCCGATGAGCTCTTGACACCAGCGCTACAATTAGCCCGTAAACGCGTGGTGGTAAAACGTCCTGATTATGCGGAATTCTTAGCGCAAAAAGCGCCCCATGTTAGTCGTGAAACCAAAAATCACCGCTTTGATATTTATATGGGAGAAGCACGATGCTAAAAGAAAGTGCCATTGTGATGAGCTATGATGCAGAAACCGGTCTTGCTAAAGTGAAATGTCAGTCACAAAGCGCCTGTGGAGCTTGTTCGGCTAGAGAAGCCTGTGGAACAGCTTCCCTGTCTGAACTCAATGGAAAACGAGGCGAGCATATCTTCACGCTCGAAACCATTACGCCACTGCGTACAGGCCAAATGGTGGAAATCGGCCTAGAAGAAAAATCCATGTTATTTTCTGCATTATTAATGTATATCGTGCCGCTTTTCACTCTATTGATTGCAACATTGCTTTCCAACTATATCAGTGAAAATGAACTCATTCGTGCGATTTTAATCTTTATTTTGACCGCACTTTCCTTTGTCATGGTTAAACGTTACACCAGAAAACTCGATCAACAAACGGAATTTCAGCCTGTATTGCTGAGAGTTTTATCCTAAATAAAAAGCGCGGTTGAAAACAAGTTAATTCTCAACCGCGCTTTTTATACTTTAAGTTTATTGCAACTCGAAAGGCCTACATGAAGATGTAGGCTTTTCTTTTTTAATTTGCTTGTGATTTTTTAAGGTCAAATTTGTAAGAAACAAAACCATACAATGTCCAACCGATAAAGGTCACAATTGAACCATATAACATCGCTTGTTCACCAGCTGCATAAAGCGCATAGATACTATAGAGTGAACCAATAAAGGCAACAAAGACGGTTGTTTTATATTTTTGTGGCGCAACATTCTCTGCTTTCAATAACACTGCAAGTGCTGCCATTGAGAGCAAGTATGGAATAACGTTTGTTACTACCGCTAAGTCCACCAACACATTGAATTGTTTATTTAATGATGGGCTAATTGTCATCAAAGAAAGTAAAGTTTGTAATGCAGTAATGGTCACCATACCAACGATTGGTGCATCTTTACTGGTAACTTTTTTGAAGAATGCTGGGAAATAACCTTCTTCCGCTGAAGATTTAAATACTTGAGCAATAGTGAACTGCCAGCCTAATAATGAACCGAAGCAAGACATAACCATTAAGCCCATGATGACTTTACCGATTGTTTCATTAAACATATGAGCAAAGGCTAAACCAAATGGTGCTGTTGAGTTAGCGAGTTCAAGGTTAGGTACAATACCTGCGATCACGTTAGTTGAAACGATATAAATTACCGCTGCGCCTAAAGTACCACCAAGTACCGCGATTGGTACGTTTTTCTCAGGGTTTTCAACAGCATCTGCATTCGCACAAGCTGATTCTAATCCTAAGAACGCCCATAATGTCATTGAAATAGAGACGCCGATCGCTTCAAAGGTAGGCACATTGTGTGGGTTCCAAGAATTCACATACATTGAACTATCAAACCATTTCCAACCGATGATTGAAATACCGACCACAGGAATAATTACCCCCCAAATGGTGAATGAACTGATGTTACCGGTAATTCTTGCACCACCAAAGTTAAGAATGGTCGCAAGCCACAGTGTAAAGATTGTCCATAATGCAATAGAAAGTGGAGAAAGGGTTGCACCAAGGAACTCGGAACCATAACCCACAGCAGAAATCGCGATTGCTGTATTCGCAATAACTAACGACACACCGTAAGTGTAGTTTGCCATGAAGTTACCGGCTTTGCCGAAAGAGTATTCCGCATAACCGCCCATACCACCAGATTTTTTACTGAACATACCACATTGGGCAATGCGTAAGCTAAAGCTGTTGAACCTACAGCTGTTACAAGCCAAGAAACGATGGAAATAGTCCCAATTTCGGCTAATTTGGTCGGTAACATAATGATACCGGAACCCATCATATTAACCATGGTAAGAATGGTGAGTTGTACCACACCAATTTTATTACTTTTAGCACTCATAATTTATACTCCTACAAGTGCGGTCAAAAAATCAAATGTTTTTAACCGCACTTTTTTTTGTTTGTGCTGAGAGGGTGATGAGGAAAACCTTCATAACCTCACTTTATTAATAGTCAGTTAAAACATAGCCATATGCACGAGTACGTCCATCAGGATCTTTTTGTAAGTAAACCCCTTGGATTTCAGGTGCGAAACCAGGTAATGTGTTGATACCTTCTTCTAATGCGAGGAAGTATTTTTGTGCAGTCGGACTCCATCTTTCCCCTGGAACCACACATAACACACCTGGAGGATAAGGTAATGCACCTTCCGCAGCTACGCGACCAACAATGTCTGTTAATGGAACAAGTTCAACTTTGTTACGAACGAATTCAATATTCGCATCGTGTGGATTTAACGCATATTCCGGTAATGTTGCTTTGCGGAATAGGTCTTTTTGAAGTTGTTTTACATTACGGCTTACATAAAGGTCATGCATTTCTTGGCATAATTGACGGATGGTGTAGCCTTTGTAACGGTCTTCATTATTTTTATACACAGTTGGCAATACATCTTTTAATAAAGAGTCTTGTTTAATGTGTTTTTCAAACAAGGCGATTTGAGCAACCAAAGTTTGCATTTTGGTGAGGGTTTCTGCCGGAGTGAGCAAGAATAAAGATTGAGTTCAAGTCACATTTTTCCGGAATAATACCGTTTTCACGTAAGTAGTTAGCAAGAATAGTTGCTGGTACACCAAATTTTTCATATTCACCGGTTTCTAAGCTAATACCTGGCGTGGTAAGCAAGAATTTACATGGGTCAACGAAGTATTGTTCATCAGCATAGCCTTCAAATTTATGCCATGTATCTGTTGGGTGGAATTTGAAGAATTCGAGATTAGTTGCAATTTCTTCTGTGTCATAATCTTGCCATTTTTTACCTTTAATTGTGGTTGGAATAAATGGACGAATTAATTCACAGTGATTTAATACTAATTTACGTGCTTCGATACCCACTTTCACACATTCATGCCATAAACGACGACCCGCTTCACTACCTTGAATTTTCGCATTCACATCTAATGCCGCAAATAATGGATAGAATGGACTGGTTGATGCATGTAACATAAAGGCATTATTGAAACGTTTGTGGTTTACATAACGATCTTGACCTTTAATGTGTTTATCTTTTTTGTGAATTTGTGAAGTTTGTGAGAAACCTGCTTGTTGTTTATGAACAGATTGAGTCACTAAAATACCAGGGTCATTTTCATTTAATTCAAGCAATAATGGCGAGCAGTCTTTCATCATTGGAATGAATTGTTCATAACCTACCCATGCAGAGTCGAATAAGATGTAGTCACAAAGATGACCAATTTTATCTACCACTTGACGTGCGTTATAAATTGTACCGTCATAAGTACCTAATTGGATAACCGCTAAACGGAATGGACGTTTTTGATTTAATTTTTCAGGTGCGACTTCTTTAATTAATGATTTCAAATAATCTTCTTCGAAGCAGTGACTATCAATACCACCAATGAAACCAAATGGGATTACGTGCTGTTTCTAAGTAAATTGGGGTTGCACCTGCTTGAATTAATGCACCATGGTGATTTGATTTATGGTTATTACGGTCAAATAACACTAAATCGCCCGGAGCAAGTACAGCATTTAACGCAACTTTGTTTGAAGAAGAAGTACCATTTAATACGAAGTAAGTTTTATCCGCATTAATACTTGAGCTGCGTATTTTTGTGCATCACAAGCTGCCCCTTCGTGAATTAACAAGTCACCTAATTTCACGTCAGCATTACAAATATCTGAACGGAAAATATTTTCACCGTAGAAGTCATAAAGGAAACGACCTGCTGGATGTTTACGATAGTATTGACCACCTTGATGTCCTGGACAGTCAAAAGCAATATTACCCATTTCCACATATTCACTTAACATTTTGAAGAATGGCGGTAACATTTTTTCTTCATAAAGTTTTGCTGCAGTTTCGATTTGACGACTATAAAGCTTAATATCATAACCATTTAAATCTTGAATATGATAAATAGCATCATAGAATTTCGGATCAACTTGTTCTTCTTCAGTTTGAACAACAAATACTGGAATACCAAAGTTCGTTGCCTGAATACGTTCAAGGTAGTCACCGACATCTCCTGAAGTCAACACAATAGCGGAAACATCAGTAAAGTCTGTTTTGGTAATTTCAACTAATTCTCTATGTGTAGAGAAATATTGTTCAACTTTTGGACTATATGCAATTTTTAAGTTTGGCATAATAAACTCCTTTTATTTATTTTTGACGTAAAGCTACCCTGCGTTATTAATTTTAATAACACAATAGATTTATTTAGAATAAAAAAACCCTCTCTAGTTTTTTTATAAAAAAACTAAAGTAATAATTTTTTTATTTTTAAATTAAATAAGATTAAGTTAATTTCGAAAAAAATATTTTTTTTGCCTATTTTAAGCAACACAAAAAAATATTCAGAAATTAATCTGTGGAGACTCTCTAAACAGAGAGAAAAAACTCTGTTTAGAGAGTCGTATTGATGGTTTGTTTTGAGAAGCGAATACTGAGTATGAAAAGCAAGAGCGATGAGACGGCATCATAATATGGCGTGTACGACGGATATGAGCCATCAAAGAGCGACCTTTTATCGGATTAAACCGTAAAAGTCTCAATACTTTCGTATGGACGTATCTGTGTATATATGTACGCAGTAGCATAGAAAAAAATCCCTCTTTTTATCTAAACTAACCTTTGTTAGGGTATACTCTATTCTCGTGCAAAGATTATGTCAATAATATTTTTTTCAAAAAAATGTGATCGTTATCAAAAAAATAAATTTAAATTTCATATAAAAATAAAAACCACAAAAAAAGTACGGAAATAAATTATTATTAAAATTAGATGATGAATAACGTTATCAATTTAACGAGAGCTTTCCTAAGCTAAACTTGCCACCATTACCGCCTTAATGGTATGCATACGGTTTTCAGCTTGTTCAAATGCAATATTCATCGGAGACTCAAAAACATCTTCTGTGACTTCAATACCATTTGCTAATTCAGGATATTTTTCTGCAATTTGACGACCCATTTGGGTTTCACTGTTATGGAATGCAGGTAAACAATGCATGAATTTTACTTTTGGATTACCCGTACGCTTCATGAGTTCTGGCGTGACTTGATAAGGAAGCAATAACTTAATGCGCTCTGCCCAAGCGTCTAATGGTTCGCCCATTGAAACCCAAACATCGGTATGCACAAAATCAACACCTCTTACGGCTGTGTCGATATCTTCAGTGACAGTAATCTGCGCACCACTTTCTTTAGCAAAACCTTCACACATTTCAACAAAATTGGCTTCTGGTAATAGGGCTTTAGGACCACAAATACGCACATCCATCCCGAGTTTTGACCCAATCAATAAAAGAGAATTCCCCATGTTATTGCGTGCATCACCAATATACACATAACTAATTTGACGAAGTGGCTTGTCACAATGTTCAATCATCGTGAGAACATCTGCGAGCATTTGTGTAGGATGAAACTCATCCGTTAAACCATTAAACACCGGCACTCCAGCATAATCCGCAAGTTCTTGCACGGTACTTTGTTTAAAACCTCTATACTCAATCGCATCATACATTCGCCCGAGAACTCTCGCGGTGTCTTTCATGCTTTCTTTATGTCCAATCTGAGAGGAATTTGGATCAATGTAAGTCACTTGTGCACCTTGATCATGAGCCGCTACTTCAAAAGCACAACGGGTTCGCGTTGAGGTCTTTTCAAAAATCAGTGCAATATTTTTACCTTTAAGTTGAGGTTGTTCTGTTCCTGCATACTTTGCTCGTTTCAAATCACGAGATAAATCTAACAAGTAATTAATTTCGCGTTCTGAATGATGAACAAGACTCAATAGGTGTCTATTTTTAAGATTAAAAGCCATAGCGATCTCCTTATCAGATGCCATCAATAAATGCAGGCTACCTTACTGTGAATGACTTAATTTTTAGCGGATTGGATGTTCTATTTTTGTCCCAAACGTGAAGTTTTGCAACCAAATTCAATCCCTTATTTTGTGATGTGTATCACACTTCATTTCATAACTTTATATTGCGCTTTCTTTATATATAAAAAGAGCTTTAAAATCTTGCCGATTCTTACACAACAGGAGCTCATATGATCAACAGAAGAGATTTCATCCAACTTGGCGCAAGCAGCATCTTAGCGTTAAGTGCTAGCCGTTTTGCTTTTGCGAAAAGCGACACACAAGTCGATTTACGTATTGTGGCAACAACCGATATTCACAGTTTTTTAACTGACTTCGATTACTACAAAGATGCACCTACTGAGAAATTCGGTTTTACCCGTGCAGCAAGCCTGATTCGTCAAGCTCGTCAAGAGGTGAAAAACAGCGTTTTAGTTGATAACGGTGACTTAATCCAAGGTAACCCTATTGCTGACTATCAAGCAGCGAAAGGTTATAAAGAAGGCAAACCAAACCCAGCCGTAGATTGCTTAAATGCAATGCACTATGAAGTGGGCACATTAGGTAACCACGAGTTTAACTATGGCTTAGATTATTTAGCGGATGCGATTAAACAAGCTAAATTTCCTATCATCAATGCCAACGTAGTGAAAGTAGGCACTGAAGAGCCCTATTTCACACCTTATGTAATTCAAACGAAAGAAGTGGTGGATAGCCAAGGTAAAACGCACAAACTAAACATTGGTTATATCGGTTTTGTGCCACCACAAATTATGGTGTGGGATAAAGCAAATTTACAAGGCAAAGTTGAAACGCGCGATATCGTGAAAACCGCACAAAAATATGTGCCAGAAATGAAACAAAAAGGTGCCGATATTATTGTGGCACTTGCACACACTGGGCCATCTGACGAACCATATCAAGAAGGTGCAGAAAACTCAGCATTCTACCTTGCTGATGTACCACACATTGATGCGATTGTATTCGGTCATTCTCACCGTTTATTCCCGAATAAAGAGTTCGCCAAATCACCAAATGCGGATATTGCTAAAGGTACTGTGAAAGGCGTGCCTGAAAGTATGGCAGGTTACTGGGCAAACAACATCAGTGTGATTGACTTAACCCTTGCTCAACACAACGGCAAATGGTTAGTGGCTGATGGTAAAGCGGCTCTTCGTCCAATTTACGATGCAGAAAACAAAAAAGCGACCACAGAAAGTGATGCAGAATTGACCGCACTTTTAAAACCTGTGCATGAAGCCACCCGTGAATTCGTGGCACAGCCAATCGGTAAAGCGACCGATAACATGTATAGCTACTTAGCCCTAGTGCAAGATGACCCAACCATTCAAATTGTGAACCAAGCACAAAAAGCTTACGTTGAAAAAGTAGCACCAAGTGTTGCAGCAATGGCGGGCTTACCAATTTTAAGTGCAGGCGCACCATTTAAAGCAGGCGGGCGTAAAAATGACCCTACTGGCTATACTGAAGTAAACAAAGGTGAATTAACCTTCCGTAACGCAGCAGACTTATACCTCTATCCAAATACCTTAGTTGTTGTCAAAGCAACCGGGGAAGAACTGAAAGAGTGGTTAGAATGTAGCGCAGGTATGTTCAAACAAATCGATCCTACCAGCGACAAACCACAATCTTTACTTGATTGGGACGGTTTCCGTACTTATAACTACGATGTGATTGACGGCGTAAATTATGAATTCGACCTGACTCAACCACCGCGTTATGACGGCGAATGTAAATTGATTAACCCGAACTCACACCGCGTGGTGAATTTAACTTACCAAGGTAAACCGGTTGATCCAAAAGCAGAATTCTTAATTGCAACTAACAACTATCGTGCTTACGGTAATAAATTCCCAGGCACAGGCGATGCGCACATTGTTTACGCTTCTCCTGATGAAAACCGCCAAATTCTTGCGGATTATATCAAAGCAGAAAGCGAAAAAAATGGCCATGTAAACCCTAGTGCGGATAAAAACTGGCGTTTTGCACCGATTAAAGGTAACGATAAATTAGACGTACGTTTTGAAACCTCGCCAAGCGAACAAGCGGCGAAATTTATTCAAGACAATGCGCAATACCCAATGAAGAAAGTCGGCACCGATGAAGTGGGATTTGCGGTATATCAAATCGATTTATCGAAATAACAAAAAAAGGGCGTGCTCAGCACGCCCTACTTATTTCAAAGTGCGGTCAATTTTGACCTTATTTTTCTTCTTTTGGAAGTCTGATTAAGGAAAAGATCAAGCCGCCCCAAATTACTAAAAGCGCCACAATCATCATTGTAATTGCAATACTTGTCATCTTTATTCTCCTTTTTCTTCAAGCTTGAAGTTGTCTTCATTTTTCCATTTTAAACGAGAAAGAATGAATGAAACCACGACAAGCGAAATTGTCATACCCCAACCAAAGATATTTACAAACCAGCTTGGATAACCTTCATAACCTTCTGTAAATACTTTCGCACCTTCACTGAATAACATAAAGGCAAGAATACCGGTGGTGATGACAATGCATAAACGCCATAGGAAACCCACTTTGAATGAAGAGCTTTGATTTAAGTGGTTGCCTAATAAGCCTAGTTTTTCATTTGCAACAATCACAATTAATGAAACAAATGCCACTGCTACAATACCGAAGTAGTTCACAAATTTATCGAATACATCAAGCATAGGTAAACCTGTTGTGGTACCAAATAAAATGACAGATACCACCATCATTGGTAAACCAACAACAAAGGTCGCTTTTGCTCGACGTAAACGGAGTTTATCTTGAATCGCTGAAATGATTACTTCAATAACCGAGATAAATGAGGTTAATGCCGCAAAGGTTAATGAACCGAAGAATAATACCCCTAATACTTCACCGAATGGTGCTTTGTTAATAATAGTTGGGAATGCAAAGAAGGCTAAACCAATACCACCTTTTGCCACTTCGCTCACTTCTACACCTTGCGCGGTTGCGATGAAACCTAATGCCGCAAATACACCGATACCCGCAAGCACCTCAAAAACTTGAGTTCGCAAAACCAACAACTAAACCGCTACCAGTTAAATCTGAATCTTTTTTCAAGTACGATGCATACGTAATCATAATCCCGAAACAGATGGAAAGAGAGAAGAAGATTTGACCGTAAGCCGCAATCCACACGCTCGGATTAGAGAGTTTTGACCAGTCTGGTGTAAATAGTGCGTTTAAGCCTTTTTCTGCACCTGGTAAGAATAAAGAATAAACGACCAACGCCACAAACATCACAACTAAAACAGGCATTAAGATATCTGAAGATTTAGAAATCCCTTTTTGAATACCTAAAGAAAGCACGCCTAACGCCACTAACCATACAGCAATTAATGGGCCAGTTACCATGCCGACAAACTCGAAGCTCACGCCGTTACTGATCTCACCCATTTTTAAGAATTCATGTAGGAAGAAATCAATCGGTTGGTCGCCCCAAGCTGAATTAAGTGAGAAATAGGTATAGCTGGCTGCCCAACCTAATACCACGGCGTAATAAAGACCGATGATGACGTTCACCATTACTTGCCACCAACCAAACACTTCAAAGTGTGGGTTAAAGCGACGATAAGAAAGCGGTGCACCACCACGATGGCGATGACCGATTGCATAATCTAAGAAAAGCAATGGAATACCAGCGGTTAAAAGTGCAATAAGGTAAGGGATAATAAATGCACCGCCACCGTTTTCATAAGTGGTATAAGGGAAACGCCAGATGTTTCCTAAGCCAACAGCGGATCCAATCGCCGCCATAATAAATGCTTTCCGACCAGAGAAGGTCTCACGCTTTGCGTTTGACTGAGTCATATTAAGTTCCTTTTTAGTGAAGAAAGGTTTCAATATAATGAATTCTAAAACCGAGTCAAGAACTTGGTTTAAAGAGCGGTCAAAAATAATGAATTTTTTTTAGATTTCACTGTCTAAGGGTCGAATTTAATCTCTATTAACAACCAAAAGGAAACATTTATGGATCTCAACAGCATTTTAAATCAAGTTTTAGATGTCGCTAAAAACTCTGCAAGCAAACTTGAAACCGGCAACCAAACAATCGACTCTCTCACCAAAGTAGGCGGTGGTGCAGCATTAGGCGGTATTTTATCAATGATTTTAGGCCGTAGCGGTGGCGCAAGTTTAGCAAAATTAGGCTCACTTGCTGTATTAGGTAATCTTGCTTATCAAGCGTACCAAAACTATCAAAAATCCCAACAAAACAGCCAACCAAAGCATTTCAGAAAATGCGTTTGATGTATTAAATTCATCAAGCCATGTCGATGCGGGTGAATTGATTTTACGTACCATGATCGCAGCAGCGGCAGCAGATGGTGAAATCACTGAAGACGAAAAACAAACTATCGCAAATGAAGCAGGTAACAACCCTGAATTAGCACAGTGGCTTGAACAAGAAATTCAAAATCCAATTTCTATCAACGAGATTGCTCGTCTTGTAGGTAATGATACTGCACTTGCAAGCAATGTGTATTTAGCTGCTCGTTTAGTAAGCAAAGATTTATCTCGCAAAGAAATCATTTTCTTAGCAGATTTAGCACAAGCGTTAGGCTTAGACGATGCGCTTGTTGAACAATTAGAAAAACAAGCAGGCTTCTAATTTTACGCACAGAAAACATCGCGTTTTCTGACCGCACTTTTCATAAAAAAACACGATAATCTTGGTTATCGTGTTTTTTCGTTTGTTTTTTCGCAAAAATCTAACCAAAGGCGAAAAATTCCGCTACAATGCAAAACTTCAATATTCATAAAATTATTTAATAATCATAAAAACGGGAAGCAACATGACAGGCGCACAACTCATTATCGAATGTTTAAAAGCGCACGGCGTAACCGATCTTTTCGGCTACCCAGGCGGGGCAATCATGCCAACCTATGATGCCATCTATGACTCAGGTCTTGACCATCTCCTTTGTCGTAATGAACAAGGTGCTGCAATAGCCGCGATTGGTTATGCGCGCTCTACTGGCAAAGTCGGCGTTTGCGTGGCAACCTCTGGTCCAGGTGCCACCAATTTAATTACCGGTTTAGGCGATGCCTTTGCTGATTCAGTGCCACTCGTGGCATTCACTGGCCAAGTGGCCGCCCCTCTTATCGGTACCGATGCTTTCCAAGAAGCCGATGTGTTAGGTTTATCTCTTGCTTGCACCAAGCACAGCTACATTGTGCAATCCATTGAAGAACTCCCCGAAATTATTGCCTCTGCTTTCCAAATTGCACAAAGTGGCAGACCAGGTCCAGTTCTCATTGATGTGCCTCGCAACATCCAAGTGAGCGATGTACCTGAACATGTAAAACCCATTGTCAAAACCAGTCGTAAAACCAACCGCACTTTCAGAATTAAAATTAACTGAAGCAAAAGCATTATTGGCACAAGCGAAAAAACCTGTGCTTTATGTGGGCGGTGGTGTAGGTATGGCGAAAGCCACACAAGCGGTCAAAAAATTCCTACAAATTACCAAAATTCCCTCTGTTTCGACATTGAAAGGTTTAGGCTCAATTGACCCAACCGATCCCGTTTATATGGGTATGATTGGTATGCATGGCACAAGAGCCGCAAATATTGCCGTACAAGAATGTGATTTATTGTTAGTGTGCGGTGCACGTTTTGATGACCGTGTGACCGGTAAATTAGACAGTTTTGCACCACACGCCAAAGTGATTCATTGTGATATTGATGCGGCAGAAATCAACAAACTCCGTGTGGCAAATGTTGCCCTTCAAGGTGATTTAATTCAAGCTTTAGAGGCTTTAAGTATCCCGCTTGCCATTGATGATTGGCGTGCACACATTCAAACATTGAAAGCCAAACTCGATTTCACTTATATTGACAATGCAGGCAACCGACCGGTTGACCCTTGGTCGTTGCTCAACACGCTTTCTCAGCGTAAACCCCAAAATGCGGTGATTTGCACCGATGTGGGCCAACACCAAATGTGGTCTGCACAACATATGCGTCATTTCGCACCAGAAAACTATATTACCTCCGCGGGCTTCGGTACCATGGGTTTTGGTTTACCTGCAGCGGTAGGTGCGAAAAAAGCACGTCCTCATGATGAAGTGATTTTAGTGACGGGTGATGGTTCATTGATGATGAACATTCAAGAATTAGGCTCAATCAAACGCGGCAAATTACCGGTAAAAATTTTTGCTGTTAGATAACCAACGCCTTGGTATGGTGCGTCAATGGCAAGACCTTTTCTGGAATAAACGTCGTTCTGAAACTATTTTAGAAGATAACCCTGATTTCGTGATGTTAGCGAAAGCCTTTGATATTCCAGCTGAACGCATTGAACAAGCTGACGAAGTAGATGAAGCGCTTAATCGTTTATTAAATAGCGAAACCGCTTATTTGTTACAAGTATGCATTCCACCTGATGAATGTGTATGGCCATTAGTCCCACCTGGTGCGTGCAATGCCGATATGTTGGAGGAAATTTAAGATGAACCAATATACTTTTGAATTGACTGCTCAACATCGCCCAGAGGTTTTAGAACGTGTATTACGCGTTATTCGTTTACGTGGCTTCACCGTGACTAATATGGATATGATCTTGGTAGACACCCAAGTGCAGTTAAAAATCACTGTAAAATCTGACCGCACTTTTGATTTGTTGGTGAATCAGTTAGCAAAATTGCCGGATGTGATTGAAATTAAGTAAAGGAACTTAAAAAAATGAAAAAAAGCTATTTACTTTTATTTTTTTCTGTTGTCAACAATCGTTTTTGGCAGCTTGCTCGTCACGTTCGTCATCAACAACACAAGAGCCCATTGAGATGTTTTATGTTTGGTCAAGATTGCAAGCTTTTTGTCTTTACCGATAAAGAAAGTTTTTGAACTCTGTAGCTCTAGCGTCTCTGATTTATCGACATTTTTGAATAGCCCCTATGCCAAAGCGATTGAAAAAAAGTTATACCAGTTTTCCTTATCGATGAAGAAGACAAAAAAGGTTTCTGCAAGATTAACATTGTATGTACGAGCAGATAACTTAACGGAAAAAAACAACGTAATGAGTTATTAAAGAAATTTATGTTCCAAGAGACAACCGAAACGGTTAAAAAAGAAATTGCAGGAACGTTATAGTATTTCACCTCAGTTTAATATTTATAGTATAACTTACGAGGCAGAAGGTGTTAGCCGACAATATGAACATCGAAATGAACTGCTGGCAAAAATATAAACTTGCAAAACCGATTATGGCAACAGTGGACCGATATTATGGTAGTAAAGTTAATACCTCTTCGTATTCTGATGATGATAAAACTATTAACCCACTGACTATTTTAACCGCACCATTATGGTTTCCGGTTGCGATGTTAACTTGTTTGGGTGACAAAGATTCAAGCACTGGATTCGGTGCATTGTTTGATCCTTGCCCATTTCGTTAAATAGCAATAAAAGTGCGGTTAAAATTCATAGTGAAAAATAACCATACTTTGGATTTATTAGTGAAGCGGTTGAGAAAATAACTGAAGATTATGAAGGTAAAAAAATGCGTTTATTTATTGGGATGTTGATAGCTACGTTTTTATTGGGCTGTGTAACAGCAGATCAACAATATAAAGAATTATCATCAAAAAGAAGTGATCAAATCTTTCTTTATTGCTGACAATCGGATTTATGCTATTGGGCAACTTAATAGTTATCAATTTAATAGTAAAGATAATAGGGATACGGCTCAATTAATTAAATTACTTGAGTCACCTTATACTAAAAAATATTTCTTCTGTGAAGATTGATGAGATAAGAAAAAAATGTTAAAACCAATGAAGTAGAGGCATTCTTATCAATATATTTTAACCACCAAAAATTTAACAAAAAGCTCAACTTGATGAACTTTATAATATAAATTCTCCTTATAGAGATGGACGTAGAATGTTTTTCAATGAATAATGGAAATCTTGTTGATATAAAAAAATAAAAAAATGAGATTTTTGCAAAAGGCTAAACTTATTCAGCCATTAGAAACAAAAATATGTAGAGTTTAGCAATGAAAAAGAAATTAGTATTAATAAATTGAACAAAGAAGAGGCTGCACTTTCAGCTATTATTATTCCTTTTGCCATCATAGGGACTACCATTTGCAATCGTTGAGAAAGTTCTTACGACTGTTACGTCTCCGTAAGGTACATGGATTTTTAATATAAACAAAACAATGTGATATCTGTAGAGGCAAATGTATGTGATTTGTCCCTACACTGTGAAATACAGAAGCTATATTTAGCAATAAATTTACTACTTGGAGAGATTATTTATGCCAAAACTACGTTCAGCGACCAGTACACAAGGTCGTAATATGGCGGGTGCACGTGCCTTATGGCGTGCAACAGGGATGAAAGAAAATGACTTTGGTAAACCGATTATTGCGGTGGTGAACTCATTCACCCAATTTGTACCAGGGCATGTTCATTTAAAAGATATGGGGCAACTAGTCGCGGCTGAAATTGAAAAAGCTGGCGGCGTGGCAAAAGAATTCAATACTATCGCAGTAGATGACGGTATCGCGATGGGCCACGGCGGGATGCTTTATTCCTTACCAAGCCGTGATTTAATCGCAGACAGCGTGGAATATATGGTTAATGCTCACTGTGCTGATGCGATGGTGTGTATTTCCAACTGTGACAAAATCACCCCGGGAATGTTAATGGCGGCAATGCGTTTGAACATTCCAACCATCTTCGTTTCAGGCGGCCCAATGGAAGCGGGTAAAACGAAATTATCTGATCAACTTATTCGCTTAGACTTAGTAGATGCGATGATTGAAGCAGCAGATCCGAATGTAAGCGATGAGCGTATTGATGCGATTGAGCGCAGTGCTTGCCCAACCTGTGGTTCTTGCTCAGGGATGTTTACCGCTAACTCAATGAACTGCTTAACCGAAGCGTTAGGTTTATCTTTACCGGGCAATGGATCGATGTTAGCGACCCATGCTGACCGTAAAGAATTATTCTTAAAAGCTGGTCGTCAAATTGTTGAGCTTTGCAAACGCTATTATGAACAAGATGATGAAAGCGTATTACCTCGTTCAATTGGCACCTTTGAGGCTTTTGAAAATGCCATGAGTTTAGATATTGCGATGGGTGGTTCAAGTAATACCGTTTTACACTTATTAGCGGCTGCTCAAGAAGCGGGTGTAGATTTCAAAATGGCAGATATTGACCGCTTATCACGCGTTGTGCCTTGCTTAAGCAAAATTGCACCAAATACTAATAAATACCACATGGAAGATGTGCACCGTGCGGGTGGCATTATGGGCTTATTAGGTGAATTAGATCGCGCAGGATTAATCCATCGCAACACAAAAACTGTGTTAGGAACAACGCTAGAAGAACAATTAAATCAATACGATATTATTCGCAATAAAGACGAAGAATTACACAAATTCTTCCGCGCAGGTCCTGCAGGTATTCGCACCACGCAAGCCTTCTCACAAGATTGCCGTTGGGATAGCGTAGATGATGACCGTGTAAGCGGCTGTATCCGTAACAAAGAAATGCCATTTCTCAAGAAGGCGGTCTAGCAGTATTGTTCGGTAACATCGCTAAAGACGGTTGTATCGTAAAAACGGCTGGTGTAGATGAGTCTATCTGGAAATTCACAGGCCGTGCTATCGTATTTGAAAGCCAAGAAGATGCGGTAGCCGGCATTTTGGGTGGTAAAGTTAAAGAAGGCCATGTAGTAGTCATCCGCTACGAAGGTCCAAAAGGCGGCCCTGGTATGCAAGAAATGTTGTATCCAACCAGCTACTTAAAATCGATGGGCTTAGGTAAAAAATGTGCTTTATTAACAGATGGTCGTTTCTCTGGCGGTACATCTGGTTTATCTATTGGTCACGCTTCTCCTGAAGCAGCTTCTGGCGGTGCGATCGGCTTAGTACATGATGACGATATTATCGAAATCGATATTCCAAATCGCGCGATTAATCTCAAAGTCAGCGATGAAGAATTAGCAAAACGCCGTACCGAGCAAGATGCCAAAGGCTGGCAACCAGCTCACCGTGAACGTGAAGTGTCCTTCGGCCTTTAAAAAGTGTTTGGCCACTTTGCCACTTCTGCGGATAAAGGTGCCGTTCGTGATAAAACACTTTTTAAAATAGTATCTGATTCTCCTCTCTTTTATGAGAGGGAGAAATAAAACAAAGAAAAAATTACCCGCACTTCATCATAAACAACAAATACCATGAAAAACCTACTCACCAATCCTCAACCCTCTCAATCGGATTACATTAACGCGATTGTCAAACTTGGCTCCAGAGTATATGAAGCCGCTACCGTAACGCCACTACAAAAAATGGGCAAATTGTCTGATCGCCTACATAATAATATTTGGATTAAGCGTGAAGACCGCCAGCCAGTAAATAGCTTTAAACTGCGTGGTGCCTATGCAATGATTTCCAGCCTTTCTGATGAACAAAAACAAGCAGGTGTCATTGCCGCTTCTGCAGGTAACCATGCACAAGGTGTTGCTTTATCCGCTAAACAACTTGGCTTAAAAGCATTAATTGTTATGCCACAAAATACACCGAGCATTAAAGTGGATGCCGTTCGTGGTTTTGGTGGTGAAGTGTTGTTACATGGAGCCAATTTTGATGAAGCGAAAGCTAAAGCCATTGAACTTTCAAAATCTAAACATATGACATTTATCCCGCCTTTTGATCATCCATTGGTTATAGCAGGTCAAGGTACATTGGCAATGGAAATGCTGCAACAAGTGGCTGATTTGGATTATGTCTTTGTGCAAGTCGGAGGTGGTGGTCTCGCCGCTGGCGTAGCCATTTTGCTCAAGCAATTTATGCCGGAAATAAAGTCATTGGTGTCGAGTCCAAAGATTCAGCTTGTTTGAATGCCGCCTTAGAAAAAGGTGAACCTACAGATTTAGCACATGTTGGCTTATTCGCTGATGGTGTAGCGGTAAAACGTATTGGTGACGAAACATTCCGTTTATGTCAAAAATATTTAGATGGTATGGTATTGGTAGACAGCGATGAAGTTTGTGCGGCAATGAAAGATTTATTTGAAAACGTGCGTGCTGTCGCAGAACCTTCTGGCGCCCTAGGATTAGCTGGTTTGAAGAAATATGTGAAACAAAACAATTTGGAAGGTAAAAATATGGCGGCAATTCTATCTGGTGCCAACCTTAACTTCCATACATTGCGTTATGTTTCAGAACGTTGTGAAATTGGTGAAAACCGTGAAGCTTTACTGGCTGTAACCATGCCTGAACAACCAGGCAGTTTCTTAAAATTTGCTCATGTCATCGGCAACCGTGCAGTAACAGAATTCAGTTATCGTTATGCAGATAATCAAAAAGCCTGTATTTTCGTTGGTGTGCGCACGGCTAATGAAGCTGAAAAAGCGGAAATTATTGCTGATTTAACGAAAAATGGCTTTTGATGTAGAAGATATGTCTGATGATGATATCGCGAAAACTCACGTGCGTTATTTAATGGGTGGACGAGTTTCCAATCATCATGAAAGACTTTATAGCTTTGAATTTCCAGAGCAAAAAGGCGCGTTACTTAAATTCCTAGAAATTTTGGGTAAACGTTGGAATATTTCATTATTCCATTATCGTGCTCATGGAGCTGATTACGGTAATATTCTTGCGGCTTTCCAATTAGGCGAAAAAGATAACGCAGAATTTGAACAAGCTTTTAGCAGAACTCGGTTATGTTTATGAAGATGTAACTGAAAGTAAAGCGTATCGATATTTCTTACGATAGAAAAACCAAAAGAGCGGTTATTTTGACCGCTCTTTTTTATTATTAAAAAATTAAAAACTTATCGTTTTGATTTAACGAGTCTTTCAGTAAGTTCGTAAGCACGAAGTTTTGCTAACTCTTTAGAAAGTTTAGCTACAAGTAAATCATGATCCACATCAACAGCGTGATTCACAATATTTTCTTCCGCTTTACGTTTTGCTTCACGAATACGATCTGCATCTAATTCGCTACCGCGAATTGCAACATCGGCAAGCACTGTTACTACTTTAGGTTGAACTTCTAAGAAGCCGCCTGAAACATAGATAACTTCTTCATTGCCATCTTCAAGGGTGAATTTAACAATCCCTGGCTTAATTGCCGTCATCAAAGGGGTGTGGTTTGGTAAAATACCAAGTTCACCTTCCACACCTGTTGCTTGGATTTGTTTCACAGCACCTTCAAAGATTTTTCGTTCTGCGCTGACTATTATTAGGTTAAATGTCGCCATTTTTGTTCTCCTTCAAATGACTTGAAGTGATTACATATTTTTTTGGCTTTTTTTCTAGCGCTTCGTCGATTGTACCGACCATGTAGAACGCTTGTTCTGGAATATGGTCGTATTCGCCGTTTAAAAATACCTTTAAAGCCGCGGATAGTTTCTTTTTAAAGAAACGTATTTACCTGGAGTACCGTTAAATACCTCAGCAACGAAGAACGGTTGTGATAAGAAACGTTCAATTTTACGTGCACGTGCTACCACAAGTTTGTCATCTTCAGATAACTCGTCCATACCAAGAATTGCGATAATATCTTTTAATTCTTTATAACGTTGTAAGATACCTTGTACGCCACGCGCTACATCATAGTGCTCTTGACCAACAACGAGTGGGTCTAATTGACGTGAAGTTGAATCTAATGGGTCAACCGCAGGGTAAATACCTAAAGATGCAATTTGACGACTTAATACAACTGTTGAGTCTAAATGCGCGAAGGTTGTTGCCGGAGATGGGTCAGTTAAGTCATCCGCAGGTACGTATACCGCTTGAACAGAGGTGATAGAACCTGTTTTGGTTGAAGTGATACGTTCTTGTAACACACCCATTTCTTCTGCTAATGTCGGTTGGTAACCTACCGCAGATGGCATACGACCTAATAACGCAGATACTTCAGTACCAGCAAGGGTATAACGATAGATATTATCCACGAAGAATAATACATCACGACCTTCGTCACGGAATTTCTCTGCCATGGTTAAACCAGTTAACGCAACACGTAAACGGTTACCTGGTGGCTCATTCATTTGTCCGTAAACTAATGATACTTTATCTAATACGTTAGAATCTTTCATTTCATGATAGAAGTCGTTACCTTCACGAGTACGCTCACCTACCCCCGCAAATACAGAGTAACCTGAGTGCTCAATCGCGATATTACGGATTAATTCCATCATGTTAACGGTTTTACCTACACCCGCACCACCGAATAGACCTACTTTACCACCTTTTGCGAATGGACAAATTAAGTCGATAACTTTGATACCAGTTTCTAATAATTCCGTACTGTTAGATTGTTCTTCATAGCTTGGTGCCGGACGGTGAATAGACCAATTTTCTTCCGCGCCAATTTCACCTTGCTCATCGATTGGTTCACCCAATACGTTCATAATACGGCCTAACGTTTTAGTCCCTACTGGAACTTGAATCGGGTTACCCGTATTTTCTACTTTTAAGCCACGTTTTAAGCCGTCAGATGTACCTAATGCGATACAGCGAACTACACCGCCACCTAATTGTTGTTGAACTTCAAGGGTTAAACCTGATTCAACTTTTAATGCATCGTAAACTTTTGGTACTGCATCTTGTGGGAATTCAACGTCAATCACCGCACCGATGATTTGTACAATTTTTCCTGCTGACATTACCGTTCCTCTTTTATTAAATCGCTGCCGCGCCGGCGACGATTTCGTTTAATTCATTTGTAATACTTGCTTGACGGGCTTTATTATAAACTAATCGCAAGTCATTGATTAAATTACCTGCATTATCAGTTGCCGCTTTCATTGCTACCATTCTAGCAGCTTGCTCGGAAGCAAGGTTATCTACCACAGATTGATACACTTGTGATTCCAAATAACGAGTAAGCAAACTGTCTAATAAGACTTTTGGCTCTGGCTCGTAAAGGTAATCCCAGGTGCTTTGTCTTTGCTCTAAATTATCAGTTTCTAATGCCGGTAATGGTATTAATTGTTGATAAACAGGTTTTTGTGCCATTGTATTAACGAATTTATTGTAGGCAATATAAACTGCATCTACTTCTTCGTCTTTATAGCTACCAAACATACCGTTTGCAACACCAATTAAGTCTTCCATTGTCGGATTATCACCCAAACCGGAAAGTTGTGCACGAACAGGTAATCCTAATGAACGGAAGAAACTAATGCCTTTTGAGCCAATTAAACCCAATTCAACATTAACACCTTTATCTTTCCATTGTTTGATTTCTGTCATGACGGTTTTAAACAAGTTAATGTTCAAACCACCACACATTCCGCGGTCAGTCGAGACCACTAAGATCCCGACTTTTTTCACTTCGCGTTGAATTAAAAATGGGTGTTTATAACCAACACTTGCTTTAGAGACGTGGCTGATAACATTTCGTATTGTTTCAGAATACGGACGAGAAGCCGACATACGATCCTGCGTTTTACGCATTTTCGAGGTCGCCACCATTTCCATTGCCTTTGTAATTTTTTGTGTACTTTGTACACTGGCAATTTTGGTTTTTATCTCTTTTGCACCTGCCATCTTATTTCTCCGTTACTTTTACCACGCGCTGTTGGCTTTAAAGTTATCCAAAATCGTTTTCAATGATGCTTTAACTTCATCATCGTAATTACCGGTTTTGGTCAATTCAGCCATAAACTCGCTGTGGTTACGGCGAGCGTAATCTAAAAGTGCGGCTTCAAAACTTGCAATTTTTTGCAATTCCACATCTTCTAAATAGCCAAACTCAACCGCGAAAAAGCAACACAGATTGCTCTGCTACGCTAAGCGGTACATATTGTTTTTTTGTTTCAATAATTCAGTGACTTTTTTTCACCGTGAGAAAGTTGTTTGCGGGTAGCATCATCAAGGTCAGATGCGAACTGAGCAAACGCCGCTAATTCACGATATTGAGCTAATGCAGTACGGATACCACCAGCTAATTTTTTTCACTACTTTAGTTTGTGCAGAACCACCCACACGAGATACCGAAATACCTGGGTTTACCGCTGGACGAATACCAGAGTTAAATAAGTTAGATTCTAAGAAAATCTGACCATCGGTAATCGAAATTACGTTGGTTGGAACGAATGCTGAAACGTCACCTGCTTGAGTTTCAATAATTGGAAGAGCGGTTAAAGAACCGGTTTTTCCTTTTACTGCACCTTGAGTAAATTTTTCTACGTATTCTTCACTTACACGTGCTGCACGTTCAAGTAAACGTGAGTGTAGATAGAATACGTCACCTGGATAAGCTTCACGACCTGGTGGACGACGTAATAATAATGAAATTTGACGATAAGCAACGGCTTGTTTTGATAAGTCATCGTAAACGATTAACGCATCTTCACCGCGATCACGGAAATATTCACCCATTGCACAACCAGCATAAGGCGCTAAATATTGTAACGCTGCTGATTCAGATGCTGATGCTGCAACAACGATTGTGTTTTCAAGCGCACCGTGCTCTTCTAATTTACGCACTACGTTTGCAATAGTCGACGCTTTTTGACCGATTGCTACATAAATACATTTAATACCTGAATTACGTTGGTTAATAATAGCGTCGATTGCTAATGCTGTTTTACCCGTTTGACGGTCACCGATGATTAACTCACGTTGACCACGACCGATTGGAACCATCGAGTCAACCGCTTTATAACCGGTTTGTACAGGCTGATCAACCGATTTACGATCGATAACACCTGGTGCAATGACTTCAACAGGAGAGAAACCATCGTTTTCAATTTCGCCTTTACCATCGATTGGTTGACCAAGTGTATTTACTACACGACCTAATAAACCACGACCAACTGGTACTTCAAGGATACGGCCAGTACATTGTACTTCCATACCTTCCGCTAAATCTGCGTAAGGACCCATTACTACCGCACCAACAGAATCACGTTCAAGGTTAAGTGCCATTGCGTAACGGTTGCCCGGTAAGGCGATCATTTCGCCTTGCATTACATCGCTTAAGCCATGAATACGAATAATCCCGTCACTTACAGAAACAATTGTTCCTGTATTACGGGCTTCGCTCACCACGTCAAATTGAGCGATGCGTTTTTTAATCAATTCACTAATTTCAGTTGAATTTAGTTGCATCTTGTATTCCTCTTATAATTGCAACTCATTTGCGAGACGAGCAAGTTGTCCACGACTACTTCCGTCAATCACAAAATCTTCTGTACGAATCACCACACCGGCAATCAGTGAGCTATCTACATTGCAATTTAATTTCACTTTGCGAGCTAATCTTTTTTCCATTGCAGCTACAATTTTTTCGATTTGTGTTGCATTCAATGGTTGTGCGGAAGTTACTTCAACTTCTGCAATAGCTTGATGTTCTTCCACATAATGTTTAAATTCTTCAAACACGGTAGGAATCGCACTCAAACGCTTATTTTCAGCCATTAACCGAATAAGATTTTGCCCATATTGATCCAATTGTTCGCCACAAATAGAAATTACTGTATCAGCTAATTTCTGTGCAGAAAGAGAACTACTTAAGTAAGCTTTTACCGTTTCATCTTCAGCCACGGCTGCAGCAAAACCTAACATTTCAGTCCATTTTTCAACCGCACTTTGTTCAATGGCAAAGTCGAATGCAGCTTTTGCATAAGGGCGAGCTATTGTAGTTAATTCTGACATAAGCTAAGCCTCTTATAACTCTGCAACTAATTTATCAATAATGTCATTGTTTGCCGCTTCATCAATAGAACGACCCACAATTTTCTCAGCACCCGCTACTGCTAATGAAGCCACTTTAACACGTAATTCTTCTTGAACACGTTTACGTTCTGCTTCTACTTCAGCATAACCTTGAGCAATAATTTTTGCTTTTAGTTCTTCAGCTTCTGCCTTCACTTCGTCTAACACTTCATTGCGACGTTTATTCGCAGCATCTAAAATTTCTTGAGCTTGTACTTTTGCAGATAGAAGTTCTTGTTCAACAAGATTTTTAGTATCTGCTTGCTCTTTTTTCGCTGCTTCAGCTGACGCTAAGGCGTTCGCAATTTGGCTTTGACGTGTTTCAATCGCATTAATAATTGGTGGCCAAACAAACTTCATGCAGAACCACACAAAAAGTGCGAACGCAATAAGTTGACCAATCAATGTTGCATTTAAATTCACAACGTCCTCCTTACTATGCTTGTTTTACGTTGATAAGCAAATAAGGTGATTAGTGTAATAAACCGATGAATGGGTTTGCGAAAATGAAAAGTAATGAAATACCAACAGCAATCATTGCAATCGCATCCAAAAGACCAGCCACGATAAACATTTAGTTTGTAGGCTAGATGCTAATTCAGGTTGGCGAGCAGATGATTCTAAGAATTTACCACCTAAGATCGCAAAGCCGATTGCAGTACCTAATGCAGCAAATGCAAGAAGAATTGATGCACCAATGATTGTCGCTGTAATTACAGTTTCCATAATGTTCTCCAATAGAAGTTAAGTTTAGCCCTAGAGCCGGTTAATAAAAAATTAATGTTCTGCTTTGTTATAAGCAATACTTAAATAAACCACCGTTAACATCATAAAGATGAATGCTTGTAACGTAATAACCAAAATATGGAAAATAGCCCAAGCTAGGTGTAATGGGATTCCCAATGCTGCAATGGCCACATTTGCAGAGTACATCACAGCGATAAGAATAAAGATTAATTCCCCTGCATACATATTACCGAATAGACGGAAAGCAAGAGAAATAGGTTTCGCTAATAAAGTTACCGTTTCAAGAAGAAAATTCACTGGAATTAATGCCCAATGATTGAAAGGGTGCAACGTATACTCTTTTATTAAACCGCCAAAACCTTTTGATTTAACTGTATAGAAAAGAATGAGGAAAAATACACAGATTGACATACCTAATGTTGCACTGATATCTGCTGTTGGTACTGCTCTTAAGTAATGAATACCAAAAAGACCGGCAAATTGAGGAAGAAAATCAACTGGGATCAAGTCGATAGCATTCATAATGAATACCCAGCAGAAAATGGTTAAAGCAATTGGTGCTACCACATTACGCGGACCATGAAAGTTTTCTTTCACAATACCATCAACCCAACCTACAACAATTTCAACCAAACATTGCATTTTGCCTGGTACGCCTGTCGTAGCATTTTTTGCAACACGAGAAAAGATAAACAAGAAAATCACTGCCGATACAATTGAGAAAAAAAGCGTATCGAAGTGAACGTTCCAGAAACCATCACCTGTCTTCAAGAAAGACAAGTGGTGACTAATATATTCGGAAGTTGTTTGTCCAGACATAGTCAACCCTTATGTAGAAAAAAATTAAGATCTATTTAACAAAAACGGAATAAAGATTATTCAACGCTAATGCTGTAAAAAAACCAACAAAAAACAAAATAAAATGTGAGATAGCAAGCCATTTAAAGGACACCCCCACAAGCACAATCGTTAGCATAAACTTTAACGCTTCACCACGATAAAATGCTGTTAATTTTGTTGAAAAAAATCTTGTTTGCGAAAAAAACAATATAAGCAAAAAGCACAAAATGGTACAAAAAGCACTGATAAATCCTAAACTAAAATCTACTGCACTTTCACCTTGCCAAATTGCAAGGAATACCCCAAAAAAACAACAAGACAAACCGACTCAATGATTATCGCCTTTTTGATATCGATTTTTTTAGCCTGTGTTAAAACCTTAGACATTATCTTATTTTTTTAAAAATACAAAAAAACTATCTAATTATACCCGTGCTACAAAGAGTTTCAACTTTTAAACCACTAAAAAATGTTAAACAAATCACACTTTTTAAAAAAATATTCACAAAATCGTCACAAAAAAAGTGTGTTTTATCGTAAAACGATTAAATGTCGTTCACCCTACAAGCTCAGGGACATGTAAAGTTATCACGTCTTTTATTTCGAATTTTTTGTCTAATTCTTGAACTTCATCTTCGTGATAAATGCCTTTCAAGGCATAAAAATATCCATCTTTCTTTGGCAAATGATGACACCAATCTGTCATATCTTTTAACGAAGCAAATGCACGACTTAGTACACCGTCGAATTTTTGTTCAGGTTGGTATTCCTCAACGCGGCTAAGAACGGGTTCTACATTTGTTAGTCCTAACTCACGTACTGCATTTCGAATAAAGCTAATACGCTTACCTAAACTATCTAACAAGACAAATTGCTTGGTAGGATTAATAATGGCTAGAGGCAGACCTGGCAAGCCTGGACCGGTTCCTACATCAATAAAACGATCACCTTGTAAATAAGGACTAACAACAATACTATCCAAGATATGTTTCACTAACATTTCCTGTGGATCACGCACAGAGGTTAAGTTATAGGCTTTATTCCATTTATTGAGTAATTGCACTAACTGGATCAGTTGATCTTTTTGTCGATCTGTTAATTGGATTTCAGCTTGAGTCAGTAAATTTTCGAGTTTTGCTTTCATTTTTCTATCTATCTTGTCTGTTTGTCGTCATTCTACTTGAAAATACCTACCTTGAAACATTATTTCTTCTGGCTTGCTAAAATATTCCCTAAATTTGTTTCCAACCAATCCACTAACTCAAACATCTTATTAGAAGCCTCTGTTCCAAATTCTGTTAATGTGTAATCCACTTGCGGTGGCACGGTATTATAGGATTTACGGATTAACATACCATCAGCCTCCAATTCCTGCAGGGTTTTAGTCAACATACGCTCGCTTACGCCATCAATAGCACGGCGAAGTTCACTAAAACGCTTGGTGCCAGAATGTAAACTCACTAACACTAATGCGCCCCCAACGACTGGTTAAATGTTGCAAAAATTTGGCGAGAAGGGCAAGCTGAAAGCCAGTACGTTCCCACGATTTAAATTTTTTTCCATTTTTTTAAAATTCCTTAAAAATCAACAAAGTTAAAAATTTATTTTTAAAAAAATCTCAAAACTTACGTTTATGTAAGTACTTCTCAAAAGTAAGTATTAAAATATAATACGCCACATCAAGCGAACAATCAAATGTTCAAACATCATTTCAACTTAACGAGAAGGAAAACATCATGACAACTAAAACTATCGCAATTACTGGTGCAACAGGTCAATTTGGCGCAATCGCATTAGACTTATTAAAAGCAAAACAAGCAAACGTTCTTGCGCTTGTACGCTCTCCAGAAAAAATTTTAGGTGTAGAAGCCCGCAAATTTGATTATTCAAAAACAGAAGGACAAGTAGAAGCATTACAAGGCGTAGATACATTAATTTTAGTATCAAGTAATGAAATCGGTCAGCGTTTTGTACAACACAACAACGTAATTGAATCAGCGAAAAAAGCGGGTGTGAAACATATTATCTATACCAGTTTACTCGGCGCGACCAACAATAATACTGTAAAATCCCTTGCCGGTGAGCACGTTGAAACTGAAGCCGCATTAAAAGCTTCGGGTATTACTTACACTATTTTACGCAATGGTTGGTACACCGAAAACTACACAGCTTCAATTCCGGCAGCATTAGCAAACAATGCTTTCTACGGTTCAGCAAAAAACGGCAAAATTTCGTCTGTACTTCGTGCAGAACTTGCTGAAGCAGCGGTAAACGTCGCATTAAGTGAAGGTCATGAAAACCAAACTTACGAACTTGCCGGATCAACCAGCTGGACATTAGCCGACCTTGCAGCAGAAATCAGCAAACAAACAGGTAAAGATATCCCTTACGTGGATATTCCTGCAGCAGATTATGCCGCAGCACTTGTACAAGCAGGATTAGATAAAGGCTTTGCTGACCTAATTGCACAATGGGATGTGGATGCGTCAAACGGTGCGTTATTCTCAGAAGACAAAACCCTTGAGAAATTGCTTGGCCGCCCAACAGCAGGACTGGATGTGGCGGTGAAACAAGCTCTCGATCACTAATAACTTTTTTAAGTTAAGCCTATAAAAAAGTGCGGTCAAAATTAACCGCACTTTTCATTTCTAAACATTATTCGCCGCGTTTTAACATACCTTGTTTTTTCAAATTCACCAGAATAATTGAAATTGCCGCAGGAGTTATACCTGAAATTCGGCTGGCTTGACCAATGGAAACTGGACGATGTTGTTCTAACTTCGCACGTACTTCATTAGATAAACCAGACACTTTACTGTAATCAAAATTAGCCGGGATAGCTGTATTTTCGTGGCGTTTTTGTTTTTCAATTTCTTCTTGTTGATGCTCAATATAGCCTTGATACTTAATGGCAATTTCCACTTGTTCTACGGCTTCTCTATCTTCCATTGCCGGTTTGTATGGCGTTAAAGAAGTCAAAATATCGTAAGTCATTTCTGGACGGCGTAATAAATCTTCACCGCTAGCTTCACGCACAAGTGGGCTGCCAAGTACTTTATTCGCTTCTTCTAAATATTCAGAACGCGGATGCAACCAAATGCTGCGTAAGCGTTGGCGTTCCTGTTCTATATTTTCCATTTTTTGATTGAAGCGAGCCCAGCGAGCCTCATCAATCAAACCTAATTCATGGGCAATTGGCGTTAAACGAATGTCTGCATTGTCTTCACGTAATAACAAACGGTATTCTGCACGAGAAGTAAATACGCGATATGGTTCTTTGGTACCAAGCGTACAAAGGTCATCCACCAATACGCCAGTATAAGATTGATCGCGACGTGGATACCATGCCTCTTTCTCTTGTACGTAAAGACCTGCGTTAATCCCAGCCAATAAGCCTTGTGCCGCCGCTTCTTCATAACCCGTTGTACCGTTAATTTGACCCGCAAAGAATAAACCCGAAATCGATTTAGTTTCTAATCGTTGGTTTTTAAAGTCACGTGGATCAAAAATAATCATATTCAATGGCATAACCTGGTTTAATGATGCGAGCTTTTTCTAAACCTTTCATAGAATTACACAATGCCCATTTGTACGTCAAACGGCAAACTAGTAGAGATCCCGTTTGGATACACTTCATTACTGGTTAAGCCTTCTGGTTCCAAATAAATTTGATGTGAATTACGATCCGCAAAACGCATCACTTTATCTTCAATGGATGGACAATAACGCGGACCTATTCCTTCAATCACACCGGTATACATTGGACTACGATCCAAATTATTACGGATCACTTCATGAGTTTGTTCATTAGTGTGTGTGATATAACAAGGAATTTGTTGAGGGTGATCATCCACTGATCCCATAAAAGAGAATACCGGTAATACGGCATCACCATGTTGTTTAGCCAATATATCGAAATTGATCGTGCGTGCATCAATACGTGGTGGTGTACCGGTTTTTAAACGATCAACGCGTAAATTTAAATCACGTAAACGATGAGAAAGTGTAACAGATGCCGGATCACCAGCTCGGCCACCTTCATAATGTTCTAAACCAATATGGATCTTACCCGCTAAGAAAGTACCGGCAGTTAAAACCACCGATTTAGCACGGAATTTAAGTCCCATTTTGGTTTCCACACCACAAACGCGATCTTGCTCAATTAAAATATCAGTTACTTCTTGTTGGAAAATATCTAAATTTGGTTGATTTTCTAGTGCGATGCGTACGGCTTGACGATATAGCACACGGTCAGCTTGAGCACGAGTTGCACGTACAGCAGGCCCTTTTACTGCTGTTTAAAGTACGAAATTGAATCCCGCCTTATCTGCAGCATGCGCCATTAAGCCACCCATGGCATCCACTTCTTTCACTAAATGGCCTTTTACCAATACCCACCAATAGCGGGGTTACATGACATTTGTCCAAGGGTATCAACATTATGTGTCAATAACAGGGTTTTTAATCCCATGCGTGCCGGAGCCAACGCAGCTTCTGTACCGGCATGACCTCCACCCACAACGATCACATCATAATTTTCGGTGTAAAACATATCTCTCTCTTCGTCTTCAATTTGATCTTCGATCTAAAAATAGGCGCTATTCTACTGAAAAATTACGTGTGCTTGAAAGCAAGAATTCAATCTGTGATGAGATAAGATCGAGAGGTAATAAAGATAAGATCTATTTATATATAAAGATCTTATTATTGTTACTATTAGGATCCTTTTACTTTGTGAATAAGATCCTTTTCCTTTTTTAAATTAAGAAGTTAGATCGTTTTAGACTGTGTTGAAATGTCGTCAGTTTGAAGGCTTTTTTTCTTGTGGATAACCTTTAATTTTATCCACAGTTAAAAACAATCATCATATTTACTCAGTGGAAAAGAACAAGTTTTTTTGACAGGTTTTTATTAAAGTTATCCACAGGTGATTTTTTTGGATAATGGATAAAGAAAAAAAGCGATAACTCAAATTATCGCTTTATTATGACTAAAGTGCATTTATAAATTGTGGTAGCCAATCTTCCGCAAATTGTTCTTGATCATCAACATGCAAGACATCGATTTTTAAACTGTCGCAAATTTTGACCGCACTTTTTTCACTTAATTGTGTTTCAACTTTATTCACGGCATGACAGAATGTATCGTAATCTGAATTGCCTAAGCCTACAACGGCAAAGCGGAGAGAAGATAAATCTTTATCTGATGCCGCAATTTGTTCAAAGAGTGGTTTCAAATTATCAGGCAATTCACCTGCACCATGTGTTGAAGTGACAATCAACCAAATATTTTCATCAATCACATCATCAAGTTCTGGTCCGTGGAAAAGTGCGGTAGAAAAATTTTGTGTTTTTAACACCTCTTCTAAATGCTCTGCCACATATTCAGCGCCGCCTAATGTGCTGCCTGAAATCACGCAAATATTCATATTGTTTCCTAATAAGAAAAAAGGCTTAGATTTTCTAAGCCTTTATAGTCATTATACGTTGTCGAATTTACCCAACAATGAACGAATGTGTTCTTGCCAGTTGCGGTGTTCATTTCTAAGTTGCTCGTTTTCATGTTGCAACGCTTCTACCGCTTGTTGAGATTGATTTTTTTGTTCTTTTAATTCTTCTACTTCAAGTTGAAGTAATTGAATGGTTTCTACTGCTTGTCTAATTTTTTCTTCAAGCTGATCTAAAATTTCTAAAGACATAGTGATTTCCTTTTTTAAAATAAGTCCGAAACGGCTTTATTCTACCGACTTAATCCTATTTTTAAAAGCCTCTTGTCAAAATTTATTATGCAAACGTTTGCTTAGTGATAAAATAACGAGACTTTTTGCATTGGGAGAGAAAAATGAATCGTGCATTAGCTATTGAATTTTCAAGAGTAACCGAAGCGGCAGCATTAGCAGCTTATACTTGGCTTGGTCGTGGTAATAAAAATGCGGCGGATGAGGCGGCAGTCAAAGCCATGCGTTATATGCTGAATTTAATCCATATGGACGGTGAAATAGTGATCGGCGAAGGAGAAATTGACGAAGCACCAATGCTTTATATTGGCGAAAAGGTGGGCTCGGGTAATGGTGAACTCGTTTCTATTGCGGTTGATCCGATTGATGGCACAAGAATGACTGCAATGGGCCAATCAAATGCCATTTCAGTATTGGCAGCTGGTGGTAAACGCACTTTCTTAAAAGCGCCCGATATGTATATGGAAAAATTGGTCGTGGGCCCTGAAGTGAAAGGTATGATCGATTTAAGTTTACCGATTGAACAAAACCTTCGCCGTGTGGCTTCTCGTTTAGGTAAATCCTTATCAGATTTAACGGTAATGGTACTCGCTAAACCGCGTCATGATGAAGTGATTAAGCAAATGCATAATTTAGGTATTCGCGTGATGGCTATTCCAGATGGTGATGTTGCCGCTTCGGTTTTATGTTGCTTACCGGATGCTGAAGTGGATATGGTTTATGGCATTGGTGGTGCACCTGAAGGTGTGGCAGCTGCCGCAGCAATTCGTGCATTAGGTGGAGATATGCAAGCTCGCCTTATTCCACGTAATGAAGTGAAAGGTGATACAGAAGAAAATCGTAAAATTGCCGCTGAAGAAGTTCAACGTTGTGAAGCCTTAGGTGTGAAGGTCAATGAAATCTTAAAAATTAGAAGATTTAGTACGTGATGATAACCTTGTTTTTGCCGCAACGGGAATTACGCACGGTGAATTGCTTAAAGGGATTTCTCGCCGTGGCAACTTAGCAACTACAGAAACCTTATTAATCCGTGGTAAATCACGCACTATTCGTAAAATCCAATCCATCCATTATCTCGATAGAAAAGATTCTGAAATCTATGAGATTTTAAGAAATTAGTGAAAATAAAAGAGCGGTCATAAAAAACAATGAATTTTTTGACCGCTCTTTTTTATTTCTTACAGCATTTTCTTCAATTGATACAGATAAGCTAAGGCTTGTTTTGGACTTAATTCATCTGGATCAAGCTGCTCAATGGCTTCGCGTAAAGCATCAGGCTCCGCTTCAAAAGCCAATTCACCTTGATGTTGATTTAATGCTCTTAAATGTTGAATTTGTTGATCACCATTTTGTGCTGAAAGTTTTTCTAACTGATGTAATTTTTGCTTCGCCAGTTTAATGACAGATTGAGGTACACCAGCCAGTGCTGCAACAGCAAGACCATAACTTTTACTTGCCGCACCGTCTTGAACCGCGTGCATAAAGGCGATGGTATTGTTATGTTCTAATGCATCTAAATGAATATTGGCAATGCCTTCAATTTGTTCTGGCAGTGCGGTGAGTTCAAAATAATGGGTCGCAAATAACGTAAGTGAACGAGTTTTTCTTCGCCAACCATTCAGCACAAGCCCAAGCTAAAGAAAGCCCATCATAAGTAGAAGTGCCTCGTCCAATTTCATCAATCAGAACTAAACTTTGTGAAGTGGCTTGATGAAGAATATTCGCCATTTCGGTCATTTCTACCATAAATGTAGAACGACCGGATGCTAAATCATCAGAGGCACCAATTCGAGTAAAAATACGATCAATTTGCCCAATAACCGCACTATCAGCTGGCACAAAACTGCCTATATACGCCATTAACGTAATTAAAGCTGTTTGACGCATATAGGTACTTTTACCACCCATATTTGGGCCAGTAATAATCAGCAAATGACGTTGCTGATTGAGATTCACAGGGTTAGCAATAAAGGGATCTTTTAAGACTTGTTCCACTACAGGATGGCGACCATTTTCAATTTTTACGCCAATTTCATCACTAAATTGTGGTGCAACATAATTTAAGGTTTCTGCTCGTTCTGCGAGGTTAACTAACACATCCAATTCAGACAATGCCAAGCTGGTTAACTGTAATTGACCTAAATGTGGCAACAATAAATCAAATAATTCATCATAAAGTTGCTTTTCTAAAGCAAGCGCCGCGCCTTTTGATTTTAAAACCTTGTCTTCATATTCTTTTAATTCAGGAATAATGTAGCGTTCGGCATTTTTTAAGGTTTGACGACGAACATAATGAATCGGTGCTTTATGAGCTTGCCCTTGGCTGATTTGAATGTAATAACCATGCACCGCATTAAAGCCAATTTTTAAGGTATCAATACCTGTGCTTTCTCGTTCACGTTGTTCTAAATTTTCTAAATATTGCGTTGCGCCAGCGGAAAGGGTTCGCCATTCGTCTAATTCGGCATTATAGCCTTCAGCAATAACGCCACCATCGCGAATTAATAACGGAGGGGTTTCAATAATTGCTTTTTTGAAGTAGCTCGATTTGCGCGGAAAAATCATCAATTTGTGCAGAAAGTGCGGTCAAATTTGACGATGTTTTTGTATGAATCAGCGATTTTATCGGTTCAATTTGTTCTAATGCAGTTCGTAAACGTGTGAGATCACGAGGACGTGCAGAACGCAGTGCTACACGAGCAAGAATCCGTTCCATATCCCCCACTTGTTGCAAATAAGGCTGCAATTCGTGATACAAATCTTGCTCAATAATTTCACCAATCGTTTTTTGGCGTTTTAATAGAATGTCTGTTTGACGGATAGGTTGATGAATCCAACGTTTTAACAAACGGCTACCCATTGGCGTAACACATTTATCTAATACCGAAGCCAGCGTGTTTTCTGTGCCACCCGCAAGATTTTGAGTGAGTTCTAAATTTCGGCGTGTTGCGGCATCTAATTGAATATTATCGTTATTTTGAATAACACTAATACTTTGAATATGTGGCAGAGAAGCACGTTGTGTTTCTTTTGCATATTGCAATAAACAGCCTGCTGCTGCCAAGCCAAGAGGTGATTTTTCTACACCAAATGCACGTAAATCTTTCGTACCAAATTGACGATTAAGTTCTGAAATCGCCGTACTGAGTTCAAATTCCCAAATTGGACGACGGCGTAGGCCTTTATAATGTTCGATAATGGCCATTTCGGCAAAATCTTCACAATAAAGTAATTCTACGGGATTAATACGCTGTAATTCAGCTTGCAAGGCTTCTTTTGAATGAGGTTCACAAAGCTGGAAACGTCCAGATGTCATGTCTAATGTGGCTAGACCAAATTTTTTTCTTTTTTTCCTGATAAACCGCCACAATTAAGTTATCTTGGCGTTCTGGTAAAAAGCGCTTCATCACTCACTGTACCTGGTGTCACAATTCGTACAATTTTGCGTTCAACCGGCCCTTTTTGATGTGGCAGGGATCACCCACTTGCTCACAAATGGCTACAGGTTCACCTAATTGCACTAATTTTGCTAAATAACCTTCTACCGCATGATAAGGCACGCCCGCCATGGGAATGGGATTACCTGCTGATTGTCCACGTTTAGTTAAAGAAATATCTAACAGCGCTGCCGCCTTTTTTGCATCATCATAAAAAAAGCTCGTAAAAATCCCCCATTCGATAAAATAACAAAATGTCAGGGTTTTCTGCTTTTAACTTGAGATATTGCTGCATCATCGGCGTATGCTGCTCGAAATTATCTTGTAAATTCATGACGTTATCCAGTTTAAGTATTTAACTTTTTGTCTAGCAAGTAGTGGTTTTACGATAGAAGTAATGTGTTATTTTGATCTGATTTTAATTTTCTACATCCACACTCAGTACTTCATCTTCTGTTTTTAACAGTGTATAGACATCTTTTAGCATTTCATTATCAATGTTGTAGCATCGCACTTGCAAGCGAACTTCGCCACTAGCTTGGTCTTTTACCGAGATATTTTCAATGCGGTAATCATGTTTCAGTAATAAATCTGTCACTTTACTGATGCCGTTCGCAGAACTCAGTTGAATAGCCAATCGAGTACGTTTTTTATAGGTTTTACGACGAACATAACGCTGCACAATCGGGCTGATACGGATGGCGATTAAAATCATTAAAGTGGCAATAATCGCATCAAAAATAAAGCCAGCACCTGTTGCTACACCGATAGCCGCTGCTGCCCAAATAATGGCAGCAGTGGTTAAACCTGAAATAGCATCATTTTTCTTGTGTAAAATTACCCCTGCACCTAAGAAACCGATGCCACTGATTACTTGTGCGGCAAGTCGCATAGGGTCAGTTCGAATATTATCTGAAACTTGCGCATAATGTTCTGCGGCTTGAATGGAGACAATCGTCAGTACACAAGTCGTCACCGCAATAATGGCACAGGTTTTGACCCCAACCGGTTTGTGTTTAAGTTCACGTTCTAAGCCAATAATCCCGCCAAGTACAAGTGCTAGTAGCATTTTCCCTAGGATAAGTAAATAAGCCGTCTGTTCAAGAGCGGTCGAAAAAAAGAGAAAGAATTTTTCCATGTTAATAATGAATATGAGTAAATAAAAAACGGGCATTATTCTACCTGAAAAAAAGGACTTTAATGGGCAAATTTACAATCAATTTACCTTTAATTTATCGCCTTTCGGCTTGAAATTGAGTAAAATCTAAAGTTTTTGAAAGATGATGATAGCTGAGAATAAATTTATGCAAAAAAATCAACGCCGAATATTGGCTTTGTAAGTTTAGGGTGTCCTAAAAATTTAGTGGATTCTGAACGTATTCTGACCGAATTACGTACTGACGGGTATAACATTGTGCCAAGTTATGAAAAATGTGGACTTGGTCATTGTGAATACTTGCGGCTTTTATTGATAGTGCCGTGCAGGAATCTCTAGAAGCCATTGGAGAGGCGTTGGAAGAAAACGGACGCGTGATTGTGACCGGCTGTTTGGGTGCGAAAGAAGATCAAATTCGTCAAGTTCACCCGAAAAGTATTGGAAGTGAGCGGTCCGCACAGTTATGAAACAGTCATGGCACAAGTACACAAGTACGTTCCAAAACCAGAGCATAATCCTTACACCAGTCTTGTACCAAAACAAGGGGTGAAATTAACACCAAAACACTATGCTTATTTGAAAATCTCAGAAGGCTGTGATCATCGTTGTACATTCTGTATAATCCCTTCATTACGTGGGGATTTAGAAAGTCGTTCTATCACGCAAGTATTGGATGAAGCAAAACGCCTTGCTGATGCGGGTGTGAAGGAATTGTTGGTTGTTTCACAAGATACTTCAGCTTATGCGATGGATACACAACGCAAAGAAGGTGGCGTGAAAACGGCTTTCTGGAATGGTATGCCAATTAAAAATGACTTAATGACCTTGTGTAAACAGCTTGGTAAATTAGGCATTTGGGTGCGTTTGCATTATGTTTATCCTTATCCGCATGTGGATGATTTAATTCCATTAATGGCGGAAGGTTTATTGTTGCCTTATTTGGATATTCCATTGCAACATGCGAGTCCAAAAATTTTAAAAGCGATGAAAAGACCAGGAAAAATTGACCGCACTTTAGAGCGTATCAAGCAATGGCGTGAAATTTGTCCAGATTTAACTTTGCGTTCAACTTTCATCGTAGGTTTCCCAGGTGAAACAGAAGAAGACTTCCAAATGTTATTGGATTTCTTAAAAGAAGCGCAACTTGATCGCGTGGGCTGTTTCAAATTTAGCCCGGTAGAAGGCGCACCTGCAACCGAAATGGCTGACCAAGTGCCTGAAGATGTAAAAGAAGAACGTTTCCACCGCTTTATGCAGTTACAACAAGAAATTTCGGCTGAACGATTAAAACAAAAATTGGCCAAACGCTTGATGTAATTGTGGATGAAATTGATGACGAAGGTATTATCGGCCGTACAAAAGCTGATGCACCCGAAGTTGATGGCTTAGTTTATATTGAAAATCTAAGTGGCTCGCCGGTGAAAGTGGGCGAATTTATTAAAGTAACCATTACTCATTCAGATGAATACGATCTGTGGGGAACCTGTTAATTATTAATCTTATTTATTTTTTTACCAAAGGAATTAAAAAAATGGCAGAAACACAAAAAAACAACCAAGTGTTATCCGTTTTGAACAAGAAGTTGCGGCAAAAAATTATGAAGCAGCTTGCGTAGAATTGCTTGATATTTTTAAGCAAAAATTGATACTAATTTTGGTGGCATTGAAGGTATTGAAATTGATTATCCTAGCCAATTAAATGATGAATTAGTACAAGATAAAATTAAGCATTTTTTTGTACCCGTGTAGCGGTAGCAATGAGCGAGCTATTTTCTGATCCTAAATTAGATATTTCTGAAGGCGGAGCACAACGTTTCTTTACCTTACAACGTTGGATTAATATGATTTTTGCATCATCACCTTTTGTGAATGCGGATCATGTTTTGCAAACTTATAACCGCAATCCAGATAAAACTAATTTATCCGATTTCCATTTAGATAATGCAAGATCATCATTAATTAAATTCTGTATTTTTTACTTGCCAGAATCTAATATAAATGTGAATCTTGATGCTTTATGGAATTTAGATCCTGAATTATGTGCATCCCTTTGTTTTGCATTGCAATCACCACGTTTTATCGGTACTGATCAAGCATTCTCTAAGCGTGGTACGCTTTTACAATGGTTCCCTGAAAAATTAGCGACGATTAAAAACTTAAATAATGTGCCGAGTGCAATTTCACACGATGTGTATATGCATTGCAGCTACGATATTGCTGAAAATAAACATTGGGTGAAAAAAGCATTAAACCAAGTCATCCGTCGTCATTTATTGCAAGGTGGATGGACAGATCGCGATGTCACGAAATTAGGTGAGCGTAATGGCAAACCTGTCATGGTCGTATTATTGGAGCATTTTCATTCATCCCATTCAATTTATCGTACACATTCCACTTCAATGATAGCTGCGCGTGAACGTTTCTATTTAATTGGTGTAGGTAATGATGCTGTAGATGAAGCAGGTAAAGCTGTATTTGATGAATTCCATGTATTAGAAGGCAGTAATGTTGTTTCCAAATTAGATCATTTAAAAGCGATTTGTGAAAAAAATGGTGCAGCCGTTCTTTATATGCCAAGTATTGGGATGGATTTAACCACTATTTTTGCAAGTAACACGCGTCTTGCACCGGTTCAAGTGATTGCTTTAGGCCATCCAGCGACGACACATTCTGATTTTATTGAATATGTGATTGTAGAAGATGATTATGTTGGTTCTGAAAAATGCTTCAGTGAGCAATTATTGCGTTTACCAAAAGATGCCTTTACCTTATGTGCCTTCAGCGCTTGCACCGCAACACGTAGAATATCGCTTACGTGAAAATCCTGAAGTGGTGAATATTGGTATTGCTTCTACCACAATGAAGCTTAACCCATATTTCTTGGCAGCATTAAAGGCTATTCGTGATCGTGCGAATGTGAAAGTTCATTTCCACTTTGCTTTAGGTCAATCCAGTGGTGTGACACATCCTTATGTTGAGCGTTTTATTAAAGTCTTATTTAGGCAATGATGCGACAGCTCATCCACATGCACCTTATGATCAATATCTTCGTATTTTGCATAACTGCGATATGATGGTAAATCCATTCCCATTCGGTAACACGAATGGCATTATTGATATGGTGACATTAGGTTTAGTGGGCGTATGTAAAACGGGTGCAGAAGTCCACGAGCATATCGATGAAGGCTTATTCAAACGTTTAGGTTTACCGGAATGGTTAATTGCAAATACGGTAGATGAATATGTTGAACGTGCAATTCGTTTAGCAGAAAACCATCAAGAACGTTTAGAACTTCGTCGTCATATCATTGAAAATAACGGCTTACAAACCTTATTTACAGGTGATCCAAGCCCAATGGGTAAAGTATTACTTGAAAAATTTGAGGAATGGAAAACGGCAAATTTAGCTGAAAAGCCAAAGAAAAAATCAACTAAATCCGCAACGACAAAAGAGAAGGCTACAAAGTCTACCACAACAAAGAAAAGTGCGGTCAAATCTGAAGGTAAATCTGAGCCGAAAAAAACGGTAAAGAAAACCACGAAAAAAAGCAGATAAATAATCAATAAATCCCCGAAAGGGGATTTTTTATTGAGAAAAATTAAACAAAGCCTCATTTTTTCTAAAAAAACTTGATTTTGTGGCGTAAAGCCTGTAATTAATAGACCCATTCAACACAACATAAAAATAAGGAAAAACTCATGAAAAACGTCGGTTTTATCGGTTGGCGCGGAATGGTCGGTTCCGTATTAATGGATCGTATGGTGCAAGAGCAAGATTTTGCCAATATTAATCCAGTTTTTCTTCACCACTTCTCAAGCAGGTCAGAAAAGCCCCTGTATTTGCAGGAAAAGAGGCAGGTGAGCTTAAAAATGCATTCGACATTGATGAACTCAAAAAATTAGACATTATCGTGACCTGCCAAGGTGGCGACTATACCAATGAAGTCTATCCAAAATTAAAAGCAACAGGTTGGGACGGTTATTGGGTTGATGCAGCTTCTGCACTACGTATGAAAGATGATGCAATTATCGTGCTTGATCCGGTAAACCAACACGTGATTTCTGAAGGCTTGAAAAAAGGCATTAAAACTTTCGTGGGTGGTAACTGTACCGTGAGCTTAATGTTAATGGCTATCGGTGGTTTATTTGAAAAAGATTTAGTGGAATGGGTATCTGTCGCAACTTACCAAGCGGCTTCAGGTGCAGGCGCAAAAAATATGCGTGAATTACTTTCACAAATGGGTTTATTAGAACAAGCGGTTTCAAGCGAATTAAAAGACCCTGCTTCATCAATTTTAGATATTGAACGTAAAGTGACTGCAGAAATGCGTTCTGATAGCTTCCCAACGGATAACTTCGGTGCAGCATTAGGTGGTAGCTTAATCCCTTGGATTGACAAACTTCTTCCTGAAACAGGACAAACTAAAGAAGAATGGAAAGGCTATGCAGAAACCAACAAAATCTTAGGTTTAAGCGACAATCCAATTCCTGTTGATGGTTTATGCGTACGTATCGGTGCATTACGTTGCCACAGCCAAGCGTTCACCATCAAACTGAAAAAAGACTTACCATTAGAAGAAATCGAACAAATTTTAGCGTCTCACAATGAATGGGTGAAAGTAATTCCAAACGACAAAGAAACCACATTACGTGAATTAACCCCAGCTAAAGTAACAGGTACATTAAGCGTACCGGTTGGTCGTTTACGTAAATTGGCAATGGGTCCAGAATACTTAGCGGCATTCACTGTAGGTGACCAATTATTATGGGGTGCTGCAGAGCCAGTTCGCCGTATCTTAAAACAATTGGTGGCATAAGTTTACTTTCACTACAAAGGGCGTATTTACTACGCCCTTTTCATTACTACAAAAGATAATATGCTACGATCTATCTTTGTTTTTATTACAATTTCTTTAATGACATTTGTTTTTGCAATATTGGTTTGTTTCACGCCTTGGTTATCCTGAAACCTTTGCAACAACATGCCAAAATTACACGGGTGAGTTTCTTTGTCTGAAGCGCGTTGTGAATATACGTTTAATATATTATTTACAACGATAACTGTTGCATTTTTAGCATTGTTTCCTTTTATTATTTCTCAGAAATTATCTTGCTTTATTATCGGTTGTTTGTGGCTTGGGCTTTTATGGCTATTGGGTTCAGTTTTTTTATCACCTTTGATAGTACTGATTTAGGAAATACACTTGAGCTTTCAAGCTTATTTCACTATGCTTGGATCGAATTAAAAAAATACCTTATATCGTCATATCTGTTATCTCTATCCCTACACTATTTTTTTGTTAAAAAAATTATGATCAGAGAACCTCATTTTCATCAATTTGCTCTTGCGGAGTTATTGCCTTTTTTTGAGCAATTTCCGACGCAATATCTTTCTGGCGAACGAAATATCAAATTGGCTTATCGTCATTTGGTTCAGCCTGAAAGTGCGGTCAGAAAAATTGATGATTTTGGTGAATGGTCGAGCAGAAAAATATGCTCAAATGGACTGAGTTGGCTTATGATTTTTTTACCAACAAGGTTATGATGTTTTTGCTTTTTTTCGATCATCGAGGACAAGGATATTCACAGCGTATTATTCCTCAAAAAGGGCATTTAGATGAGTTTCGTTTTTTTATACCGATGATATGGCAAAAAAATCATTGAAAAAAACGACCGCACTTTATGCTTATCAAGCGCAATATATTCTCGCCCATTCCCTCGGCGCTTTGATTTCCACCTATTATCTAGCCAATTACGATCATCATATTAAAAAAAGGCCGTGCTTTCTTCGCCTTTCTTTGGCGTTCCGATGAAACATCCATTACGAGATGAAGTCATCATTGCAACAATGATGGCATTTGGTCAAGGTCATCGCTATGTTTTTTTGGCAAAGGACATTACAAACCGGCAGATTTAAACCTTAATGAACTCAGCCATTCTAAAAACACGAATGAAATGGATGAACCGAGTTAATCGAAAAACGCGCTGCTATTCACTTAGGCGGCCCGACTTTCCGTTGGGTACATTTGTGTTTAAATGCAATCAAAGCGCTCCCTAAAAATCATTCCAAGAGTGGAAACACCAGTGCTTATCCTACAAGCGGAAAAAGGAAAAAAAGATTGTAGATAACAAAAAAATCTTGAAAAAAATTGACCGCACTTTTTCCCTCATGCAGAATCCATGCTTGTACCTCAAGCAAAAACATGAAATCCTTTTTTTGAAAAAGGATAACGTAAGAAAAAGCCGTGCTTGAACGCGTGAATCAATTTCTTCATT
>BNJV01001729.1_pt1 | contig 187390 bp, 288 predicted proteins | sample 8540591 | NCBI WGS metagenome assembly BNJV01 (sample SAMD00202457, study PRJDB9452) | human saliva metagenome | host: Homo sapiens | reverse complement strand
TGGAACAAAAGGAACATAAGCAAGTTTCCTGCTGCTGAACCTGTTTTAACAAAGACACATTGTCATCCTTAAAGATTTTTTATTTCGGAGATTCTTCATATTTATCCATGAAATATAGCAACATTTTCATAATCAAAACGACCATTATTCAGGATTCTAATGCAATCGCACCGCAACCCTCCTCAACAAAAATCATTCTGAGTATATCCCCAACCAATTCGACCTTAATATTAACAACTTCTAAATCCTAACTGCTACATTATTTAACTTTGCCCCCTTTAACACATCAAAAAGACAACAATTGGTTATGATATTACCTATACTGCCGCTTGGTGGCAGTCCAGCTCTGCCTTCCAGTTCTGCTTTCCAACTCCGCTTCCAGCGCAGTAACTTATCGAGAATGCGTACTATTTCTTCTTGAACAGCAAGTGGAGGGATGGGGATAATAAATTTTTCTGTATCAGGAATAGTACCTAGGCATTTGCATTTTAGAAGCAACTTTGAAAATAAGGTTCTTATGTTTCAGAAAATAAGTCATATTTAATGCTGATATTTTTATTTTCAATAATAAGACCACATCTCATTTTTGTGGGAAAAAAGGTTTATCATAATACTCAAATCCAATTATACTAATGAGATTTTACAATAACAGATGGTTCTCTATTAATATCTTTTCAGGAACATCTTCAAAATCAACAAAAGTTAATTGTTTACCTCCTGCAAAAATTTTCACAGGAGCGTCATTCTTATTTATTGGCTCTATCTGGCCTAGCAGTTATTTTATACCTTTAGTACGTCCAACACTTCCCAACGGCATCCATTTCAACCTCTGCTCCTTTTAACAAATTTTCAATATACTTCATGCTTCCAGTTGTTTAATAATTTGTCGATGTCCGCCCTAAGCGTGTCGATGCGTTTCACCGTTTGCGCCACTCGCTGTTGCTTTACAACGTTCATCACCGCGCGTGTCTTCGGCCTCCACATACGAACCAACCGACAGGTTATAATCGTTCTCGGCAATGGCCTGATGGTTAACCGAGGTGGTTACATATTGCACATCGGCCTTTGCAGCAAAGATGTCTACAAGGCGGTCGACGCGGGGCAACAACACATTGCTGTTGGTTTCTTTCATAAAAGGCTTCGCCACTGGCATCGATAAACTGCGTGTTGGTGTCGGGCTTATGCTTAGACAGCACCAGGATGTTAACGGCAATGCTAGTGCCATAAACAAGTTAGCGGAAGGGCGATAACCGTTTCCACAAAGTTGTTGTCCACCAACACGCCTTATTTTCTGCTCGGCACCGCCACGATAAACACACCGGAAGCATACAATGGCAGCATAATGACCGCGAGCCGAAAAGATACCAGGCATGCACACAAAGCAAAGTTTATTTTAGACTTGGGCGCCAACACACCAGCAGGCAAACGCGCATCGTTGATAAGCGTAGTCGCACCCACCCAAGTCACCGAATAAGGCGGGAAAGAAACAATGGCATCGAAAGGCTTATCGTTGCCGTATTGGGATTTAACAGTGTCGCCTAGCGCAATGTGAAACTTATCGTAGTTGATGTTGTGCAAACATGTCTGCGCCAGGTTGTGGTGTGGCTAATCTCCCGCCCCCAATAACCGCCCTCAATCACGCCCTCGCCAAGCAGCTTTTTTACCTGCAGCAACAGCGCGAACCCGAGCCACAAGCGGGGTCGTAACCTTGTTAACCTCGGCCTGTCCCAGTGCAAGGCGCAAGCTGGAAACGTTTTGGGGCGCGTGAAAACTCACCCGACTTGCCCGTACTGGCTGCATAATTAGAGATAAGAAATTGCAGGCATCGCCATATTTACGGTCTTCAAACTGCCAAAGTCTAGACTTTCAACGCCCTTTATCACGCTCGCCAGAAGCTTGTTTTTCTCATTCACATTGCGCTGCGGTTGCTGGTGGTGTCGAAGTCGGCAGCCCCCCCGATGCGGCTTTCCGATCGGTTCCGCTAGCCGAACGCTCAATGGCGGAGAGAAGATAGCCGACAGTGGTCTGCGTGCTGAGGTTGGGGTTGGTGTAGGCACGTTTAGCCACATTAACAAACAGCTCGCTGGGACAAATCATGCAGCCCTTAGTGGCACGCATCGCTACCACCCTCGCTGGGCGCCATCTCGTTAGCCATTTGGGCGTGAGGACGCACTTTGGGGGTCGCCGCCTTCGATATACTGGCAAAAGTTTTCGCTACAACGGTAGAAAAAGCGCACCTAGCATGACAAATTGCTTAGTCCCAACCCATCTACGGCAATCTGCAGGCACATCGTTGGCAATGCGCCGTAAATGGCAGCCTGCACCTCGTCTCTTTGTTTCAAACTCAGTCATCGACGTATGTATGTTCCATCTCTATTTGGCTTGAAGGATGGTAGGTTAGCCAAACATGCTACGCACGGCAAAGGCAAAAGGCACATCGCCCAAACCCGCAGACAGGCAAAGGCAAGCGTTGAGTTTAAGCAGACAGAAATTTCGCACCTACCCGAGCTGCGTATAACAAAGTAGCTCGCCATGCAAAAGTAATCATTTAATTTGAGAAAAGTGCAGCGCAACGGTTTAGTGGGTCCCACTCACCTGTTTTTGACGCTAACCACCACAAACCCAAAACAACATGGTGGCAAAACGTGAATATAGAAGCCAACAAGCACCTTGGCTTTGAAGAAAAGCAAAAAGAAACGGGGGTGAAAATGCCTCACTAAGGCGCAGGTGCAGGTGATTTAGCGGGCGAAACTGGCGGCGCAAGCCCTTTCGCCACGAAGCCGCGATCGTAACGGTGCAGTACCATAGCCGGGCCGAACCACTAATGGGCGGAAATTGACTACGTCTGGGCGTGTACACTTTGCTTGCCGCTGATTGTGCGTGGACCTTATTGAGGGCTGGACACCTCGCCGTCTGCAACAGATGCACGTGAAGGCGGACAAAATGGGAGCCGTATTTGCCGTCAGAGGTGGGCTGGTGCAGGGCGAAGCCGTCGCAAGCTGGTATACCTCGCAGGTTCGATCGCTGTTTTTGAGGTTGAGCGCTGGGCGGGCTAAAGGATATTGGCCGGTTTCTTCATCAAAACATGAAGAAGTAGGGCAGAAAGCAGCGCGCAAGGCTCGCTTTGTCTGGTTGCGGCAGCCGTACGTGCAACACATGTTCAACAACGGCTTTGTTACAGGCTTCAGCCTCTACTGGGCCTGCCGCTGAAGCTGCACGTGCAACGCACTCAACAACGGCTTTGTTACAGGCTGGTTTAAGAGGATTACCTTTGAAGCTGTTCTCGCACGTGCCAGATATGCGCGCTCGCCTCTTCGCGAGGCGAGCCTTTCTTTGTAGGGTGGCACACCTATTATACACAGGCGGTTGTAGGGTTGTCTCGGCCTTTCTGCCGCTTGCTTTTATCGCCCTCGTTGGTGCCACATATGCTGCACACGCCATAGCAGCGTACAATGGCTCGCTCTATCGTGGGCGAGCTCTTTGTTGTTGTGGTACACACTACATAACAGGTGGCTGTAGCGGGCTGTCTTGGCCGTGGTTGCTGTTTTATCGTCTTGTTTGTGTTGGCATTACGCATGCCACAAGATAACAAAAGGCCTCTCATACGTGGGCGGGGCCTGCTTGGTAGGTACACCGCTATATAATAGGCGGTTGCAGCGGGTTGCTTTTGGCCGTCGTGCGGCTTGCTTTTATCGTCTTGTTGGTGTTGCATTACAGGCGCAAAAGCTTACAAATAACCTTCTGCCATCCACTGTTTCCTGTTATTCTTTTATTAACAGAAAATCATTTGCTGTGAAGTGTCCTTTTCTCTATCTCAAGCTGCAGTTTGCAGCAGAAATCAAACAATCATTCAAAAGCAAATCTGTATGAATAAATCTTCAACAACCCAGAACACACCGAAAGCAGCGAAGCGACTCAACCCAAGCCCTGACAACACCTCATCAAGGCATTCGCGCCTCGTGCTCTCACTCAACACACTGAAAGCAAAGGTGGATTGGCACCAAACCGACTTTACTGGAGATGGTCTCACCCGGCTCATACCTTCTTCTGATGCGTACGAAGTGACGACCAAGGTCGCCCGCAAGCACTTTTCTGTGGATGGCGCAATGCGCCTGTGCCAAATTCCTGCTCCATGCCCCTGAAACCCCAGTGCCTTTTAGGCAAAGCCATGCAAACGAAAAATACGACAGGCACTTTACTAGAACAAGTTACGTCACACGGCTCCACGAACAGGGCGTTAACGAACCGCTGCAGACATGGATGGCAGTGCAGAGGTTGTGAGCTGGTGAGCAGGTATTGATGAGTTGGTGAGCTTTACGCATTCGTTAGGCTTAGAAGCTTTATAAACGCTGAAACTTCTGTCAACCTCAACAGCCTCCACACAACCCCATACAACAACACCCACACAACCATAAACAACGACCTACACACAACCAAGATCCTATGAACCCAAAACTTATAAACTCAAACTCCTCAAAAACTTATAAACCTCAGCTATGACCACTAACAACACATCACCTCAACCAACAGTTAACTCAGCACTCTACCCTTTGCAGAGTTCAGCTCAGGCGTTGCCATACGACACATAACGCAGAATACCCTGACAGCCAACGCACTCAACAACCTTCGCCTCACTTTGGTGAGGAACGTGTATTAGAACCCTTGCGCCGCCGCTTTTGCGTGATGGCCGCGCGTAACCAGTGGCTATCGTTGCGAAGAGCTTAACGACACAGTGGGCAAACCCACGCAACACCCGCTGGGACAAGTTGCCGACATACACCTCTCTAACAAAGAGGGTGGCTATGAAGATGTTCAACTTCGTTGCCGAACGTCTTGACTACGACCAGCTCGCTGTTTGAGCATCGAAAAAGCGATGGGCTACACGCTACACGATCGTACAACGCCGCAGGCAACGCAGCACAAATCTGAACTGGACGTTTAGGCACTAACCACGCCCAAAACACAATCAAAGCACAAAGGGCTGGGCTGGGAACAAGCAAACGCCTGCCGAGCCCGCCTCTCTATTTCCCTTAAAACCAAGTTTCCTCTTTGCAAACGCTACACCAAACACCATCCCCATCACTACACCATCTTCTTTGCTTGAGCCAAGGCACCTGATTGCGTAATCCTTTGTAAACGTAACTGCAGTAAGCGGGAACCACACCGCCGCCCGCGTTCAACAGGTATCAATACGGTATGCGCGATGTCGACACGCAAAACGTACTTGCCCACCCCACAACGCGAAACGTGATGGCTGTCACTGACCGACACAGTGAACACTATTAAATCAAAAAGAACCTTTAAACAACAATACACAATGGCGGCGGTAATGTATATAAACTTCGTCAGAGAAGAACAAGAGCAAAGTTCAAAGGTCAGTGGTACGCACGTGCCATCGCTATCGACACGGGTAGACACGGCGACACAGCCAACATCATGCAACATGTAACCGCACCTGAAGAAGGCAGACATACCGGCGGTTATCGCCGAACTGATTGACGGGATGAGAGCAGTTGCAAAAACTTCAAAGAGTTGTACAAGCCCTCGATGGCTCTTTGGTGCCCGCAGATCGGCATCAAGACCAAACCTGCTCTCAAAGCCGAAGACTTCAACGCTCTAAGAGTCGTTGTGGCGCACGCATGCTCTTCCGCCCGCAGACTAAGGGTAAACAGGCACAAGAGTCGCAAGTTAGGAAGGCCTGTTGACGGATGCCGCGTGCAAGAGTTGCCGCTCAACATGACAGAGAAAGAAGAAGGCTGGCGGCTCCATTCGCCCTAATACGCCCGGACATTACTGATAAGGGAAAGCAAAAGCTCCCTTTACACTAACTTTAAAACTTCGGTAGCACAATGAACACCAAGAAACTATCAACCTTCGTTAGACCATCAGTACTTGCCGCCATTGCCACTCGCTGTGCTTTGGCGTGATCGTAGGCAAAGGACTGGCGCGAGATGAAGATTAGTCGTGAGCAACGAGAGATGATACTTTTCATCCTCAAATCCATCGCCCTGCGGGAAGCACATTCTCACCGTTGCAATATTCGCGTTGCACGTGGCTACTTCATTAGCCTCAACGCCCACACAACTATCTGTTAACGCGCTGTTCGGACAAGTTCCGAACCCAAGTGCTTTTCTCTCTCTATTTTCGCATACATAAAGCCTGTGTCTTGACAGGAAGAACATAAGGACATAAGTAAACAATGCCCCACCATCTTTCCGTAGCGTTTTAGTTGGACAAGTAGACGCGTCTGCACAAGCTCTGCTTCACCCTCCCAATCAATTAACACGTCCATAAAATAAACAAACGCAACAGCGAATTACCCTATTTATAGTATTCTGCTCTATTTGCTTATAAAAAGAGAAGTCAATTAATTATCAAAAACTTATCCTTGGTTCATTGAAAATATACTGTCTACTGTTTTGCAATATGTTAAACTTTTTAAAACATATTTATTATGGAAGGTTACGTAGACTACCCCATCTCTATTAGACGCAGAGATCCAAAAGAGAAATCGAAAGAGACGTGTTTGGCATTAGTTCTTATATGGCAGAGAAGTATAAGGAATGGATGGTTACTAACGACGAGAAAACCGAGAATGTAGCCAATGCCTATATTAGCTATATCAAATCAGCAGATAAACAATTGTTCTCATCTGAAGAAGATGAATTACTACCTCAAGGAGTTGAGGCAGGCGACATTGACGGGTGTATCCGTTTTGTTTTGATAAATATCTTAATGTTGTTAATGAATGGTTTGAATTGGCCAAAGATGAAGATTATGGCTTTTCCCTAAGCTAGTGAGCGACTGGAGAAGTGCCTCAGAAACTATCGGCTTTATAGAAGAGTGGGTTTTACCCAATTTAGTGGTAAGAAAAGCAACAAACCAGTTAAGTGTAAGGAGCAATGTCTATAAGCAATTGTTTTGGTAGAAGAAGAGTTCATACATTGGCTAACGACAACTGATGAGAAAGGAAAAACAAGTGCTCAAAGCCACATCTCTCGACTAAAAAGATTGAATCGCACGCTGTCTCAGACTATTTCCGCTAAATCACAAACGCTTCAAGGCGGCCTATTTAGCTTAATACCCATTTTCCTAAAAAGCCAAAAAGGAAGGAAAGTGCTGGCTTTTTTACATTACTAGACAATATATTGAAATATGCTATTGACAACAACGATTGTCAGTGATGCCAATTCCTTCTTTAAGAGATGCGCTTTAGTGCCTGCGTAGCATGGACAATTCATCAATGAAGAGTTTATTAACGGCGACTCAACTGATGAGGAGGACCCAGAAGAAGAAACGACTGATATTAGCCAGTTAGGATTTAGTGGTGTAACAAAGACTTATGATTACCAAACGATCGAGAATACCTCGTTTCAGACTGATCACTCAAAACCGTATGAGTGAAGGTAAGGATGTTTTAGCCCTATAAGCATCATCAACCGCTTATTTAGATTAAGCAGTAAAGCTATAGCAAAACACGTTGGAGCGTAAGGACGATTACAAATGGTTTAATAGGTGGATAGATGATTACCGCATGAAACACATGTAATAACCGACAAAGGTGACTTTATTTTGCTGAGCTGAGCGAGAATGATAATTATCATCAATCTTGCAACAAAGGAAGTAACTGTTGTTACTGATGGAACAACTGCCAGAATGCTAACTCAAAACAGAAGAGCTACTGCGCCTGCTCGTTTTATGGAAATAAGTCAGCTATGAAAATCCATATCGACCATCACACCGCTGATATGTAACTGCTTTCAGAAAACATATCGAATCTACCTGCTATGGTAAGACTGACAGAAATAACACGCGAGGTTGCCAAAGAAAACAATTTATCCATAGTTAGAGACAACTTTTCAACCATTGCAAGCCAGGTGATGAAGAGTGAAAAGCATATTGTTGAAAATGCTGAAATGATTCCACACTAAAGAATGAGATAGAACTTATTCGCCCAAAATCAAAACTATGCCTGATGAGCGCAAAAATATAATTTAAGAAAAGAAGAAATAATAATCACTGTTAAACATAAGACGCAAAAAGAGCTATAATTAACCGTAGAACCCTTTTAAACATCTTTTTATCGCTCTATGAATAAATTTGATGTAGTAAGTAGTATTCTCGAATTCTGAGATGTTTAACAAAAGGTATAGGAGTTAGATTTAAGTAGCAGCACTATAAGTGACTATGAAAAACCCTGTTTGAAAGACAAGGTTGAATAGATGCATTGTAGTGGGCTACAGAAGGAACATACAAGTACTAATGCCATTAGTAAAAGCATACTTTTATCGACCTGCCTTTGGCTAGTAAGATATACCTTTTCTACAATAAAATGGAAATAGCTGCAGAAATAATTAAGAAGATTGATGCCGACTCAAAAAGTAGCAAAATCATCATTAACTTTATTATCAATGATGATGCCATTTTGAGAGTTCTTGACGAGCTTATACAATAGAATAGACAGCCTTTCTAGCATTGAGCAAATTAGATGGGGTGCAGCAGCGGAAATGATGTTACTAATAAGTATTGCTTGGAAATAATAAGCTATAGCTGATTATACCTTTTGATGGCTTTTGTATCTCATCAACCAACTAATAGTTTAGCACGCGAGAACGTTCTATGGCCTTACCATAGAACGTTCTCGCATGATTATTAGCACGCGAGACATCTGCACTTGCGCTTAGGGCAAGTGTAGATGTTCGTTGCACTTGTTTGTCTATGCCCTTGCGTTTAGTCGGCCAACTTAGCCGAAATAAACTCGCGGTTAAGGCGCGATGTTGGCGATAGACCTCGTTCTTGGGCATTCGGCTCGCAAGCGCGAGTGTTGGTGCAGCTCAAAGCCCAACTCTTCCATCGTCATCACCATTGCTCCTTGGCGCGCTTAGCGGCCTCGGCCTTTCCTTAGCAACAATGCCAGCTGACCAACCTTCGAACTAACGAAAAGCATGGCCGAACCATTCTGCAAGCGGCTACTACGCCGCAACCGATGCATGTTGCGCAGTCCATTGCCCTCGTCTGGCATCTTCCTTAGAATGAGGATGGCGTTGGCATCCTGGGCTGACCCGTGCGAATGGTGGTGTAAACGCCTGCTTGGATAATCTTATCAAATGCGCCGCGGCTCACCATGCAGTCCTTTAATGACAAAACCTGCCGAACGCCAAGGTTCGACGGTAATCACGTCGCCATCGCTAAAGCGACGCATGAGCTGACAGGTGTATGCACCCAGCAGGCCGCGCGGATGGCTGTTGATGTAGAGCGAACACATACCGCAGATGCCTTTCGCGACAGTCGTGGTCGAACACGAAAGGCTCTTGGCGTCCTCGATAAGCTGTTCGTTAAGGATGTCGAGCATCTCTCAAGAACGAAGTGTCACAGGCATATCTTTCATTTCGAACGTATCAAAATGCCCTTTTGGCTTTGGGCCATTCTGACGCCACACTTTAAGTGTGAAACTATATTTTTGTCCATGTGATTTACTTTTGTTTTGCTGGACGAGAGTTAACCCGTCAACTTCGTCAACTCGTTAACTTAATTATTGCTTATAGTTACGTGTTTGAACCTTTATCGCTTCGTATTCCAGAGGCTCCTTAATGAGTTCGGGCTCGGTGGTGTCGTTGCCTTTGATACTTCCAGCAACCAACGTAGAAGAAGTTCTCATCGTCGCGTTTGGCCTCGCCTTCTTCCGTTTGGTATTCCTCGCGGAAGTGTCCGCCGCAACCTCGTTACGCGAAAGTGCGTCGTAGCTTCGAGTTCGCCCATGATGATAAAGTCGCGCAGGTGAATAGCCTTGTCAAGTTCAACGTTCAAAGCCTTCTTTCGAACCAGGGATGAAAGAGGTTGCTGTCGAACTCCTTACGCAGCTCTTTCAACTTCTTGATACCCTCGCGCAGACCCTCGGCCGTACGACCCATGCCCACGTGTTCCCATAGGATGTGGCCCAGCTCTTATGTATCGAGTCTACCGAGCGCTCGACCTTGAATGCCCATCAGTCTGTCTATCTCGTCTTGCACACCCTTTCTCGGCCTCCGCAAACTCGGGCAGGTCGGTGAAAGACGTGGCCAAACAGCTTGGTCGGCCAAGTAGTTCTGGATGGTGTAAGGCAGCACAAAGTAGCCGTCGGCCAGACCTTGCATCAGTGCCGACGCACCCAAACGGTTTGCTCCGTGGTCTGAGAAGTTGCACTCGCCAATAGCGAAAAGGCCTTTGGATAGAGGTCATCAGCTCGTAGTCTCACCCAGATACCACCCATCGTGTAGTGTATGGCAGGGGTAAATCATCATCGGGTTGGGAATACTTTCACGCCGTTAATCTCGTTGGCCACTCGCCCGGATTAACGTCGGTAATCTCTTCGTACATGTCGAAGAGGTTGCCATAACGCTGCTGAATGGCTTCGAGTCCAAGGCGTTCGATGCTCAGAGAAATCGAGGAACACAGCAAGACCCGTGTTGTTTAACGCCGAAATCCCTTTGTCGCAACGCTCCTTTAGCGGCACGAGAGGCCACGTCGCGAGGGCACCAAGTTGCCGAAGGCGGGATAGCGACGCTCCAAAGTAATAGTCGCGATCTTCGGGAATGTCCGAGCCGCGTTTCTGTCCCGCCTGCAATGCCTTAGCATCTTCAATCTTCTTGGGCACCCAGATGCGGCCGTCGTTACGCAACGACCCGACATCAAGCGTCAGTTTAGACCGCTTGTCGCCGTGAACAGGATACAAGTGAGGGTGAATTTGCACGTAGGCAGGGGTTGGCAAAGTATGCTGCCCTTGCGGTAACACTGTATGGCGGCGGCAGTGCACTGCAGCCCATTGCGTTGGTGGAGAGGAAGCAGGCGTTGCCATCCGCCCGGTGGCAATACCACGCGTTGGCCGAGAAACGTTCTAGCTACCCGTGCAACGAGGTTCTGGCGATGATACCACGTGCGCGATCGTCAACGATAACCACGTCTTCCATCTCGTAACGCGTGTACAGTTTCACCTTTGCTGCATGCACTTGGCAGCTCAGGGCCGAATATGCGCCCAGCAAAGAGTTGCTGTCCCGTTTGTCCTTTGGCGTAGAACGTACGGCTTACCTGCGCTCCACCGAAACGAACGGTTAGCCAACATGCCGCCATATTCGCGTGCGAAGGGTACGCCTTGCGCCACACATTGTCGATAATGCTGTTAGCTAACCTCGGCCAAGCGGTAAACGTTGGCCTCGCGAGCACGATAGTCGCCACCCTTTACGGTGTCGTAGAAGAGGCGATACACCGAGTCGCCGTCGTTTTGATAGTTCTTGGCGGCGTTGATACCACCTTGTGCGGCGATGGATGTGCCCTTCGGGGCGAGTCTTGTATGCAGAAGTTCAGCACATTGAGCCCATTTCGCCCAGCGAAGCGGCTGCACTGGCACCGGCAAGACCAGTTCCCACCACAATAACGTCGAGTTTGAGTTTATTCTTGGGGTTAACCAGCCGCTGGTGAGCCTTATAGTTGGTCCATTTTCAGCTACGGGTCCTTCGGGAATTCTCGAATCTATTTTAATAGCCATCAATCTTTATCTTTTTAATACGTATCATGATTTAAGCGCAGCAAGCACAAACTAGCGTGCGCAACCGAAAGCGAAGGCCAACACTACAATGAGGAAACCCAGCATGAGCAGCGTGGTGTAAACCAAGCCGATGGTTTTCCAACGGTTGAACCATACCTTGCCGTTAATGCCAAGGCTTTGCATGGCACTCAAAAAGCCGTGCGAAAGGTGGAACCAAATGGCCACAAGCACACGATGTGAGAGCACTACATAAACGGGATTAGAGAATGTTTCCTTGATGTAAGCGAACCCGTCGGCTGGATGGAACTGCATTTCACGCCTATAAGTTCTGCAAACATCATGTTGTACCAGAAGTTGTAGAGGTGCAACAGCAAGCCCAGGGCGATGATAATACCCAGAACAAGCATGTTTTGCGATGCCCACTCCACCTTCTCGTGCCTGCTGGTAACGGCGTAACGCTCGTTTCCGCGGGCCCCTGCGGTTTTGTGCCGTGAGGATGAAGGCATACACAATGTGCGCCACGGTCAGAGCTCCAAGACCCATCGTGGCAACTACGGCATACCAGTTGGCACCCAAAAACTCGCAGATCATGTTGTATGCCTCGCCAGAGAACAGCGCAACGATGTTCATCGACATATGGAAATGTCAGGAACAGAACGAGCGCCACGCCGGTTACAGACATGACAACCTTTTCTACCGATAGAAGAATTGATTAACCACATAAATTGATTGAAATTTAATTATTTAATTATGTTTGTATTATTTCCGTTATCTATCGCGTTTGTTTTAGGCGAGCCTGGGCAATCCCCATGTGCCAGGGTCGTCTTTTGCGTTGCGCATCATGGTTTTGGAGCTAGTTTGGCATGTTTGCGCCTTTACCTTTCGAAAACACGGAACGCGCCTCCTCCCCAAGAACAACGCACACCCTGCACGATAAAAACGCCAAGTTTGGCCGATGCTTTTCGGCTAAAACCTGTACATAAAACAACACTTTTGCCCATTGGCAATACCTTGATTTAGGTATGCTACTTGCGTAACACGTTGCAAAAATACTATATTTTTGGTGATTATTCAAAGTATTTTTGACGCTTTATTATACTTCTTTGCACTCATCAATACTTACACCACTATACCGCACAAACTATGGCCAAACGATAGACAAAAGCCGACAACGGCGGCAAGAAGTCAACCTATCACACCAAAAACATTCTCCTCGACACCGCAAAATGCCTTTTTGCTAGCCGTATCTAAACACCATGCTGCGAAAGGCAAGTAACCAATCAACTTTTTAAAAAGCCATTTATTCTCGAAAGTCGCTTTTTGAAAAGTTATTTTTCACATATAATTCGCTTTTGAAAAAGTTATTTTGTACATTTGCACAAGTATTCATTTACCAATTAACGAGATATGGAACAAAACGATGTTTTCCCCTTTGTTGGCAGCTCCATCATCGTAGACTAGCCACAACAGATATGCGGTTTGTGCGATTTCTTCCACAACAAAATAAACTGGAAAGTCAAGACTAGTTTGGCATACGCGGGTCGCGCGGAACGGGCAAAACCACTTTGCTTTTTGCAACACATCAAAAAGCATTTTCACAATGCCGATAATGCGCTTTGGGTTTCGTTAGACAACATCTGGTTCAAAACTCACAGCCTTCCCCAGCTTGTGGAATACCTTTATAGCCATGGGTTGAGGTATCTTTTCGTGGACGAAGTTCACAAATATCCGATTGGGTTTGTTGTTCTGAAAAACATCTACGACAGCTATCCCGACTTAAATGTGGTATATACAGGTTCGTCTATACAGGAATAGACAACCCAAAGCCGACCTTTCACGCCGTCAGTCGCTCTCACACACTGCCCGTGATGTCGTTCAGGGAATATCTGGCCTTCTCTGGTGCTCTAAATATCCGCCCATTACATTGAACGACTTGCTGGCCAATCACGTTTCCTATCCATGAAGCTTAACCTCGCAAAGCGTTATGCTCAAAGCATTCAGATGAATACTCGGTTAAGGGCTGCTATCCGTTTTTATGGAGGCTGGCGACGACTCACCACATACGGCTTGCCGCCATTGCGTCTTTGGTGATAGAAAGCGACATGCCTGCCGTCGAAAATGTTTCGCGCGCAACAGTCGAGAAAACGAAGGAGTGCAGCTATCATTTCAAAGCGTTCCCTTAGTCCCAAACATCAACAAGCTTGGACAAGCACTAGAAACAACTCGCGACAGTTGTTTGAGAATGCTCTATACGCTGAGACAAGGCCCAAATTGTTTCGTTACTAACAAAACAGAGAAGAATTACAAGCACTTATCTTCTCCCGAAAAATATACTTAGGCAACACCAACCTGATGGAAGCCCTGGGAACAAACACCAATGTTGACAACAAGCGCGAGACCTTTTCACAATCAGCTGCAAGCGGTGGCAAGCGTAACCATGCCACAAAGGAGACTTCCTTATAAATGGCAAATTTCTTTTTGAAGTAGGCGGTTCTGGCAAGCTTTGAGCAAATAAAGGATGAACCCAACAGTTTCCTTTGCCGTTGACGACATTGAAATAGGTACGAGAAACAGAATACCCTATGGATGTTTGGACTGCTTTATTAATCTAGATGGGTTCTAAAAAGCTACCTCTTGCATAGCTTTTAGAACCCATCTTTAATATCCTCAGCACAAATTACTTTGCAAATTTATCCTCCCAACCGCTTTGTTGTCTCGTGAATAATCAATATATTTGCAGCCATATATATAAGGAAACCATCTTGCGCGAGCAGCATAACGAAGTGGCGCAAACGCCACCCTGCCCCACCATCAGCTATCCAAACAATCGCATATAATATAAAGACATTCCAATATTTTGATGATGAAAACGACCCTGACTATCGTGGCCCTTGCCTAGCTACATCGGTATCGGCCCAAGAAAGTCCTTTGTGGATGCGCCATTGTGCCATCTCGCCCGACGGCTCTGCCGTGGCTTTCACCTACAAAGGCGACATCTACACCGTTCCTGCAACGGGTGGAACAGCACGACAACTTACTACCAACGCCGCCTACGACACGCATCCCGTGGCGGAGTCCCGACAGCAAAGCAGCTGGCGTTTTTGCTCCAACCGAGAAAGACAGCATGGATGTGTACGTGATGCAACGCGAGGTGGTACGCCCCGCCGACTAACCACCAACAGCGGCAGCGAGACGCCCATCGCCTTCAAAAGACAACAACACCGTGCTTCTACGCAGTAGCATCATGCCCTCGGCACAAGAGCATTATCTTTTGCCAACAGAATGCTCCGCAGGTGTAGCAGGTGGGCACCAGCGGTAGCCGCCCCACCTTTTCTCTCGGCCCTCCCATGATGGACATCAGCATTGGGCCCAACGGCGACCTGCTGCTATCACGACCAAAAGGGCTACGAAGACCCTGGCGTAGCACCATCGCTCGCCCATTACGCGCGATGCTTTTGGCTGCGTCGCGGCTGGCAAATACACCAAGCTTACCAACTTTAACGGCGAAGACCGCACACCCGTTGGGCGGCGCAGGGCGACACCTTTTTACTATCTCAGCGAAGAAGACGGCACCTTTAACGTGTACATGCGCAACATCGACGGCACTGGCAAGCAACAGCACTAACTCGCCACACCACCAATCCCGTGCGCTTTCTACACCGCCGCCAACAACGGAACGCCAGTGCTAGTGGCTACGACGGCGATATATACCTGAAACAGGGCGAGCAACCGCAGAAAGCTGAAAGTAAACATCGTAACCGACAAAGATAGACACAGACCTTCGACAGATCAGACGCTTTTTCACGGGTGCAACCGAGATCTGCACTCGCCCGATCGGCAAGGAGCTGGCCTTTTCGTGCTCGCATGGCGACGTGTGTGTTACGTCTAACAACTATCGCACCACCAAACAGATAACCGACACGCCCGAACAAGAACGCGAGATGCACTTTGCACCGACGGGCGCAGCATCGTTTATGCATCAGAGCGTGGCGGACTATGGCAAAATCTATCGCACAAAGCTGCAAACTGAGACAAGGAAAAAGAGCTTCTGCATACGCCACTCAGCGAGAGAAGACAGCTGGTAAAGGCGACCGAACCTCGCAACAGCCCTCGTTTTCAGTCCCGACGGCAAAGAGCATCGCCTTCTTCGAAGACCGCTCTACGCTGCGCGTACTCGACATTAAGCAAGGCCGTGCGCACGCGTGATGGACGGAAAGTACGTTCTACTCCTACTGCCGATGGCGACATTGGCTTTCGCATAGAGTCCCGATAGTCGCTGGTTGCTCTCGCCGTATATCGGCGTTGGCGGCTGGAACAGTCCCGACACGCTTTGTAAAGGCCGATGGAAAGGGCGAAATTCACAACCTTACGCAAAGCGGATACAGCGACGCAGGCCGCCGATGGGTGCTCGGCGGCAAGGCCATGCTCTTTCGTTAGCGACCGTGCGCTATCGCGAGTCCCGTGCTCGTGAGTGCCGAACGCGACGTTTACATCATGTTCTTCGACCTCGACGCTTACGAAAAGTCAGACGAGACAAGGAAGAACGCGAACTGGCCAAGAACGAAGTACCAGGAAAAGGCAAGACAACAAGAAAGATGAAAGAAGAAGACAAGCTGAAAACTTGGCTCTGCTAAAAAGGATAAGAAAAGACGATGTGAAGAGCCTTTTGGGTTCGACCTTGAGAACTGCCGCGACCGCGTTATTCGCCTTACCGACCACCTCTTCGCACTCTGGGCGACTATGTGCTGCAAGCAATGGCGGCGACACGCTGTGACTACCAAGCGGCATTCTGAAGACGGCTACGACCTTTGGAAACGCGAGATAGCGAAAAACAAAGACCGCCCTCACGATGAAGAACGTGGGTGGACGGCGAATCTACCCGACATAAGAACTTCCGCAACCTGTTCCTCTGCACCTACTAATGCCATCAAGAAGATCAGACTTGGGTAGCAACACAAGCAAGAACATCGAGTTCGAGGCGCGTTTCAACCTCAAGCCCTACGCCGAAAGGCAATACATGTTTCAACCATGTTTGGCAACAAGTGAAGGATAAGTTCTAGCGTACCTACGCTGCACGGGTGGACTGGGCCAACTCATCGCAAAGGTGTACGAGAAAGTTCCTTCCCACATCAACAACAACTTCGACTTTCAGCGAAAATGCTCAGCGAGATGTTGGGCGAACTGAACGCCTCGCACACTGGCGCACGCTATTGGGGCACTGCTCCGAGAACTGCAAAACGGCAGGGTGGGTCTCTTCTTCGACTCCCGAATATCAGGGCGACGGCCTCGCGTGCAGAAGTAATCAAGCGCGGACCATTTGCCGTGCGCAACACAAAAGGTTACGCCGGGCTGCATCATCGAGAAGATATGACGGCGACAGCCTTCTACAGGGCAAAAAGACTACTTCCACTTGCTCGATGGCTAAAGCGGCAAACCCGTTCGCGTTTCGAGTGTTCAATCCTAAGGGCAAAGAAACGTTTCGACGTGGTGTATACGTCCCATCTCGGCCGGGCGAACAGCAAGAGTTGCTAGTACAAACGCTGGGTAGACCGCAACCGCCACCTTGTAGATAGCCTATCGGGAGGCCGTTTGGCCTACGTACACGTTAAGGCAATGAACAGCCAAAGCTTCCGTCAAGTGTACCTCGACTGCTTAGCGACACCAACCGACGCAGAGATGCCGTCGTATCGTAGACGAACGCCACAATGGCGGAGGATGGCTACACGACGACCTTTTGCACGCTTGCTAGCGGCAAAGGAATACCAGCAATTTCGTACTCAACGGACGCTATGTGGGCAGCGATCCCTTTAACAAATGGACCAAAGCCCTCGTGCGCTAATGGTGTGCGAAGACGATTACAGCAACGGGCCACGGCTTCCCCTGGGTATATAAAGAGTTGGGCATTGGCAGGCTTATAGGTACGCCCGTGGCTGAACAATGACTGCCGTTTGGTGCGGGAAAACCTGCTCACGATCCCTCCATCGTGTTCGGCATTCCGCAGGTGGGATGTCGCGACATGCGTGGCGAAGTATGGCGAAAACACTCAGCTCGACTCCCGACATCGAAGTGTATAACACACGCGAAGACTATCTCAACGGATACGACCGACAACTGGTTAGGGCCGTTGAAGAGACTGATGAAGGTGGTGAAAAAGTAAGATCAGAATCCATGCACTTGGTGGTCTGAGCTGGTCCGGACTGGCCTGACTAGTCCGACCGGTCAGTACCACCTCTTAAACTTTAATCCCAGTGAACAACCTTAGCCGTGAACTAGAGCTATTGCTCTTATATGGCAAAGAGCCGCGATTACACCGTACAGTACTGGCCGACCGACGTTAGACGCCAACTCGCCGTCGGTTATGTTACGACCTCAAAATCTGCGCGCATGTGGCTTTCAAAGCTCATTAAGACAAACACCCGTTATCGGCTCGACCGCCATTCGCCTTTCTTCAAACGCCTGCACGAGAACATCGCCCCCTACCGAAGAAGAAGCCATGTTTGTTTTATCGTCTGCTCGACAGACTGCCGCACACCGACTACCTTTCGAAGAACATACAATCGAAAGCTGGAACGTTTCTTCAACCTCGAATTGCTTTCACCGATGTGGGGTCAACGCCGACAGGCGAGCGTAACGCCGCCGTGCTGCGCGAGGCCATCGCGCTGCGTAGGGTGGTGATACTCAAGCTATTCTTCGCCCCATAGTCACACCGTTGGCGACAGAATGGTTGAGACCTTTCTCTCTTAATGCCGAAATGGACATCCGTTGTCTTCGAGATTAAACAGTCACACCAACAAGACTTTCAAAGACTTCGCGCGCCGCATCGGTAGAGATGACCGACGTGGAATGGCTCAACGAAAAGAGCACAAATCCATTTTCACCGATATTTTTCATGTTTCAGCGGCGAAGAACGACTTTGCCCGTTAGAGCTGAAGATTAGGGCGGCTATCGCACAGCATCCTACTTAGAAGAATACCCCGCAGCGAGGCCACATCACCCTGCGGACGACTCCGAGCATTGGATTTTCTCGTCAGACGTTGCAAAGCTATCTAGGTATCATGACCGTTTCGTGCTCGGTCTTTACCACGACATCCGAAGTACTAAAACCTTCGATTTCGCAGACTACATACATAATAAGGTGAAAACAATGGTTGAGAAAGTGGGCTGAGCCAGTCGCGTGTCACACATTGCATGACGTTAACCACTTACGAGCCCACCTAACAAGTAAACAAACATGTTTACCGGTAACCTGAAGCGTAAAGGGGCGATAAAAATACTGTTCAAAGCCTTTAAAGCGAAGGCCAAAGACAAAAAGCTTATTAGCTCATCAGCACATACACAAAATCCGCCATTTTCACCGCCTGTAAAGTTTAAAATCGTCAAAGGATTATCTGGCTTATAATGTTTTCTATAAATTAAGAGGTGTTTGTTCTCTCTGTGATACCAACACAAAGAAAAACACTTCTCTACACGCAGAATAGCCGTTATCCAGTCGTGTCGCTGTGATACCAACACAGATACCCCTTTCTCACACACAGTACAAGATAAATCAACTACCAACTTTATCAACCTACCAGCTTATCAGCTCAAAAAGCACATCAACTCATCAATTATAGCCAAACAAGGTTGCTTTTCTGGAAGGTGATGCCAACAGCTAGCAAGATGCGCGCCAGCATGGCATCAGGATACCTGCGCAGAACAAAGGAACGCGCTTTGCTTTGCCCGATATCTATGGCTTTCCAAATCAATTCTGTTTGACTATAAAACCTAAACATCTCAACCCACCAACCAAAAACACGCCAACCTAAAAACTTAAATTATTTTCTTTTGTTTTACAATATCACTCCAATTTTTCGCATCCGTTCTGGCGAAAATATGAGGCCATAAAGTAGGCAAATCTCCCTCTAACCCTTTCACTCCTCCTAGCATGTTCAATTTTCAAGAAAAAGGCTGTATTTTTGCACCATTTAGCCATTCTAGATTGGTTTGCCAACTCATTATTTTTCACTGTCCAAATACGCACTTTTAACCCCTAAAATCCCACTTTTTAACCACTATTTTGCCCTTTTCGGCCATGTATCTAACGGCTCTTAAAGGTTTTATTTATACCATTACTGTGGATAATTTATGCTTTTGGCATTGCGTTTAGCACCATTTTGCCTTGTGTTTTGCACCAAAACGCACTGCATTTTGCCATTTTACCTGCGTTTTAACGCAAACACCTAGTGTATTTTACCAGCAGCTGCATTTTGCACCAAAAACGCAGTGCAGTTTAGCAGCAAACGGCCCGAAATCGGGGTGCAAATGGCGGTCTTTTAAATAAAAATTCACATCATCGCGTTCACAAAGCTACCCCTTTTTGCATCAAAACAAACCTTCGCGAGAATCGATTTTTGCGGCAAGATGAGCGATTGGTGGACAAAAGGGTACTCACAATCTGAAGTTGTTGCCTAAAAGCTAGACAAAACAAGGTTATGCCGTTAACACGCGCGAATGAGCAGCGGCACCAGAGCTATGGCTAAAGCCTATGAACTAAAGAAACTCCTTAAGACCATAAACTAACCCAGCTTAAAACTCACTCTAGCTCATAAACCCACAAACTTAAACCTTCTCATCCTCAACATTTCCCTAACGCCTTTGAGTTTACGGTGAAATGGCGAAATTCCATGTTCTTCAATAGCAGCGCGGTGCGCCTTTGATGGATAGCCTTTGTTCGTCCACTGGTATGCGGGGTATTGTCAGGCAAGGCTATTCATATAATCATCGCGATGAGTCTTGGCCAAAAATGCTGTAGCAACTATCGACAAGAACTTGGCATCGCCCTATAACGAAATCGTTTCGTGGGGCCAGAGTGCCGTAGGGGTTTAAAAGCGGTTTCCGTCTGCGATAACGGCCCTGCGGACGAAGTTTCAAGCCATCTAGTGCGCGGTGCATGGCAGAAATGCTCGCATTAAGAATGTTTATTTTCTCGATTTCATCGGCCAGTAACCTCCCACGGCCCAGCCAAAGCATCGGTTTCTATCTGCGTACGCAGGCATAACGCTGTTTCTCGGTCGGCTTTCAGGGTCGTTTTAGCAAAAGCGTTCTCGCAATCAACAGGTATATGTACGGCTGCCGCCGACACGCTGCCAAAACATCACGCCGGCCTCGTCGCAACCTGCCTCGATTAAATCGGTGATGATTTGAGCATGAAAGCTTATATTTTAGTGGGTGAAAAAGGCTTTTAAAAGGGTGAAAAAGTGAAAGGTGAAAGATGGCTGCGCCTTTTTAAAGGGTGAAAAGGGTGAAAAGATGGCTACATTACAGAATTGAAAAGGGTGAAAAAGGTGAAAGGGTGAAAGGGTGAAAAAGATGGCTGCGACTAAAAGGTGAAAAAGTGAAAAGAGTGAAAGGAAAGTGAAGGGTGAAAAGATGGCTGCGCCCTCTAGCGGCTAGCTAAGGAGGGAAAACGAGCAGTGCTTGATTAACTATCTTGTTGTTCTAGGCTGCCTAGATTGTTCCTAGATTATTAAGTAGTTCTAGATTAACTAATTGTTCTAGATTAACTTCGTAGTTCTAGATTGCTCAGTAGTTCAGTTCTAGATTAACTAATTGTTCAGTTTCTAGTTATTCTAGGGCATCTGGTTCCTAGTTGATCAGCACTCTAACGTTTCTAGTTCTCTAGGGATTCACAGGGCTCTAGAGCTTTCTAGGCAAAGCATCTAGCCCAATCCTTTACTGCCCCTGCACTGCCCCTGCCTCCTTCCTACTTCCTGCCACTGCACTACTTACCCGCCCCTACTTCCTGCTTACTACCTTCCTGCTTCCCCCTTTTGTGTTAATAGCCAAATTCATTTTGTTTGTGAAATATCACTTCCATATTTTGCTGCAATTTTTGCACCTACAAAGATAAGCAAAATAGTAACATTCAACATAGAGAACAATGAAAAAGGGGATGACATTATCAGTTAATTCTGCAAGCGAGATGCGTATAAACAACCTCTTTGCTGAGTGTAAAGAAAAGGCATTATGTTTCCCATAGTGTGGCTAAGCCAATACTATTCAGCCGTGTTGAACAAGGGAGATAAATGTCAAAACCACACTTCAACTGCTCAATGCACAAGTAGCATTTAGCCCTCTGCCGTATTCCTGCCAACGCCCTTTTATACTTCGGGTGGTATGCGTAGCATGGTTTGCCACTGCCATTAGCGGATGTAAACGAAGTTTGAAGGGCTGCAAGCGCAGGTAGAGCGTGCGCCAAAAGCATCATAAAAAGCAAGAAACGGCGGTTTCATCGATAGGACAAGGCCTATCAAACACGTGTTTGCGTTGCATCCCATTGTTGAGCTGCAACGCAAACAAATCATTTTCATTTTAGAACAAACAAACTCCCCATCCTCAAGCATTTAAAAAGCAACGGCACTACGTTGTTGCCGCACAATGAGCAACTAAACATCTTGGTTTCACTAAGCAAACGACTTGCATTCGTGATGCAAATGCGCGAAAGCCCTGATCAGCCTAGAACATTGCCGCCACTCTCGCACGCCTGCTACAGGGCGTCAACCTCTTCGCGCGTGTTGTACAAGCCAGAACGAGGCGCGAACGGTTCCAGAAATGCCCAAACGAGGCATAAGCGGCTGGGCGCGAGTGGTGACCAGTGCGAACAGCAATGCCCAAACGATCGAGGCAAGGTGCCGAGGTCTAAGTGATGAATGCTCGCCAACAGAAAGCTAATGACGGCGTCTTTATCGGTGGAATGGCCGAAAATGCGCATGCCGTCGATAGTTTCTAACTGCTGAGTGGCGTAACGGGTAAGGTCTTGTTCGTGTGTCGTTGAATGTTGTCCATGCCCAAAGCCGAAAGATAATCGAGGGCGGTTGCTGGTCCGTGGGTGGCGTAGTCGGGCGTACCTGCCTCGAGCTTAAGCACGCAGTTCGGCAAGGTGGTCTTTTTCAAAACTCACTGTCGCAATCATCTCTCCTCCTCCTTGGTATGGCGGTAGCACTCAGCCGATCTTCCTTACCATATACAACGCCTACACCCGTTGGACCATACGCCTTGTGACCCGAGGTGAAAAGTCGCAGTCCATCGCACATCCACCTTAAAATGCGGCACGCTCATGCCCCATCACCAAAAACAGGCACGCCATGAAGGTGCGCACGGCGCACAATCTCATAATAGGGTTCCACCGTTCCCAACACATTGCTACTACCTGCACTAACGCTAACCAGTCGGGTACGCGGGTAAACAATTTGTCCATTTCATCGAATACAGCTCACCCCTGTCGTCAATGGGTATCACCCTAGTGGCAATACCGCTACGGGCAACGCACGGTGCCGCGGCACAATGTTGCTATGATGTTCGTAGCGAGATATTATCACCTCGTCGACCGAGGCTGCGCCGAAAACCCTCGCAAAACGAAGAGGCAATAAGGTTGATACCCTCGGTTGTTCCGCAGTAAAAGATGATTTCGTTATCGCTGTGGGCATTGATAAACTGGCGCACGGTACGCCTGGCGGCCTCGTGTAAGTCGGTTGCCTGCTGCGAAACGATGAGTGACCCCGATGCACGTTGGCATTGGCGTTGAGATACTCGCTCCGCACTGGCATCGAGAACGCAAAGGGCTTTTGCGTTGTCGCCCCAGTATCCAGGTGAAGCCAATGACACCGTACACTTCGCGCGATAAAATGGAAATCTGAACGAATGGAGTGATGTTGTACATATCTTTGAGAGTTAGGAATTGAGAATTAAGGAGTTAAGGGTTATGAGTTAAGGAGTTAAGCCAAATGCTTTGTTGGCAGAGTGGAAAACAATCTTGTAAACACATCTAATTATCGAAAGTCTACAAAGTTTGGGAGTCAAGCCAAATGCTTTGTTGCAGAGTGGAAAAACATCCTGACAACTCGTTAAGTTGTCAGCCCATCAACTCGTCAACTTTTTGTCCAGCTCGTTAACTTGTCAACTTGCTAACTTGTCAAACTCGTTAACTTATCAGCGATAACTCGTCAACTACGCTTCGTCAACCCGTTAACTAACAGCACATATCACGCCCCTCTCGCTTGGAGGGAAAGTGAGCCGTACACTACCATCCTTCGCATCGGTCGAACTCGCCGCGAAACGTTTTTCTACGAGATGATGCAAGCGTTCGCGTAGCAGTTCGAGGTCCATTTGGTCGAGTTACTTCGTTGATAAAAGCAAATTCGAGCAACAACTTCGCCTCTTTCTCGCTTATGCCACGCTGGCGCATGTAGAACAGAGCCGCATCGTTAAGCTGACCTCACGGTGAACCCGATGCGAACATTTCACGTCGTCGGCGTAGTTTCGAGCATGGGTTGGGTGTGCATGTGTGCCTTTTTCGTGGCACAAAATGTTTGGTTGCGCATTTCCGAATCGGTGTGTTGGGCATCCTGCCGCACCAACACCAAACCAGCGAACGCGCCAACCGCCTCGTCGTCCAGCACGTATTTATATAACTCATGACTTTGACAGTTAGGCACGGCGTGGTCTATCACAGTGTTGTTGTCCACATGCTGTTTCTTATCCGCAATAACACAGCCCGACAAATTGCGTTCGGCACCTCGCCACAGAACGTTAACGAAACATCGTTGCGCGTAACGCATTGTGTAGCGTTATCACGATATGGTTCACGCGGCTGCTGAACTGCTGCTCGATGTAAGCACTGCTCACGCGTGCATTCTTCTCGTGGGTTTCTTCCATGCAGTAAAGGTCTGAGTCGGGCGTTATCGCCATACAAAAGGCCTCGATAACCTGTGTGGCCCTAAGAAACGTTGGTCGTCGAAGGATGTGGTCGCAAAACAAGAACTTGGCCTCGGCTTTGCGGCTCAGCGATGATAAGCACGCGACGATTAACCATGAGGTCTGCTTGCATGCAGGATATTAATAACGCCCATGGTTTTTGTTCGATCTTTTTACGCCATGAACATGCACCAACTAGCCCGTCTTGGGCCAGCATCGTGTTGAGTGCTGTTACGGCATCGTTGGCTGTTGTGGCCAACTTACCGTAGTAGTTGGCGATGAAATCGGGTTTTCTCTGCGTATTCGCGGCGGCGAAGCTAACAACAGCGCATCTGGGAAGTTGCTTGTGGGGCGTGGTGGGCTGTGAAAGCATCGTTCACCACAAAGTGATTGGCCGTGCTAGGGCGCGGAACATCGCAACTGAGCACCTCAGCCAGGAGTTGATGAAACGCGCATGGGCGAAGCGTTGCGGGTTTAAACCGAAGTCGGGTTCCGAAAAGCTTGCTTATGTCGGTGTGTTGTACTTCTCGAGTCTCTTGCGTGTAGGAAATCCCAAACGCTTGAAATCTCAAAAGCAGCCTCGCGCGGGCGTTCATTACCGCAGTGGAATGGGCGGAAATAACTGTGCGGTTGGCCTCAAAGGGTCTGCTCTATTGTTCTCACTATTCGTGTTTGCTAGCCTTTACGTCTCTCCTCTACTTCTGCTTTAATCCGAGTCGTGGCCGCGCGCCTCAATCTCTTTGGCGCTAACTCGGCCCAGCCGTTTTAACGATTTTGCCCTTGCCAAAGCACGATGGCATAACGTCGGGGCGGATGATGTCTAGCAGTCAGGATCGTAGTGCGTAATGACGATGGTACTGGTGCTGCGCGACTTCAGTTTGTTAACGCCTTCGGCACGATGCTGCAGGGCATCAACGTCAGAGCCCGAGTCCGTTTCGTCGAGAATAGACGGTTTTGGTTCGGAAGCATAGCCCGTATCTGAAAAGAAGAATTTCGTTACCGTCGCCACCGCTAAACCCCTCGTTTACCGAACGTTGAGAGAGCTTTGCATCTAGTTCTACTATCTGCCGTTTTTCCTTCATCAGCTTAATGAAGTCGGCTGCTGGTAGAGGTTCGAGGCCTTGATACTTGCGTTTCTCGTTGATGGCGGTACGCATGCAGGTTGGTCATTGATGCGCCTGGAATTTCCAACGGGGTACTGAAACGAAAGGAAGATGCCTTCGTTGGCCCTGTCTTCCGGGTTTCATTTTCAAGCGGGTCTTTTCCGTTAAAAACAGACCGTTCCGTCGGTGACTTCAAACGCCGGCGGATTGCCAACAAAGCACGGCCGAAGCGTGCTTTTCCCGGACTCGTTGGGCCCCATGATGGCGTGGGTTTCGCCATCTTTAACTGTCGAGGTTGATACCTGCTAATATCTCTTTATCGCCAATCTTGGCGTGTGAGACTTCTTACTTCTAACATATATATATCTATTGTTTTTATTATTTTCTATTAGTATTGAGACGAAACACGAATGTTATACAGCAAATCGTCTAACAAACCATCTACCACTTTCTGCCCATCTTTCTCGGTGAAGAATGGAACGGAAATGGTACTGCCAGTCCTATGTGCAAAAGCCATTGTTGCCTAAATTGGGCGCAAAACGTATCTCAAAAGGGTTCTGACAGGTGATTGTGCTTGGCCTGAATGACGGATGCCTATACTAAATCCACCCTACAACTATATTCCAATTGAATGGCTATACAACTGAAAAGATGAGATCGACACCTGCTATGGGTTTAAGACTGAGACGCGAGCATATGCGCCATACGCCATTCGTAACGCACCCTGCCACGCGGTCATTGTTCAGCTCCCAACTGAACACCCTGCTACCACCATTAAAGTTATACAGCAGCATCAAGGCCTCTATATGGTTGTACAAACCGCGACTTACGACCAGGATAACAGCGCCCGCCAAGCGATCGCCATATCATCGCCCATTGGTATCGAAAGTTCCATTCCTCGTGTTCGTAGCCCGCCTTTAACGAGAGGCGGCGTGTAAGGCCAGATAGTATTCCACACGCAGTTTGGATATCATACCATAGCGAACCAACCTTCTCAGGGGATGAGATATTGCCCTCGGAAATGGTTTTAACGTGTGGAGAGCTGGCTCCGCCTATTTGCCCGTCGATGGCGAAAGTGCGAACGGGTTCGTCTTGCGCCTTAACGGCTAAGCCTGAGGCAATGCGATGGCTGGGGAGGACTTTCACGTCTGACGAAGGATTTTACCTAATGTTCGCTTTCTAGTCTATCCTACCGTACCTTCCGGGCGACACACTGGGTGGCTTTTGCACGGCGGCAAACTCCGCAAACGCTACTTTGAAGGCACTTCGTAGCGTATCCGTTCCCGAGTGGCCCACAGCCTGCTCGGTTGGATGACCTCGCTGGTTGCAGTCAAAACAGTTGACCTCGCTTATCTTGCTGAGTTGTGGCCTCGTGTTCGATGATGGCCTGGTGATCGTTGTGTATGTCCATATAGGGAAGGTATGCGCGCCGCACTTGTCGCCCAGCAACAAACTGTCGCACGAACTTCGCCAATTGCGAGCGTTGTCGGCGTCGCCGTTGCGCGTACCAATCCGCGGTAAAGAGTTCTGACTGCGGCCTGCGCACTGATGCTGCCTTAGAGATGATGGTATGCTCAATTGGTGTTTTGCCCATGTGTATCATCTTCGTGCCCGTGTCCGGCTTGCGCTGATAGTTGTTGGCGGTTACGGCCACAGAATGAACTCCGAAGCCTGCCGGGTGTCGCCGCGCAAGATGCACGAAGAGTGCTGCAAGTGATGGCGGAACCCGTTCTACCTGTGTCCACGACTGGCAGGATTCACTCGCGCAGGTCGCCGCGCTTGGTAACGAGGTTAAACACGCCGCCTTTTTCCATGTTCGTCGCCTGGATACCAGTTCACAGACGGTGGAGTATTTCACCTCCGGCGATATGTCATAACAATAATCTCTACGATGGCAGCATGCAGCTGATTTTCATCGCGCATGGGGGCTGTACAGCCTTCAAGATGGCCCACGCAGGTGTCGTCTTCGGTACAATGAGGTGCGTTCAGGCTGCTCCGTGTTGCGAGGCGTTAATTCGGAGTCACGAAACTTAAGCTCCATTGGAGCAGCACTTGCGCTTCGCCCATGGGATATGTAGACGAAAAGAACCGTCGGAGAACACGGCACTGATGAGTGCAGCGAAGAAGTTGTCGCTGTAAGGAACCACCGAACCGAGGTATTGTTGCACCAAGTCGGGGTGTTCTTGCACGCCTCGCCGATGGAACAGGTATACGCCCTTCTCTGCCAGTTTCTCTTTAAAGGTTGTTTTCACCGAAACAGGAGTCCGCCAATGGCATCTGCGGCCCGCCTCCAAGCGCAATCGCTCTTCAAGCGGTATGCCCAGCTTATCGAAAGTCTTCTCAATTCCGGGGTCCAGCTCCTTGTTGGCGGGTTTCTTGGCCATCGGGTCCGGCATAATACGAAATGCCCTGATAGTCTATTTCGGGTAGGTCTACATGCGCCCAATCAGGTTTGTTCAACGTCTTCCAATGATTAAAGGCCTTCAGCGAAACGCCAGCAACCATTCGGGCTCGTTCTTTTTGCTCGAAATAAGTCGCACAACGTCTTCGTTAAGGCCCTTCTATAATATCTGTTTCCACGTCTGTGGTGAAACCGAACTCATTTCTGTTCAGCAACACTTCGTACAAACGCGTTTTCTCGTTCTTTACTTCTTCCGTATATACAATTTGTATTGGCGATGAATAGGCAGGCTAATGGGCGCCCTATCGTTTCAGTTTAGCAAACACCGTACCGCAAAACAAAGGCGGTAACAAATGTTACTGTGGTTTTTGTAGTGAGTTCGTGAGTTTTTAGTTCTTGAGTTTATGAGTTTTGGTTATTGAACTCTTATGTTTTTGAGTTATGAGTTATTGCGTTCATCAGTTGATTTGTTGATGCTAAGCATGGCCTAACCTACTGCAACTCAAAACTCAAAAACTCATAAACTCTGTTAAAAACTCAAAAACTCGAACTTATCAACTCAAAACCTCACCCTACAACTTCTGTTCCACTTCGATAACGGTGAACGTTTCGATGATGTCGCCCTACAGATGTCGTTGAATTAACGATACTATACGCATTCGAAACCCGTAGGCACCTCTTTCGTCATCCTTATGGCGTTTCAAGGCGTTGATGTCGCCCGTATGAACCTGATGCCGTCGCGAACAAGTCGAGGCTTTGCTCGCGGTGACCTTTCCTTCGGTAACAATTGCTCCTGCAACGGTGCCCACTTTCGATATTTTGTAAACCTCGCGCACTTCTTGGCCCGTTACTGCTTCTTTCTTCACCTTATCGAGCATGCCCTCCGCCAGCCGAGTGCACGTCGTCGGTGGCATCGTAGATAACCGAATAGTGTTTATCTCCACCCTTCTTGGTCGGCCAACTTGCGTGCAGCAGACGAAGGACGTGCCCGGAAACCCACGATAAGCGCATCGAGGCATCGGCCAGCGTAACGTCGTTCTCGAAATTTGGCCCTGACCTTGTGACTAACGTTCACCTTTATCTTCTCGGTAGAGTGATGATGAACGAATCGCTAAAGATGCCTCGATTGAGCCATCGGTATCGCCCTTGACGATAATGTTGAGTTCTTTTGAACGTCCCAATGCAATGCGGTGCGAGATGTCGCTCAACGTCAGACGTTTTGCGTACGCAAGCCCTGTTCGCGTTACGGTTGCAAACCTGGCTTATTATGTCGCGCCTCTTGTTCGGTTTCCAACACGTGGAAAGCATCGCCAGCTGTTGGCACCGTTCAAACAAGGATGATAGCAGGTTCGGCAGGGGCCAGCACTTTCAATGCGTTGGTTACGCACGTTGAACATAGCCTTAATACGTCCCAGCTTGTTCCGGCAATCACGTTGTCGCCAACATGTAGCGTTCCGTTGCTCACCAGCAGCGTAGAAACATATCCGCGACCCTTGTCAAGGGGCTTTCGATGATACTACCCGTACTTACGGTTGGGATTAAGCTTTGAGATCGAGCATTTCGGCCTCCAAAAGAACTTTTCCAACAATTCCTTAACGCCGATTCCTTTCTTTTGCACTAATCTCTTGGCGTGGTGTTTGCCGCCCCACTCTTCTACAAGCAAGTTCATTTGCGAAAAGGTCTTCGCGTATCTTGTCAGGTTTGCGCCCGGTTTGTCTATCTTGTTGATGGCAAAACACCATCGGTACGTTGGCCGCTTGTGCATGCGCGATGGCCTCTTTGGTGAGTAGGCATCACGCTGTCGTCGGCGGCAATGATGATGTGGCGATGTCGGTTACTTGTGACCGCGGGCATGGCCGTCAAAGGCCTCATGACCGGGCGTATCCAGAACGTTATGTTGCGCCCATCGTCTGGTTTCACGTTGTAAGCACCGATATGTTGGGTAATACCGCCGGCCTCGCCTGCAATAACGTTGGTGTTGCGGATGTGGTCGAGCAACGAAAGTCTTACCGTCATTACGTGTCCCATCCACAGTAACGATGGGCGAACGCGAAACAAAGGTCTGCCTCATCATCAGCCTCTTCGGTTTACGGCCTCCGAAACTTCGCGCCACGTACTCGGTCTTAAATCCGAACTCTTCTGCAACAAGGTTAATGGTTTCGGCATCGAGGCGTTGGTTGATAGAAACCATGATGCCACGCTCAGTAGCGTACCGATAACCTGATTAACCGGGACGTTCATCATCGAGGCCAACTCGCTAACGGTAACAAACTCCGTTAACTTCAACGTCTTACTCTCTTTGCGCTCCTCTGCGCTCTTCGTTCAGACGCTCTTGTGCGGCCTCGTTTCTCCTTACCGATACTTTGCACCCTTCTTATTTTGGCCTCGACTGGTAAGACGTGCCAAGGTTTCCTTTACCTGGCGTGCAGACGTCTATCTTCGTTCACCTCTAAGGGTTTCTGATTTCGGTTGGGTTTCTTGTTTTTCTTATTGGCGTTTCGTCCGCCAGCAGCATTATTATTGCCGCCGTTGTTTCCGCCTTTGTTCTTGTTGGCGTTGGGTTTGGTTAGCAGCCGCATTGTGTCTACCCTTTCGCTGTTTATGCGGTTGCGCTTGCGACGTTCGCCACCCTGTTGCCCTTTATTTTCGCGTTCTTTGCGTTTCTCTTCCTTCGATTTCTTCTTAGGTCGAGTGTTTTGGTTGATGGTAGAAAGGTCTATCTTTCCCAGTACCTTGATGCCAGGAGCATTGTTTTTGCTCGCTCTTCAACGTAAGATAGCGAGGCTTGCCGCTCTCCGTTTCCGCCGTATCGACCTTTTCGGCGGGTGTTTCCCACCTTTTCGTTATCGGCTTTGGGCGCCTTAACGGCATGTTCCTGTTTCTTTTCGCCCATTTCTTTTGCCGATGCAACGGGTTATTGCAGCGTGGGTTTTGGGCATCCTTAGCGAGGCTGTTCCTTTTGTTCGGTCTTGGTTTCTGCCTTCTCCACAGGGGTTGTTTGCATGGTTTCGGCCTTCACCGGGCTTTTTGCTCAACCGTTTCAACCTTTTGTTTGGCGTTTCCACCTTCTCAACCTTCTCTTGTTTCTCAACAGAAACCTCGCCCACGGCAACGAGGCTTAGTCTCTTCTTTATCGTCTTGAACGGCTTTAACATCAGATTTCTTCGCGGAACCCTTGCCGTTGAGGTCAGAAAGGTCTATCTTGCAGGCATATTGTTGTTTTCAGCGTTTCAGCACCGTTTCTGCACGATGGTCCTTGTCTTCGGCCGCACGTTTCTTCTCCTTCGTCTTCTTTGGGGAAAAGTTTGTCAGCTTGGTTGCGCACCTCCTTGTCCTTATGAAACGCTTTCACAAGGGCCTGATATTGCGCATCGTTCAGTTTGAACGTGGGTTCGGCTTTCACTTCTCCCAGCTCGCTTTTCTTTTCTAAGAACTCCACTGCCGTTTGAGTCCGATGTTCAATTCACTTATTGCTTTGCCTAATCTGATGCTCATTCTGTTGTTTTTGTTATTGTTTTTGGTTCTGGCCTCGTTTTTTATCTACCCATACAGGGTTTTTATCCTTGTTCGAACTCTGCCCTCAGCACGCGTAGCAGGTTGTCTACGTTTCTTCTTCAAGTCGGCCTACTCTACCAGCATTTCACGGGGTGCGTTAAGCACGACGCCCTTAGCCGTGTCAGAGACCGATGCTCTTAATGGCATCGATAACCCGATGGTCCACCTCGTCTGAGAACTCATCAAGTGAATATCCTCGTCGGCCTCACCTTCTGCCGCTTCGCGGAACACGTCGATGGTGTATTCGGTAAGCATGGATGCCAGCTTAATGTTGAGTCCGCCACGACCAATGGCCAGCGATACTTCTTCGGGGCGCAGAACACTTCGGCCTTGCGGGTCTCTTCGTCGATATTGATGCTGCTCACTTGTCTGCAGGACTAAGTGCGCGTTGGATGAAGAGTTTGGTGTTGGCCGTGTAGTTTATCACGTCGATATTCTCGTTGCAAAGTTCGCGAACGATGCCGTGTGCGACTTCCCTAACGCCCACGCAGGCGCCAACGGGGTCGATACGCTCGTCGTAGCTTTCTACGGCAATCTTTGCGCGTTCTCCCGGCATGCGGGCGATGCGCTTAATCGAAATCAATCCGTCGTTAATCTCAGGCACTTCGGCCTCCAACAGTCTTTCAGGAACATGGGACTGGTGCGGCTGAGTATAATTTTTGGGGTTGTTGTTTTCGTTGTCTGCGCGCAAGATAACGGCTCTAATGGTTTCGCCCTTGCGGTATTGGTCGGCAGGAATTTGCTCCGACTTGGGGAGAATCAGCTCGTTGTTCTCGTCGTCTACGATGAGCACCTCGCGTTTCCACACTTGGTACACCTCGCCAGCGATAACCTGTCCCACACGGTCCTTATACTTATTATACCAACGAGTCGTGTTCAAGTTTCAATATCTTCGATGCCAACGTTTGGCGTAGCGTTAAGATGGCGCGACGTCCAAACTTGGCGAAGTCCACTCGTTCGGTAGCTTCTTCGCCCGCTTCGTAGTCGTGTTCAATCTTTTGCGCCTCGGCCAACGCAATCTGTTGTTCTCGTCTTCCCGCCTCCATCAGCCACCACCATTCGGTTGCGGTAAATTTCAAAAGTCGCCCTTATCTGGGTTTTACGATAACGTCGAAGTTTTTCGTCGCTACCGAAGATACAGGCAAAGCTTACGTTGCGGCTTTCTTCAGAACGCTCACCAAAGGTCATTCGGTCGATGTTCTTGGTGTCTTTAAACTCCTTGAACTGTCGACCATGCTCAAGATATTCTCATCTTTTTCTTGCTACCATAGGGTTTATTATCGTTTGATGTGGTCTTGCCCCAGCATTGCAAGCCGATTGCACGTGCGAATGGTGTTTCCACGTATCGGCGGCATGAGGGGCGAGCCAGTGGTTTCTCTTTATATAATTGCAGTTGACAAGTTGGTCAGTTTACAAGTCAACGAGTTGACAGGATTAACAGGTTAACGAGGGTGACCAGTTGGTCTGTTGACTAGTGGGCTAAGTTGACGAAGTTTTTGGGCTGACGGGTTTTAGAGCTAATTTGTCGAAGTATGAAAAAGCGATGCTTGCGGTTCTACCACCGACCCTTTGGCAACTTCTTAACTTTGTAGACGTTGAATAATCGAGACAAGTCGATGAGTTTACAAGAAAGTATTCCCTCTGCCCAAAAGCATTTGGCTAACTTCTTAACTCTGTAGACGTAGAATAATCGAGACAAGTCGATGAGTTTGCAGAAAGCTCCACTCTGCCCAAAAGCATTTGGCTACTCACTTAACTCCATAACTCCTTAACTCCTACCTTCCACTCTACTGCTACTTTACTACTTTACTACTTTACCCATTAAAACTGAATCAGATGCTTGGTATATTTCACCATCCATCTTAAAGTTGTGGTCCACGTCTTGCAGCACAGGGCGTTTCTTCCCTTCCACTTTCACCTTCTCTTTCACCGCAACCACGAAGTCGTTTCCGTCCACGCTTTTGAGTATTCCCTTGTATTTCTTGCCATCTTTATCCAAAACCTCAACCTCTTTACCGATGAAGTTCACGTATTGTTGCTGTGGCACTTTAAGGGTTGCCCAGTCCAGCCGACCCCACTTCCAGTTCGTAATCCTCTTCATCTCGGTTCAAATGTTCCTCGATAAAGCGGCTCAGCTCCACGCAGTCTTCAATCCAAACGCCGTCGGCATGGTCTATTTCCACCACGATACGGCTGTCTGGACTGGTCTCAACGTCGACAGAAAATACTCTTTGTCGGCTAACCGATTGTTCAACAAGTTCTTTTACAACGTTTTTGTCAATCATATTTTTTGTTGTTACTGATAATGAAAAATGAGGAACTCTCGTCGGGCCCCTCATTCCACTGAATGCTGCAGAGTTACAGAAAAATAGCGAAACGCACAAAATATTTTTACGTTTTCAGTGTTTTTATCCACGATTTTGTATATGGAAGTCGTTTTGGTGCATTTTGATAGGTAGGAAGTACGATGAAAGCACGCTGAACAGTTAAGGCCGGGGAACAAACTTTTGCGAAATGGATAGCCACATTTTCAGGCATAACTCTGCAAATCAAACCATTTCGAAGTTTGCCCTTACCACGGCAATCGCGGGCGAGTGGCTCTGATACACACCTTATTATATATACGCACGCATGCACGCGCGAGGCTGCAATATCCCGAACGACATCTATGCAGCCTGCATTCCATTCTGGGTTGGCTTGTTCCACGTATCAGCTTTATTACGCATCAAGAGCCTTACCTTGCTTTGTACCGATGGTAGAAACATCATCAAGACCCTACAGCACCGCCACTGAAACTGCGCATTGAGACCCCCGATTGATGAGCCAACGCGACACGCGGAATAAGGTTTGCATGTTCAGAAGCTATGAGCCCACAAACTTACAGACCAACAAACTCACTAACCCCCTCCAACTTTTGTCCGCTTTTCGGCATAGAATTTAACATTATGAGTGGCTTTTTGTTCACCAATCGCCCACCTTGCCGCAAAAAATCGATTCTCGCGAAGGTTGGTTTCAATGCAAAATAGGGGTTAGTCTGTGGGTGCGGCAAAATGAATTTTTATTTAAACGAACCACCATTTGCACCAACTTTTGGGCTGTTGCTGCTAAATGCACTGCGTTTTGGTGCAAAAATAGCGTGCGTTTTGGTGCTAAATACTCTGCAATATGCCGCTAAATACAGGCGTTTTGCTGCTAAATGCGAGGTTAAATGGTGCAAAACGCAGTTCAATATGCCGCTAAATGCAAGGCGAAAAGCATAAATATCCGCCGCAATGGTATAAAAACAACCTTCTAGAACCATTGAGATACATGGCTCAAAGGGCAAAATGTACCCTAAAAAGTGGGTTTTAGGGGCAAAAACAACTTTGGGGCTGGCAAAAAGCTTATGAATCGGCAACAAACTAGAAAGGCAAAAGTGGTGCAAAATGCGGGTGGCATGCTCAAAATTGGACTAAAAAGGAAGCATAAACCCAAATTTGCAGCCATTTGCCTGTTTTGAGGTTGTTTTGCGCTAGAAAGGGTGTTGCGAGCAGGAGTGTTTGTAAAAATATTTTAAGCTTACGCCAATTCGGGATAAGATGGCTGTGGCTCTAAATACCACCAATATTTCAGTGCCATTACTACGCCAATCCCTCCTGGGTTGTTAGCTTACCGCAGGCAAATTGAGCCTGCTGCGTTTGTGCGGCAGGTGTCGTCAGTATCGGTTATGGTAGCTTTATAGTACATCCCGGCCCAATGTTGTTCTTCTTGAACCAGCCTTGCGGCACTTCGAGCGCATAGCGCACAGTTGCGACGACTCTACACTTGCCTCGCTGAACGGAGTCATATCGCGCGTTTCGCAGATTTCGCCACTTGCACTGATGAACGCGATTGAAAGGGGCGTAGGCGTGTCTTTCATCCAGAAGGCGATCTTTTCGGTCTTTTTAAACACAAAAGCATGCCCGTTCCATCGGGAATATTTGTGCGCCCCATAAAGCCTTTTGTCATCTCTCGGCGAGAGCGGGCAAGCTCAACTGTTATGGGAATGGTCTTGCCGTCAAGATTTGTAATTGCCAAATCCTTTTTCTCAAATTCGAGCACAGATGTTGAACATGCGCTAAAAATGGCGCAGCACAATACAACCGCTCCTTTCAGCACCAGCTTCGCATGCGCCTGTAAAAACTTTTTCGTGGTTAATCCTTTTGTAAAGTCATAATACAATTCATTATTTATTGGTCTGTAATTTATGGTGTTGTGGATAGAAACAGCTTATCCGAAAGCAAAGGTAATCTATTTTTGCAAAAACACGAAAAAGTTTTTGTTGTTTTTCTTGGTTGCTTTTTGCCACGCTGAAAGCAAATATTTTGTTTATGTTGCAGATGCTTGCAAGAGCCTGTTTGGTACCTAACTAAGAATGTAACTTGCTACCTTTCCACCTCGTTCTATCGATTGCCCTGTTCGTCTATTGGGCATGTCTAAAAACACGCGAAAAGTCTCTTCCAGGCCGCTTTTTGAGTAACTTGTCGTGTTACCAAAGCACGCTGTAACGCGTCACCTTGTTCAAAAGCGGCCTGGCTGCATGTGGAAGGGTTAATAATATGGTGTGGCGCCAGAACGCTTACCATTATACGCCAGTTCAGGGATAAAGAAGTGCCTAAAAAGTTGGTAATCTCACTATTATTTTGTGAGTTTATAAGAGTGTAAGTTAGTGAGCTGGTGAGGTTGTGAGTTAGTATGTTTGCCGCACTTTTCAAGGCATTAGCACGTTTTTGCCACAAACAAATGATGCTGAATCTTGACATTTTTCCCATTTTAGTATTAGTACTTCGTGCATAATGAGGGGTGTTTATCTGTATTTTTCTCGCGTATATCCCAAAGATGATAAGCCTCTCTCAAAGTTACAAGAAAACTAAAATTCAACACTAGTTCCAACATTAAAAGGCGCACCGTCGAGGTGCGCTTACTAATACTCTGATTATATGGCAGTTAACCCAAATCGACCGTTTGAGCCTGTGCAGGTTTTGTTGGGTTGTTGAGCCTATTGTCTGCCTTACTCTTGCAAGGCGTAGCGGACTACGTCGAGGGGAATAAGACGGGCAAGATGCCGACGAGCAAACGAAAGGCGAACAGGGGCGATGCCAACAACCTAAAAATAATTGATAAGCGACCCTAACGAACGGTTGGGATTAGACTAGAAATCAGAGCTAGTATTATAGGGATCGACAAACGTGTAGCCTGCACTTTTTCTTTAATTCAAGCCTAAAATAGGAAAACGACATGTGAGATTGTGCCATTGTTCCCACTATAAACGCTTAGGAGTTCGACACCGGTATCCGACAGCGAACCTGAAGATAGAAATTTAGAGGAATCGATGTAAAAGCTGTAATAAAAGATTAGCGGTATCTGTACCCCATCTATCGACATTTCAACTCTGGAATATCCGATGCCCGTTGTGAATCGCTTTTTCCATTTTGGCAATGTGCTCGTCGGTAATGCCGTTTCGTCGACCATCAGAGCGTGTTGCGCCTTTGGCAACATAAGATGGGGGAATCTCTTTCAACGGAACTTCGGGCGAGAAAACGAGTAGCTTATCGCCTTCCTTCACTTCTGTTCGCACGTCTAAGGCTTCACCGCCATTCTGCCCAACAACAGAAAACTTATTATCTTTCAATAGCTCGTCGGGGTCTATGGGCTGCCCATTTTCATCTTGTACCTGCACGTAGACTTTGTTTTCCACCACAAAGGCAGAATCTTCTGCATCGTTGTTCGAGCCACAAGCCACAACGAATAGGGCAGCCAATGCTGCGAGCAAGCGCATTCGCAAATGTTTCATCGTATGTTGTTAGTATTCAAATTTGTAAGTTGGTAAGTTGATGGAGGCTAGGTTTGTCGGCCTTCAATGTTACTCCTTGCTGCTAAATACAAGCACTTTGGATTGAGCGTTAACGCCATCGGCTTAGCCAAAAGGGTGTATGCACACCACTTTACTCTACCGAATAGCCTTGCCCTTGCTTGCGCAAAACAATTTTGAAATGTTTGTTATGCAGGTAAGGGTCTATCGTTTTGCCCTGATACTCAACCGATTTTACAGCAATACTCGTTCCTCCCAACATCGGCATTGGGCACAGCCGCATACGCATAATGAAAACGCATCGGCAGCTAACGCGATCTATCGTTATCACCGCATCTGCATAGCCTTCGCCGCGTTTTCCCTCGGCCGTGTCCCAGAATTTCATTACAGACAAGTCGGGCAAGTCGGCCGAAAAGCGAAACACGTCAACGTCATCTGGTTTGTAGGCATCCACGTTTAAGGTGCGTTTACTGGCTTTTCCAAACACCGAGAACTTGCATTCGTACAGCAAGGCTCTGGGCGATAAAGGTCTTCTCCCCATCTTGCACTTCAACATACACGGTGCTGTTGACGGAAGATGCCACCGTGGGCCTGTACATTTCTTTCTCCTCATCAGCACTACAAAGCGGCCAACAGCACAAGCACTGCCATCAACCACAAACTGCTTTTCAATTGTTTCATTGTCTTGGGTTTTATAAACCGGCAACGAGATGCGTACGTGGTAAGAATCCTCAACATGCCGTTTTGAGTTAATGATTGGGGCAGAACGTTCAGTACCTGCCATAAAATGGTTATTGCTAGATGCTGCAAATATACGCTTTATGCCTTAAATTACAAAGAAAAAGGAAGAAAAATCTCAACTAAGACCATACAAAACAAGTGGTGCGAATTTTCTTAAAAGAATTTCTACTCGCTTGTCATTATACACCTGTGTTTCCTTACCGAGCCCCGTTTTACATACTCATAGTTAGAAAAAGTAAGCGAACGAAGGTCATGCTTTTACATCATGATCGGCCTTCGCTCGCTTCTCTTCGTTTTATTCAAGGTGTTCCACCTACCCTGTCTGCTTCAACAGATAGGGCGCATTTCTCAGGATTACCCAGCGTTTTTGCCCTTATCGCACGATAGTTTTGACGCAGTCGTGCCATTCGCGTTCTCGATTAAGCGGCACTTAGTGAGTTTACTACAATGTTCATGGGCTTGCATCCCAGCACATCGCAAGTAAGGAAGGTGCCCATGCCGTAGCTGTCTTTGCACACGTCCGTCCACAAAAGCGGTGTATCTCTAAAGGCGCGTTCGATGTTCAAGCCATTGCTATATATCACCTGCTTGGTGGCCGGATTGATGCCAGCTGCTTGTATTTCTCGATTATTTTTCGGTTTGCTCTTCTTCCCACGCCGCTGTCTACACGCAATCCAACGAACATCAAGGCCATGCGCTTTGATAGATTGTTGAAAAAGACCTTGTCGCCAAAAACAGTCGTAGAGGTAAATGCCATTGTCGCCATCGTAAACATCGCTGAACTTACGCATCACATTGAAGTTGCATCGAAGATGCCGCTGACGTTTTCTTCAAATTCTATAATCTGATGGCTCATCGTTCCCATAGGCACCAACCCATATTTCATGGCCAGATACACGTTGCTTGTACCCACGATGCGACCTTTCCACGGCACAACACCGTCTACTTGCTCGCCGCCTGCATCGGCGGTGGCTTTCATGGCACGTATCACGTTGTCGTGATGCACAAACGACAGTCGGCGGCGCGTACCCATGTCGCCCAAAACCAATCCTCCGCGTAATATCTGCCTAGCTTTATCGACAGCGCGTTCGTACTCTACGGCGGCATCAGCAGCGTTCTAAGTCGCCGTGATGCTGGTGCATCAACTCGGAAACGATGGACAATACGGGCATTTCCCACATGATGGTGGAATACCATTTGCCGCGAATGGATATGGCGAGTTGCCCATCTGGGGCTTGTTCGATATGCACTTCGGCCGGATTGAACTTGTAACCGCGCAAGAAAGTGAAGTACCATTGGGGCAGATAATACATGCGATGCTGCATAAAGGCTATCTCTTCTTCGGTTATTCGCACGTTCTGCATCCAGGTTAATTTTGCTCTTTTACTTTCTCGGCAAAAGCCTTCAGGATACACGGTGTGGTTACGGTCGAAGAATGCACTCCACTTCGGCGCGCGGATAGGTTTGCAAAAATGTAGTACTAGCAACTGAAAGTGTAGGCATCGTTGTCGGTAAAGTGGTTGATGATTGGTTGCATAAGTATCGTTTTTATGGGTTTTTATTTCGAAGTGCGGTGGGTGTTGCGCGGGTGGGGTTAAGAGGGATTAAATGATGTTGAGCAGCTCGGCAAAATCTTCTATTACCCAATTGCACCAGCCTTTTCCAACTCAGCAGGCGTGCCGTTGCCATAGGTTACGCCACAAGCAGGGGTGTTGGCGCGGCGCCCCGATCTCGATATCGAATGCCATATCGCCCACAACGAGCGTTTCTTCGGGCTTTACGCCAAAATGTTCGAGGGTAAGGAGCACCGGTTCGGATGGGTTTTGGCGTTCGTAACATCGTCAGCACTCTGACACAAAGCTGATGCACGGGCCTATGCCGATGCTCCGCACGAGGTTGGGTAGCGAGTCGCGCCCACGACTGCTGGCTGTGAGTGAGCGTTAGGCCTGCATCGTGCATGCGCTTAATGGTTTGCACCACGTTGGCAAAGGGCTTTACTGCACCCGTAACATTGTTGATGTCGAAAATGCTGCGATAGGTTGTTACACAGGCTGTGGCCGTTGCATCGTCTACGTTTGCCAAACGCACGAAAAGCCTCTTTTAGAGACAGCCCGATGGTGGCCGCGCATTGGTCTTCGCTATTTTGTGGCAAGCCATGTAGCCGCAGGGTTTCTCTCAGTGTGTCGACAATGATGCGGCGCGAGTCGCCTAGCGATGCCGTCAAAGTCGAGTATCACGGTGGTAATTCTCATCTTTTTGATGCAAAGGTATGAAAACTTTGGGAGTAAGTGAGGGTGGAAAGGTGAAAAATTGAAAAGGTGAAAGAGTGAAAAGGTGGAAAGGTGAAAAAGGTGAAAAGGTGAAAAAGGTGAAAAGGATGAGCTAACGCCTTTTAAAGGTGAAAAAGGTGAAAGAGTGAAAAGGTGAAAGGATGGATAATGCCGTGGAAAGGTGGAAAAGGGTGAAAGGGTGGAAAGGGTGAAAAGGGTGAAAGGGTCGAAAGGGTGAAAGGATGAAAGGATGGATAAAGCCGTGAAAAGATGATGAATAAAGCACACCTCGCCTCCTTTCCAAAGGGAAAAGGGACAGGGGGTGAGGTTTTGTTTATCAACCTGAGTGAGAATCGAGCTGACGTTTCTCTTGGTCTACACGAGCCACTTGTATGCGAATAGGGGTCGCCAAGCTGGTACTTGCGGTGGCGTCGCCTGCCTACAGACAATAGTTTTCCGTTCGTCAGAAGTCGTAGTAATCGTCGTCCAAATCGCGCATGGGCACCATGCCTTCGCAGTGGTTTTCGTCTATCTCGCAATAGATACCATAGCTGGCAATGCCGCTGATGTGCGCGTCATGCTCTTCGCCCAACTATGCGACCATGAACTCTACCATCTTATACTTAATGGAATCGCGTTCCGCGTTCTGTGCAATCTGTTCCATTTCCAGACGAATGCTCGCACAATTCTTCCAGAGTGTTCCTTGTTCGCACTGCGGCCTCCTGCGGCATAACGGGTAAGCAAACGATGCACCATCGTGTCGGGATAACGGCGTATAGGACTGGTGAAATGCGTGTAATAATCGAAGGCCAGGCCGAAGTGACCAGTATTGCCGGATGCTGTGTTGGCCATCATGGCGCGTAGGGCGATGTGGTTTCGATGAGGTTTTGCTCGCGTTTGCCGCCACCTCGTCCGTGAGCTGATTCAACGAGCGCGAAGTTTCGCCCGTAGTGCTCGTTGTTTTCGGCTTATAGCAAACTTCATGATAAACTCGCGCAAGGTTTCGAGCTTCTGCGGGTCAGGATTATCGTGTACGCGATAAAGGCAAAGTCTTGGGCGTTCGGCCGCCTTTGGGCTTGCCAACACTCTCGGCCACGGTCTTGATAGCCAAAAGCATAAACTCTTCTATCAGCTTATTGGCATCCTTAGAACGCTCGAAATAGGCGCGAATAGGCTTGCCTTTGCTCGTCAACATCGAAGTGAAGTTCTTCGCGGTCGAACTTTTATGGCACCGTTCTTAAAGCGTTTTTCGCGTGGTTTCTTGGCCAGTTTGTCGCATTATCAAGCTGTCCGGCGTTCTCGCCTTTTATATCCTCCCTTCGGTGCTGGCGGCGCAGGTTCGCCCGTTCCGTCAACAACACCGTTGATCTTCCAACAGTTGTTGCACCTCTTCGTAAGCATATCGCCTATCGCTTTTTATCACGGTATGCACGATACGATAAGCCTTTATGTCGGCGTTTTCGTCCATGTTGAAGACACACTATAAGCCAACTTCTCTTCATCGGGGCGAAGCGAGCAGATAAAGTTACACAACCGTTCGGGCAACATGGGTATGGTGCGGTCTACTAAGATACACACTTGTGGCGCGTTTCATGGCCTCCTTGTCGATGATGCTGCCCTCAGTAACGTAATGACTCACGTCGGCTATGTGCACCGCCCACCTGCCGAGGCCCTTATCGAGCATGCGAATAGACAGTGCATCGTCGAAATCCTTGGCATCTCGCGGGTCGATGGGTGCAGGTAAACACGTTGCGGAAGTCTTCGTTCGTCGTAATCCTTCTGCGTTATCTCGGCCGAAATGCGTTCGGCAACCTCTTCTGCCTATGAGGATAAGTGTAGGGCAAAGCCGTATTGGGCCAAGATGGCATGCATCTCCCACATCGTTTTTCGCCCGTAGGACCAAGCACGTCAATTACTTCTCCCATGATATTCTTGTGTTCGGCATCGGGCCATTGGGTTGTCACTCACCATGGCCTTATCGCCCGTTTTGCCGCCTTTACAGCTTACGTTTGAGCACGAAGATGTCGTGTACATATAGGTTTTCGGGGTTACGAGGAACGCCATGTCGCGCTCAACTCGCAGTTTACCCACCACTTGGTCTTTGGCGTGTTTCAGAATTTCGATAACCAACGCCTCCTTAATATGGCGTTTGCGGCGCCTCATCAGCTGCACGCGAACACGGTCTCCGTTAGCGCCGACTTGAGTTTCGCTCACTTACGAAGATGGGCAATGAGCCATCGTCGGGTACGAACGAGTTTTTGCCGTTGGTTTTGCGCACGAAACGGCCCCGAGAACCTGTCCGGCCTGATTGAGGCGATACGAACTGTCGGTCACTTTGGTCAAGAAGTCGTCCCGACCATCTCTTCATCCGTCGATGGCCAACATCTTGAGCGGATGCGTGTCGAGTTTCAGTCCTTTAAGATTTCTTTGAAACTGAAAGTCTTTCCGGGCCGCTGCTCGAAAAACTGTTGTGAGCCTCGATACCTGCTTTTTGGTGAGGCGCTTGCCTCCTTTCTCTCCTTTTCCCATATTCGGCTGTTGTTTATGGCTTATCTAAATTAAAAGGGCATTATCTGCCATGCAGCGCCCGTATTCTCATCAGTGTTGGTTATGCGCTTGTTCCCTGCGGTCTTGGCTTTGCGCAAAATCGAGATTGAACGACACGTTTATCGATCAATATGCGCCGCGAATTTCTGGAATACGCCAGTTTGTTTGCAGGCGCAATACGCGACAGGTTCTCCACTTCGGTGGTATAAAGGGTGGTGAATGGGTTCGCCACCACCAACTATCCGCCCATTTTGTCCTTGTTATATCCAAGAGCTATATTATGGCTAGCCTCTTCTTTGTCTAGCGTTTCGCCCCTAGCTATGCTGGCTCGTCTCCATTTCGGCAGCCAAAAGCACTGCTTATACATGGCTACGCTGCTCCGCGCATTCCCCAGTTGGCGTGAGTGTGGGTGTAGTGGTTGCCATTGCTAATGAATCGGTTGAAGAATGGTGTTACTTGAAGGAAAAGCCAATCGCCAAATGGGTGGAGTTTAAAATCAATGTGGGTGTTAATACGGTGGAAACCGCGTTGATTGTTCATCGTTCGCACAAAGCGTTGGTTCTCCAATAGCGTTTCTTCCATAATGGGTTTGTGATCGTAGCTGTACCTTCCGTACAGGCCAACATTCAGCCATTTCGTCGCCAATCTACAGAAAAGACTGTTCGATACGAAAGTAACTGCTTTTAGATTTGGGTTTCCAGTCTTAGCTGATAAATGTCAATGTCTTGCGAAACGTCGCTCATGTTAGAGAGCGAAGGTGCATAACCCGACACGTATCCTGTGTATTTTATCGCCAAGCTGTTTGTCACATTGTAAGCGAGCGATAACCTGAGGCCGAAAGATTAGCGAGCTAAGGTTGTTGTTTGCCTGACTATTGTATATCCGCATACCCCAATCCCAAGGTATAAGTTAGTTTCCCCAGTTTAGAAAGCCACTCGGTATAAAGGTAAGTCTCCGATGTGTTCAGCTTAACTGGGTTCTCTATTGTCCACTATAACTGTTTTTGGTGTACGTCTGCGTATGCTTAACACCGAAAAGACAGCTTGCGGTTGAACATCTTTTCGTATATACCTTCGGCGATGAGCGAATACTTACGCCCCGTTGTTTCGGAAACAAAGTCTTGATCATTGTCCCGTCTCAAACAAGGTGTATTTACGATTACTTCCACTGCCGATATAAGTGCCAACGAGGTCGAAAATAGATAGTCTGTTGGTGAGGTAGCATGGTATGAAAGTACAGGTCTCGCGAGGGCGAGTGTCGTGCGTGCGCATAAAGTCGTTGATGCGATAGGTTTTGTTCTCCGTATATAAAAGTGCTAATCCTATCGGTGAGTGAGTTCGGCACGTGGTTATACCTGTCTCGGATATAACACTGAACACGCTTTTTGTTAACTAGCGTAGCTATACCACAGAGAGAAATCAAAGTTATTGAACTTAGCTTTTGTGGGGTCGCCTATCTCTCTGTTGGTTAAAGTTCGGTCGTTATAGTGGTATGTTTCGGTATTCTCCCTTATCCATTTCAGGTCACGTCTGTTCCACCATGCCACGGCTTTCAGTTCCGATTTGCCTTCATGATAGTTGGCAGACGGCTGATATTCGCCAAAAAGCCCAGCATCGAAACGCCATTGGTTAAGTCGCCACTAACATTGCCTCCTTTCCTTATATCTCACGATAATGTCGATAACGGCTGCCGCACCTGCATAGCGTGCCCCAGGCATATCGTAATATTCCACCCTTAGAACATCGTGTGGGCGAATGGCCTTTATCTCTGCAATAGTTGTTTTCACGCCATTGATGCGCAATTGAACGGGCTCGCCCGTAGATGTGCGTATGGTATTATCGATGAGTGTTGAGCTAATTCCAGACAATTGCATGTTTCGCAATAGTCCAAATCCATTGGTAGCAGCTTTCAATTGGAACTTGGAAGGGATGATAATCTTACGATCTATCTTTTGTATTTCACGTTGCCCCACCACCTCTACTTCTTGCATCGTCCGTTCAGCAGGCAACATGGTTATCTCACCAAATATAAATCATGGACTACATTCTCCAATCTTACATGATAATCGGCATAGCCAAGATAAGTTACTAAGAGGTTGTCGAAGTGTTTATCCTTGTTAACGGCTAAACCAAAACGACCATTTGCATCACTGATTGCATTTTGTTTTTCTTTTGTTCCATCCGAGACGAGACTCACAACGGCACCTTCCAAGGGACGACCAGCCTCATCTTGAACTAGGCCTGTAATGTTTATCTGTGCATTAAGGCTAGTCCATAACACAAGAAAAACAAAAGCAAGAGTTTGCATACCATTTGTGTATTAAATTTGTTATAAGATTACTGTCAAACGTTGGTCAAAAGTAGGCGTTTTATTCCGAGTACAAAAGCTATCTGCATAACAAAACTGCGGTGCGTTACGCATTTTTAACACCGCGATAAATAGCCTTTGTTCCCCTTCCATACGCCATCAAACATCTGTTCTTTTTATTCCATACTTGTCATATCTTACCGCAAAAGTAACAAAAAGATGTGAGATAAAAGGAGCATTTTTACACTTCTTTGAAGTCTGCGCATTTTGTGTGCAGTTTGCAAGTTACAAAGCACAGATACGTTCGGCTTAAACCATCCTTTTCTAACCTTGCTTACGCGCAAAGCAAACCCTCAAACCGCACGGCCAAGGCTGTTGAGAAAAGGCAAAAAGAACAAAAACAGCTAAATAATATACATAGCACATAGTCTGCGGTGATAATAAAGAAAGTCTGCACCAAAAGCGACTTAAAGGCGTTCATCGACCTGCATTACGACCTATACGAGGGTAACGAGTATGACGCGCCAAACCTGTTCGGCGACGAAATGAATACGTTGGAGCAAGAAGACAAAAACGCGGCGTTCGACTTCTGCGAGGACGAATACTTCCTCGCTTACAAAGAGGAAAGCTGGTTGGGCGCGTTGCCGCCATCATTAACCTGGCGCCAACAAGAAGTGGGACGCAAAAGCGTGCGTTTCGGATGGATAGATTTCATCAACGACCGAGAAGTGTTAGAGGCGTTACTTCATGCCGTGGAAGAGTATGGACGCTCAAAGAATGCGCTCTATCGTGGGTCCGCTGGGCTTTACCGACATGGATCCAGAGGCATGCTCACAGCGGGTTTCGACCAACTGGGCACCATGCCCACCATATATAACTATGGTACTACCCCCAACTGATGGAAAGTATCGAAGGCTTTGAGGTGGACAATCACTACGTGGGTACAAGCTGATGGTGCCTGACGAAGTGCCTGAGATTTGCCAAGATTGCCGACATGATACAAAAGCGTTATAGCCTCAAAATAAAGAGCTTACACGCGACGATGTATTCAAGGAGGATACGGAAAACCGCATCTTCGACCTTGTGAATAAGACCTATGGGCACCTATAGCTACTCGGAACTTACCGAAAGGCAAATGGACCAGTACGTAAAGCTGTGCTTCCTATGGCCGACCTAGACCTCATCACCCTTGTTGAAGACGAGGCAACCGACAATAAACTCGTAGGACTGGGCATTCCATCCCCTCGTTAACACGCGCCTTACAAAAATGCCGTCGCGGAAGACTAACGCCCCTTCGGTTGGTGGCACGTGCTAAGGGCCATCAAATACCACAAAACAAAAGGTGGTGAGACCTGCTGCTCATCGGCGTTTTGACCCGAATATCGCATGAAAGGCGTTAACTCGTTGCTCTTCGCCGACCTTATTCCGCGCTACCAAAAAGGTACCGGATTTGAATGGGGAGAAAACACAGGTGGAGATGGAAACCAACTCGAAAGTACACAAAGCCAATGGGGAATGGCTAGATGCTAGCATCCACAAAAGACGGAAGTGTTACATCAAGACTTTCCTAGCGCAGGGGCGCACCATAAAAACCAATTAGTAGACACCACAAAGAAGATGAATAAGAAAAAGACACCTAATAATCAACAAGAGATGACATCTCGGTCCGTCAACGCGGCAGTTCGAACGCAAACAACACGCCCACATCCGCAACAAGGCAACAACCAGACGGCGCACACCGACGATAACATCAGGCACCTGTCGGACATGGAGCACGTTCGCACGCGCCCTGGCATGTACATCGGCCGACTTGGCGACGGAACACAAGCCGAAGACGGCATTTACGTACTGCTGAAAGAGGGTGATTGACAACTCTGTCGACGAGTTTAAGATGCAGGCCGGCAAGCGTATCGGTGGATTTTGGAAGACGACCTGCGCGTATCTGTGCGCGACTACGGCCGCGGCATTCCGCAAGGAGAAAGCTGGTAGAGGCCGTGAGCAGTATTCAACACGGGCGGCAAAATACGACTCGAAGGCGTTTTCAAAAGTGTGGGATTAAATGGTGTTGGCCTCAAAGCCGTCAACGCATTGAGTGCACGTTTCGAGGCTAGGTCGTATCGTGAGGGTAAGGTACGCACCGTGGTGTTCGAAAGGGGCGAACTGATTAGCGACAATACAGAGGACACCAACGAAGAGACGGCGTTCATCTTCTTCGAACCCGACAATACGTTATTCCTCAACTATCGTTTCAAGGGCGAGTTCAGTGAAACAATGCTCGCAACTACACTTACCTTAACGCCGGCTTAACCATCATGTACAACGGGCGGCGCATCATTAGCCGCAATGGTTTGGCCGACTTGCTGAACGACCGCATGACCAACGATGGGCTATATCCCATCATTCACATACAGGGCGAAGACATCGAGATTGCCTTACCCACGCCAGCCAATACGGCGAGGGTATACTCCTTTGTAAACGGGCAACACACCACACAGGGCGGCACGCACAAAGAGCACGTTTAAGAGCACATCGCCAAAAACCGTTAAAGACTTTTTCTCGAAGAACTACAGTACGTGAGACATACGTAACGGATTGGTGGCTGCCATTGCCATCAACGTACAAGAGCCCATGTTTGAAAGTCAAACGAAGATTAAACTGGGTTCGCTGACGATGAGTCCCGGCGGAGAAAGCGTTGACAAGTACGTGGGCGACTTCATTAAGCGCGAGGTGAGACAACTACCTGCACATACATGCCGATGTGGCCGAAGGATTAAACGCAAGATTGACGAGAGCGAAAGAGAGCGAAAGGCAATGGCGGGCGTAACAAAATTGCACGCGAAAGGGCAAAGAAGGCCAACCTGCACAACAGAAAACTGCGCGATTGCCCGATCCATTTTCAGCGATGCAAAGAACGATCGCAAGGAAGAGGTTCCATCTTTTATCACCGAGGCGACTCGGCAAGCGGCAGCATCACTGAAAAGTCGCGACGCTAAACACGCAGGCCGTGTTCTCGCTCGCGGCAAACCACTCAACTCGCGGGCTTACCAAAGAAGGTGGTGTACGAAAACGAAGAGTTCAACCTGCTGCAAGCAGCACTAGATATCGAAGAGGACTCGACACTTTGCGATACAATAAGGTTATCGTGACCACCCGATGCCGATGTCGACGGTATACTGTTCGCCTGCTCATCATCTTTCTTTGCGGTTCTTCCCGAACTGGTGAAGAAAGCCACGTCTACGTGCTGCAAACACCTTTGTTCCGCGTACGAAACCGCCGAACAAAGATTAAGAGCAAGAAGGTGATTGCCGCTGCCGACGCCGACGATGAAGGGCGAACGGAAAAACGGACTTCATCACGCGCTACTGCTACAACGAAGACGAACGGCAGAAAGCCATCGCCGAGCGCTTGGTCCCGACCGGAAATTACGCGCTTTAGATTGGGCGATTTCGCGAGTTTACTCACTTCATCGGTCGACATGCGACTGGAACAGGTTACGTTACACAAAACGACCAAGTGCATAAGCTATTGGAATATTACATGGGCAAGAACACAATGGGCGCCAAAACTTCATTATGAACCAACCTGGTGGTGGAAACTGATGGCCCAGCAGACAGAAACCACCGAAGAATAATTAATCAACACATAAAGAAAGGGAGAAAAGTAACTAGAGAACAAAGAGAATGAGAGAAAAGAAAAGTGAAAGAGAGAACAGGTTAACAGAGAGAATTAGGAGATTGGAGGATGACGAAAAGGCCCTATCGATGGGCCTCGAGGCCGGTGTTCTGAAAATTACCTGCACTGCGCTTTCAGGCTTTTATCCATGCAAACTTGGCTTTCATCTCTTGATGGGGCATCATGCACTATACCGCTGAAAAGAGTAAGGCTACGATGACAGATAAAGGCAGACAGTGAAGAGCGAACTTTTAAAGAAGACGTTTTCGTTAGAGCCGAAATGAACAACGTCGAGCTTGCTCGAACATTGTCATGTGAGAAAACGCACCTTTCAGGAACGAAGAAGAAGAAAAAGCCATAAGCGTGAAGTTTCAGAACATGCCTCTATAAAATCAGTTAGAACTGTATCTCGACCTGTCGTAGCGCGTATAACCAGCACGACTGAATTTCACTATTATTACCACCCCCAACCCAACCAGCAAAATACGTACAGATATGAAGAAATTCTTAATCTGCAGCTTGCTTTCGCCACACTAGCTGCACAGCACAGTGCGGACTACCATCGGAAAAGAACAGTCCGCAGCAAAATCAGTTGCCGAAATGGCAATCAAGAACTTTATGTCATCGACACCGTTAACGAAAACAAGCTGGTAGAGGATGCCATCAGGGGGCACTCAGCTGAACCCCCACTCGTCTTACTCCACAGCGAAAGAAACAGGCTCATGAGACGAATCGTTGCAAGGGTTCGTTCGAGGGCATCGACGACAATTTAACGTTGCCGAGACACGCTGCGTTAGTACAACCCGTAGCAAGGTCCTTCAGAAAGGTGGGAGTACGGCTGGCGACCGCATTTATAGCGTTAACGGCACGACCATCGCTCGGGGTGAAAGATGTCGCAAGAAGACATCGTACGCCGACTGCGAAGACTGAAAAACAACATCGTTAAGCTGGGTATCGTGCGCCCTGGCATCAATGGGCTGCTGGCCTTTCATGTAAAACGCGATAAAATACCCATCGAAACGCTCGATGCTACATCTTATCAGGCCGGGCGTGGGCTATATCCGCATCGGAAGTTTCAGGTGCCACCACCACACGAAGAGTTTATGCGGGCGTTGATGAAAGCTGCAATGCAGGGCAGCCCAAACCGACCTGATACTCGACCTGCAAGACAATGGCGGCGGCTACCTGCAAGCAGCTGTGCGTGTTGCCAACGGTTTTGCGCCGCAACGACCTCATCGTATATACCCCAAGGACGAAATGCAGACAGGTGCAGGAGTTTGCGCGCACCGCGATGGCGGAATGCTCACGGGTAGGGTGTTCGTACTGGTTAACGAGTTTTCCGGCATCGGTCTGCCGAAATCGTCGTGAGGCGTTGCAAGACGATCGCGGCACGTCGTGGGCCGTCGTTCGTTTGGCAAAGGCCTCGTTCAAAAGGCCTATCGAGTTTGCCGACGGCAGTATGATGCGCCTAACCGTGGCTCATTATTACACGCCTTCGGGCAGGTGCGCTACAGAAACCCTACACCAAGGGCGACAATGCCTAACCACGAAAGGACTTAGACAACCGCTTTAAGAATGGCGAGCTTTACAGCGCAGCACATTCACCTCAAACGACTCGCTGAAAGTACCAAACCCACGCCGCAAACGGCAGTGTAGTGGCGGTGGTATCATGCCCGACTATTTTGTTCCGCTAGACACCCACGCAGTTTTCGCGTTACAATCGCGAGCGTGCTGCCAGAGAATTATCGTTAATGCCAATATACAATACATGGACAAGCATCGCAAAGAACTGAAAAGAAGTACCCTTCGTTTTGCCGAGTTCAACAAGAAGTATCAGGTGCCACAAGAACTTATAGAACGGATTGTGGCCGAAGGCGAAAGCAAGGTTAAAGCCAAAGACCAAAAAGGAGCTGAAAACCAGTTTGGCAAAGCATCAAGATACAGCTGAAAGCGTTGGTGGCAGCGACCTATGGGACATGTCTGAGTACTTCCACATCATGAACCAAAACAACCATGGTGCAAAAAGGCTCTGGTGTTGCTGGGAAAGGCCAATAACAACAAACCGATGAGTGCAATGCAGGCGGGTTTTAAAGGCTAACATGCCCATAGATTGGGCAACCCGCCAGTGGCTTATCCCACCTACTAACATTACACTAGCATACAAATAAGGGCTGCCACTTGGCAGACCCCTATTTACTATCGCTACGTTTCATCGCTCGGAGCAAGCATCGTTCATCAACTTTCCGGCCGACTCACCTAGCTGAAGCCAAAACGCATGTTATTGCATCCCAATGGGTTATCACTCGCAAAGCTTTTTGACAATTCGCCACGTTACAGCTAAGTTGGAATGTTTGTTACAGATGATATGCAACAAGCTCATCTTAGCTGTAACAATGCATCGTTTAAACTAACGGCAAACCGCTTAATTATCAACAGGCTATCAAAAACCCTATCAAACTGCGCCCTATTAAAGAAGAGCTTGGGTAAGTAAACCACAATCGACTTGATCACGGGTGCGATCCTGATCAGCCAACCCGCTAGATTTTATGGTTTAATTAAGGAAGTTCTATTGGTTCAAATGGTATTGGCTTTTCATCGGTTGCAGACATTTTCTACAAGCTTTCCATTACAGCTTTCTCATTCTTTTTACACCTGTCGCATTGAGTAGAGCATTTGTAGATTCAAACTGTCTTTTAAATTGTTACACTAGCTTTGCTATCAGTCTTTTCTAGTACCACTATATATATGGTCATATCGGTTCGTCATTCTGCAAAGCTGTAATAGACCATATATATATCTGAGTCTTCTATTTTATAATTAGGCCGGGAAGACCTTCAAATTTATATGGTCCATAATGTCAGAGAATATCTGGAGCATACCAAGCTGTATAAACACGTTGGCCAAATGTTAATGTCGCCTTATGACATTTATGATCTAAAATTGTAATAGTTGTTCCATTAGTTAATGACCAGTTTTGCTGACAAATTGTTCAAGGTATCTAGCGTTTCCCCAATTGGAAAAACTATACGATAGTTGACTAATGTTCCCAGTGAAGAATAATGATTGATAATTTCATATGGAAAATACTGCATCAGAAAGATGAGGAGTTGGACGCCCCTTTTTAAAGTTTGATGTAGCCAGGGTATCACTAGGTGTAATAATCTATCGCTATAATCTTTGACAACTTTTGTACCTATTTGCACTATTCGAGTATCTTGATTATATTCCTTATCGTTATTGCTATATATTTGAATTTTAGGCAATAAGTTATTCTATACTTAGCATGGTCAAGAACATTACTTTTTCAATCGAGGCACAGCCTGAGTGTAGGTTTGGCTAAATGTTAATATGGCTTGTATTAACAACGCAAACGTTAAATTTATCTTTTTCATATTTCTAAATATATTAAACAGCCAGTGGATGAAATCCTTCAGCTGTAGGTTGAAAACCAATGTCTTCAATCCCAGATGATAGAACCAGAGGATTCAAAACCTTCTGCGCGATTCGCCAAGCCGTTATCACTTGGTTGATGACGGACCATGACATCGCAACCACACTATTCATCGGAACCACCAATAAGGTTGTTCATCTCCCTAGCTTCTAAAGCTCGTTTGGAGAACTCATGTAATTTTAGTTTTTCATGCTAAATAATTTAAATAATTAAATAAAATGTTTGTTTAAGCTAAACTACCGTATTTTTACGGTTCTAAAACGCTCTTTTTATGATACAGTAATATGTTTTGGTTTCTTCTGTTTTTAAAACTTGATTATTACAACTTTTCCCTCATAATATCTTGAATCTCATCTTCATCAATACGCTTCGACCTCTGATACCGTATTGAGTAATGTAGGAAGAAAAGTCCTGACTTTGTGCAGAATTTAAATAAGTTTGATTATTGGATAGGTTAGTACATTCAGACTGAACCTTATCCGCTTGCAGTTATAAATTACTTCAATATCTTCAGAAATATAATTTTTATTGATTGTATTACGGTTATTATAGTATTGATAAATACCAATATTGAGGTCGATGTGGAATGGTAGCGAGAAAAGTCAAGGTAGCTTTGTTTGTAAATTGTGTGAGAGTTCAGGTATATTGCTGCCATCCTTTATTCTTACTGTAGAATTGAGCAATGCTCCTCGATAGTTTAATGCAAGAAAAGAGTTTAGTACAGCAGAAAAAGTCTAAATTGAAGGCCAACATTTTAGATTGACTCATCTATTACTTGATCTTGCAAGAGTATGATTGTTACTGAATATAAATCCTGCCTTCCCAACCTATTTTTGAATGCTTTCAATCAAACTCTCTCTACTCCCCTGGAGAAGTATAAAACATGAATGCCCAATTTGATTGGTGTAGTACACTGTTAAAGCTATCTCTGTATTACCTTTATACGAATAGCCGTATAGAACTCTTGGAAGAGTATGCGTATAACCGGTAGAAATGTCTACAAAGAGCATTGAGAGCAAATTTTTATAATTATAGCTACAGCTGCACTGCCATGAGTCTGCATTATATAATTCTTGAGACGATAGACAGTTTGCACATTATATTTAGTTAGGATATTTTGACTGTAAAGTTTGGTAAGCGGGGGAGTATGTGTTGAACGCCATATAGATAAAGATAGCATGTTATCAGTATTGAGATTGTAGCGATTGTCATTTTAGGCGATGTTACTATCTGGTTCTTGGTGCTCAATGTTTTGCCGTTTATTTCTTTTTAGAAATGCAATGTTGATACAATATATGGGGAATATGCATCTATAGAAAAATCGCCGGAATTTCACGAAACATTCTACTCCCATACCTGCATTAAAACGAGTCATGCTAAGGTTATTAGCAGCAAATAATGTTGTTATATCGTTTTCTAATAAACGAGAAAAGCTGACTTTCAATCTGGTCGTGATGGACATTCATATTTGTAATAAGATGAATTTGGACAGGTCCAAGAATAAGGGCTTGGAGAAACCTCATCGTATTCTCTGTGTAAAAGTTGCGTGTTTTAGCATGCTGGTATAGACCGTTTGAAACTGCTGATACTGTCTTCGTTGAATAAATCAATATTAACACCAAGCCAATGTGGCCTTTTGTGAAAAACCGGTCTTCGAATTTATTTCCATACCTTTCTCGTGGTCTCCTCTTTTTATCCAGTGTAGGTAATTACTTGTATTAAAAATAATCCATAGCACTATTTTGGATGATTTGCTCTTTATTGACTATATTCATTGAATAGTGCTCTCCTGATAGTTTTAATCTGATTTGTTCCTTTTAGGTAATTCATTTTTATTGCTTTCAATGCTGAAGTCTAAAGTATGCCATGTGCTCTTTTCTTTTGCCATCGCTGATTTCGTTAAAAGCTATGGTGGTATTATCAGGCAGGAGATGTTGTACTGTGGTTTGGCTATTTCGATTTTCGCTGTCGGTATAATAAGCTGCATTGAGAGCAAGTTCGGCATCTCTACCAACACGATAAACATTATTATAGTTAAAAAGAATGTGAACGATTGAAGTAGTATTTTTCTTTACTTATCTCCGGGGGATAAGAAAAGCTAATCTGAGTGAGCATAGGACTGTCTGTGTCCCTAAAATCAAACGATTGTAGTTCACTACAAAGGTCTTTACCCGTGTTATTTCCTTTGTAAATGGCAAAAACTGACTATTCTTTTTGAAAAGGGTTGCCATCAAATTATTATTCCATAGCATTTTTCTTTCAGCACCACCACTTAGCGTCGCAATAACATTGAACACCCTTTTTAACTCCCTTACGAAGTCTCAAATTTATAGAGGCTTTATCTTCTTCTGTTAAACCTTTAAAGCCTTAATATCTTGATGGTTCTGAAAAACTTGAACAGTAGCAATCGCGTTTGGATCTATGTTGTTGGGTGGCTATGCCATAGCGGTCTTTCATCATATCCAGCTCCTTCTATATATAAAGTGCTTAACAGGCTTTCCTTTTACGGAAATTTCACCTGATTCACCAACAGTACATTCCAGGCATCTTTTTAATACGTCACCAAGAGAAAGATCATTTTTAGAAAGAAATGATGAAACATTGTAATTGATAGTGTCTTCTTGAGCATATAATTTAGTACTTTTCACTACAACTTCTTTTTAATGTAAATGTCTTTTCTTCTACGATGATATTAAATTCTCTTGTTTTGGAAGGAATGTAGGCAGTATGGTTGTCTATGTTGAGCCCTGTAGCATACCACTTTTTATGCTATCACCTTTTATATGCGCTTTCTATAGAATAAGCCCTGTTTTCATCTGATATACAATATGCTGCAATATTATTCAAATCATTAGTAAAATAGATAACTATGCTGACATCTACGAGAGGTTTCTGCTTTTTGTCATTATTTTTACCCCATAATTTGAAAGGGACTGCTTGTTGTCCGAACACAGGCATATAAATTGTAGCACATAATACAAGTATGCATACTATTTTTATTTTTATTTTATCGGTAGAAATCATTTTGGCAACATTTTATAAAATAGAAGTCATCTAGACTTTTAAATCTCTACAAATTGAGAGGAGTTTATCATCTTTGTACTGTAAAACAAGATAAACACTTCTCTCATGTACGAAGTACTGGACAAAAGATACAATAAAAATCTGAGATCTTGCCATATTTGTCGGTGTAAAACGCGGTTATGTTACAAAAAGTGACCTGGTGGAGGTCATTCAGTGCATTCTCTACAAGTTGAAAACGGGCTGTCAGTGGCACATGCTTCCCGTTCAGGACTTTTAACACTCAAAAGTTTGGATAACTCGCTTATTTTCTCTATTTTATTTCCATAACAGTTTTGTTGTTTTGCCTTTAAAATCAGTTGTTTAGCAATTACCGATTTACAAAAGAAATTCGACAAACTGTTATTTTTATGTATTTATTAGGGTGGAAACTTCAGATATTAACTTGCCCGCTTGTTAATCGCTTAACCTCTCGTCAACTGGTTAACTCGCCAACTTACCTTCCGTTAACTCGCCAACACTCATTTTGTCCACTTTTCGGCAAAAATTTTAACATTATGAGTGCCTCTTTTGTCCACCAACCGCCCACCCGAGCGCAAAGTAATCGATTCTCACGAGGGGTTGTTTGGGTACAAAAAGGTACTAGCATATAAAGGTGACTCAAGCATGATTATGCTGAGTTAGGTACCCAAATTGCGCAGAAAAAGCGGCAATTAGCAGCAAAAATACCTTGCAATATGGTGCAAGCACTTTTGCATTTTGCATCTAAACACAACCTATTTTGCTGCAAAACGCAGGTTATATGTACGCTAAACGCAGGGCTAAAAGCATAAAAATACACGGAAAATTGGGGATTATGCGTTTTCACTTTTGATTGAAAACAGGTGTTTTGCATGGCGAAAACTCGCTAAAAATGGGTTTTAGGTGCTAAAAGCAGGTAATTGGGATGGGAAAAAGATGTGAATCGACGACCAAACAGAAAGGTAAAGTGGTGCTAAATGGCAGCAATTTCTTAAAACTGGACTAAAAAGGAAGTTCATAAAGCTGGTTTTTGGGGGCTAATTGCATGCTTTTAACCCTAAATTTTCGCTAGAAGGGGTCGGCGAACAGCATACGTTTTGTAAAATATTTTCACAGCCCTACAAGTTCGTAAGCTTATGAGTTATGATAAGGCATCATCTATTATTTCTTTTTATTCAGTTGAGCGAAAGGATGCTTTCCGTATCTCTCTATCTCTTCTAACTCTCCGATAATCGCTTTAAATGAGTAGGCAGGTTCTAAAAATTCCCCGCAAAGGTTCAATCGTTGTTCCTTGTATTGCTCTTCACTGTCTTTTTGCTTTTATCTGGCATCTTTTGCTTTCTCTTTCAGTCGCATAGTGCACTATGCTCCTTCAAGAAGTAAGCAAAACCTACTCAGCTAAAAGCTAAAAATACAGCAAAGGCAATTTTTAGAACATGCCTATAGTATTTTATTCAGCTGGCTAATGTCACCAAAAATTTCAATGTAGACATACGTCTTTGCAATTACTCTTATTTCAAAATCTATCAATCACATCGTTATCTCTACCCAAAGGCTTGGTTTCTTTTAAAAAGTCTCCATAATTACTTACATCAGCACTTAAAAATCCAGCCAGGATTATCAGTACTAATAGAAATACCGAGTTCATGTTCCCAATCGCCATCTATTTGAGTCTTTGTCCAATCTTGCAACCATTGTATTATGCTACTCATACCTTGTCCCTTACTACCATTTATTGGCAAACAGAATTGAATTTAGAGAATCTAGTTGAACTGCTCCAAAAAAAGCACAAGACCTCAACCATAATGAAAGATTGTTCGTCTTTCGCCGACAACAACACAAGGATTGTTACATGAAGGCATGCATCACAATCTAACACCTATGCCTGAACAACGTGTTCGAATTTCAATGCTGCTCTACTATAATAGGCATCAGAAAGAAAGTGGCGAGACAAGCAAGGTTACGAAACCTGTTGCAAAGTGGAAAGGCAAGCAAGGTTACGAAACTTGCTGCAAAATGAAAGACAAACAGGTTACGAAACTTGTTTCAAAGTGAAAAGACAAACAAGGTTACAAAACTTGTTTCAAAAGTGAAAGAACAAGCAAGGTTGCGAAACCTGTTTCAAAAGTGAAAAAGACAAGCAAAGGTTACAAAACTTGTTTCAAAGTGAAAAAGACAAGCAAGGTTGCGAAACCATCTTCAACTTGCTGCCGAAACAGCGAGTCATATCACTCCCCTCTCCCCTTGGAGGGGCTGGGGGTGAGCCGGTAGAGAACTTTTACTTTATCACCTTGTAATGCTGTTTTGCCTCGGCTCTCGACTTAAAGTTAAGTGCCACCACTCTGTGCGAAGGGGCTTAAAGCCTGCATAGCGCATAACCTGGCGCAACAATTGGCGGTTTTGTTGTGCGCGTTTGCTGATTATGCCCTTAGCAACAAGCTGGTTTTTCGGTGTCGATGTGAGCCTCTGGGCCCAAGTGGTCTATCTTCGTTCCCATAGTTATGCTGTCGCCCTTAGCATCGCAAAGGGTAATGTCCACCGCCTAGCCATAATTATGTAGCCCTCCACCATTAGCAGGATTACTCACATACGGTTTCATCGGCGTGTTCTTCACCTTGTTCCACATCTTTTGCTGAATGTGCATAGGGCGTGCAGCATCGTATATTTTTCAGACTTAATTCGGGGTGCAACTGTTTTTAGATCGCTTTTTGCGCCTTACAAGCGCAGCAGCCGCATCTGGACGCAGATAGGCTTGGCGCAAGTCGTCGTAAACACAACACCAACAAAGTTGTCGGCGCGCGCATACATCAACGACACGCTTGCAATGAGGGTCTAACTCGCGCACATTAACATATCGCAGGCTCAACGCCTCCTCTGTTTTGCTAGTTTTGTGACTTGGCGGGGAGGACGACGAAAAGGAGGAGATTTAAACATATTGATTATTGAAACGTGTGATTAACAAGTTGACGAGGTTAATGGTTTTTACGTGCATTAGGTTTAGTAAGCTAGCAGGGTAATAGGCTTCTGAATATACTAGTTGTTGTAGTTATAGTAGCTGTTGTAGTTGTCCCTAGTTATACTAGTTATTCTAGCTGTTCTAGTTGTTCTAGTTGTTCTAGTTATTCTAGTTATTCTAGTTATTCTAGTTGGTGCTAGTTGTGCTAGTTGTGCTAGTCTTTTCTAGTTTTCCTAGATATACTAGCGGTTCTAGTCTTTCTAGCCTTCCTAAATATACTACGCGGTTCTAGTTTTTCTAGTTATACTAGTTAAAAGGGCGTTAGCCATCTTTTCGCACCTTTTTCACTTTTTCACTCTTTCACCTTTTTCCAGCCCAGTCTTAACATCTTTCGGGGCATCTCTTTGGGATGGTGGCCCTATCTCGCGGGGCGACAACCGCCAAAAACAATCGGTAATGGCGCAACTTGCGAATCGTGGCCTCAACGTTATAGCGCATGCCTGGGCGCGCACTGCCGTGGTAGACGTATTAGCGCAAAGTTGCCACCCGTGAACACGATGTCGAGAACGGCTGGCTGGTAACGTGCATCGCCAGGACTAATGGCGAAGGGAAACTCGTGGGCTGGCGAAGCCAAGCTTATCTATCAGCACGCTGCCTGCGGCGCAAAAGGCGCGATAGAAACCCATTGTGCGAAGATGCTGTGCAAGCGCATGGCGGTCTATCTCTTCGTGACGATTGCAACAACACCATCAGTCGCGGAACTGGCGCAGCACAATTCCACCAAAATGATGGTAAGGTGAAGGAAGGTATATAGCACGTTGAGTGTAGGCGGAAGCGTGACGACAGGCACGCCTTGGATAACGATTTGCTCCGGCAGGGGGCATCGGCCAACAGCCGTTCCCCAGCAGGCCTGTAGTGCCCTTGCTGACTCGAACTTTATCATGCGAAGTGCATCTCTAACGGCACTTCACGATGGGTAAACTCGCGGTGTTGCTCGCTTTCTTCGCCTTTGAGGGCGATACCACGCCTGTTGACAAGGTCTTCGGCGCGTGTAAAAGTCGGCGGGAACGCAATAGAAGTCGATATCGCCTGGCGTTCGTGCCAAGGGACAAGGGTAGAGGTTGCGCAAGGGTTTGCCCCTTAAAAGATGCGATAATCTGTCCCGTTGCCGCCCAGAATACCCGCCAATTCTTTGGCCACGCCACTCACTATTGTTGAGTTGCTCTATCATCATGGTTCGCGAATAGGCCGTCAGCGCGTCGGCACGCTCAACTTCACATTGTTGCGTATCAATGCGTCATCACCAACCCTCTACCGTTTGTTTGGCGGCAACCTGTTGCAGCCTAACAAACTGCTGGTGGTTGAGGAAGTGAATATAATGGCGTTTTGCAAAACTCGTTATGCAGAAGGGAGAATAGCATGAAAAAGAAATGGGGTTAAAACTTTGTGGTAATGGTTGAGATAGAGATGGGACAGGCGGGGCGGATTGGGCGAATAAGAAGAATGGGAGTGATGAGCGATAGGTACTGCTGAGAGGAGTCAGGGCGCCAAGCGAGCCTTTAGCTTTTGTTTTGTACCTCATCGGTTCCATTCATCTTATCACTCATCAGCTTATTTAATGGCTAGCTCTAAGAAATTGCCGCCAGTGGCTTTCTAGTATTGGGCACTCATCTATCTAGCTCTGCATACACAGAGTTCTTGCTCTTTAAATTCGGGAACAATCTCCTTCATCTTAGCACGATATTCATTTCGTCGTAAGTATGCGAGATAGATACGAGTTCCATCACGTCGGTGTTTACCTGTTCGTAATCGTACTCGCGCACCTGTAGCGATGCAGATTTTGGGAGGTTGAACGAGGCAGTGTACCCTCTTCGTCGTTGAGCACTTCTTCGTAAAGTTTCTCACCAGCACGCAACCCTCGTGTATTGTATCTCGATGTTCTTAGCTCGAAAGGCGTATCATACGCTTTCAGCGAGTCGGCTGTTCGCCGGGTTGCCCATATCGAAGGCGAAAAATCTCGCCGCCGTTGCCCTTCGTTCCCGCCTCGAGCACCCAGCTTTGCAGGCCTCGGGTATGAGCATGAAGAAACGAATGATGTTGGGTCGGTAACGGTTACGGGGCCTCCGGCCTTAATCTGCCGCTCGAAAAGCGGGATAACAGAGCCGTTAGAGCCCAGCACATTGCCAAAGCGAGTGGTAACATTGCGTATTGCCGTGCACTCTTGCCCTCTTTTTCGGCCTTGATCCAGGGGCCTGTACGTAAATCTCGCAAATGCGTTTAGAGACAGCCCATCACGTTGGTGGGTTCACGGCCTCATCGGTAGACACCATCACGAACTTCTTTACGCCATATTTGAAGGCTGAGGTCGGCCACCACCTTCGTTCCCCACACGTTGTTTTGTATGCTCTCGCTGGGGTTGTTTTCCATCATGGGCACATGCTTATGCAGCAGCGACGGAACACGTGAAGTCGGGACGGAATGCGGAAGATGCCTTCCATGCGGTCGCGGTTGGCGATAGAGGCGATAACGGTATGTGATTTACCGGCCGGATAATCGTTAGCCATCATCAGGCGGATGTCGTGTTGCGGAGTTTCGGCTGGTCTACCAGCATCAGTTCTGCGGGATGGAACAAACAGACCTGCCTAACCATCTCGCTGCCGATACCCTGCCGAACCCGTGATGAGTATCTTCTTACCTTTAAGAAGGTTGCCCCACACTCTGCATGTCGATTTGTATCTGGTCGCGCGGCAGCAGAGTCTTCGATGCTAATTTCTCAGCGTGTTCACCACCTTTTGCCCGACGCATCGGCGTCCCACTCTGCACGCCTTCGGTCATATAGATGTTCACGCCGGCCTCGATGAGCATGTCTGCAAGCGTGTGTTGTCGCGGAACACCCGTTCCGCAAGGGCGATACCAACACGGCATTGATGCGGTTTCTCTTAATGACACGGAGAAGTTCGTCGTTTACCTCATACACTTTCTTGCCCATAAGGTAGTGGTTAGCAAAACCTTCCTCGTGAGATGAACCCAAAGAGGCGGAACTGCTGCGGTTTCTGGGCAGCGATGTTCTTGGCCAAACCTACCACCCTCGCGTACACCATATATCAATGCGCGTTTGGCTTGTCCCGTATCGAACACCGTATCGTAAATACCTTTTATCATGATGCGGAAAGTCCACAGCAAGATGGTGGTTACAAGGCAGATGGAAACGATGATGGCGCAGATGCAACGGAACAATGTGCTGATGAATCTCGGCCCAAAAAGATGATTGGATAATGTAGAACGACAACGATGACAAAACCCCAAACCCATAGCATAGGCCACCCGTTTGAGGTCGACAAACGACGAAAAAGCGTATCACCCCAGCATAGGTGTGGAACACGCGAAAGCCTATCACGTTGAATACCTGATAAAGCAACAGCGTGTTAACGATGGGCACGATGTTTGTGGCTGTGCGCAGAAACGGAAAAACAAGGTACACGACGAAAAGACCGCCAAGCAAACAGATCGATGCAGTCGATAAGGAAGATGCACCAATAGGGCAAAGAGTCTTTTACGGAAGTACCAGTTTATAAACTTGCTAAATGGATTCATAGTGGTGTAAGTTAACAGATTGAGTTTCTGAGTTTTTAAGTTTGTAAGTTTTTGAATTATAAGGAACTTGATTGGGAGTTCCTAATTCTTAGCCTCTATATCTTATGCGTTCTTAATATCTCTGGGTTTCTAGTTCTTTTATGATGTGCTTCTTAATTACTGAAACCCTCTAACATATTAATTACTGAATCTCTCTAACATATCGCCAACTAACGGAGTGAAAGATGAAAAGCCTAAACTCTCAACACAAACTTAAAAGTTTAGAAACTTAGGAAAACTTAAAACTCGTGAACTCAATCGACTCTATTTCATCTCTAACTATCAATGTCTTGGTCATACGTAAGGGACCTGACGGCAGGCACAGAGCCTTGTGCGAATAACCTTTTCAGAAACGCCATTTACGTATGCAGGCGCATCCTTAAACACGGGTTGCGTGTGCATGGGTTTCCACATCGGGCGGCTTTACTACCCCACGCTCTCCAAATGTTGACGCATCTGTTCGTAATCGCGCCCTGTTTTCTTGGGGTCGATAAGCACGCGTGTGAGCCAATAGTTTTGGGTCCATGTAGTCTTCTGGAGCGACGTGCAAGTCTATTCCATCAACATCGGCCAGCAACTGGGCGTGAAAGTTGGGTGGTGGACGATGGTGGGCGATGTGTTCGCGGGCGATGGTCATCTGTCCGCGGCCAATACCTGCGCAGATATTGCTCATACGATAGTTGTAGCCAATCTCCTTGTGCAAATAGTAAGCCTTAGGTTCGCGGGCTTGCGTAGCCAAGAACATGATGCGTTTCTTCGTTTTCTTCGTCGGGACAAAGTCGATCGCACCGCCACCGCTGGTGGTTATCATCTTATTGCCGTTGAAACTCATGATACCGAACTGACCGAAGGTGCCAGTCATGCGCCCCTTGTACTCTGAACCGAAAGCTTCTGCCGAATCTTCCACCACGGGTATGCCGTAGCGGTTGGCAATTTCCATTATCTCGTCGATGTAGGCGGGCATACCATATAGATATACCCAACGCATGATGGCTTTTGGGTTTCTTGCCTGTTTTTGGCGATGCGGTCTTTGATTGCTTCCTCAAGAGGTTGGGGTCCATGTTCCATGTGCGGTCTTCGCTGTCTCACGAACACGGGCGTTGCACCTTGATAGGTGATGGGGTTTTGCCGAGGCCGAGAATGTGAACGACTGGCAAATTACCTCATCGCCAGCCTTTACGCCTAGGGCTACCAACGCCAAGTGAATGGCTGCCGTACCCGCCGACAGGGCTACAACATGCGTACCCCTGCCCCACGAATGCCTCTAAGTCTTTCTCAAAGGCATTGACGTTTGGCCCCGAGGCACTACCCAATTGGTGTCGAACGCCTCTGGATATGACTGCATTTCGTTGCCGCTCACGTGAGCGAGGCATAAAATAAATTTGATTATCCATAATTATCTAGTTTTTCGAAGATTTCGTTATTATAATTGGTGGGGTGATTGGTTGACGAGTAAGGAGGCATTTGGTTTGTAAAGCTAGTGGGTTTAGTTATCTAGCCTTACTAGAACTTCTTGTTATACTAGTTGTCCTAGTTATTCTTATACTAGTTAAAGAAAGGCGTGAGCCATCTTTTCACCCTTTCACTCTTTCACTTTTTCACCTTTTGACACCTTTTTCACCTTTTCACCTTTAAATCTCTTTTCACGCCTGCCGGCACGCCCACATAAAGCGAATAATCGGCGGTATCGTCCATCACAACTGCGCAGCACCAATTTGCGTATGGTTGCCAATAGTCTTGTACGTGCACAACAGCAGAGTTTAGTCCGAAGAAGTTGCCATCGCCAACTTTCACACCGCCCGATAAACGAACGCCAGGCATGAACGTGTTAAACGAACCTACCTGAACATCGTGGCGAATACTTGCATCGCCATTAAAGAGGTTGAAACTGCCGATGCGTACATTGCGACACCACACAATGCGGCATGAATAAGTTTCCTCGCCCATCGTGAACGACGGCGCGTGCCACAACTCGACAGTTGGGTCGATGATGTTGGGAAAAGTGAGACATTGGGATTAGTGATGGCCTGGCGCACGCTGCATAACGCGGTGAACCAAAGGCCAAAACCACGGCCAGGCTCCAGTGGCAGCATTCAGCTGGGCAGAACCTCCCAGCACCTTACCCATCTCGTTATTATTGCTGCCTTGGGGCGACCATCATCGTAAAAGCCAACAAACTGCCACACACGTCCTCGCTGGCAGCGCGGTTTATTCTTTGCAGGGGTGCAGGCCGCCTCGCGCCCCATCGCCAGAGACCAAATATCGCAGTGCGTTTCATTCTTTCAATTACTTCCGTTAAAAGCATCGTAAACATGCTTGTCCTTCAGCCGAAATGCCATCGCGTTTTAGCACAGCTTTGATGGTATAGTATATCACCTTCATGTCGGTGAGAAACAGAAACATGGTCTACACACCACATCGTATTCAAATTTCTGTAGTCCACGAGATGGCGTTGCGCCCATGACACTGCATAACCCGAAAATGCCGGAGCCGCACTTCAAGTAGCGCCGTGCTTGCTTGCCTTTAGAGATACAAAAGCCAAATATTGCGGAAAGTAGCGGACGTGGACCTATCGGCGACATATCGCCTTTAAGCACGTTAAAGAGCACAGGGTAGCTCGTCGATAGAGGTTGAACGCCTGGCGCCCAACGGGGGTTAGTCGCTGTTCGTCGGGTGATAGTGGCCCTTGCCCATCGCGTTCGTCAGTCATCGTCTTATATTTGATAACCCTGAATATCTTTCCATTCTTCAGGACGCTCTTGTAAGAAGAATGCGCCCGCACCTTTATTGGCGAAATGCAGCCAAAGGGTTACCACTAGTAGCGCGGACTGATACAAGATGGGGACTATTAGAGCGATACAAAAATCTATCAGGCGTTTAGAGAAATGCTTGTACGCATATATAACGCAGGATTAAACGAGGGGCTTGAAGTTTGGAGTAGACCCCATTTCGCCCATGTTTGTAGTATGGGCCTACGAGCCCGTTTGTAGCTAAACTACAAGTAGCTTGCCGATAGTAGTACAAGGTATTTTGTAGTGCTGCTACAAGTAGCTTGTACTCATGCCTACAACATATTCGTGCTAAGGCCATATTGCTTACAAATCTGATTTATTATAAACAATAGCCACTACGCGAGCAAAGCTACTCATCCTGTTTTGGTTCGTCGGCTCTGATACTGCCTTGTACTCCTGCAAAGCAAAGGCTTGCCACCTTTCCTGCTCGTGCCGCTGTTGTATCATCGGCCGAGCCATACTTGCACCATAGTGCCAACCGCATCCACACTGCTGCCAAGAAAAACTCTATGTACGGCCCAACAATGCTGCTTCGTCTTTTGAGATTATCTTACCATTAGCGCCATCAACAATAATTTCAGTACAGCCATTAATGTCGGTAACAATAGAGATGCGACGCATAGCACCTGCTTGCATCACCACATGATGGGGAAACCTTCGCGATGGCACTGGAAACACAAAGCGCATCGGCAGCAATAGGTAAGGACGAACATCGGTTTGATAACCCCACAAACTTAACGTTTGGTGAGGTTTTGAAGTATTGCTCGTTGTCATCGTTCGGGGTCGAGTTCTGTTTCAAAAGAAGAACCAACCAAGATGAGTTTACACCTCGGATGAGTGGTTTGAAAGCTTGCCGCACACAGCTGCCAGTTCGTTCATCCTTGTCGCTTCTGACACGCCCGACGAAAACGAAAGCGAAATCATCGGCCGATAAGCCCAACGATGCACTGGATAGATGCACGTTTGTTGGCAACATCAACTGGGTGAGGCTGTGTTTCATTCACGCGCGCCACACTTTCGGTGAAGAGAAATATTCTGTGTGTCGATGCCGTTGATGTTGCGGGTAAGCACCACTCAATGGTTTTCTTCGTAATATGGTCGTGCTCCAAGGCCTTTTCACTACCATTGCCTGCGGGGATAACCTTTGTTGCACAAAAACGGGTGATGCGCTCCATTGTTGTCAGCCTCCAGCGGGCGTGCCTTGTGCGCCCTGACGGCGCAGGCCCGTAACGGTGTAAATGCGATGGGAGCACTGCCACCAGTAAACGCCTGCCGTCATAGCCAACCGACTGCCTTTGGGCGTGTTGGCATGTACGATGAACAGGGCGTTCGCGCTAAATATCTGGATAGTTTCCACAAGCACTTCAAGAATCTGCGCCGTGAAATCTCTCGGTGCCTCGGCACCTCAATCACTCACCCCTTCTCTTTTTCGGCCACGTTACATTATAAGGCGACCCGTAATGTTAGATGGGCCAGGCTACCACTTCATAATGCTGGTTCATGAAATGCGGCTGCACTTTACTGATAAGCGTGTCAGCTGATATCTGAAGTTGTTACCCTGATTAATTTCTTCTTCATTGTGTAAATATAGACTATGGTACGTAGTGTACCAACTCGTCGTTTCTCTTGCCTTGCAGAGGTGTTCCTTTCCACGGTCTAGCACTCTTGTCGTGATACATGCTATGGAACCAACTCCTTATATACAGACTCGTATCCATCCACCATACTTATTAATGTCGAACATCATGGCACGCTGATAGCATATCGGCGCTTCGTCATAAAATTCCTTGTCGATCATGCGGCTTGCGGATATTTGCTAACACCTCTGCATCTTCGTGAAAGAGCACACGCAACCCTTTATGTTACCTCGCGAAAGCCCATCAGCGTCGCTCACGCAACAAAGGGACGTCGAGACGACATGCCCTCAATATTTGAGAGGAAAGGCCTTCCAGTAGGCGACATTACCACAGCATCGGCTGATTTTCAACGCTTGGGAACATCTGAACGAATGCCCAACAAGCTAACACGCTCGCTGCTCCTGCGCTGATGTGATGGTGCTTTCGAGTTCTCGCTCACTTCTTCCATCGCCTACCAACCACTGGTCGGTATTGAGCGGGAAGCAGAGCTATGGCACGTATCAGTGTCTCGCGGATGGTCTGCCTCGCCGAAAGCCTGCCACCATCACCGTTACGAAGGCCTCCTGGTGTTGCGAAAGTCCTTCTGCCTCTTCTGCAACGTAAAACCTTTGTACATCCACTCCGTGTTGATGGTAAGCACTTCGGAGGCATGCTTGCATGACCAATATGGTCTGCCAGTTTTTCTTTTGCAATGCAGATGTGCACACAATCTTATCGTAACGGCGGTACACATCCAACGGTCTATCCAGCCATAACGCACAGCGTGCGAAGCGACGATTGTTGAGGTGGAGATGTTCCGTTGTCACCAACTTCGTCTTACACTTTAGCTGGCGCATAGCAGCAGCTGTGGCGAGGTGTTGTGCGTATGCACAATGTCGTATTGCGGCATCAACCGTTTAGAGTCGCCTTACATGTTTTAAAGCTATATACGCCTTCGCTTTGAGGAAAACTCTATCACCACAGCCACCATCTGCAATGCCTGCTTAAGATAGACGTGACCCAGCCCGCGGCAAGCCACCACATCAACGACAGTGCCCCGCCTTTAAAGCTTTGAGGACAAGTCCCCAACAATCTTTTCTGCACCACCCGTTTGTAGGGAGTGATAGCTTTGAAGAATGCGCATATTTAAATCTCTCTACTTATCTTTTACCAGTCGAAGGTCTTTTACGTGCATCAACCAACCTAAGGGAGCCACACACTTCCACTAGCCACCCAATCTTAACGACAGGCTGCCCTTACCGGCAGAGCCTAAATCGCCAATAGTTTGTTGCAGCCTTTACCTTCTCTTTAAAAGGAAGTTAAGCGATACCATTTCACATAACAAGTTGTGCTGGCGATGGGGCTTTTCATCCGTATCTCTACAATTCGCGCGAGTAAGTCCTTCTGGTTGATATTCTGCAACATAAAATCGCTTCATTAAAAATACCGCAACTTATACTTGCGGGCAATCCTATCCATACCAATACTTCTGGACAAAACTTCTCACCCTCTATTTCCGGGAAGAGGAACTCGCGCATCACGTCTGCCTGCGGAAACACCTCAGATAAATCGCCCGCCACACGTACTTGTAGTTCTTATGTCTATCGAATTACAGTCAATAACAGGTGCAGGCAATCCAGAGCCAACGATACCACCATCGGGATAAGCATCTACGCCAACCACTCCGCCAAAGTTACTGTACGTCTTTTATCTGTCTGTATACCTCAGCAACTCGTTTTAAGGCATCTGGTGGCAACATGTCGTCATATCAACAATAAGAACAATTCTCCCTTGGCATGTTTTTAACGCCTTCGTTGATGGCCCGATGTTTCCCACCATTGCGTTTTGAAATACATACTTGATAGGCACAATGCCCTCCTCAACAAATTTCTCCACCACATCGTGCGTGTTATCTGATTGAGCCGTCGTCGACTATTAGCCATTCGAAGTCTTTGAAAGATTGTTTTTCGCAATGAGGTAAAAGTCGTGACAGAAGTTGCTCGATTATACGCTAGGAGTAAAAACGGTTATAAGAGTTCAGACATTTATTTATAGGAAAGCAATCACCATACCAAATCTATTATTGGCCCGATACAACTTATCTTTGCGTATACTGGTTATCATACTCATATGATCGTAAATCCACCTGTCTCGCTAGGGTATCCATCGGAAAGAAATGTCTTATACGGAGTTAGATTTGAAAGCCCACAGGAAAGAGAAAACCCTAGGAAGAGCAGAGAGACAAAATCAAAACAACACCTTTAACATCTCTCCCACGCGTTCTGTATGTGTCAACTTTTGAGAAAGTATAAAACAAGCCTATCTATGAAATACTCAAACTATACGCCCTCCTCGACCAAATCTTTCTATAAAGCAATATGCAGCACAAAAAGCGATATCTGTATTGAGAAGCACAGATCTTTTCTTGGTTTCTGGATTCTGTATAATTCCAAAAGATAGAGGCTAAGAAGAATACCGCTTCTAATATATACTCAATACGTCCACCTGAAATATCCTTGTATAGTCTGTTGACCTGCTATCTGAACTCCGACAACAACAGCGAGGAATTGACAGTTAATCCTAACAGCAGCGACACAAGCATCACCGATATCACAATGGTATAAGAATACTTCCGAATCGGCACAAAATAAAAAGGGAAAAATATTAAAGCAGAGCTATGGAAACCATAAGCCAGAACTAGAAAAAGCATAAACTTGATGAACTTGCGTTCCCAAACGTACTGATTCAATCCAAATAAAACCACACGCAAGAACCTGCCTAAAATACGTCATCGTAAAATAGTAAAACAGCCCTAGGAACATTAGGCTTGCCACTGGATAATTTTCTATATATGTCCTAAAAGCGATAAAAGTAAAGCACATACATCAACAGGTTGTTAGTAAAATGAACACATACCTATTACTGGTGATGTGTGCAACGATATACTCTCAAGCAAAATAACCATACTCATTACCCTGAACCGTTGACATCATTGTAGTGAGATCTCTTGATCCCCGAAGTTCATCAGCCACTAGATCGAACATCTCACCATAAATAACGGTCATAACCGCCTATCATGTCTCCCAATCAATGAGATATGACCACTAGAGGAGACTCAGAGAACATTCCCGACTTGGGACTGCTTCTAAAAAGCAAGAATGCTAGTAGCGCAACAATATATACAAACAAATAAATTAACATAGACTAATGCAGTTTTGCCACAATTCGTGTCCAAACAAAATCTAATTTGGTCTACCAAAAACACAAACCAGAAAAACGAGAAAGGAAACCAGCAGTTTCAGTGCATACAATTCCATCACTTTCCATCAAATTTCGTATAATAAGTTGAAATGGCAGAACACATATGGATTATAATGAATGATATAAACAGAAAGACAAGACCCTGCAAGCCAATTTATAAAAGGTACTTTAAAAAGTCCTATTCACAAAAACATAGAAGCAAAAGATAGGATAAGATAATAACCAGTGGATTATCATATCTGAACATTTTTGCTGGATGTCCCAACGCTACAAGTGAAAAAGTACTGATAACGACTATACTTGCGAAAGTTACAATCAAAAGTTGCTTGGCATTCTTACTCATAAATTGCGGAGTGTACACTCTAAAATAACGAGCAGTTAAATACACCCACAGAAAAATACAGATGTTATATCCCCGTAATAATCAACAGTATCTGTCAGCAAACAATAATACGTCTGAAATACGTAAAACAAAATTAAAAATCGCTTAAACACCTCACGAGGGCAATTCTCTACAAAAGCATTTAAGACGGGGGCAAATATACATAGCCCGATATAGGCCATTATAAACCAGTACTCGTGCGTTAATGCTAAACACAATCTAATGCCCTTCATACTCATGTATCTATCCCCAAAAACAGCACACAAGTATAAATGAGTATAAGTAAGAATAGCGTCTCAAAAACTATCTTCAATACGCTCCTTACCTTAAAGGTTATTCCGAACCAACCTAGAAATCAAGACAAAGACATCAACGCCAGTTCTGGCAATGCTTGATGCAAATAGACCCAAGCGAATAAAACACGTATCTCTTATCTCCACTCCTAATGGAAGGTGCTGTATACCTAAAACAGCATGACAGATGAGGATGGAAAAACATCGCGACATATATGAAGTAATTCAACGCTAGAATTTCTTTTTGTTTTGTTCTATTCATTGTCGCCCAATAGAGAATAAAGCTTGTTTACCTCGGAGGTGTTGTCTTCCATGTTTTCCTTTAAATTTGCAACATACCGATTTCGTAACTCATTGTCCTCGAGGTAATTCGATAATCTTGCAACAACATATCTCCAGTCATTTCACAGATACTAGCATCAAAAGTATCAGTAAATTGGTCGTTTACCGTCGAAAAGTTTGTTACGACAATGGGTTTTGCACAATATCTTAGCCTCATCCAAAGGCAATAGATTTCCCTTCATATCTTGCTGGGTGAACATACAAGTCAGTTGCTGCTAAATAGGGATAAAGTTTTTCTTTATTCCGAGAAAGACAAATCTGTCCATAAGTCCTTCGCTCTTTATCTTATCAGCAAACCTGGCTCTACCACTTTACCAATCAGATACCACTTTTAAATATTACCCCTCGTTTCTTTTAATTGTTTTGCTGCTCTACGACAAGTCCGTTCCCTTGCGCCTGCACACATGCCCTAATGTTGCAATTATTATTGTGCCATTACTCTGCATCCGGCAGTTCTACTGGCTGCTTTGCCAAAGAATATATCAATGTGAGAAGAGATGTTCTCCATTATTCCCATCTTATCCTTGCAGTCAGGGAAGTACTTAATTAGAGGCATCAACACAAACCTGAGATATTGAAAATATTCTATCTACTTGAGGAAAGTATTTTCATGATCGGCCTTATAATAATAGGGCCACTTATAATCATTATGGAAAAGGATACTTTGCATTTCCCTTTTAACTTATCAACCATGTAGTACAGTATCTGTTGTCCTCCATAATCAACTATTAGGTCATATTCATCCTCAGCAATCTTTGCATCATCCGGGCTATTAACAGCCCAGGAAGACTTCGAGAAGATTGAAAGAAAAGTTCTCAACAAAACGCCAGCTGCGCATAAGCAGACGCCCTTTATGTTATAAAACCAAATTGCAGAGCGTACTCCACCCATACAATGCTCAACCTCAGCACTATATAGAACTTTGACACTATGAGAATAAATTCTGAAAACACATCTCCTTCCTTACAACACACTAAAGAGATGTTTCATACTTTTCTGAATCCCAAATATTAAGCCAGATTAACCAATGATTTGGAAACGCCTCCCGATTGCAGTGTCCCAACTATAAATAATACTTTCTTCCTGCTCATAGTAATTTTTATAGCTACAATAATTTACGTTATTTACTATTAGCATGCTTACATAGAAGTACAAATTTATATCCTTGAAGTCAAGCAGACATAAAGAACAAACTATTACAACCTTCTATTATTGATTCTTTCTAAATATTCAAGCTCAGCCACAAATCCAGAATGAATTAATGATCCCATAGAAAAAGTAGATATAAATATGCTAAAAAGCAAGTTCCTTTTACAACAATTATCCGTTTTATAAAATCACCATAGACTACATCCCTAAATAAAGGACTTAATTTTAAAGATATTTAATGATGATGCAACAACATGCTATAATGATTGCATCAAAACAGACTAAAAAACTCCAGAAAGAGAAATTCCCTTGTACTTGCAAACCAACTCCCTAAAAGGACAAGTCTGTCATACTGGTAAAGAAAAAGTGGAAAATATAAATATCAACGATTTCTTTCCACTAATTCAAGTAATTCTCTACCCTAGATCTCTTATTCTCTCTGGAAAGAAAGATAAAACAAAGGTCCAGATTGCAAATAATGCGGAAAGCTATGAAGAAACCATAATGGCCGGAACAATATAACGCTGCGAAAATAAAATACAACACAAGACTGAAACTATAAATCCAAAGGGCTTCTTACCTAAGACCTCAATAAAATTATACTTCCTTGCTATGTGCCCAGCCAATAAACCAAGGCCAATAAGAAAATAATTGGTGGGTACTCAATAAGCCATCGCTAATCGTATTCTACAGCTTTTCTGAGAGCCCTACAAAAACGCTGCAGAAGCTAATATTGGTCTATAAATAATGCCCTCTTAACTTCTTTTCGAGAGTTCAAACGAAGAGCATAAGAAAGAAATAAAAACATGCTAATGTATATAAATACCAATAACCGCTCTTTATATTATTAGTTCACGAACTTCCCCATAGAAAACATACCGGAAAAAGCGAACCAACAAAGAGAAATGGGCATAGGAAACAGACACCATTTAACAACAGTCTTTTTAAAACTGGGGAGGGATGGTATCAAAAGCCCGATAGAAACATAAATACAGGCATTTCAAAACTACCAACTATTAATGAAACTAAGCTGGGATCTCTCTAAATGTGAAAAAGGATATATGTCCAATTACAACAGCCAACATAGCAAGTCCTTTCAGTCTATCAACAAAAATGAATTTCTTTTCAAGCATAATTATGATTTGAAAAATATGAGTACTTAAATGATCATGGGAAAATAGAAATCTCATAAGCTAAGAATGTCCTTTTCTCAGCAGAAAGTTAAGGCGATTAATTTGGAATACATTCACTTAACTGTGTTAAAAGATTCCTGCGTGCTTGGTTCACAAACACGGATAAAACGCCTGAGATATTTTTAAGAAGTAACACAACGCCTTAACGTAACCTGATGGTTGATCGTGAAGAGCCTCATTAGCTATCATACGTACATAGGGCACTGACAACAATTTACGATTGTTTATACATGCTGTTGTAAGGTTTGTTATCGCACGCCCTATAAAAAGTAGTCCTGAACTCTCCAAAAACGCCATGCTTATTTAGAAGTTTCCTAATACCTCAATTTTGAAATTCAACAGGCTTAACCGATTTATGTTTGTAACGATGAGTAATGGACGCGGAATTTAGCATATAATAATATACGATGTCGTTAAATATCCCTATCCGCTGGGAGTTCAGCACTAACGACAAATGGATATCAATGTCTTCCCCTAAACGTACATCGTCAGGAATATCAAATGTATCGGCATTAAAGGCAGTTCTCTTTATCAAGCATGCCATGGGTAGCATTATTTGCCTGCTCCTGGAAACATCAAATGCAAGTATGGTATCATATCGAATATCCCTGTTTGCGTAAACAGACGTGTTCATAACCTTCAAATTCTCAAAGTGTAAATTGATGACCATCAACAATGTCAGGGTTTTCTTCAACAGCCCTATCATGGAGTAATTTCAGAGCCTCGTTGGAAAGTCATCCGCATCCACAAAATAGATATAATCACCTTGCGGTGTTCAAAACCAAACCTACGGGCGGATGTCTGTCCACCATTCCTCTTTGTGATATACGCTTACCCTATTGTCTTTTCAGCATAAGCCGTGCAGACTGAAGACTCGTCATCCGTACTTCCGTCATCAACGATAACGAGTTCCCAGTCTGTGAAGGTTTGAGCCAACACACTATCAATACATCTTGCTACTAAGCCCGATGCATTATATATTGGTGCAACAATTGATATCATATTTTTATTTCTCAAAATGGCAATTTAAAGGGGACAGCTATTTATAAGTGGCTCCAAATCTATTTCTATCGGCTGAGACACCATCTCCTGAAAATACAATTTCTCCAAAATCTTCTACAGGAGTGGATAAAATGGGGCGGACGTATTTCTCGATTAACAGACATGAAATAATCTCTAAACTTAAATCCTAAACCAATGACCAAGTCTGAGAACTCTATCCATGTGTTCAGAGATTCCATGAGGCATCAGCTACCACTAAACCATGTAGAGAACTCAAAAGGCAATAGCCTCGCAAGAGCATGCTTGATCAACTACATCCTGCCAACGCTCATAAGAAGAAAGACTAATCTGTATCACATCATCAATCCTTACGCAAGAAATCTCTTATGATCTGGTTCTTTTCATCATACATATGCAATGAGCCCTAAACGGAACTTCTTGAGTTTGGCTCTTTTTCGGGGTGTAATATCGAGGTAACAACAGCGCTGGGTCTCCACACACCTCGGGGCATTCTATGCTCCTGAAGAACCTTTCTCGATGAGGCCACGCACCGCACAAATACGTTTTTGGAGCTTCTTTGGGATACTCGTCTTCCGATATAAGCCCACTTCCCCATCAAACGAGTCCTACGGTTAGCACTCTGCAAAATTGAGCCAATAAAAGAATAAATCACGTCATTACTCATCCATGACAACACAGATGTTGAATAGTTTATTATCCTTTTTGTTGAACCAAGATGCACAAAGAAAACATTCAAATCATCACCCCAATTCTGTTTCCACAAATACCCATTCTAAAAGTCCAGAAAGACTTCAAAAATGATATACTTAGATTTTTCTGGAAAATAAATAGCTCCCTAATAAAGTTTGGGACATACAACACAGATGTAAAATACAATTGGACAAATAGTTTCTTTAACATCGAACTAGGTTAAATGTTAAACATTGAAGACTTTTTAAAGTCTAAGATAGAAAAATACTCTCATGCAGAATTAGATGGTTATTATTGGAATTTCACCAAACATGTCCATGCCGGCATATCAGGAAATCAATGTTACTCTTATATACAATGTACGATGATTTGGGGTAGACCTACTCCCAAATCGCTCAAAACTATTTGCTTATTTTCTTGTAAACAAATTGTCGAGCATCCTTATCTAATATGAAATAGAAGAAAAGCACACTTAATAGTACAGCGTACTCTACTGTGACAAGAATCAATCGCAGAAGAGATTCCTGCATGAAGGAATTGGCTAAATAAACCAATCCTGCTGATACCACGACCAAACACAAGGTTTTTGAAAACCTCTATCAAAAAGCACGATATTTCTTATTTCAGGAATGATTTTGTTTAAGCCATAAAGCGACACACAAAGCAATGTTAACTCGTAATGGCCAATATAACAAATGCCATATATGGAGCCGCCTCCAAGACCATAGGCTAAGGCTATTGAAAACAAAGCCAAGCCTGAAAGCAAACACATGTAAAGAGAATTTTCTTTAACTTTCGATGTGGCCTGTATAGCAAGAACTATTATCATATTAAGCAAGCCAAAAAAGCTACCAATCAAAGTTGACTTTACAAAAAACACTGCGGCATACGCTGGCACATCTCAACCAAAGATAAAAGAACTTTATCTGTTTCAAGGATTATCGGGATGAGCTATAAACGAATAAATGGCAATACAATATTTTATGCACTAATACTAAATCTGCTTGCATGCGCCTAATATCATTAGTATACTGACTTAACAATCTGAGGCCTAAATGCTACAACATTCCACGTAAGCCGAGAATATGGCCGAAACCATTGAGGATATGCTATTGGCCGCATTAAGCAACACACCAAAAGAAACGATTGATGACTAGGCTGGTGCCTTTCGCGCGCGTATGGCTATGGCCAAAGAGTTGAACGTATTATATCCAGCAGGTCAACACTTCTTTAAGCAGGGGCATAACTATTAAGTTTAACGAGGCGACACTCAAAACTTACGCAAACAATAAACTGCACCTATCCAAGGAAAGTCAACAAACTAACGCCTGCTAGAAGTACTGAATAGAAGATAAGCCGATCGCCATCTAGAAAGTGCAAAAGGAAAATCACAATAAATCTCAGCGATATGGACAACGTGCTCAAAAGACTGTAAAAAGAGCATCTTCATGAGACATTACAGCGGCGCTGAATGGAACCTGAACGATACTCAATATTGCTATCAGTATACTCATCTGGTATGCCAAAATACAGCCGTGCTCCTGCCTATCGGATAATCTGGCTTGGCATTTTACATACCCAAAGCCCAAGTGTCTCACTAAACAACAATGTGACAATGGCTATCAGCGCATGCACAAGCATAACTGTCGTAAACACCGACTTTTGAGAAAGCAAAAAGTACCACGCGCTAATTCAACAGTGATATATCGAAAGTGGCTCCCGACATCGCAGTGTTTATAAAACTAAAAAGGAATATAATTCCTCCTATAACCCCAAAGATACAAAGTCTTCAACTCCCCAAGCTTGAAGCAACTATACGCGCAGGTGTAAAGCCCCCAATACAGAGTTGAACAAAGCTACTGAAATATAAATATACAGTATTTAATGCTATGTGTCCTGAATTCACCTTTCCAACTAAATAATATGTCTACAACTCTCTTTTTACACTAATCGATTGAGGCCATAAACTCCTCACTAGGAACCATGTAAACGATGATGGTTCTCAAGCCAGGTTTTTGTACTCACGACCAACTTCTCGCTGGATTGGCGAAGTAGCTATACTCGTCAATGTTCCTCTTATCTACAAAATACAACCACTCCTCACCAAGTTCCGAGCTTCTGGATTTCGTCCGTGCTTTCTCCGAAAAGCCTAATATAATTCTTTGCCTCTTCAAGCGCAACACTTTTATACGTTTCTTGTAATAATCTTCTAAGCTACAAATAACTCTACATGGAACGCCAACAGCAACAGAGTTAGGTGGTATGCTTTTTGTAACTACTCGAACCCGCACCTATTATACAGTTGTCGCCCTATTTCTACCCTCGCAGAATGGTTACACCCAATCCTATATAAATGTTGTTCCCAATTTCACCTTACCACATTATTCACATAATCTGCAAAACTATGCCGAAAGACAAAATTCGAGTAGTCGTGTGTCATGATGGTAAAGTTTGTATTTATGTTCACATCATTACCTATCTCTATCAGGCAAGAACGAGTCAAATCAATTTGGGTTGTTCTAGGACTCCAAAACATTACATTATCACCAACTGTAACACCGTGCTTGCGAATATACTCTACATAACGTTCATTACTGCTTTTCGCATAAACTCTTTTTAACTGGATCGATACGCAACTTTCCATCGAAAATAAACAATTGATAAACACAACCCGCTCCATTTTACATTCGGCCGCAACATACCAACGAAAAAAGGCTATGACAAATCTAACCGATACGGAAGAACGGCCATCGTTGACAATGAAATGGACAAAAGATACATGGCGGGTTTTCTTTAAATTAGACTTAACTCTTCCTGGTGTGAAATGGGCTACAACAATGTTCCATTAGAAAAACATTTTGGTAGCCTATCAAATGAAAATGGAAAAACTAAGATGCAAGACACGCCTAGCTTAAACAAAGGCCTCAAAGTTACTAATGCACATACTACTCTCTATCGCATGAACACTATAACACTACTAGCAATCTAATTCTATTACCAATTCCCTTTTCACATCATCATCCACGCTATGCGCGGCTATATGTTTTGCCCGAAGGCATTGACAACTCTCCACTTTCTTTGGCAACAGCAAGCATAATGGTACGCTAATCTTTCTTTCAAGGTTGTAAATAATGCCCTACCAGGGTTGAACATTAATTTCCTATCTGACATAAAACCATTCGTTCCCGCACATTGCCCCGTTTCGTCAGCAACTATTTTAGTTCCATGCCGCGCTACAAAATTATCGTTTGGCAAGCATTAGAAGCTTCAGGCCCAACAATCATGCGCGAGCCTAAACACGCCTGCATCCTCAATCAGTAAGTTATTATTGCTTTCAGGCATTAATCTAAAGAGTTTCGCCACAGACATCATCATAATCATCTCGCCAGTACATCATGTAACATCAGCATGGTATAATTTCTCCTCCTACACCCACTATAAAATAACAATGGGTATAGGCTGCTTACCTAACTCTTTTTATGCCATTAGGACGTCCGCCTTAGAACAATACCTGTTCGCAGGTCCATCATTATGCATATTGCTTTCGATATGCAAAACTATATATATAATGTGCAAGTAAAACGCGAAAATGAATGGAAGACTAGAAACAAAAAGTGAACGCCTTTCCATAATCCCAAAAGAAAGTGCATTAGCATAACACCACAACCTCCATTGCATCCTACAGCGAAGCCGTATTGACTTTTAATATTTCAATAAATTGAAGAGGTGTTTATTGCCTTTGTGCAGCAAAAACCAAGATAAACACTCCTCTTTATGTGAAGTAATAAACAAAGGATACGATAAAAATCCATCAGTCCCGTTTGTCTGTGGTTAAACGTTGTTATGCTTCAAAAAGCGGCCTGGCGGAAGTCATTCAAGCCGCCCTATGCAAGTTGAAAAACAGGCTGTCGATGGCAGATTAGCTTCTGCGTTTCCATGATGCTGTCTCCGCTTGTCGTAAGCAGCATGCCCTGCAACCACTGGTTGGCGCTGACGACAGTAAGCGTAGATGTTTTCCAGTGCCGTTGGCCGTTTTCGCGCACACGGCATAATCGTCTTTGTCTTGTTTTCAGTAAGAATTTTAACATTATGAATGTCGTTTTTGTTCGCCAAATGTCGCTCACCGTGTCGCAAAAATCGATTCTCGCGGTGGTTGGTTTTGATGCAAAAGGGGGTTGTTGTAAATGCTAGGCAAAATGAATATTATTTAAAAACACCACCATTTGCACCTCGTTTTTGGGCTGATTTGTGCAAAACATAGTGCAATTTTGCCGCTAAACGCAGTGCGTTTTGGTGCATAAAATGCAGTGCGTTTTTGATGCTAAATGCAGTGCGTTTTGGTGCTAAACTGCAAGGTGAAAAATGGTGCAAATGCTGTGCGAAGTGGTGCTAAATGCAAGGCGAAAAGCATAAATATCCACTGCGATGTATAAACAAATACCTTCCTAGTACCATGAAAAACATGGCTAAAAGGGCAAAATGGCACGTTAAAAAGTGGTTTTAGGGGCTGAAAAGAGGTTTTGGGGGACGAAAAATAATGGAGTTGGCGGCCTTCTAGAAAGGCGAAATGGCGACAAAATGCAGGTTTTGTTCTTAAAAACGAGACGAAACAACATGCATGAAGGTTAGAAATAATGCATTTACCTACTTTTTCACCAATTTTTGTGCTAGAACGAAGTGATGAGGCGCATTGTAAAGTAAAAGCAGAGATTTAAGTTTTTGATTTGGCGAGTTGATGAGCTGGTGAAAGCTATGAGTTATTGAGTTCTGTTAGCCGAAAAGGTTGTTGAGTTTGTTGGCTGATAAGGTTTGCAGTTGAGGTTTGTGCGTTTTATAAGCCAGTGGGTTGATTTGTTCTGCACCTCGTATGCGAGAGGGGATGAGTTACCTTGTGTTGGCATCACAAAGATAACATGCTCCGCTCTACTTATCGAAATACTAAAAGTAAAGAAGGGTTGATTAAGTGCTAATCGTTCAGAAGCTTTTCTCTGTTCGATGTTGGTGCCTGCTCCCTAACGGATAAAAGCCCTTAGCCCTTTCAAAACAACAACCCACCTCATGCTGTTTTCCTAATGGCTGATACAAAAGCCTTCGACCCCTTAATCCCAATAGCCTTAGGCCCAGGTACGGATTAGGTGTAACATTGAGCATAATGCCTGTGATACTCTTGATAGGCGGCGGACTACGTTAAGAACGCCAAACAGGCAAGATGCTGACAAAACAGACGAAAAGACAAACAGGCATTAACAGCACTGTTTGGGTTAAAAAGATAGTTTTCGGTCTATCTTTCCGTTAGGGTTAGCGCCAAGGCCTCTACCTGCTCGTAGAACAGCGGCGCCCGGTGGGTTTCTAGCCGTTCTTTTCAGTCGGCGAGCCAAGTCTTTGGCGTTAATCTCAACACCACCATCAGCAACAACGAGCAACTTCAACGCTTGCCCTAGGATGGGATGGGGCACGTGATGCAAAACACAAGCCTTTACTTCGGCAAAGCTGCTGGCCGCGGCTCAACTTCGCGCCGGATAACCTTAAAGCCGCCTGTATTGATGATGTCGCTGTCCCTACATTTTAAATTGCAGACGGCCTTGATTGTCTATCTCGCCGCAGTCGCGATGGTAAAACTCTTCTCCGTTAGCGGTTCATAAGTTGTTTGTTCGCCCGCGCAAGTATCCGCTCATCAGCGTATCGCCTGCACAACGTATATGGCCTCTGGGCGGCCGTCAAAACGCGTTAGGCAGACTGGCCCACGCAGCCCGCCACTGATGGTGGGTAAACTCGAGGTTGCCACCACGCCTGTCCAGTAGAGGCGTAGGTGTTGAATAGGCGTGTATGGGGCAGTTGCTTGTGCAAATCTGCCATTGTGGGCACGTCAACGCATCGCCACCTGTCTCGATAAAAGGCCAGTTTCATGGCCGCGTCTTCCATCTGCTTACCCGCCAAACTTGGTAAGCATACGTATGCCGACGCACGAGGAAGGCGCCCACGCCCTTTTCTTGCAAGATGCAAGCAGGAAGAACTCGTTGAAGTCGAACTGGGCATCAGGCAACACGTTGCCCCCGCTAACATGGTGGCCCAGACCTCAGACAAAACAGCCCAAATGGTTGAGTTGGCCCCGGCACAACAAAACCGAATGTCGTGGCGATAAACTTTCACTACGCGATGTTCTCGGCACTGGCCGCTATGGCTCGCGTGCCAATAACCACCCCTGGGCGCGCCCGTGGTGCCAGTGATGAAAGGTACATCGGCCGAACCCTCTGAAGCAAAACCCTAAAGGATTTCTCCATCGCGTCAACTTGTTCGGGCGTGGCGGCGGCAGGGCAAAAGCACGGCCACTGCCCCTGCAACATGCACGGCAAAAGTAGCTAATCAGAAGTCAGCATCGCAGACTTTTGCCTAAGCACCACGCCTTTTCGCTGCATGCCTTGGTAGTGTTGGGCGCGCAACATCGTGCGTTGGCGAAGTTCTCCATGATAGTTCTTCGCATTCAGCACCATCGCCACCCTTTCGGGGGCGTTCTGCGCGTGCCTTTCATGTGCTGTTCAATGCTAAAGCATCGGCATGCTTTCGTCTAACCATCTCGCTCAAGGTGTCTAGGCTCTTAAAGTTGGCTGGTGTGGCATCGGTGGCATCACGTCAATGCCCAAAGTTGTCGGCCAAGAGCATCATAATCGTTGTTACATCAACGATCGGCTCGACCATCAGAACTGCGAGTCGGATTCTACCAGTGGTAGTACTTCAAAGTATGTTTCTTATTTTTCTCTTTCATTGCTTATTGGTGGTTTTGCATTTGTTGCTTGCACTTTGCATGTGGTATAGCCGCTGTGTTAGCACCTGCACAGGGTGCGTTCGGTACATTTTTCCCAAGCCTAGGCAAAAGTAAAAGCACACACAAAATTAATAACAATCGCCCAAAACAGCAAGCTTTTGTGGGGAAAAACCTTAAGGCTTTGGCACGTAATGCCAGAGCCATTTCTGTGCAGACGTCTTATCCACCCGCACTTTTGGCGGTTTTTCGCCCCGCCTTTCCATGTCGCCGTTGCAACCAAGTGTCTACCCCATAGGCCGCCCACAGCACCATAACGAACACTAAAGGCATAGTGGAAACGCAGTTCGGCAATGGAAAGCGTGTGGCGTATTGAGGCCAAAGCCGTGATAACGGAGCAGCCCGCCTTGGTGAGAAAGGATGCGCCTGCGGTTAATTATCAATGAAAAGGCGAAGCAGCCAACCACAACAGATAATAAGGGAATGCTCTCACAAACTGCTTCGTTCAGCGTAACTTCATGGCTCGCGAAGGATTGTCTGAGCGCATGGCTCGGTCGTAATCGTGCACCACTACCGATGCTTCTAGTGTCCACCAGGTCAGCCGAATAGCTGCGCAACACCCGCGGCAGGGGCTAGTTTAAGCGTAGGCGCAGGGTTATTCCTAATCGATTTGCGGCCCTTGCTCTCCATATCGAGTCTTTTTGTGCAAAGGTGAGGCGGTGCCGGTTGGGGGATGTGGGTTACCTCGTTGTGTGGATGGTCGAACACTTGCACGTTGGCATACACTTCAGCGTTTCGGGGTTGGCCGAATGCGCCAAACCATATCCGCCAAGGTAGAGGTGGTTTACGAAGATGCCCGTTTGGTTTTCATTGTGTTCGCCCACCAGCACAAGCGCAACAAAAAGGTTGCGAAGAGGGGCAACAAACGATGTCCAACGCGCTCGGTGCAACAACAAGTAAACCGCCCCGCAAGCCACGAAGGCCATCACCGTGACTAAAACGTGTAGGCCGCAACAAAGAGCGGAGCCTGCCACCACCAACTGCCAGCATCGCACTCATGCAAAGGCAAAAGTCCGAGAGAGCGAAAGAAAGCTAGGCCGGATGGTCCGATATGTAGTGCAGCGCGGTACGAAGAGGTGCGAGAGAATGCAACAATAAAAAGATGACGGACAGGTTGGCTACGCGTTGGTTAAAGCACCTTTTGCCAGGTAGTACATCGCCCAACACACCACATTGAGCAACAGGTTGAGCACTAATTGGCCTTAAACGTGCCAAACGCCCAATACACGGCCGCCAAGAGGTTAATCTAGACCTGGCGCATGTATGTAATCGTCGTACAGGTTGGCCATCGAAGGACATGGGTAGAACCCTGCCCTACAGGTGAGCAACGCACGCCGACAGTAGCTCAGGTCGTCGTTGGTTGCGGGTGGTTCCAATACACTATCATCACAATTACTTGCAGTGCCAGCCATACGCAGGCCGTTATGCGATGCGGTTTTCTTATACATCTAATGCTTGCTTTAATGGTTGTGGCGATGCCGCCTTAATGCTTTTGCCCCTGTTGTGACCTTTTCTACGAAAGGTTTTTGCGATAGGGGTACAGGTCTTTTCTACGCTTTCCCACCCGTCCGCTAATCACAAACGTTGGGCGAGCCTTTGGTGGTTGAACGTTTTGCCGATGCATATGCCCACAATACCCGGGAACATGATAATCATTCCGCCAAGCAACCAAAGCGAGAGCACCAGGGTGGTGGAAAGCCATCCGAGTGTGCCCCCGCCAGATGTTGCACAAAAATAATACGCCCCACGGCAAAAGCCAAGGCCGTAAAGCATGAAACCGAAAGTAACCATCAGCCTAAGCGGCTTGTTGGAGAACGAAAGCATGTTGTCGGTTTGCGAAGCGCAGCAGCCGCCTGAGGCTGTAACTGCTTTCGCCCTCGGCCCCTGCAGCACTGCCTTATGGGCACTGGCCTGCCTAAACCCCACCCATTGCACCTGCAAGGGAGAAACAACGAACCTTGTCGCCCATAGTCAACACGGCCCTTATCACCTTGCGCGAGTAGATGCCGAAGTTGGCAATGCTATGAGTCTTGCGGCATGTCGGTGAGGTAAGCGAATACAGAATAGAAGCATCGAGAGCCTAAAACGCTTCGCAATGGTGTGTCTTGCCGTTGCGTTCTTTGCCTAACCACGTCGTAACCTTCGCTTGCTTTTGTTCCAAAGGGTGGCTATTTCCTCTGGCTGGTCCTGCAAGTCGCAGTCCATCACCACCACCCACTGCCCCTCTGCCACGCTCAATCCGGCCGTTTATAGCCTCGTGTTGGCCAGAAATTGCGACTGAGATTTACGCCTCGACGTGCTTGTTTTTGCTGACTTAACGCCTTTTTATCAACTCCCACGACTCGTCGGGCGAGGCATCGTTTACCAGCAGCAATCTCGTAGTCGGAAGATATGTAGTTGCATTGTTCGGCCCTATGCGTTCTGCAAGCATGTTGAGCATAGGCGCACCCTCATATATGGGCGATACGATTGAAAACATCATTGGTTTTAGCTTTTTCTCAATATTTATTGTTCTTGTTTCGCCATTGTTCAGGGTACGCTAAGCCCTGCTTAGTGCGAACGTCTGGTTGCTTGTTAAAGAAATGGTAGCAGCTGTTGTGGGCCACCCATTCCACGTCCTTGTCCTCCATTTCGTAAAACAAGGGCAGCAGCCTCAACAGCGTGTCTGTAAAGCGTTCGCTGTTGGTAGCGTGGGCACTTTATGGGTGCATAGTGTTGCATAATAAGTGCTGTGCAGGAGCCAGATAGTGCGAAACGGCCATCACGCCCTTGGCTTTTAGAGTGCGCGATGAGGTGCGTGCGCTCTTCGCCCGACTTGCAAATCAAGTAGAACATGTGCGCACTTGTTGGTGCAATGGGCGAGGCATGGCGGCTGTGTTATCAGGCCTTCCTCGGCAAGTGGGCGCAACAGCTGCCAATAACGTTGCCATATTGCCTTGCGGCGTGCCTGTATGCGGTCGATGTTTTCGAGCTGGGCGCAGAGGAAAGCGGCGTTTAGCCCTCTGCCGGAAGAAAGGATGAACCAATGTCTTTCCAGCCGTACTTGTCTCACCTCGCCCCTGAAAAATTCGGCCCTGTTTGTTCCTTTTTCCCATATCACTTCTGCGCTGATGCACAAAGCGTTCAAAGTCGTTAATGACGAGCAGCTACCTCCCTCGCCGCCTGCGGTGATGTTCTTTGTTTCGTGGAACGAAAGCAGCCCAAATGACCTATCCCGCCCAGTGCGCGCCCTTATAATGGGCATCGATGGCCTGCGCAGCATCCTCAATCACCAGCAATCCGTGTTCGCCTTTCGCAAGGCTCATCACGGCATCCATGTCGCAAAGCTATGCCCGCATAGTGCACCACAACGATGGCCTTTGTTCGCCCGGGGTGATAAAGCTTTTCAACGTTGTTTACGTCTATAGATTGGGGTGGTTGGCACCGCTATCGGCAAACACCACTGTGGCCTTTTCTCGTACAAAGGCCCAAAGGCCGTGAGACACAAATGTGAACGAGAATGATGACTTCATCGCCCGGCTGCAAGTGGCACAGCATGCTGCTGCTCCTCCAAAGCACGGTGCTTGATGGCGAAAAGGGTTTTCTTAAATCCGTATCGTTGCTCGAAGAATGCTTGGCAACGCTGCGAAAAGCTAGCCGTTGCCCGAAAGTTTTGCTGCCGCCACTACGGCTTCAGCGATGTAGTGGGCCTCCTGTTGCCCACGATGAAAAGGCTTGTTAAAGGGTATCATGTTTGATAGGAAGTAAAATGCGTTTGATAGTAATGGTGGTAATCTATTATCGCAAAAGAGGGTTGCCATGATGGCTAATAGCTGGGTTCGATGCTTCACAAACACGTACCAGACGGCCATCTATCCTGAAGTCCAAGTAATTGGCGCATACACGACGGGCATATTGTTCCGATGAGATGGAGTAATTTCTTCGCACCGTATGGTTGAGGGATAATTCATCCGCCGCATAAAGCAGGGGGCAGCGGCGCAGTAACAATGCCCAACCCGCACCCCTGGTGATACGGCAAATAAAGGCCATTGAGCACGTTGTGCAGCAACCTGGCCTCGCACTTTTACCACTGCGCACAGCACGTGCAGGCCTTTGTAGCCACACTTCGTCGATGCGCGAACGCCGCACATCAAAGTCGTTTTTGGCAACCAGTTCGCGTAGCACCGACTGCCGTTTCTTTCCCAAATCCGTCTAACGAAATGCGGTCGGTAGAAAACATGCCTTGCAACGCTTGGCGTTTGGATGCCGTCTGGTTGCACTTGACTTTGTTACCGGCACAAGAAAGTTTGGCCGCTCTGCCGGCTGCCACCGCTTATCGTAAGACAACAGCTTTGCTTATCGCTTCCTTTGGACAAACGGCACTGGCACTCAACAAACACTAAAGCCTAGCTAAAAGCTGCGCCAGCGATGCAGACGCGGCACATGCCCACAGGCACTTCTCACCATCGCGTAGTCGTACGTTCCTCGTAGTGCAATGACGGCGGTCAACTTGCCGCGGCATGGTGTCGCCCTCGTCCAACGTTATTTCGATGGTCGAAACACCTAAAATTAGTCTTCTTTCCCAAACACAATCTGTTATTTTCATTGTTAGTGTTTGGCGTGGCGAAAACCGTCTCTAACGCATCGCCAGCCTGTTATCCTCTATTCTTTTCGTCTCGTACCAAGCCCTTCTTTCTCCGCCCACGCCTACGTCGTCTGCCTTCTGCCTATGCAAAATAAGAAACTGTTGTTGCTTCAAGCATGCAGATGCACACCATCGACACAACAAATGTATATGCGGCACAAGCCGCCTTTGGCGGTGATTTGGCGTTTGATAAAGGCTCAGTAATTAGTGCCGTGGCGCGCGCTACACCAAATTCTTCGACTGAGCCCACTAGGTATGTTGCAAGCATCACCCAGCCTTATTGCAAAACAAGTATTTCTCACCCGTATAACACCTTTTTCGCATCTATGCGTGGTTGAGTCCTAAACGCCTTTAATGGAGAGTCGTCTTGACTTTAATGGTTCTATAAATTGGATGGAGTTTGTTTTCTTTGTGTGGTAAAACCAAGATAAACATTCTGCTCATGCACAAAAGTACTGACGAGGATACGATAAAACTGAAATATTGCCCCAAAGTTGTCTGTGGCAAAACGTGTTTAGTGTTCAGAAGGCGACTTAGTGGAAGTTATTCCCTATGACGTTTTCTACAAGTTGAAAGCCTGGCTGTCAATGTGAGATTACTTCTGCTTTTCCATGATGTCGCCTTGCTGGTGGTGAGCAACATCCCCCACAACCGCTCGCGCTAGCCGTTGCAAGCCTACATGTTTTCTGTGTCGTTGCCCACTCGCGCGTGTTTACGACATAATTCTTTTTGTATAGTTGGTAATAAATTTAACATTATGAGTGCCTTTTTAATCCACCCAATCGCTCACTTGGTTGCAAAAAATCGATTCTCGCGAAGGTTTGTTTCTGATACAAAAAGAGGTCAGCATGTGAATGCAGCGAAATGAATATTTATTTAAAAGAAGTCGCCATTTGCACCAACTTTTGGGCTACTTTATAGCAGAAATATAGTGCAATATGCCGCTAAACGCAGTGCATTTTGGTGCTAAACGCAGTGCGTTTTTGGTGTAAATGCAGTGCGTTTTTGGTGCAAAACGCACAGAAAATGGTGCAAAATGCAGTAAAGTGCTAAAACGCAAGGCAAAAGCATAAACATCCACCGCAAGTGTATAAACAAAACCTTTAAGAACCATGAAATACATGGGCAAAAAAAGGGTAAAATGGTGGTTAGAAAAGTGGGGTTTTGGGGTCTCAAAAGTGGGTTTTTGGGCTGCAAAAATCATGAGCTGGCAACCAAAACTAGAAAGGCAAAATGGTGCAAAAATGCAGGTAGTTTTCTTAAAATTGAACATATCGTAAGGCGTGAAAGGCTAGAAATAGGGGCGATTTACTACATTATGGGCCTATATTTTCGCTAGAACGGAGCGAAAAATTAGAGCGGTGTTGTAAAAATAAAAAGATAATGATTTAAGATTTGAGTGATGAGTTTGTGAGTTTTCCAGTTTGTAGTTGATGTGTTCGGGAAATTGTTGGTCTTTTCGTGAGTTTATAAGCCGGTGGTTTGATTTGTCCTGCACTTCGTGTATGAGAAGGGTGTTTATCTTGTGTTGGCATCACAGAGAGAACAAACGCCTCTTAATGTATAGAAACATTAAAAGTCAAGACGACTTCGGGAAAAATCTTCAAAATCCGTCATTTATTCGCCAACAATGCGGCAGGGTTCTTGTTCCTATTCACAAAAACGTTAAAGCTTTTTATATATAATAAGGTGTATGCAAAACGTTTTACTTTACTTTTAGCACCAAATGGCATGTGCGCCGTTGCAGTGCCTAGCCGCATGCACAGAACTTCATAACAGCACCATGCAACAAAAACTTAGTGATTGTAGAGGAGCCCCGCAAAGGCCAAAAACCATAGAAAAGTTCCTTGAGAAGACTCAGTAATGTCGAGCTACGGACATATCCGCGACTTAAAAAAGACTGGATTGAGCGTGATCTCGACACCTTCGAGCCTTTCTACGATTTCCGGACGATAAGAAAGGTGGTGGCGACCCGCAAAGGCTGCGAAAAGCGCCGAACGCGTGTGGCAGCGCGTGATGAGGACCGCGAAGGAGAGGCCATTTCATGGCGACTTGTGCGAGGTTTTGGAGTCTCAGACGAAGACAAAACTAATCGCATCGTGTTCCACGAGATTACAAAACCCGACCATTCTTCGCGCCATTGAAGAGCCGCGACGCGTTGACATGAACCTCGTAGATGCGCAACAAGCAGCGCGTACTCGACCGAATGGGATCATGCTCGCCCATACTCTGGCGCAAGATAAAACCATCGCTCTCGGCTGGTAGAGGTGCAGAGTGTTGCCGTGAGATTGGTGGTAGACCGCGAGCGCGAGATTAACGCTTTCAAAGCCCGGAAACCTTTCTATCGCATCGTTGCCATCTTTCGCCATTACCAACGACGAGGGCGGCATGACCGAGGTAGATGCCGAACTAGACACGCGACGAAACCCACGAAGGGCACTGGCTTTCGCACGAAAGTGCAAAACGCCGAATTTACCGTCGAGCGTCGCAAAGCCCTTGAAACGCTCGCCAGCCCCACCCTTCACCACTTTCTAGCCTGCAACAAGAGGCGGCCCGAAAGCTGAGGTTCAGCGTGTCGCAAACCATGATGGTGGCCCAACGACATGTACGAAACGGACGAGTTACCTACATGCGTACCGACAGCGTTAACCTCTCTGGCCTTTGCATCAATGCCACGAAGGAAGAGGTTACCCGCCTGTGGGGCGAGACAATATGCCTGCCGCGCAACTTCACGCGCACGCAAAGGGGGCGCAAGAGGCGCACGAGGCCATTCGCCCTACCTATATGGATGCCACTAAGATAGACGGAACGCAACAAGAGCTACACGACCTGATTTGAAACGTACCGCCGCCTCGCAGATGGCCGAAGCGCAACTCGAAAACGCGCGCGTTACCATCAACATTTCGGGAACTAGCGAGCACTTTCGTGGCTACGGGCGAGGTTTTAACATTCGACGGATTCTTGAAAGTGTACCGCGAATCTACCGACGATGAGGACGAAAGCCAGTCGGACGCTTCGCGAATGCTACTCCCCATCAACGAGGGGCGACAAGCTAGAACGCCGCGAAATAACCTCGATAGAACGCTTACGCAGTGGTCCGGCACGTTATACCGAGGCCAGCCTTGTGCATAAGATGGAGGAATTGGGCATCGGTCGCCCGTCTACCTACGCCCCAACCATCAGCACCATCCAACATCGCGAGTACGTAACTAGGGGGCGACAGCAAGGGCAAAGAACGCCAATACCTGGTAGATGCGCTTTAAAGGGCACCGTGATAACGACCAATAAGAAGGAGAACGTTGGCGGCGACAGGGCAAACTGCTGCCTCACCGACGTAGGCATCGTGGTTAACGACTTTTTGATGGATAGTTTCCACCATCATGGACTATAACTTTACGGCCCATGTTGAAGAGGATTTCGACCGCATTGCCGAAGGACAAGAGGAGTGGAAGGCCATGATGAAAGCCTTTTATGCCGACTTCGGCCTACGGTGAGACACGGTGATGAACGCCCGTTCGGAGCATAAGGCCGGCGAACGCGCCCTAGGCGAAGACCCACCAACAGAGCAAACAGGTACTTGTAAAGATTGGCCGATTCGGTCCTGTGGCGCAGATTGGCGTTGCAAGCGACGACGAAAAAGCCGCGTTTCGCTAACCTCACCGCTGGCCTGAGCATCGAAACCATCACGCTTGAAGAGGCTCTCGAATTGTTTAAGCTGCTCGTACCGTGGGCGAATTTGAAGGTAAGCCCGTGGTGATTGGTTCGAAGGTTCGCCCATACATCTTGCACGACAAGAAATACGCCTCGTTGCCCAAAAACCGAAGACCCACACTCGGTTACACTCGAAACTTCGGTGGCGCCCTATTGAGCAAAAGCGTATGCAGGAAAAGCAAAAGCATTTGAAATCGTTTGCCGAAGACCCGAAACTAAGTGATAAACGGTAAGTTCGGCCCATACCTGGCTTACGACGGCAGAATTACAAATTGCCCAAAGAGCTGCACGAAAAGGCTAGCGAGCTTACCTCACGAGCAATGTATGGAATTGGTGAAAGCTGCGCCTACAAAGCCCAAGCGCACCACCAAGACTTCTGCGGCCAGCAAGGCAAAGAAATAACATAAAAGCCCTACAAAAGGCTCCACTAAAACAACGCGTTCAGGATAATATGCCACGGCTTGTCAAGCACCGCAACGCCCAATAAGGGACAAAGGCGCGTGCCATCGCATCATACTCATTGGCTATATGAGGGCGGGAAAAACCACCATAGGCAGAGGCTTTGGCCGCCGAGGTGGGCCTGCGTTTCTACGACCTGGACTGGTATATCGAGTCGCGCATGCGCAAACACTGGTGGCTCAACTGTTTGCCGAAATGGGCGAAGAGGGCTTTCGCCGCATTGAACGAAACATGCTACACGAGGGTGGCTGGAGTTCGAAGACGATGCTATTAGCTGTGGTGGCGGTACGCCATGTTTCTTCGACAACATGCGGTACATCAACCAACAAGGCCAAACGCTATACCGTCAAAGCCACGCCCGATGCTGCTGCACAAGCACTCAAAAGATGGGCAAGTCGGTGCGCCCCCTGTTGCTGAACAAAAACGCCCGACGGTAAAAAGCCTTCATCAGCGAGCAACTTGCCACACGCGAACCTTTCTACCCACTGGCCCATCACACCCTCGACGTAGTCTGATGGACAACTTCGAGAAGATTAAGCTGTCTGTGGCACAAGCAAAAGAGGTGCTGGGCGTGTAGTTGGTGAGACGAGATGACGGATTTACAAGTTTACGAGATGACGAGATGACGAATTAACAAGTGGACGAGATGATGAGCTAACGAGTGGGACAAGATGATGAGCTTGACGAGATAACGGATTAACAAGTAGACGAGTGGACTAATGGACAAGTTGACAAGATGACGGGTTAACGAGTGAATTAAAGGAGGTGGAAGACCATCTTTTCACCCTTTTCACTTTTTCACCTTTTCACCTTTTAAACGGTGGACAAGTTGATGGGCGCAGCCATCTTTTTCACCCTTTCACCTTTTCACCTTTTCACCTTTTAAACGGTGGACAAGTTTGATGGGCGCAGCTATATTTTCACTCTTTTTCACCTTTTCACCCTTTAAAAGCCTTTTAACTTTTAAGAGCCTTTCAGCTTTACTCATCTTTTCGGGTAACAAACATTAATATAAAGAACCCGAATATAGCAGAAATGAAGAAATGGACTATTGAAGATCTCGAAGGAACTGTACAACATCAACGGTTGGGGCACTTCGTTTTTGGCGTTAACGATAAGGGCGACGTGTACGTGTCGCCAGTGTAAGGACAACACCGAGATTGACTTGCGCGACGTGATGGACGAGCTGGCTCTGCGCGACGTTACGTCGCCAGTACTGCTGCGCTTTTCCCGACATCCTCGACAGTCGAATCGAGAAAACAGCCAGCTGTTTTGAGGCAGGCTGCCGAGGAATACGGTTACAAAGGCGAAAACTTTGTTATCTATCCCATCAAGGTTAACCAAATGCAACCCGTGGTAGAGAGATTATCTCGCACGGGCCGCAAGTTTAACCTGGGGCTTGAGGCAGGCTCCAAACCCGAACTGCACGCCGTTATCGCCGTGCAATGCCAAAGCGATTCGCTCATCATCTGCAACGGATATAAAGACCAAAGCTACATCGAACTGGCCCTATTGGCACAAAAAATGGGCAAGCGCATATTCCTTGTTATCGAAAAAAACTGAACGAGTTGGAACTCATCGCGCGTGCTGCGAAGAAACTAAATGTGCGCCCAAACTTGGGCATTCGCATTAAAGTTGGCCTCGTCGGGTTCGGGTAAATGGGAAGAAAGTGGCGGCGATGCAAGCAAGTTTGGCCTCACAAGTAGCGAACTGTTACAGGCGCTCGAACTGCTAGACCAAAAGGGATTGCACGACTGCCTGAAACTGATACACTTCCACATCGGGTCGCAAATAACCAAGATACGCCGCATACAAACCGCCCTACGCGAGGCATCGCTAATTCTACTGTGCAGCTGCACTAAGATGGGTTACGACGTAGATTTCGTGGATTGCGGTGGCGGACTGGGCGTGGACTACGATCGGAACGCGTTCGCCAAGCAGCGAAAGCTCGGTGAACTACTCGATACAAGAGTATGTTAACGACTGTATCTACACCTTTGTAGATGCAGCCAACAAGAACGGCATCGAACATCCAAACATCATTACCGAAAGCGGACGTTCGCTAACGGCTCACCATAGCGTGCTGGTTATCGACGTGTTGGAAACGGCCACGCTGCCCGAAATGAAGGAGGAATTTGAGCCTTCGGAAAACGAACACCAGCTGGTAAAAGACCTCTACGACATTTGGGACAACATCAACTCGCGCTCGATGCTAGAAGATTGGCACGATGCAGACAAATTCGCGAAGAGGCCCTCGACCTCTTTGCGCATGGCCTGGTCGACCCTACGTACGCGGGGCAGAAATGAAAGCATGTATTGAGTGTGAGGAGAAATCAACACCATAGCCAAAGGCTTAAAACATGTTCCTGAAGAATTACAGAAACATGGACAAGCTGTTGGCCGACAAATACTTCTGCAACTTCTCGCTTTTCCAATCGCTGCCCGACAGCTGGGCTATCGACCAACTTTTTCCCCATCGTTCCCATACAAAGGCTCGACGAAAGGCCCACACGCAACGCCACGTTGCAAGACATAACCTGCGACAGCGACGGAAAAATGCCAACTTTGTTACCAATCGCCACATCTCGCACGTGCTGCCCGTACACACGCTACGCAAAAACGAGCCATACTATTTGGGTGTTTTCCTCGTTGGTGCTTATCAAGAGATATTGGGAGACATGCACAACCTGTTTGGCGATACCAACGCCGTTCACGTATCGGTTAAGGATGGCAAGTACTACATCGACCAAATCTTCGATGGCGAAACGGTTGAAGAGGTTCTCGACTATGTGCAATATAACCCCCAAGAAACTGGTTCGACAACTCGAAATTTGGGTTACTAAGAGCGTTAAGCAAGGCAAAATATCGCTCGAAGAGGGTAAAGAGTTCCTCTCAAATTACCGCTCTGGGTTTGCACGGATATACATATTTGGAGTAAACTATTGAGGGGATGCGCTACATCCCCAACTTTCTTGGTTTGAATGTTGGCTTGTTCCCCAAAAATCGCCCGCCAAGGTTCGGTTGGCACGCTCGGCCGACCTCGTCTTAACCCCAATCGGTTCATTAGAGCCGCTTAGATTTTGTTTGGTTGCTAACCATCTTATCTGGCTTATTCTTGAAGGCGCAGCAGGCTACGTCGAAAAGAATAAGACACACAAGATACCAACAAGCAAACGGGAGACGAGCAGAAAGCGATGGAAACGACCTGAAATAATTGATAAGCGGCCTAACCACCAATTGGGGTTTAACGCTTTCCCTACAGTTGAAAACAGGCTGCTAATGGCAGATGATTTCTGTGTTTTTCAGCAGATGGTTTCTGTATTTCCAGCAGATGGTTTCTGTATTTCCAGCAGATGGTTTCTGTATTTCCAGCAGATGGTTTCTGTGTTTCCAGCAGATGGTTTCTGTGTTTCCATGATACCGTCTTTGTTAGCCGCGAACAGCATGCCCTACAACCGTTCGCGCGCTAGTGTTCGTAGGCGTGCGTGTTTTATGCGCCATTGCCCATACACGCGTACGCACCACAATCACTCTTGTCCAGTTTTCGGTAAGAAATTTAACGATACTGACTGCCCTTTTTGCGTGCAAACCGCCCACCTCGCCGCAAAAAATCGATTCTCGCGAAGGTTGGTTTTGATGCAAAAAGGGCTTAGTTGTAAATGCCACCAAAATGTATTTTTATTTAATGGCACCGCCATTTGCACCAGTTTTTGGGCTATTTGTAGGAAAATGAAGTGCAATATGCGGCAAAACGCAGTGCATTTTGGTGCTAAATACCAGGTAAAATGCCGCAAAACGCACTGCGTTTTGATGCTAAATGCAGTGCATTTTGGTGCTAAACGCAAAGCAAAATGCTGCAAAATACAAAACGATAAGCATAAAAATACGCTGCAATGGTATAAGCATAACCTTTTCGTAACCACGCAAAACATGGCTCAAAAGGGCAAAATAGCCCTCAAAATGTGGCATTTTGGGGGTAAAAAGACGTATGTTGGGTCCAAGAAAATGATGGGTTGGCAACCAAAATAGAAAAGGCTAAATGGTGCAAAATGCAGGTTATACTCTTAAAAACAGACAAAACAAAAGACGTGAAAGGTTAAAAACAGTAGTGGTTTGCCTACTTTTAGGCCAACATTCTTGCTAGAACGGAGTGGAAAATAGCGAGCTGTTGTAAAGATTTAAGTCAGCAAGCTTGTCCGTTGATGAGTGGATGAGTGGGTAAGTTGGCGAGCCCTGTGAGTTGAGAAGTTGGTGGGGTGTGAGTTGAGAAGTTGGTGGGTGTGAGTTGAGAGTTGTCGAGGTTTTGAGTTGACGACGTTGGTGAGTTGGTGTGGTTTTAAGTTTGTGAGTTGATCCGTTTGTGAATGGGTAAGTTTTTGAGTTGGTGAGTTGATGCGTTTGTGCGTTGATAGAGCCAGCATGCAACCAGGCAAGAAACGATAAATGCTTGCGGCCAAAGACCAGTTTTACACCCTTCGCGGCATGCCCAGATACAGGCAACGGCAGAAACAACTAGGGAGAGGAAACCTGATATGGCATGCTAAATAATCGCCTTTATCACGTTTTTAGCATAGAGCTAGGCACATTTGGCTTACTTCTTGAAAGAGCATGGTGGACTATACAAGCTGAAAGGGTAAGCCAAAGATGCCAGACAAAAGCAAAAAGACGGTGAAGGCCGGTACAAGAAACAACGAACGAACCTTAGCGACCATTTATTTTAAACAAGCCACACATCATGCTGCTGCGCTGCGCCTGCACCATCGCCAGCACCGCCCCCCACCAACGCGCACAGAATAACGGCATTTACTTATTTCTGGGTATTGCCGATAGTTAACAATTGTTTTAACTTTCGCAGACGTTTTTAAAAATCATATTATTCGTATTCGCTGATAACTTTCAAAAGAGTTCTTTTGCTCTGTACCCTTTCAGCCGCATGCGGCGGGGCGTTTGCGCAAAAGGTGGCGTCGGGCGTGGTGCTAGATGCCGAAACAAAAAGAACCCTCATTGGTGCGCGGTGTGCACATCCAATGGACAGAAGGTGGTTTCCGACCTGAACGGAGAGTTTAACATCAGCGTAAATCCAGGCGAACGGCTCAGCGTTTTCGTACGTTGGCTATGAAAACAAGCAACTGCCCATAGCCGACACTCAACAGCGAACGGTGGTGAAACTTAACCGCGGGCTAACCGCTTCAAGAGGTGAACGTGGTGGCCAGTATTGCCAGTGCGCGCAACGAAGAAGGCCGTGGAGCCGACGTTGCCCACCTGGATGCCACCAAACTGCTGGCCAGGGGCAAAGGCGCAAACCTGAGCGACCTGCTAGACGGTCGTGTTAGCGGCATGCAAATGTTTCAAAGCAACGGCAAGGTGGGCATGCCCATCCGCTTTAACATGCGCAGTGGGGCCACACTCAGCATGGACCGCGACCCCATCATCTACATCGACGGCGTGCGCTACAACAACTCGCACACGTCGGACATCAACTACCTCTGCAAGACGCACTGAGGCGCACTGAACGACCTACCGATGGACGACATCGCCTCGATAGACGTTATTAAAGGACCTGCCGCTGCGGCATCGTATGGCGCAGAAGCCGCCAACGGGTTATCGTTCATCACCACCAAGCGCCAAAGCGGCTCCACACTGAACGCGGAAAGCTTGCTGCAACAGCAAAAATATCGGCGGGATGGAGCAACAAGGCTGGGGAATACACCCAGTTTGTTAACAACACCGACATCAACAACTTCTTCGTTACTGGGCATAACGTCAGCGCATACGCCAGTTTCACAAAGAACTTCACCCCGGCAACCAACTCTTTTTCTCGTTCAACGAAAACCACAACGGCGGTATCGTGCCTGGAAACAAAGACGTGCGCCACTCGCTGCGCGCCGCCTACGATATGAAACAAGGACCATTTTACGCTGAATTTCACCGTGGGATACGTCAACGGCGACATCAGCATACCGCAAACGGCACAAGGCAGAAATGATGCCATTTGGAACCTCATGCGTGCCCAAAAGCCGTGGGGAATATGTTTCGGAACGCACCTGGCGCGCCATGAAGTGGAAATACGACAACGACCGACTAACGCCGCCTTGCGCATGGCCTACGTTCTGCCCTACGACATTAAGTTGGAAACACAACTGGGCTGGACCTCCAACCACATCGACGGACTTTACACCCTGCCCTACGGCTACCTGCTGAGCACTAACGACGAGGGCGAGAAAAGCATCTCGAACCGCCGCAACCAAAACCTTACTTGGGACTGGAAAGCCAGTAGGCAGTTCGACCTAGGCCACAAGCTGCACCTAACGGGCACGCTGCTCTCGCAAATCGTGCAACGCCGCGAGACGATGGACAAGACCTCGGCCTCGATATTCCCCGCCGATGTCGACAACATTGCGGCTGCGGCCCAACGCTCGGTGCTGAAACGAGTTTTGAACAACGCACGTGGGGCTTTGATGGCGAGGCCTTTCTCAACTACGACAACCGCCTTTTTCGTTAACGCTGGTCTGCGCCGCGATGCCTCAAACCTTATCGGCCGAAACGTGGCCAGCATCATACCCCTCGCTAAGCGTGGCTTACAACATGGGAAGGCCAAACTACGCGCAGCCTATGGCGAGTCGGGCAGGCTGCCTTACCCCACCGATGCCTTCACTTACTACGAGGTGAAGGGCATGTCGGCCTATGGGCCGCTGCTTGTTCCTGGGAAGAAAGGCAACGACAACATCGCGCCCCGAACGCATGCGCGAGATAGAAGCAGGACTCGACTGGGCCCCGGCGCGCCACCAAATAGGGCCTTACCGCCTACGCACAGTTCACCACTGATGCCATCATCTATACGCCCTTACTGAGCAACGCAACGGATGGGTGGGCGACGAACCGCACAACGTGGGGCCGCGTTAATGGCTGGGGCGTGGAACTTAGCTGGAACTGGAAAGCATGGCAAAACGCAGCCGGCACGGCTGACCTTAACCTCTTTGTAACGGCCAACTATCAGGGCAACCGCGTGATAGAATACGGGCGGCACAGACATCGAAAACCCTGCCCAACGTGGCAAAGAGGGCAACCGGCCTACGCCTTCTATTATAAAGAGGTGACGGGGGCGCGCTACGATGCCACAGGCAAATATCTTGGAGCGAAAGAAACCGACGAATATCACTATCTAGGCAAACCCTTCCCCGACTTCAACGGTGCCTTCGGGTTCGACCTCCGCCTGCTGTCTAACCTCACGCTTAGCACCAAATTCAACTGGGCCGTTGGGGCATCGGTCTACAACCAAAGTTTCTGACAAAAGTGGCCGGACTGGGCGACAACCTAGAAACGCGAAGAACTACTCGCCCAACTGGCTGCCGGAAACGGTGGGGACAGATGCTTACCGCAACGTGGCCGAGAAACTGGCACGCACCGAACGCAACCGCGCCAACTACATCGAGAAGGCCGATTTCCTCAGGCTCTCGTCCATCTCGTTGGGCTACGATGCCAGTTCTTTTGCCAAACGGCTCACATCGGGCGTGCTGAAAGGTGCCCGACTGATGCTCACCGCCCAGAACCTGTTTCTGTTACCAGTACAGCGGCATCGAACCGCAAGTTGAATCCAACGGCGGAACACGCCAAACACGGGGCATGGGCAGCGCTTTCGCGCGACATCACCAATGCCCCCTCGGCCCGAACATTTTACAGCAACGTTGGCGGTAGAATTTTTAAAAAGGAAAATAACAATGAAATCAAGACATATATCAATAGCCATGTTGGTGCGTTGGTCACTGCCCTATCATCGTGCGACGGTTGGATAGACAATGCCAAGACGCAACAACATGCTCACCACCGAACAGATAACAACACCGAGCATGTTGGGCTACCATTCGCACAGAAAACATAAAAGACGCGATGATTGCCAACGTTAAGACCTGCAGCAGGCGTGGCAGCTTCGGCCGCCTTCCTTACATCTGGCGCAATGACAGACGAGGTTGAACCAACAGCCAAGCCCAATTTCCTTATCTATAAGCAGCTTAAAAGCGACGACGTTAAACCCAACAGCGATGTGGCCGACACATGGAACAAGCTGCAAGACTTTCGTGCAAGAGCCGAAGAAGTGCTACAAGTGAGGCGAAACTAAGCAACGACGGCACAGAAAACTTTGATGCCGTACGCGCATACGCCCGCTACACTGGGCACCTGCGCTGGTTTGGCCTATCAGCTCGCTTGGAAAGATGTTCTCGACAGCGGAGCATCGCGCGCAACAACAACAAATTGAGCAACGAAGAACTGTAGACAAGGCCCAACAACACTATTCGCAGGCCTTAGACGAGGCTAAGCTGGCAGGCTTCCCGGCTAATAAGAAGGGCGTATTTGTGGCTACCCAACAGCCGTTAAGCAGAGTGCGCGTGCTCTACGCTGGTGAAAGCTTGCGCCATGCAAAGAGCAACGATATGCAAGCCGCTGCCCTGTGGAACGATGCCTGCGCCAACAACATGCAGGTGGATGTAGCTTACAACATCAACGGCAAACGCTAACCCTTGTATTCGGCCGTAGGACCGCCTGCGATTAATGTACGGGTGGATGCCTCGTTGGTAGCTTCGCTTAAAGGGACGGCAGAGCAAAAGGCCATCAACACGGCGCATAAACAGGATGGACACCGATACTTAACGGGGCTGGAAAAATACGCCCCACTGGTTATCATCGACGAAAAGAGAGATGAAACTTATCCAGGCCGAACTCATTGTGGAGGGTTTGGCGCTAGGGCGATGCCGCGCAATGTGTCAATCGAGGTGCTTTGCCCTTTATTCCACAGGGCAGACAATAACCGCCGCGCCAACGCTTAAAAGAGTTGGCACATCTTCGACACGTGTTCCTCTTCCACACGGTTGTCGCATTGACGACCTGCGCCGAGCAATGGTAGATGGAGAGCCACAAAGTCCCGCATGGAACGCCCGAAAGGTTAGGGTACATACCCATGCCGAGACAGAATACAAGTAACAGGCGCATTCTGCCGCAGATTTATTGAGGTTCGTTTACAATAGCCGCTATATGCAAGGCTTCTGTAAACGAACCTCAATGCTTTTTAGCAGAGCAAAACCGAACCTCACTTGCCAAAACGCTTTATACGCAAAGCATTGGTCTCAACGCTTCTTTGCCATAATCAGGGTTTGCACACTATCTGCATTAAAGAAACCACTATCTGGCTTTTTGTAGCAGTACGCATCCACTCAATTAAATATTATAATAAAAGTTAATTGTCCGCTAAAAATTGTTTTATATCAAGGATAACTATACCTTTGCACTCGAAATCAGTAAAAGGCAAACAGAAAATGCCACAACAACGATACGCTAAAAAGGAGTGTTTGTAAGAGAGTAACGACATTGTACCTGGCCTAACTGCATCGCTATTTACATGGCGAAAGAACAAAAATAAGGTTATTGGCCATTACATGGAGGTCGTATTCTCCATATAACATCTCCGCGAAGGACTTTTCTACAAGCCTCAACGCAATTAATTCAATTTGAAATCGTGTTTTCTAGCATTAGAAACAAACAACAAGACAAAACAGACCAACTCGCACCGTGCCACATATCGTTGCTCGGATAATTAGGGTGTACTCTAGCATTTGCTAACAGCAGTAAAGGCACCACCAGTAAATGGGCTGAAAAACCTTTTGCGCCTAGGGCCAACACATGGCAGGCGCGCAACTCTACATGCTTACACAAGGCTAAACAAAACCTATCTGTACATGCGCATACGCATTACACTGCGATAAACGGCTACTATTCGCACGCTACCCAAAGGCGCGAACACCTCAACAACGAAAGCATCAATTTTCAAAAGTCATTCAAAATAACATCTAGAACAAGGAAAGGAATCCTGTCAACAGCAGTCTTTCCTTGTCGGAATCGGCACTGGCGCAATGGCCAGCAACTGCACCGCCCAAACAACAGCGGGGCGGCGCGCCAAAACACTGACAGAGAGAACTGGAGCTACTATGCCCAACAATCTACAACAAAAGCCGCAACGAAGTGAAGGTTACGAGAACGGTGTTCGACAGCATGAACGAACCCGTTATCGGAGCCACCGTGCGCGTTAAGGGCGAGCAAACAGCCGCTGGTTACCGACATCGACGGCAACTTTTACGCTTTCCACTCATGCCGGCGCAACACTCGTTATCAGCTACTTGGGGCCATCAAACACAAGAAGTGGCCGTGCCTGCGAGATAGCAGTGCAACCGTTACGTTGAAGTCGGAATCGCGTCAAATTGACGAGGTTGTGGTTACGGCCTTGGGTATTCGACGTTCTGAAAGGCGCTAAGCTACAACGTACAGAAGGTGGGAACAGACGATGACCACCGTAAAGAACACCAACTTCGCGAATTCGCTCAATGGTAAGGTTGCCGGTATCAACATCAACGCCTCTATCTGCAGGTATGGGTGGTGCTACGCGTAGTGATGCGTGGTCCTAAGAGTATCTCGCAAAGCAATCAGGCACTATATGTTATCGATGGTGTGCCAATTACCAACACCTCGCATGGCGAAACGGGCAGCATGTATTCATCGCAACCCGGTTCGGAAGGCATTGCCGACATCAACCCCGAAGATATCGAGAGCATCTCGGTGTTTAGTGGCCCTGCCGCAGCAGCCTCTATGGCTCGGCAGCCGCACGAAGGTGTGATGATTACCACCACAAAGGGCAGGAAGGCAAGGTTAGCGTTACCGTTAGCCATAGCACGCAGTTTGCAAACCCTTTCAAAATGCCCGAATTCCAAAACGAATACGTAAACAAGCCAGGAAGCGTTGCTAGCTGGGGCGACAAAAAACCGTCGGCCTACGGCAACTACGACCCCAAGAACTTCTTTAATACGGGTACGAACATACAGAACAACGTGGCCCTAACCGCTGGCAACGACAAGAACCAAACCTACTTATCGCTAGGTGCTACCAATGCAGCTGCATCTTGCCCAACAACAAGTACAACCGTTACTAACTTTGACGTTCAGGAATACAACGAACATGCTCTGGCGACAAGCTGACTTTGGACTTCGCCTGAACTATATCCTTGAAAACGACCGTAACCTTACGGCACTAAGGACAATGGTTTCAACCCCTAACGGCCGTTTACCCGTTCCCCGCGGCGAAAGTTTCGACGCCATTCGCACTACGAGATATTCGACCCCAACCGCAATGTGTACGTACAGAACTGGAACTATGGCGACGCGTTGAAAAATGCAAAACCCCTATTGGGTAGCAAACCGCATGGTTCGCGAAAATCACCGCAGCCGTTACATGCTTAGCGGAAGCATTAACACAAAGATTACCGACTGGCTGGACGTTACGGAAGATTGCGTCTGGGACGATGCTGCCGTTAAACAAGAAGACAAAGCGCTACGCATCTACCATCGACCTCTTCGCACATTCGAAGTACGGATACTACGGACGTGCTAAGATTAACGACCAATCGCTATACGGCGACTTGATGGCTAACGTGAACAAGTCGTTCGAAAACTTCTCCATCGGCGCCAACGTGGGCGCTCGTTCTCGCGAACAAAATACGACAACGAAGGTCATCAGGGCGGTTTGAAGCTCCATCGAACATCTTCACTCCCAACGCCATCGACTATTCGCTGGTTACAAACGACAACCGCCCCATCTACGACCTGCACAAAGCACGCCGTAGAACTCGCTTCGCCAACGTTGAATTGGGATGGAAGAGCATGGTTTTTACCTAACGCTCACCGGACGTAACGACTGGGATTCGGCACTCGACGGCACCAGCAACGAGTCGTTCTTCTACCCTCAGTGGGTGTGTCGGGCGTTATTTCGCAAATGGTTGAGCTGCCTAAGTTCGTTAATTACCTGAAAGGTCTCGCGCCTCGTGGGCATCGGTAGGTAGTGCCACTTTCGCCCAGCATCACTCTCGCGCTGGCGCTACGGAATACAACTCCAAGACGGGCACTACAGCACCGTTACCTATCGTTTCCCCAAAGACATTCTATCCTGAACGCACCGACTCGTGGGGAGCTGGACTTACCGCGCGCTTCTTGACAATGCGCTAACGCTCGACCTGACGCTCCTACCAGAGCAACACGCGCAACAGAACCTTCCTGCGCGACGTAACGGCGGGAGGATACGGTAAGGAGTATATCCAGCTGGGTAACGTGCGCAACAGGGGTATCGAACTGTCGCTTGGCATACACCACCGCTTCGGCGACTTTGGACTGGAACTCATCGTTCACGTTCAGCTCCAACCAAAACAAGATTGTTAAGCTGTTCGACGACGACAGAGAGTGTCAAAGAAGGGCGGACTGAGCGATGCCGAGATCATCTTGAAGAAGGGCGGCACGATGGGCGACATCTACGACGACGACCGACTTCCTTCGCGACAACGAGGGCAACATCGCTACCGACAACACAGGTGCAGTATTACGCAACGCAACCCTAGACAATCGAATACCGCGGCTCGGTGTTACCTGAGGCCAACATCGGTTTCTCTAACGAGTTCGCTTGGAAGGGTTTCAACTTCGGCTTCCTTATCGCAGCTCAGCTTTGGTGGCATCGTTCTAATCGCAAAGCGCAAGCCATTCTCGACGCGTGGGGTGTATCGAAAGCCTCGGCACGACGCTCGCAACAACGGCGGCATCAACCTCAATGGCGGTAAGATTAGCGCCGAGAAACTACTACCGCATCGTAGGTGGCGACATCCCGTGGGCGAGTACACTACAGCGCAACCAACGCACGCCTACAAGAGGCGCATTTGGGCTACACGCTTGCCCGAAGTGGCTCAAGGCATGGAACTGTCGCTGGGACTAACTGCGAACAACCTCTTCTTCATTTACAACAAGGCTCCATTCGACCCCGAAGCCGTTGCCTCGACAGGCACCTACTATCAGGGTTTCGACTGCTTTATGCAGCCTCGGCTTGCGCTCGTTGGGCTCAACGTAAAACTGAAATTCTAACGCACAAGCATACATTTTATATATTCAACACAAAGAATACAACGATGAATAACAAACATATATTCAAGTCGATGGCTCTGAGCTCTGCTAGTAGGCGGCTTAGCCATGCAGACGGCTTGCACCGCTCGGTTTCGAAGGCCAACCGACCTGGCCATAAGGTATCGGCAGATAGAGCTGGACCGCGACAATTACTCCCCAGTTCGTTCCTTACCCAATTGGTAAACGAGGCTTTCCCGAACAAGAGAACGCACGTATCAGATGACCGAAGACCTCATTGGCAACTATCTGGGCCGCTATATGACCTACGCCAACAATGGTTTCAGCGACAAGAACTTCGCCCGTTTCAATGCGCCCAATGGCTGGGTGAGCTGGCCGTTTCAACAATTCACTGCCCAGCAACGTCGGCTTTCAAAGCCATCGCGCAGCCAAAACAGGTCGTGAAGGCGTGCTCTACGCTCAGGCATTGGTGCTATCGTGCACGGGTTTACCAACGCTACGTTGACATGTATGGCGCATGCCCGTGGGCTTAGAAACAAGACGACGCCGCCTACTCTTCGCAAGAAGACGTATATAAGTTGCTCGTTGCCAACCTAGACACGGCCGCATTGCTGCTCAAACCGTTCAACAGCTTCAACGGTAAACGAAGAGAACGACAAAGGTTTACGAGGGCAAAGTAGTCTAAATGGTATAAGTTGGCCAACTCCTTAAAGTTGAGAATGGCCATACGTATGCGCTATGCCGACCCTGCATTCGCCAAGAAAACGGGTGAGGCTGCCGTTGCTGCTGGCGTTATTACGAGCAACGACGACAATTGCGCCGTTACTATGCGCCCAACGGACAATATAAGACTTCTATTGAATGGGGCGACAGTCGCGCTTGTGCCGACTTGGAATGTTTCCTCACGGGTTATGCCGACCCACGTCTCGAACGTACTTCAAAGCCTGCACAGAAAAGACATCGGGACGTGCCATCGTGGGCTGTCTGGCTGGTGCAAAGATAGAGAATAAGAAGAAAGCCAACGAGATTTATTCGGCTGCCCAACGTGGCTCAGAACACTCGTGGCGTGTGGCTCACTGCCGCTGAAATGGCGTTTTCTGTCGCGCAGAAGGCGTGCTAGCCGGTTGACGGCATGGGCGGGACGGCCAAAGATCTGTACGAAGAAGGCGTAACACTGTCGTTCGAACAATGGGGAGCAGCGGTGCGCAAGCTATCTAAGAAAATAGCACGGCCAAACAAGCCGACTATACCGATGCCGAAGGAGGTTTCGGACGGTCGCAAGCTGCCGTTAGCACCATCACCATTAAATGGGATGACAGCGCAAGCGACGAAGAAAAGCTCGAACGACTGATGACGCGAAAAGTGGATTGCGCTCTTCCCGAGCGGACAAGAGGCTTGGAGCGAGCTGCGCCGCTACGGGCTATCCCAAGGTGTTCCCCGTGGCTCAAAGCACATCTGGATACAGCTTGAAGGTGCCCAACCGCATTCCTTTCGCCATTGACGAACTTACTAAAACCCACCAACTATCGCAAAGCGGGTGCAACTTATCGGCGGTAACGACGATTACGCGGCGAAGATGTGGTGGCAAAGAAGAAGTAGAAAGCGCTAAAGGAGTAGGAGTGAAAGCGTAAATAAAGCGATGGGGGAGTATGACCAAATGGCTATGCAGCTATCGCAGATGGGACGCTGAAGTCCCACCTACCCACCCGGCTTTGTCTCGCAGCGTAAACTGGGTGACTCGTATACTTGTAGTCGTCACCTTATCAACCCAGTTTAACTTTCAACCTGCGCAACTCGTGAACTCCCAACATTATAAAAATTAGATTTCGATGAATATCAAAAATAAAACCCTACTGTAGCTTGCAGCAGCTACAATGTCGCTCACAGCAGCAGCGATTGGACCGAGACGGAAATAAAGAACCCAACCGACCTGACCGCCACCAACAAAAGCGAAGCCTATTATGCCAAAGCTGCGCGAAGTACAAAAACAGCGACCATCCCAAAGCATTCGGATGGTTTGGCAACTGGACTGGCGATGCAGCCATGCTCAACAACTCGCTCAAAGGTCTTCCCGACAGCGTGGACTTTCGTTTCGCTTTTGGGGAAACTGGCGAAAACCTGAACGACAAACAAAAGAGAGACCTGCAATTTGTTCCAGCAGGTAAAAGGAACGAAAGGTGCTGATGTGCTTTTCATCGTGATGGACATTGGCGACCAATGACGCCCCTTTACCCGCAGACAAGGCCAAAGCCGGAACCACGTCGACAAGAATGGAGGAAGGAATTTTTGGGGCTGGGGCGACTCGAATGAGTCGAGGTGCAGCCGCCGAAAGTATGCCAACGCCATTTGCGACAGCATCGACAAGTATGGGTACGACGGATTTCGACATCGATGCCGAACCTAACTTCGACAACCTTTCGCTACCGACAAAGGAGATGTGGACCGAACAGGGCGTGATGACGGCCTTCGTTCAAACACTAAGCAAGCGCATCGGCCCCAAGTCGGGTACCAATAAGATGCTCGTTGTTGACGGCGAGGCCCGATGCATTGCCCGAATCGCTGGGCGACCACTTCGACCACTTCATCCTGCAAGCTTACAGCACCTACAGCGACGAACAGCTTGACAGCCGTTTGAGAACGCAAATTGAACACTTCAGAATACACTCACCCCCGAACGGGTGGCAAAGAAAATCATCGTTTGCGAGAACTTTGAGAACTATGCCGCAAAAGGGTGGCGTAGACTTCCGCACGAAAAGCAGGGCAATATCTTACCCTCGCTCCTCGGCATGGCCTACTGGCAACCCACCTATAACGGACAAAACTACCAAAAAGGGTGGTGTAGGTTCGTACCACATGGAGTACGAGATACGGACAGTCTTCGGCGCAAACCACCTATCCTGGTTGCGCAAGGCCATACAGATTATGAACCCTTCTTTGAAGTAAAACAACACTTAACCATTACGCAAGAATGAAAAGATACAGCATAACCATTAAGGCTGCTGCAATGGCCATTGCAGCCCTTTCGTTGACCGCTGCAACAATGCCGAATATGGCGAACTCGCCAATCGAGGCCTATTTCGAGCAAACGCGCACCAACGCCAACACATCTATGAAAGATTACGGTGGGCGAAGACAACGTGCAACAGAACTTCTACGTTAGAGCTATCATCGCCTGCCGAGCAAGCCAGCACTTTCGAAGTGTCGGTAGACGAGGCTGCCCTGAACAGAGTATAACGCACCGTGCCACCCACTGCGTGGCCTTGCCCGCCCAGCGAATACGAGCTTACCAACACCGAAACCACGGTTAACGCTGGCGGCGTAAGCTCTACGCCTGTGCAGCTTACGGTGAAACCGCTATCCAACGAGGTGAAAAACTCAGGTGAGAAGTATGCCGTGGCCTCTAAAGTTGAAAAGCAAAAATGGCGTAAACGACGTGCTCGAACCTGGCAGTAAGCTTGTGTGCATCATCGATCAAGTTGTTCGTCAAGACGTTCCCTCGTCATCAATTCCGCCGCACGCATCACCTTCAACATGCGCCAAGAGTACGCACTAACGGCATGGACGGTGAAATGAACGTTAACATCGACAGGCTGGCAAGGCCATCGGCGAACTGAACAACCAGATGCTCTTCGGTGCATGGGCACCTTCGGGCAGGACGGCGAGATATACACGCGTTTCGGAGATGCGCCCATCGAAAAGCCGCCTGCAAATCAAAACCCAGGGTTCGCAACTAAACAGCCACCAACTCTTCGAGGGCTGGCAAGTGGTACCACCTGGCCTTTGTTTGCGAAGGCACAAAACTGTCGCTCTACGTTAACGGAAAGCTCGATTCGCAGATGGATTTGCCCGGAAAGGGTTGTCAACTTAGGCAACACCATGCTCTTTGGAGCCACCGATTACCTCAAAGCTAACGTACAAGTGAGCGAGCTACGTTTCTGGACTCAAAGGCTCGTACGCAAAACGAAGTGGCCAACGACATGTACGTTTGCGACCCCTGCAAAGCGATGGACTGGAGGCCTACTGGAAGATGAACGAAGGCGGTGGCGACACCTTTAAGGATGCCACAGGCCACGGAAACAACGGTAAGGCCGCTACACTTCCCACATGGAATGCCAACGTGCGCATCGACGGCAAATAACTAATCGTATAAGCCCTGCTTGCCCCAAGGCCGATAAAAGCCTTGGGCAACAAGCGGGCCAAATACTTTCAAAACCAAACACATTCAGACGAAGATTATCAATATGAAATCAATCTTAAAGATAACATGGCCTGCCCTCGTGGGGCTTGCCACATTGTTTACTGCCTGCCAAAGCGAACCCGAAGTGGGCACTAAACTCTACGATAAGGGCGAATCCAGCAACTTGCCTAAGCTATACATACACGACTTGGCCAACCAAGGCAGACAAAGGGTGTGCTGGAAGTTGTAAATGCCAATGGCGAAATTCTCGCTAAAAAAGATACCGTTAAGTTTTATGTGCGCCTCTCTTCGCCACTCGATCACGACCTCGAAGTGAGTGTTTCCGAGAACCCTTCTGCTACCAAACAAGCTGGCGCTACGGCTCTGGAGAAGGGCGCAGTTAACATTCTCACGCCCACCGTTACCATTGCCAAGGGCACTACCGTATCGGCAGAACCCATAAAGGTGGTTGCTCAGCTGGGCAACGCACTCGACACGCTGATGTCTACACGCAACAACGGGCGGTTACGCTTACGCTGAACCCCGCACAAGGTGTAGATGTGGCCAGCAACTACGGCAATATGAACATCACCGTTAACTATAAGGAAAGCAATATTGTTGATAATGGCAACACCGATGGACTTACTGCTATGGGCATTAGTGAATACTTCGTATACGATGAACAAAACAACGCTCTTGGTAATCTATATGATGGTAACTTGTCAAGCGTTTGGTTTAAGGCTTCAACGAAGGACCATTCACCTTCGTCATTGCAGTGCCAGAAAACACCAATGTTTCTGCCATATCACTAGAGCCTAGCCCAAGATATGTAAACTGGGTGGCTAAAAAGTATGACTGTTGAAACCAGCGAAGACTGGAACACATGGACGAACCAAGGCGAGATTAGCGAGAACAGACAACAGCATTAGCAACGGAGAACCTTTTCGTTGTTCGCTTTACCAAGCCCGTTAAATGTACCTACATAAGGCTCTCTAACGTACGGTCTGCCTCTTCAAGATACCTATTTATCGGCGAAATGAAGGTCTACAAATAAGCCTGTGGCTGCAAGGCCAACAGCATTTAGCACCCATGTGCCCACCACGGCGCATACGCTGGTTATGCTAAAGCCGCAATACTAACACCATACCCAACGCCCCCATTGGCCTTCATACGCCTCTGGGGGCGTTTCTTTTCCCTATGCCTAGAAAGCGTGCTTGCGCACAATCTATCTCACGCTTACATAATAAACAAGGGCTTTTAGCGTTTTCAATGAAACGTAGGCTTGGCAAAACATAGGCTCACATCAGCCCCGCCACACGGCAAATAAGGCCTATACACGGCACAATTTGCCGCCACAAGCCCTAACAATTCCCCCACTCCATAACGCCCCACAGCAACATGTACACCAACGACGAAACGCTACACTTCATAGCAACACATAGAAACGACAACGTGCCACAGCTGGCTCTTGCCGCCCATAACGCCCCAAACGTAGACCTGCCTTTTGCACTCGAACAGATTGCAGGTTGGCAAACGGCTTGCCGAAAGCTGCCCACGTGGGCAGATAATCCAAAATTGTTTATCCGCCACATCTTTCTATGGAGCAATGCTCGTCGCAAACCACGGCCGAATACAAGGCTAACGTGGCGTGGCACTACGTAAACGCCATGCAACCAGCCACACCCAACAACAGCGAAAGGGGGAAAGGAAATGGCGATAAAAAACAAGTAGCCGAATGCGAACACACTTCGTTAGTGGACCTTACTGGGGGATTCGGCGTAGATTTCTGCTTTATGTGCCGTCATTCGCCCAGAAGCTACCTACGTGGAACGCCAATCCCAGCTTTGCCAGTTGGTGCAACACAACCTCAATGCCCTTAACATGCGGGGCATGCCAAGGTGAGTGTGTGCCGAGGCCGAGCCACCTCAAAACGATGGAAAAGGGTGTCGTGCATCTACCTGAGACCCTGCACGTAGGGATAAGAATGGAGGGCAAAACGGTGCTTATCGAACACTGTTCGCCCGATATTCTCCAACTTTTGCCCATGCTCTTAGCCAAATGTGGCTTGCTCATGGTTAAACTCTCGCCCATGTTGCATTGGCAGCTGGCCATTGCGCAACTACAAAAACATGGAGCATGTGTAAGCCAACTGACATCGTGTCTGCAAAAACAGTGCAAAGAGTTGCTCTTCCTCATCACCAATGGGCAAAACAAGGAACAATCTGCAAGCCCGTCTGCCGCGCAAAAGCCTAAGCCTGTCTGCTGGGCAAAGCGAACAATTGCTCCCCATAACACAAGAAACCCTGCCCACAACAAGCGACAGATGCCGCCAGCAGCACCCACATTACATGCCATAACGATGGCAGCACTGCTTTCAATACGAGCCTTGCCGAGGCCGATGCAACCCCACAAACCATCTTGCAAACGCCGCCGCAAGCAGGCATGTACCTTTTTCAGACAACGCCTCCATCATGAAAGCAGGCTGTTTTGGCTCTACTATGCAGCAGACTAGAGGTACAGGCCATTGCCCCAACTCGCATCTCTTTGTGAGCCAACGCAGCATACTCACCTTCCCCTGGCCCGACGGTTTAAGCTCGTTGCCGCCACCTCGTTTAACAAGCGCGACCTAAAAACAGCGCTTACAAGGCATCAGCCAGAGCCAACATCGCCACGCGCAACTTCCCCCTCAAACCCGATGCGCTTACGCAGAAACTAAAACTGAAAAAGACGGCGGCGAACACTTCCTTTTCGCCACAACCGATGCCCAAGGCAAGCATTGGCTGCTGCGCTAAGGCCTAAAACGGCCTACAAATGCACCTGCTTAGCACACACTTTTTACAAGCCTATTGTTGCCATACGCTATCGGTAAGCACCACGCAGCAACAACCAGAAAACAAGCAACAACAAATTGCTTGTAAGAACAATATATTGAGGTTTTAACGCTTACTTAAAATACTTCTCTGCTGTTGCTTTCGGCTGTTCAACCGTAAGCTGGGGCTAAGCAAACCCTTTCTATCATAGTGCTTAATAGCTTTACCATACGCGACAATTACTTAGTATGCCTAATGCGTTGCGCCTTCTTTTCGTCTCTACGCACAAGGTAAGGAGAGAGGTAACTCTGGCGAAGATTGTCTAACGAATTGGTTTTGCCCAACAACTTTAAGCAAAAGTACGAATGTGGATAGCGACAAGTTGCCTGCACTGCCATTCTCAAACTTTTGTGAATGGTGGTGAGCCCAACCCCGATCGCTCTGCAACTCTCTTTTGAGTGAGGTTGCATCGCAGCTATATTCCTTTGAAAACGCGTACCCAAAAGGCGAACAAGTTCAGGCGTAGAATATTCATATAAATCGGCCATAACGCTACGTTTTATTTATCATTATATTGAAGGTTATATGCCTTTTAAGGCATTTATCTTCAATATAATGAGAGTTTATAACTGCAAATCTACATCATTTTTTTGAATTAATGCCGTTTTCCTAATAAAATAACGGCTAGTTGAATTACATTGAGCAATGATCGTTTGGGCTATAATCGTAAGTTACAGAAGTGTAACCACCCTAAAAACACATCAACAGACGGGCTTTGCAAAGCGTTTATTCTTTTCTCAAACATCAAAAAGTAGCCTTACTTGGCATTTAATGGCCGAGCGAAGCTTAATGCCACATCCTCTTTAAAACGAAACAAGGCGTAGACAATCGCAAAGGGATTGCTGGCACAAATTCAGCTACAAGTCTAAACTCTTATTCAAGGCAGCATTGACTATTATTCCAAACCAACGTATCGTTACAAAACCAACTACTTTCTATTATGAAATGAAAACAAGCACAGATACGCACAACCAAAAAGTTAAAACAAGTAAGCATTCTTGACAAACGTTGAGAAAATTTCATCCCATTCTAGCAGAATCAAAAAAGCCATTTTGCATACATTTAGCTGCTATTTTCAGTATAACACACTCTTTTGTTTTAGTCCATTTTTGAGAACACAAGCGGCATTTTGCACCACTTTGCCTTTCTATTTTTGTCGCCGGTGCGCATCTTTTAATCATCCCAATTACCTACTTTTTAGTACCAAAACACCCATTAATTAGCCACTTTTCGCCATGCAAAACACCTGTTTTCAATCGAAAAGAAAACGCATAATCCTCAATTTCATGCGCATTTTTATGCTTTTCAGCCTTGCGTTTAGCTTTTCAAAACGCACTGCATTTAGCAGCCTGTTGCATTGCATTTGGCGGCAAAACGCATTGCGTTTAGATTCTAAATGCATTACATTTTGTACCATATTACGAGGGTATTTTGCTGCTAATTGCAGATTATCCGCACAATTTGTGCGCCAACTCTACATATATATGCAATTCCACCTTTTATCGGCCAGTACCAGTTTTTGCGCCAAAACAAACCCTCGCGAGAATCGATTATTTGCGGCTGAGTGAGCGGCCGCTGGATAAAAGCGGCACTCATAACGTTAAACTTCTTGCCGAAAAATGGACAATGTTTAGTTAAGGAGTTAAGGAGTTAAGCCAAGTGCCCTAAGTGGCGTTAGCCATCTTTTCACCCTTTCTATTTTGACAGAAGAACATAAGAACATAAGGTGAAATTACGCTTTTATTTCACTTTGATGAGTGAACAAGCGTGGTAGGCGCAGCCATTTTTCACCTGTTTTCGCCTTTCACTTTTTCACCTTTTAAGGCCATCTTTTCACCTTTTCACCCTTTTCACCTTTTCACCTTTTAAACGCCTTTAATTCTCACCAAAATTAAACTTCGGAACAAGCAAACGATGCGCTTTACAAAATAATTAACTACATTTGCACTTGTGGATTAACCTAACATTCCTATTCTAGGCAGGGCTAAAGTCTTGCAAACGTTGAAACCAAGGCATATTTGCCAATGCCAAACGAATACGGCGTTAACGATGTCTTTACGCATAAACAGCCACGCTTACTGACTGAAAACCCACACGAACAACGACAGACGATAACCAAAACCAGCTATAACCCTCACAACATTATAAACTAGCCTGCAATGAAAAAGAAAAACAATAGACGACAATGCTCTTTACCGCTTTTATCCTGACGGCAAATGGGCAGAGAGGGCCATTCGACTCTATGTGGAGAGCAACGACTCAATCTCATTCACATGGGATGGGGGCATCTACTTGCCTGCAACTATCGATAATAAATACCCTGCCCACATCTTGTTTACCACAAATGCCAACCGCCAATTGGTGGTAGACACCACGTATCTTAAAGAACAGTGTTGGCAACCGCCAAAAGATAGAAAAAGGTTTAATACTGAGAGAAACAGATACACTGCGCCTAAAGCATCGAACACAAAGCACGAGGGTGAAGTTTGGTAACATCACGGCAAACTTCCGCACATGCTCATAACCGACATAAGAAACGTGTTGGGCAAGCATGCCGACGGCATCATGTGGGAAACGTTCTTTGAATACTCTCCTTTTGAGGTGAACTTTCAACAGAAGTTCTTACGCACACTAACGGCCATACCCGACTCCGTTAAACGCAACTACCGCTGTTTGCCGCTTACGGTTACAGATTCTAAGTTTATGATTGACGCATACGTAGTGGTTCAATAACAAGCGCATTGGGGCCTTTATCAGCGGCTATGGCTTGGAGGCAACGACGACATTCTTTTTCACCAGCTACATAGTAAAGCGGCACAACCTAATGGCATACAAGGGCAAAACTCGGCAGCTACTGGCTCAGTACACGAACATAGGCGACACAACAACCACTACAACGACCTTCGCACTAGCCGACTCGGTACACCTTTGGCTAGACAACGATTGGCCGTGCTGGCGTGTCTGTACCCATGCCAGAGAAACATCCACTCGCGAATGCACAATGTGAGGATATCCGGGGCGGGTATTCTTAGCAGTTACAATTTGGTGTTCGACCCGCCCACAGCAAGCTTTGTCGACCCACAGGCGCTCACACCCGAAAAAGAACGTGGGTTTTCTCGTGGATAAACCGAACCGACATCGGTAAAGGGATGGATTTGTGCGCTCAATATATAAAGCAACGCAGCGAAAAAGCAGGAATAAGGCTTGGCGACACCATCTTAAAGGTGAATGGAAGAAGGTGGAGAACTATTCAGTGGGAGGAGGACGAGGTGCTTTCAAACGATTCAACCATCACGCTTTTGCTTAAAAACAAAACAGGGCATGCGAAAAGTAACCCTCAAAAACAGAGCCACTTTTACGAGTAAACCCACTTTTCAAAGACTTAAAAGCATATTCTAGCCAGCAATGAAAGAAAAACAATATTGACAATGCTCTTTTGCCACCTTTATCCTGACGGCAAATGCTGCAGGAGTAAGCCAACAAGAGAAGGTGTGCGAAAGACCACATCCCTTTTTATCATGGACGGACACCTCTGTTGCCGTTAACCATCGACGGCACACATCATTACTACATGATTTTCGACACGAGGGGCGAAGTGGACAACTGCTGGTTGATACGGTGTGCCAAAAAGAACAACGCTGGTTTTAAATACGTCGATGTGGGGCAGATTGCGAGGTGCGAGAACAGGTATTCGCGCGTTAAATATCGCAGAAAAAGGCGCAAGGTGGAACACTGAAAGGCATCGAGGCTTTCCTTACATGATCTTAGCCGACCTAAGGTGTGTATTGAAACATGCCGATGGCCTGTTGGGGCTAACGACTTTGAAAGATTGCCTTGAAATTAATTATCAGCAACGTTTTATTCGTAAAAGCTGAACACCATACCGACTCGGTAAGCGCAACTATCAGTGTTTGCCACGCACATTTTAAGGATAAGGACTGCCTGATTAAGGCCACCATCTGGTTTAACAGGCAAGCTATTGGGGGCTTACATCATCGAGCACGGGGTCAGGGAGCAGACATTTTCTTCACCGAGGCGACAACGAAACAGTATAATTTGGAAGCTATAAGGGAAAAAACGCGTTGGACATAGCGCTTGACGCATGGGCATTGGTGATGGTGGAGTTAGTACATGGATAGACGCATACGCCGACAGCATGCGAATGGGTTCGCTACATATTCCGCAGCCAGGAATATCATTGTCGCCCATTAGCAAGGGTGCTTTCAAAGAGAATATCTATGTGGGAACATCGGCGCAGGTGTTCTTGGGTGCTACAACGGTGATGGGCATCCCTAATAGCAAAAACTATATTGCCGCCAATTTAAGGAATATCTGTCTGACGGAACCATGTGGGGTTTCTCGTGGATAAACCGAACCGACATCGGAAAGGGTTGGATTGTGCGCTCAATATACGATGGAAGTGCAGCTGATAAGGCCGGATTAAAACTGGGCGACACCATCGTTGAGGTGAATGGGAGAAAGGTTGAGCACTTCTCGTGGGATGAGAACGAGGCGCTTTTCAAAGATTCGTCCATCACGCTTTTGCTTAAAAACAGAAAAGGGCATGCGAAAAAGTAACCATCGAAGAAGAAGAGTAGTGAGGCTGGTTCTTGCGCTCCATGCTGTCTTTCCATCACATTCAAAGTGCCGCGCTTGGCCAGCACTTTTAGCAAAGTGAGGAGCAATATTGCGATTTGACGACACGTTAACAGGGTTACCAGTTGGCTGTTAACGTGTCGTCAAATCGTCAACACCTAAAGGCCATTCTTCCCCTCTCCTGCTGAGGGAGGGGCTGTGAATAAGACTTTTTCCTCCTATTTCCACACCAAATAAGGATTGCGGTTTTTCATACATTTGCATACTTTGCACTTTTTAAAACGTGTAAAGCGTGTGCCGACAAGCTGCAAGTGAACGGCGGAACGGCTTTGCCGAAATACAAAAACATTCGAAAATGAAAATTATCGCAACACTAACAGCCGTCGCATTTGCGGCAACAGCGAACGCCACAGTGAAGATTCGGCCACCATTGGCGGAATGATTAACGAGGTTTTCGGTGGTGGGGTTTAAAACAGACAGAACCCGCCATGTCGCGCTTTTCAGCAACGAGGGGTAGGCGAACGCTACATCGAAAAACAACCAACTACGGGTCTTCGCGACCTTGAGTGGCATGTTAGCCAACTTTCTACATGCCCGACTATGGCTCGCGACAATATTCACCCTATCTACATTCGCGGCATCGGCTCGAGGTTAACTCGCCTTCGGTAGGCGTGTATGTAGACGGCATTCCCTACTTCGACAGAACGGTATTAGACTATGGACCTCTTTGGCGTAAGCAAGGTTGAAGTGCTGCGCGGTCCGCAGGAACGCTCTTCGGGCGATAACGCATCGGCTGGTTTGATAAACGTTTTCACGCGTTCGCCACTCGATTACCAAGGCACAATGCGCCAGAGTTTCGTATGGTTCGTTACAACGATTTGCTCGTGGCGCATCCACCTATCATAAAGCTGAGCCACAGATTTGGCCTTTCGCTGGCTGCCAATTATCACCATAACGACGGCTTTTCAGACCAATACCTTTTTCTCAACAACAAGGCCGACCGCATCGACAATGGCACCATCAGGCTGGGCGCAACGCGGAAACCACTAGACCGATGGACTGCAAGATTTACGGCTGCACTAGACCTTACCCAACGAAAACGGCTACCCCTACGCGCCTACAACCCTCGCAAACGGGCGTGCTACAACCATGCCTACAATCGCGAAAGCACTTACCGCAGGCTGATTGGCACGCTGGGCATGAGTTGGCGATACGATGCCGACGGGCTGGAGTATGAAACAGTCAGACCGCATTTCAGCACAATGATGGTAGCGTAGAAGTAGACCAAGACTACTTCGCCACGCGACATCTTCGCCGTTAAAATGCCTGCATTGGCAGAGAACCAAGTGAGCCAAGATTCACCTTCCGCTCTACCAACGATAGCCGATACCAATGGATTGTGGGTGCATTTGGCTTTTCCATCAGCATGAACATTTACACCTGTAAACGACATCGCGTAATAGCGGCCAAATTGTACGAAGTGAGCCAGAACAAACTGCCCACAACGGGGTTCGCACTCTACCATGTCAGCACGTTCAACATCGTAAAGAAACGTGGGCATCGGCTGGTGTCCGGTTAGATTGGGAAAACAATATGATAAACAACAACAAAAGACCAACGTAAAATGGATGGGACAAAACGGGCCACCAATGATCAATCCCGTAGACCCGAAGGACGGATGGCTAGCAACAGACTTTGATGCAAGCAGGATGAGACAGGGCAGATAACGCCAAGTTTACGCTGAAGATACCAGTTTACGCCCTTCCGTATGATATACGCCACGGTAGCGAAAGGCTATAAAGCGGGCGGCTTTAACGCTGTTCGCGAAACCGATGCAGACTACACCTAGCCGAACACACGTGGAACTACGAGGTTGGAGCCAAATGGAGTTTCCTCTAAAAGGCCTGTTGGCTTTTGGAGGCTAGTGCTTTTACATCGACTGGCGGCACCAACAGCTCTCCGTTACCGTGCCTGCACTGGGCAATGTTGTGTGCGTAATGTGGGGCACAGCAACAGCAGGGGTTCGAGCTTGCGCTGAACGCCATGCCCCTACCCGCCCTTTCGTTGCAGGCCTAGTTACGGATATACTTACGCTAAGATGCTGGAAGCGCGCATGGGCAGCAGGGCGCGACTACTCGACAATATGTTGCCCATGGTTTCCGCGCCACACTTGTTCGTTTCAATGCCAACTACGTGGTAAACAACCTCGGTCGCATTGCCGACAAGTTGATGTTTAATGCTAATCTCACGGGCGTTGGCTCCACCCTGCTGGCGCGAAGACAATGCCGTTAAACAGCCATCACCTTCTCAACCTGAAAACAGCCATAACGCGCGGCATATTCACCTTAGAGTGTATGGTCGCGCAACACGCTTACGCAACCAATTATCTGGCTTACTACTTCGTTGCCTCAACGCCTATGGCACGAAAGGTAAACCCTTCACTATCGGGATACAACGCTGATGGTGAAGTGGTGACGTAGGCGATAAGGCTTTATGATGTTTACAAGTTATGTTGCAGCAAAAAGCCTATAAAAGACAAAGTACACCCAAGCCTTTCTCCACTTTGGAGAGGGACTTGGGGTGTAACTCAACTTTGAAAAGGAGACATGAGAGGCTACTCAAGTATGTAAAAAGCAAGAAGTGGTAAAAAGAAGTTGCGCATGCCGCATCCCATACCTAGACCACAGCAAAGCAGGGGCGGAGATTGAACTTTATCTCGTAATGAGGATTGATGAAAATAGCAGTGCGGTGCGTGATGGCGAAATGTTGCGTGGCTAAACCTTCGAACAACTCTATCGGGGCAGCGCGTCTGTTTTGATGTCAAGCAGTTCGTCTGTAATACCTGGGTTTCTCGTGGAAAGCCCTTCAATATGGCCAGCATATACATCTTCGGCAGCAGAGGTGAAACCAAGGCAAATGCGAGCAGGAACTTACTTCAGCAAATCTGTTGATGACCACGAAAGGGGCATCTGCCAAGCAGGAAAAAGACATGAAAACAATGCACCTCCGGTCGTAGAACATTCGCAACTTGGGCAGAAAGAGGCCTTATCCACTAATGTGTTCGATTACGTCGTGGCAGATAATCAGGTCGAAATGAGTGTTCAATATCCTTAATTTGCGAACACGTCTGATGCGATAAACCGCCCTCTAGCACCCGTCTCCTCGAAGAAATCGCTTGGCATCGTTTATCCTACATTCGGCCAGGTCTACACCCACAACTCGCACCTCGCTCGCTGAGGCAACAGGTTGCCGCCATCGCCACAACCTATCTCCAAACGTTCATCCCTGTTCGATGGGCAGATAACGTTCTATATATAGCAAAAGTACTTTACTGTCGGTTGCAGAAAGCTCGTTAAAATATAGTTTTCCGAGTCTTTTTGTCGATGCTGCATACATAAAAGGTACAAAGTTAGAGCTGTAGAATGAAAAACTAATTTAAAAGATGAAAGGATTAAAGGCGTGGAGCACGTCCTTCTCCAAATCCCCTCCTCCAGTTCGTTAATTACTCTGATTGTCTCTGCACAAAAATACAGCAGATTAGCTAAACAAGAGAAAAATAGGCCTTTTTTCTTTTAAAATCACAACTTCTAGGTATTGTTTACAAACGTAAATGACAGCATGTACCGTTGTTTCTAAGATGCCATTAGCAGACGTATACACATCGTTTGCGCCATCGCAGGTCTATTTAACATAAGTTGCTGGCACATAAAGCGAAGATAATAGAGCAGACTCACAGTACAACCTACTTTTTGCCAGAAAGATGTTGACAGGTTTACGAAAGCTAACAAGTTGACAAAAGTTGGTCTTTTCGCCTTGACAAGTTAAGCAGTTTGACAAGTGAACGAGTTGAACAAGTTTGTGAGGTGCAGCATCTTTTCACCCTTTCACGCTTTTTCACCTTTTCACCTTTAAACGCCCTTTTCACCCTAACGCTCTCCTTAACTCAAACAGTGATCCAGGCTGTTTTGCGTTGCTTGTATGAGATGTTTCTACCCAGATGTTGGTAAGCCAATTCAGTTACCATACGCCCTCGTTGTGTACGTTTAATAAACCCTTCGCATGATCAGATAAGGCTCATATACCTCTTCTAAGGTGCCTGCGTCTTCGCCTATGGCCGTTACAATGGTGCTAACCACACTGGCCCACCCTGAAAACTTATCGATAATTGTAGGCAAAAATCCGATTGTCTATCTCGTCCAAACCATACTGGTCGATGTTCAAAGCCGTGAGCGACAGGCGTGCGATAACCGTATCGATGCTGCCATTACCCTTCACTTGGGCGAAGTCGCGCACACGCCTTAACAGCGCGTTGGCGATACGGGCGTTCCACGCGACCGCCTTGAAATTTCCATAGCAACCTCATCGTCGATGGGAACGTTCAATATCCGGCCGAACGCTTTGATGATACGCGCCAGCGTTTGCGGGTCGTAATACTCAAATGCAGGTTAATACCAAACCGCGCACGCAACGGGGCGGTAAGCAAACCACTGCGCGTGGTGGCCCCGATGAGCGTAAAAGGGTTGAGGTCTATTTGTATCGACCGCGCCGAAGGGCCTTTATCTATCATGATGTCTGTGCGATAATCTTCCATGCAGCCGAGTAAAGATACTCCTTCAACCACGGGCGAAAGGCGGTGTATCTCGTCGATAAAGAGCACGTCGTTGGCTTTCTAACGAGGTGAGAATGCCGGCCAAATCGCCAGGTTTGTCAAGCACAGGGACCGCTGGTTATCTTAAATCCCACGCCCAATTCGTTGGCAATGATGTTGCTCAGCGTGGTCTTACCCAATCCGGAGGACCGTGTAAGAGGGTGTGGTCGAGAGGTTCGTCACGATATTTGCCGCCTCAACAAACACTTCTAGGGTTCTCCACCACCTTACTTTGGCCACTGAAATCTTGGAATTTCGGTCGGTCGAAGGGCGTTTTCAAACTCTCGTTCGCTGGGCATTGTGCGTTCGTCTCTGATGTCAAAGTCTTCTGTCATAATGCAAAGGTACTAAAAGTGCAACTTGGTTTGCACGTTTTAAGCCTAACTTTGCAGTACGATCATAACATTATCGTTAAGGGAGATGATACGTGCAGAGAACGAGAAGCGGCATTTGTCGGCCTGCAACACTCGTGGCTGGGAAAATCTAAAATGGCGATAAAGCCGAGGTGAAACTAGAATAACAAGTAAGCCTGAAATACGCAAGAACTAGGCAAACTTGGACAGACTAGACAACTTGCAAACTCGTAAACCCGTAATCTTGTAAACTTAAAAAACAACATATTATGTGTGAACATCATCAGGAAGAAGAAACAAAATTGTGGCAACCCATACTATCGGGTGTGCTGCTAGCGGCTGGAATATCCTTTACATGGATGGGGCTGCGGATGGTTTTCGCGGTCGTGGGTGCAACTGGTTTGGTATATTGTGGCCTACCTTCCCGTAGGGTTTGGCGTGATGCACGAGGCCGTGGAAGAAGCGATGAAAGGGGATGTTTTTAGCGAATTTATGCTGATGAGCGTGGCTTGCGTTGGTGCTTTCGCCATTGGCGAATATCCTGAGGCCGTAGCCGTGATGTGGCTTTACTGCATTGGCGAGGCTCTTCAACGATCGTACGGTGCATAAAGGCACGGCATAGCATATCGAGCCTAACCAGTTATCGCCCAGAACAGGCACGTCTTATGCGATGGAATGGCGACGCGATGGAACAGGTACTATTAAGCCCGGGAAATGGTAAGTGTGGGCGATGTGATTGAGAAGTGCTTCAGGCGAGCGCGTGCCGCTGAGACGGCGTGCTACTTCTACCCGACGGCGAGCGCGAAGCGCTTGTTAGCTTCGACACGGCCGCGCTAACGGGCGAGCATGCCCACGACAGGTGGGCATGGAAGGCAGAAGTTTTTGGCCGGCATGATTGCCCAGAGCGTGCCGCTAGCCTACGCGTTACCCGCCCACAAAGTGAAAGTGCAGCTTACACGAATACTCAAAAATGGTGGAAGAGGCCACCGAACGAAAGGCACCCACCGAGTTGTTTATCCGTCGTTTTGCCCGCATCTACACGCCCATCGTTATCCTTTTGGCGGTGCTCACAGTGGTTTTGCCGTGAGCGCACGCGCTCATCACGCCATCGTTCAACTACCATTTCTCCGCTTGGTTACATCGTGCACTGGTGTTCTTGGTTATCTCTTGCCCTGTGCACTGGTCATCAGCGTGCCGTTGAGCTACTTTGCTGGCATCGGCAGAGCATCGCGCATGGGCGTGCTTTTCAGCGGTGGCAGCAGCCTGATGCACTGACGGGCATCGATACGGTGGTGTTCGACAAGACGGGAACGCTCACCACGGGAGAATTTGGCGTGCGCCAAACCTTGCAATTATCGCCCGAAGAACTGCAAACGGTGGTGGCGATGGAACGCAGCAGCACGCATCCCATTGCCAAAGCCATTGTTAGAGGTGTATGGCGAAGGTGAAAAATTAATGCCGAAAACGTGCCTGGACTGGGTCTTCGGGCCGAAATAGCGGGCGAAACATGGCTCGCAGGCACGCTTAGACTGCTTGAAAAATCAGGGCGTGAGCTATCGAAGAACTGCAAACCATACCCGACACCATCGTGGCTTGTGCCAAAATGGCCGTTTCATCGGCTGTATCTTACTCTCTGATACGATGAAACCCGATACCGCCGATGCCATTTCGATGCTGCGTAAGGTGGGTATTACGCACGTGGAGATGCTCTCGGGCGACAAACAAGCATTGGTTGACAAGGTGGCCGACGAGCTGCAACTGGAACAAGCCCTAGGCGACTTACTTCCGCAACATAAGGCGGAGCGCATTGAGACCTTGCAAAAGCAAAGGGCGGAAGGTGGCGTTTCGTGGGCGACGGCATCAACGATGCGCCTGTGTTGGCATTGAGTGATGTGGGCGTGCGATGGGTGGAGCAGGTGCAGACATGGCTATCGAGACGGCCGACGTGGTGTTACAGACAGACCAACCCTCGCGATTGGCACAAACCTACGCCTCGCCCGAAAGACGCGAACCATCGTTTGGCAGAAATCGCCTTGCCATTGGCGTAAAGGTGGTGGTTATGAATTGCTTGGACTAATGGGCATTGCAACACTTTGGGAAGCCGTTTTCGCCGATAGTGGCGTTGGCACTTTGGCCGTAGTTAATCCGCTAGCGGATTATGAGAAGTGGATGCAAAAGGACGTTTTCGAGAAACGTCCTTTTTCATATTTCAACTAACAAGTAAGCAAGTAGTAAAAACCATGCGCCTCGCCCTGTAGTTAACAAGTGAGGGCTGATTAAAGAATTAAGTTCATCTGTTTGCACGCCTAACGTAGGAGCCGATGAACTTAAATCCCACACGAGTTATAGATAAGAGAAACTCACCGTGCCAATCTCACCGCATGGTATTGGTGAGTTCACGATTTCTTTCATTCCGCCCAATCTTGTTCAAAAGGGATGGTATCTTATCCCAAACTCAGGTAAATCCTCACAACCTTACAAACCCATTTCCTTCATCAAGCGGTCATGCCCCCATTTATCCATCATGAAAGAGCATGTAACGAGATGTCTACGCCGATGCAACGAGCAAGATGCGAATCGAAAAAGGATGTCGCTCGACAGGCTATCCCAGTTGCCATCGAAGGCCAAACCGATAAGCCTCGCCCCTTGCCATTGAACATGGGCGAGCCGCTGTTTCCACCCGTAATATCGTTGTTGGTGAGAAAACAGAGGTGCAGGTCTTCGTGTTTTTATCGGTGAAACGGCCAAAATCTTTCGACGAAAGCAACTCGCGCATGATGGGTTCTGCCTCGTAGTCAACGTTGCTTTTTGCACGATCCATCTTCTCGACGATGCTTTCGGGCGTGGTGTAATAACCCAATGGCTTGCCACCAAGCGAGAATCCGCTTCACCTGTCGTAGCTAAGGCGCATGGTGAAGTTGGCATCCGAGTAATGAGGCATATCCTCTTCCATACGCAATTTGGCTGCACAGAGATAGCGTTCTTGTTCCTCGATGGAATCGTTAATTGCGCCCATTCCTTCGGTTAGGGTCGTAATAGATGTCCATCACGTCTTGTCCGAAAGCGCACACCAGGGTCTTGCTTTAAATGCCTTGGTGTTGTAGAACAGCTTTGCACCCTTCTTCATAATGATGGAACGAGCATAAGGTCGTCTACGAAAACGTTGGTAATCGCCGCAAAACGCTGGTCGATGGTGGTGTAGAACTTAGGCAAAGTAGCGGTTTCCAACTGCTGGCGATAGTTTCTTGAGCAGCACGGCCAGCACCTCCTTATCCAGTGCAGCATCCCATTCATCGCTGTTGTCGGCAAACTCGTGGTATTGTTTTGATGCGGGTTTCTTAGGACCTTTCACCTCCAAACCACCCATAGCAAGGCGCATGGCACGTGTGGCGAGCTCGTTGGTGCGGCGGAAAGTCTCGGTCCAATAATAGCGCGTGTGCGCACGCGGTCGAAACGTTTTTCGTAGTAAGCGCCCAGCTTATCGAAGTCGAGTTTTCCTTTAAGAAAGCCCGTTGAGTCTTGCCATTGGCGCAAACGAGCCTCATAATCGCGTTTTTGTTGCACCAAACCGATGGAATCGATACATTTGTTCATTCCCAAGAGTTTCTTTCCAATAGTTGGCGCTTTGGGCAAACTTAGAGTCGTATTTAATACGTACGGCCTCGCTGGCACGCATGTGTCGGCGCATCACCTCTGCTTAACGCCTCGCACTTGGGCGCGTGGCGTGTTCTCGCAATCGCGCCTTTCGATGATGCCGTAGCTTGAAATATAACGGCTGGTGCTACCTGGATAGCCCATGGTCATCGAGAAATCGCCCTCCTTTATAGCCATCGAGCGCGATGGGTGCCCAATGTTGTGGACGGTAAGGATACATTGTTCTTTGGAATACCGGCAGGACCATTTGTCTTGGGGTCGGCATAGATACGGAACACGGCAGAAAGTCGCATGTCTGTCGTGGCCACATCCAGTTATCGGTTTCGCCACCGAACTTACCCATCGACTTAGGTACGGTGAAAACCAGTCGCAGGTCGTTGAAATCTTGATAAACGGTGGCATAAAAGCTGTTGCCCTCATAGAATGGGTCGATAGAAACACGGAGCGTCTTATCCACTTTACGCACCGAGTCGTTGAGTACACGTTTTGCAACGAGTCGATAAGGAAAATGCTTTGCTGGCGTTTGCTAGCCTTAGCATATCCGTTCGCCATCAGTCGCGCATGTAACGTCTTGTTGCGACTTCATGAAGCTCACGAACATGTCTTTGTTGGGCAATTCTTCCTCGAATGTCTTGGCATAAAAAGCCGTTCTAGCATGTAGTCGTGTTCAACGGTGGAATGGCTACGAATGGCTTCGAAGCCACAATGATGATTGGTAGACCAGTCCGTTGGGAGATACCACCACGCCCGAGCAATATCCTGAGAAGTTAACAACGGCGTTCTTAACGGCGTCTTTTGCTTTGATAGATGTCGGCGTATGGCAGTTTAAAGCCCTCGGCCTGCATCTGTTGGTACACTGCCTGTGCAGATTGTACAGCGTCCACATGCCTTCGTCGGCCTTTTTGCCGTACCGAAAGCCATGAGGGCAGCTAAGATGAGTGTAGATTTCTTCATATTTATTTGAATTGATGTATTTGTTTATTAGTAGTAAGGGAGTAAGGAGTAAAGAAGCGTTGATGAAGTTAGGGGAGTTATAGAGTTAGGAGTTAAGCCGTATGCCTTTGCTGTGGAGCGGTAAACATTACTCGTCAACCCGTCAACTTATAAACTTGTTAATCCGTCAAATCGTCAATTTGTCAACTCATTAACTTGCAAACTCACAAAGCTAATCACTCCCTCTCCCTTTGGAGAGGGGTTGGGGTGAGGCTTTTTATTTCTCTTCAAATCCCACTTCCATATATGTCCGATGAAAAGGAGGATAAAAACAGTATTCGTTCCCAAAGCAACGAGCTTGGAGAAGTGGGTGTTGGCATAGTTGATACCGAAAGTAGAAGATGGCTGCAATGCCAACACATACAAAGATACTCCTAAGCGGATAGGCGATGGGATACTTGCGTTGGCCCACGATGTAACCAAGAATCATGGCCGTGGCATAGCCGCAAAAGCCTGCCCAAGCACAGGCCATGTAGCCATAACGGGAACAAACAATACGTTGATGGCAATGAGCACGACACAACCGATGCCTGAGAAGTAGGCGCCCCAAATGGTTTTTGTCGACGAGTTTGTACCAAAACGAGAGGTTAAAGTAGATGCCCATCATGATTTCGGCTGCCGATAACGATGGGCACAACACGAAGTCCTTCCCAGTAATCGCGACCGATGAAATGGCGGAAAACATTGATATAACCCATCACAACGAGGAAAGCCAAAAGGGTGAAGATGATGAAATACTTCATAGCCTTGGCGTAAGTCTCGCGATTGTCTTTTTGTCTTTCAACTTGCACAAACACGAAAGGTTCGTAGGCATAACGAAAGGCTTGCGTTATCATGGCCATAATCATAGCTATCTTACTTGCCGCTCCGTAGATGCCCAACTGCATGTGCGCATCGTTTCCTTTTATAAATATAGGGGAACAATATCTTGTCGGCCGTTTGATTAAGTATGCCTGCAATGCCCAATAGCACAAGTATGGGCCAGCTATAAGAAAGCATACGTTTGAGCAGCGCCTTATCGAACACATAGGCGAAGCCGCGCAGCTCTTTTATAGAAACAAAAAGGTGATGCTGGCCGTACAAACGAGGTTGATGTAGAAGGCGTAACCTGCACCAACGTTTGGCGAATAAATAAGGCTCACCCATTGATGTCCACCTTCGTAGAGGGCTGGCAACAGCAGATAGTAAACCAAATTGAGCGAAATGTTGCTGCCAACGAATAGCAGTTTGAGGACGGCAAAACTTAATGGGGCGCTTTTGATAACGAAGGTATGCAAAGGGAATGCACTGGAATGCGTCGATGGCTACCGTCGCAGCCATCACCCATATATAAGAGGGATGATCGGCATAGCCCATGGCTTGCGCGATGGGATGCAAGAAAAAGCACCACCATTGCGATGAAAAGGGCGGAAGTGAAACCCACGGAGAGCAGGATGGTGAGAATATACCTCGCTGTGGATTTTCATCGCTCTTATTGGCGAAACGGAAAAAGGTGGTCTCCATTCCGTATGTCAATAGCACCAAGAAAAGAGCCGTATAGGCGTACAGATTGGTGATAACACCATAACCACCACTTACCGATGTAATCTTAATCGTGTAAAGCGGAACAAGCAGATAGTTGAGAAAACGGCCCACAATACTACTTAATCCGTAGATGGTCAGCTTTAACCAATGATTTTAAATTAGCCAATAAAAGTAAAAAGGTGAAAGGGTGAAAAGGTAAAAAATGGCTCACATGAAATGAGAAAAGGTGAAAGGGACGAAAAGTGAAAACAGGCTAACGCCCCCACTCTGTAACTTTCCATTTTAATCATCTCTCTTATTTTTCCAACTTTCTTTGGTTCTTAATTTATTGATGATATTCACTAATGTACCTATTATCGTTTTGAGGTCGTTAGAAACGGTCAAACCTCTTGCATGGGTATCCGAATCTTTAATAGCTCCAAACCAGATTCCGTCTCGTCTGCCTCCTTAAGGAGATGCTCAGTTTACGGATAAAACTGGGCTGTGTTTTGCATTCTTACCAGCGATATTTTGCCCCAATACTGGTTCCACTACGACAGAGCTGCTGTTTCTCTGACATGATATACTATGCCGTTCTTCTGTTAGACACCATAGAAGGATTATTCTCAAGGCAAAGTTCATTGAAAGATATAAATATCTGTTTTGCGGCGATCCTCTCCTTTTATGCGTTTAATATCCTTATTATTTCGTTATATGACTGGCTTCCATCGCGAATACAATAGACGCAAGCTCTGATGGTAAGCGGTCTTTCACATTGTTACCCGCCTTTTCACCTTCAGCGTGAGCCATCTTTTCACTCTTTGGCCTCACCTTTTCTCGTTTCGTGGCGTGAGCCATTTTTCACCTTTTCAATTCTTTGCTTTTTTCACCCCTTTCACCTTTTCATCTTTTCACCTTTAGACTAGAAGAATAGGTAGCAAAATGAATATGGCTGCGATGACGCCCCTGCTAAGTCGGCGAGTGTCCACAGGCTACGGCGGACGCGTATAGCGAATGCCCACACCGCCAAAGTAAATGGCGAGGACGTAGGAAAGTGGTAATGGTGCTGCCCTGAAGATGCAACTGAGTCGCCCAACGAACGAGTCCGGCACCGTAAGTAGACATCGTATCGATCATGATGACCCGCGCACCAGCTCCCCGAAAGGGGCTTTCATCAGTGCGGTAGGGCAAATGCCTCGATGAAATCGGTGTTTATGCCAAACAATCCCACCAACCAACGAATACCATCTACAAGAAGCTCCATCGCGCCCGAAGCACGGAAACACGGCCACGCCCACAAGTATGGCAACGAGGTAGGGAATGATGCGAACGGCCGTTTGAAAACCATCTTTTCGCGCCCTTCGATAAAGGTGTCGTAGACATTCACGCGTTTGAAAACGCCAGCCACAATAAATGCAACGATAATACCCATAAGCAGGATGTTGGCCGTGGTGGTGCTGAAAGTGTTCATCGATTCCCTTATCCATTCTGCTGAAGCCCCATATGATGAGGCGACAATGGCACAGGCAATGAAAAAGCCCCTAAGAAGGGTTTTTAGGACTAAGCAGGTTTATCTTTTGATATATGCTGGTGATGATGATGCCGGCCAAAGTGGAAAAAGAACGTGGCCAGAGTATGGGTATGAAACACATCGGTGGGCTGCGACGCACCAAGCTGAGCGCGATAGGCCATGATGCTAACGGGTATCAGCGTGAGTCCCGAAGTGTTGAGCACGAGGAACATAATCATGGGGTTCGAGGCCGTATCCTTCTTCGGATTGAGCGTTTGCAGTTGCTCCATCGCCTTTCAATCCCAAAGGAGTGGCGGCGTTATCGAGACCCCAACATGTTGGCGGCAATGTTCATAAAGATGCTTCCCGTTACGGGATGGCCCTTGGGAATAGTCGGGAAAAGACGGGTGAACACAGGACTTAGCGCACGAGCCAAGGCGTTAACCACGCCTCCGCGCTCGCCAATCTTCATCACGCCGAGCCATAAAGCGAGGGATGCCCGTTAGCCCAACGAGATTTCGAAAGGCTTTTTAGACATGTCGAAGGTGCTATCCATCATGGCTGGGAACACCGTGGCATCGCCCATAAACATGAAGCTTTGCCGCAGCAACCACGAAGGCCACGAGGAAGAAGGATATCCAAATGTAGTTTAAAAACCATGTTTCTACTAGATGTTTTCGGTTTTGTGTTAATGGGTTTGCAGGGGGCGTTTGCTACCCGTAGTGGTGTGGCGTTGAATGGCCGTTTTCGGTATCGTTCGCGTTGCGGGATGCACGAACCACAGACCGCTCACGAAAAGCTGACCGACGAGCTGCAACCAACACAGATGCTGGCAAGATAGACCACAGCTAACGCTACCCGTCCTCACCGTACCAATAATAGCCATGAACCTGCCCAAAAGCCGATGCAATGGGGCAGCGAGATGCTATGCCGACAGATGCCACCCAGCGACGGCCATCTGTCGCGCCTACGCTGGTGAAAAAGCGACCCTAACGCACGTTTTCGTCCGCGTTCGCGCAACGTCTTTATCTGCTTTACTTGAGCGTTCCAAGTCGGCGTAATGCAAAGCATTGATGCCTGTGGCCGTTTGCATTTCGGTCTTTTCAGATAGTTGTCGAGCTTGTCGAGATGCTGCGCAACAAATAGCAGTGCATCGGTGTTGAAAGCGGGCGCAGTGGCACCAACCTTATCCTTATCGTCGGGATTGAGCATGGTGTTGAGCCGCTCCACATAGTTGCGTTGCAGGGTTCTGCGACTGCTGTTCTTCAAACTCTTGCGTGGCATCGAGCGGAGTCCACACCGCGGCGAAGAGGTCGTCGAGGTAGTTTTCCAAAGCGATAAGCCGTGCGCGATTCTTGCGAATTGTTGTAGATGGCATTGAGGAGGTTCAGCGAGAACGTAGCGTTAAGCGCCGATGCAGCATCTTCGCTATCTCGGCCGTGGCATTTACGCCCTGTCTTGGCTGTGATTTCGGCGGGATAGAGCCACAAAGGGGCATCGAATACCTGACGGGCAAAGTAGTCAGAGCGGCTTTTTGCCTTTCGGCTGACACTCAGTTCGTAGGGCGTTTTGCCCGGCATGTTGTTGATATATCGCCCACCGATGTTCTTAGCAACGTGTCGAAGTAGCGCAGAGAACTGCTGCCGTCGCGCTGTTATACATCTCGCGCAGGTCTACATACTGGTCGTTGGCTTGGCGCGTCCATTGGGGCAGGCTCTCGATAAGCCCGCTGAAGGTTCTTCACGCCATAGTCGCTAGCCTTCACGTTATCGTCGCCTAAGTCTTCACGTTGCGCTCTCGGGTCTTCGTTAGTGCCCTCTCCGCCGAACCAAAGTCGGGGATTCTTGGCCAGAATAGCGGTGGTTTCGTCCATCAGCTTTCTTTTCTCCGCCAGCTCATCTTTAAACTCGGCCGATATTGGTAGCCCCATTTGACGGCCCATTTATCGTAATCGTTTCACGCGAGGGAAAACAGTCCGCGCTCGCCGATATTGTCTTCGGGCTGAGCCACATAGTTAAAATCGCGCATAGTCCATGATGGATGCCGTGTGACCATGTTTCTCTACCCAAGCCTTGTCGCGCAGCTTTTCAGCAGGCGTTGCATAGCTCGCGCCCATGTTTAGTGGCGCAGTCCGAGGGTGTGACCAACCTCGTGCGAAGAGACGAAAACGTATCAGTTCGCCCATCAACCGGTCGTCGAAGTTCATCGTGCGAGCACGTTTATCGAGCGGTCCGCACTGTGTCATGTACCATTTGGTGAGCAAATTCATCACGTTATGGAACCAACAGATGTGACTTTCGATGATTTCACCGCTGCGTGGGGTCCTTTACATGTGGGCCGTAAGCATTCTCGGCCTCGAGGGAAGATAGCGCAACACGTTGAAACGGGCATCGTCAAGACTCATCGTCGGGTCGTTGGTGGGCCACTCCTTGCCTTGAATGGCATTCTTAAAGCCTGCCGCCTCGAAGGCAACATTCCAGTCGTTGATTCCTTTAATAAGGTAAGGCACCCATTTCTTGGGCGTTGCGGGGTCGATATAAAACACGATTGGCTTGATGGGTTCTACCAATTCACCGCGTTGATAGCGTTTTTCACGTCTTTGGGAACGAGCCTGAAAACGCGAGATGAAATTGTTCGCGTTGGCTCTTGTGTTGCTTGTCCGAGAAGATGGTGTAAGGGATAGGCAAAGAAACCAACGCGGTTGTCCCAATGCGCTTTTGCGCATGGGTACTTTGGGCAATTCAACGATAGATGTGTTGAGTGCAAGTGTTACTGCGCCCGTGCCCGACGCCCTGATGGTGCTAGGCGATGCGGCATAAGTCGCGTTGTAAGCACTTCTATGTTGATGGGATAGGTCTTAATGGTGTCGATAAATGTACGATCGGTCTGCTGTCCGCCTATCTTAGACTTCTCGAAGAAGGTGCGGTTGATGCCCACGATGTTGTTGTCGCGAGCAAGAAACCCGTTACATCGAAGAGGTTCATGCCTTTTTGGGTGTTTCCCGGCACGATGGGAAGGCTGCAACAATGGGGTCGGCTGTGCTTTGTTTCAGTGAGAGGTATATGCGGTCGTTCTCATTGGCCTCTTGTGTGCGAACGAATGTGCGCAGAAAGCATGGTCTTTGGCATCGCGTTTCTCAAAGTAGATGGCATCTTCATTGACCATTTCACCGCTGAAATTTGCCAAATCCTTGGGGTACGCCAGCAAAGCGCGTAACGGCCATAAAGTAACGAGCCAACAAGACTGTCGTGCATCTCAAAGTACCATTTGTCTTTGATGTGCCGCACGGTGAAAAAGGCCTTTCATCACCGTTCCACTGTCTTTCATCAGCCTGTCGTAGTCGGTTTCTTTCTCTTCTTCGGCTCGAGCTTTCACGTCCTTCCATTGGCGTTTTGCACCTTGGCGGTGTCGGTTTTGGCGGTTTGCGTGAGTGTCTTTCTGCACTTTTTACGGCAAATGCCACCTTTGCTTGACCCGAATAGCCCAAAAGCCACGGCAACAGAGGCAGCCCAATCCTGTTATTTACACCCATAATTGCTTTTGTCTGTTTTTGTATGTATGTTCACGCTACAATCGGACGAACAACCCTGCGTTGCCCGTCCGATTTCGTTCTACAAAGATAGTGCTTTTTGTACAAATCACGCTCGATGCCGTGCTTATCAAGGCGTTACAGAAGGCAACGAAGAGCAGCGAAAGGTGGTTGGGACACACGGATGGTTGGCAAACGAAAGGAAAACTTACCGATGAATTGGCGCGATTTTAAAGCAAGACATCGCGAGAGGATTGCGCAAACGCGGCTTTAACGTAAACAATATTTAACCTTTCTGGTGCGTTGAATTAACACAAAGGGTACGTGTGTGTGGGAAATGCGGTGCTTTGAAGGGGAGCTGGGTAAGGGCTGGGTAGTCGCATAAGTAGAAAAGGATTGGTTTAAGGCTGGTTCATTAGCTTTCATGGCTTTTTAGGTTTTGCCTGCACAGAATTGACTTGCATTTTGAGGGAGCATCGTGGACAACAAGACCGAAAATGCAAGTGAAAAAGCCAATCGAGATAGAAACCAAAAAGACAGCCAAAGAGCGGCGTTTAAATCATGATGCAACGACAGCGCGGACGTTTAGAACCAGTCGTAAACGATACATCCACCAACTGGTTTTGTTAGCAACGCGCCAGTACAATGCCGCTTGTGGTGCCTGTACAAGCACCTTGTAGTGTCAGTACAAGCACCTTGCAGCGGTAGTACAAAGAGCCTTGTAGTCGCAGTACAAAGTACCTTGTGGCGATAGTACAAGCACTTTGTAGCCAAAGAACAAGCACCTAGTAGCCAAAGAACAAGTACCTAGTAGCCAAAGAACGGGGCATCTTTTTAGCCATAGAACAAGCACCTTGCGGTACTAATGGCACTAAAAACTAAAGGTTTACTAAACACAATAACCACCCACTTAAAACCACTCACTAAAGCCTTACCTACACAAAAAATACGGCCAAATTATAGCCAACTTGCAGCAAAACAGACCATCAGAACATGTTTTTCAACATGAAAAATAAGCAACAAACCAGCCAAAAACAACTTTGCGTCAAGCAAAACGAAAAATAAACGATGGAATGGTAAAAATAAAGCTGGTGAAGGTCAAAAACCTGGATGATTAGAAATAAAAATAAAGGAATAAAGAACAATAAATGTTCTAAAAATGATTACAATAAAAACGCCCTAAAAATTTGGTTTTCAGTGGGAAATAGTATATTTTTGCAGTTAGTGAGGTTACTACCATAACTTGGTTTAGCCGTTAAACTCGTCAACGTGTCGACCAACAAAAGCGCGTTTTCGAGTACGCTCCCTATCGTCGTCTTGAACAGCAGCGTGGGGAGCGAACAACAAAACAAAAATGTAACTGCCACTTGAATTGCGCATGAAAACAGGTCTGTTCACGGGAAGTTTCGACCCATTTCACCATTGGGCATCAATCAATGTGTGGCGCGTGTGCTGCCGCTGTTCGATAAGATTGTGATCGGCGTTGGCGTAAACGAACGCAAGAAATACATGTACAGTGCCGAGGTCAGGGGTGAAGAGATTGCCGAACTTTATGCCGACAACCCCAAAGGTGGAGGTGCGCGCGTTCAACGATTTGGCTGTCGATTTTGCCCATCAGAGGGTGGCTGGTTCTTCGTTAAGGGCGTAGAAGCGTGAAAGACTTTCGAGTACGAACGCGAACAAGCCGACATCAACCGCATGATGGGAGGCATAGAAACTCTCCTGGTGTTTTGCCGAACCGCAGCACGCAAGCGTTAGCTCGTCGCTCGTAAGGGAGCTTATCCACTTTTCGGCAAGAATGCCGAAATGTTCTTGCCAAAACGTAAGGATAAGAAGTGAGAGCCCCAAAAGCTGGAAACAACTTATGATTACATATAATGCAGACGGCGTGAAAATGCCGAAAATAAAAAGGAAGGACACCACGGCATGGATAAAAGCTGTGGCCCAGACTTATGGAAAGAAGGTCGGAGAAGTGGGATACATGTTCGTGAACGATGAGAAAATCCTGGAAATAAACAATGAATACCTAGGGACACGATTACTACACGGACGTTATCACCTTCGACTACGACGAAGACGACGTCGTTAACGGCGACATCGTTATCTCTCTCGACACCGTGCGAACTAACGCTGAATTGTTCGACAAGGCGTACGAAGATGAACTCTACCGTGTTATCATACACGGAATACTTCACCTATGCGGGCTCAACGACAAGGGTCCGGGGAAAGGGAAATCATGGAAAAAGGCTGAAAACAAAGCCTTGAAATGAAAAATGGCGCTTTCTGATACCTGACGCCAGATGAAATGGGGAAACCCCAGCGGGATAAACGTCCCAGCAACAAACTGATTGCGCACGTATGCGCAAAAAAGCGACATGAGGCGGACCGACAACTAAACGTAACTAATCCTTTTTCAAAAACGCTCCGCCCACTGCGCTATGGCGCAAAATGTGTTTCCTTGAACAGCGCCACAAGGAAATTTATCTAAACTACGTGTTACACAAAAACACGCCTAAACCATTTAATGATTAAACGCATGAGAAAAACAATGCAATAAGAGCATTGGGAAAAACGGTACTCTACCGAATCGCCCTTTTCGTGCTTGTCTACCTCTCGCTGGTTGCCCTTTGGGCCTCATTCTGCTCTACATTGGCTACGAAATGGGCAACGTTTCTGGGGAATAGATATGCTGCAACGTGTCTTCGACGGCACCAACAGCGGATTTGTCATGCTGATACTCTGGGGAGCTCTACCTAGGCGTTATCAGCACTCTGCCTGATGTTCGGACTCTTTCCTCGTGAAGTTTCATCTTTCACCCAACTTAATGTGGAAGAAGAGGGCAGAATACTAGGTAAAAGAGAACGATTGCCCGCAGCTTTTCGAACTTATACGCCAGTGGCCGAGGCTACAAAAATGCCCGATGCCCTCACAAAGTGTTCTTCTCTACTGAAATTAATGCTTGTGTTTTACTTCAACACCACTTTTCTGGTCGATGTTCTTTCCGTTCAGGGAAAAAACCTCGTGTTGGGCGTAGGGATTGTTCGCCACTACAAGCACCGAGGAGATTAAAGGCATTCTTGCACACGAGTTTCGGACACTTCTCGCAAGACAGCATGAAGATTAGTTCGGTGGTTATACAGCCAATATCGTGATGGGAAACCTGGTCTATGGCGAAGACGCTTGGGACAGATGGGTTGACCGTTGGAGCCATTTGGGAATGGAGCCCGTTCTCTATCTTTGGCCTGCTCACGCGCTTTCTTTCACCGTTAGGGTGCGCCTTCTGCTTCAAATCCTATATAGATATGTGAACATCGCCTATCGCGAATTGTCAGACAGATGGAATACGATGCCGACAGCATCGCCTGCAAGGTGGTGGGAAAGGCCGTGATGGCATCGTCGTTCTACAAAAACAACGGTGCTGATGCAATGCAGCTCTAACACGCATGTGGCGATGGTTGAGACTGGGCAGAAACATCAAAAAGGGCCGATCCGTTCGAGGGTTTTGGAGATGCTCGCACAGATTAAATCGCACGAGGAAGGCAAGACTATCGAGGCCACAGAGTTGCTGCAAGCGGAGGTAAAGACGAACGATGAACCCACGGCAAGGTTCTCGTGCGAAGACCTTTGGAACTCGCACCCCATCGGATAGAGACCGCATTCAGCACCTGCAACATCCCCTACACAATGCAATGAGTCGCTGGTTGCGGCATGGAGCATACTTCCCGCCGACCTTCGGCAACGTGTGGGCGAGCTGTTGAGGTTCGATAGAAACGGCGAAAAACGGGCATGCCGCAAAGTGCTAACGGGCGAAGAATTGCGCCAATGGTTGAAAAGAACTCGTTACCGAGCTGCTCGACATGCGCTTCCGCCGTTTCTTTGTGGAATGCGGATGTATCGACTTGTTCAATCCGATGGAGGAAATGCCGGCCGAAACGGTTACTTATCCGTTTACCAAGCGCAACAGAAACATTGTAACGGCCTACATCAGAGCCTACGAAGACGCCGAGCAAATGATTGAAATCATCACGGCAGACCGCGAGGTTAGCGCCGCTTACTATAAGGGAAAAAGCTATGCGCCAAACGAGTTTGCCTACCGTTGAACACTAGCCATTATATGGAACGGATGCTGCCCGAAGCTGAAGAACGTGTATCGCGAGATTTACACTTACCTGCGCAATGGCAGCCACGGGCAATGAGGTCCAAGGGCTATACGAACACCTTTTTGCGCTCAACAAGCGAATTGAGGCCTACCAGCAGGCTATCATTAAGCCGGCGGAAAAGATGGTGGAAGAATGGAACAGCAGCAATAAGGAAGACAAGGACGAGGCCATGCTCTTGCAAGAATACGAACGTCTGCTAGCTGAATTGCACGAAATAATGCCTACAACGCTGCGTATGTTAAGCGAAGAATTGCATGCAGACGATACTTGTGCAGACCTATACAGGGCTGTCGATACAAGCAACACCACCTAAGATAGGACTGGATAGCGATGCACAAATGAAGGAGATTAACACGTGTCTGTCGCTGCTCTCGCCCTTTCCTAGAACTGTTGCAACAGCAGTATGCCGAACTTAAACTGGCTATTGGCAGGATTGCACAAGCAGAAGAGGAGTTGGAATTGGTGCAATAGAAAGGGGATAACGTTTACCCTTTACGCGCAACTTCCTTTTGCTCCTTTCTCCTAAATATACGATAATCTTTGGCAGCAACTTCACTGAACGCCATACCATTAAAAATGCACTACTGAGGTAGAAGGATGGCTCCGGCCATCCTTTTTGTTACCGTTAATTTGCATATATGGTTTCTATACCTAACTGTAAGTCCTTTGTGGCTCTCACGGCCTGTTAAATTGCAAGCCATAACGCCACAAGTATTTGATTTTCAAGAACATTAAGCTTCGCAAAAAGCATATTGCGAGCACAACATATAACGATAGAAAGAGGCCATATTATGACCTCTCATTTGTGCATGCGCGTACAAATCGACATGTGCAAGCTATAAAAGGCGATTTAGATAAGGCTAAATAGGCTAGGGATAGCCGTCTGGTTGACAAAGCAGTAACTCAGCTGAGATGAGACAACAAGTAGGCGCTAACTACTCCATTAGTTCTTGCGGAACTAAATTGATGAGATAACAAAACGACTGGATAACTAGGCAACAACTGGTTATGATACGCGTTGAAACGGGCATAACTAGCATGCTGTCACCCTCCATCAAATCGCCATGCAACACTCCGTAAATTCATAAAAATCAGGGCACATACAGCAAAATAACTAATATGATATTCAGATACGATGTCCTCGTCATTGGGAGGGTGGTCATGCGGGTTGCGAAGCTGCCCGCGCCGCAGCAAAACTGATGCCAAGACCTGCCTTATCACCATGGACATGAACAAAATAGCGCAAATGAGCTGCAACCCAGCCGTGGGCGGCATCGCCAAAAGGGCAGATAGTGCGCGAAGTTGACGCGCTGGGCGGTGAAATGGGGAATTATCACCGACTCTACGTCTATACAGTTCCGCATGCTCAACAAAGGCAAAGGACCGGCCGTTTGGAGTCCGCGTGCACAATGCGATAGGGCTAAATTCATCACGAAATGGCGCGAAACGCTCGATTCTACCGAAGGATTGGACATCTGGCAAGACCAAGCCGACGAGCTGCTTGTAGAGGATGGCATGGCCATTGGCGTGCGAACGCTATGGGGTGCGGAATTTCGAGCCAAGAGTATTGTGGTAACGGCTGGGACGTTCCTTAACGGATTGATGCACGTTGGCAAAGTGCAGATACCTGGCGGACGCTGTGCCGAACCTGCCGTTTACAGATTTGGCAGGAAAGCATCGCACGTCATGGCATCGCCGTTGACCGAATGAAGACAGGGCTACGCCTGTAAGAATTGATGCGCGCACGGTGCACTTTTTGAAGAGATGGAAAGGCAAGACGGAGAGTTGATTTCCGCAATTCAGCTACATGCGCACGCCCTAGAACACTAACGCAATTGCCCTGCTGGACCTTCTACACCACGCAAGAGGCGCACTCAAGCACTGCAAGAAGGCATTGCAGATTCGCCCCTTTTTCAACGGTCAAATCCAAAGCACAGGACCGCGCTATTGCCCCAGCATCGAGACAAAGCTCGTTACCTTCCCCAACAAAGGAGCAGCATCCGCTCTTCCTTGAACCCGAAGGCGAGAACACGGCTGAGATGTATCTCAACGGATTTTCGTCGAGCATGCCCCTCGATGTGCAGCTAAACGCCCCTGCGAAAGATACCCGCACTGCGCGATGCCCAAGAGCTTACAGGCCCGGTTATGCCATAGAATACGATTACTTCGACCCCACTCAACTACACGCTTCCCTCGAGATCGAAGGTGGTGAAGGGCCTATTCCTTGCGGGGCAAGTTAATGGAACCACCGGCTGCGAAGAGGCCGCCGGGACAGGGTCTTGTTGCTGGAATTAACGCGGCCATTGCTTGCAACGGGGCGAGCCTTTCAGTGATGAAACGGGACGAAAGCTACATTGGCGTACTGATAGACGACCTTACAACGAAGGGCGTTGATGAGCCTTACCGCATGTTTACCTCGCGTGCAGAATACCGAATACTACTTCGTCAAGACGATGCCGATGCGAGATTAACCGAACGCGCTTACCAAATAGGACTGGCTACAAGGGAGCGTTTCAACCATTGGATAAAGACAAAGCATTGAACGCATAATTAGCCTTTGCGAAACAACTACGGTGAAGGCTAACGACATCAATGCGGTACTTGAACGCTGGGGAACGACACCTTTAAACGGTAGCGCAAAACTAGCCGACCTTATCGCTAGGCCACAGCTAAACGTGCTGGCACTTGCCGATGCAGTACCCGAATTAAAGGCTGCCATTGAACAAACGCCCAACAGAAAGGAGGAGATTGTAGAGGCCGCAGAAATAAAGATGAAGTATAAAGGCTACATCGAACGCGAGAAAAATCGTAGCAGACAAGATGCGCCGCTTGAAAACATCCGCATCAAGGGGCACTTCAATTACGAAGAACTGCACGAAATCTCCACGGAAGGACGGCAAAAAGTTGGCGCGCATCAACCCTGAAACGTTGGCACAGGCCTCACGGATACCAGGGTGTTTCGCCAAGCGATATTAATGTATTACTCGTGCTGATGAACAGATAAAAGCCACATCCCTGGATGAAACTTCTATGGAGTAAGGCAACGAACGCAAACGAAATCTGTGGACTAGTGCAACGATTTAAACGCCGCAATGCTTATTTAAGCAGCAGGAATAACGAAAATCGTCAAAGACATAAGGCGTAAACGTTCCGAAACAACAGAGCGAAGAGGAGCATTGTTTGGCTATATCCCCACCCTAGCAAGTCTTCGCCAACAAAGTCTGAACAAAGGTAGAGCGAAAAACAATCACCCAAAAGCCTACACATTATATATAGGAGCGCACGAAGGGCGATGAAAACGGAAAAGCAAAAACAAAAAGCAACGCAAGCCCTTACATAAAAGAAGTGTTATACGTTTGGCTTAAACAGAGGGTCGAAAGAAATTAAAACGCGCGGACACATGAAGTATTACTCGAACCAACATGCGTTCCACGTGAAACAATTAATATAAGAATAGAAACATAACTTACTGTAAATGAATAATAAACTATTGATGGACAATCTGCGTTGTATACCAGATTGGCCGAAGAAAAAGGGTGAACTTTCGCGATGTAACGACGCTATTCAAGAACCCCGAATGTATTAAAGTAATCACGGACGAGATGTGCGAGATTTACAAAGACAAAGGAATCACGAAGATTGTAGGCATAGAATCGCGCGGTTTCGTCATGTCATCGGCCGTAGCCATCAGGCTAGGGGGCATGTGTGCTTTGCAGAAAGCCCGGAAAAACTTCCTTGCGAGACCGTACAAGAAAGTTATAACAAGGAGTATGGCACCGATACGATCGAGATACACAAAGACTCGATAAGCGAAGACGACGTTGTTCTACTCCACGACGACTTGCTTGCAACAGGTGGAACGATGAAGGCAGCATGCGATTTGGTGAAGAAATTCAACCCCCAAAGAAGATTTACGCCAACTTCATTATCGAGCTTGTAAACGAAGATCTCAACGGCAGAGCCGCCTTCGATAAAGACATAGAGATTTCAACACTCATACAAGTATAAAGGTTGCACAAGCAGCATTAAGCGGTACTATGCAGCGTGCAACCGACCTTAACGCGAACAACGAGAACACCTTAAACTTACCTCACGCCACATCATGTGTTGGAGAAAGGCAATAGGGTGTTCTCGTTTTGGTTTTATACTGGTTCTGGTGCGCTTTGAAGGGAAGGTGAAAGAAAATAAGCAAGGGACGAAATGCAACGTTTTGAACCGCGAGCAAATCGAAGAAAAGGCTGCATTTGCATCTATATGCCTTGTATAAACACTGCTAATTGCAGACAAAGGGACAGGATAAGACCACAAGGAAATAGAGAAGACGAATAGAAACGAGGAAACAAGGATAGGAACGAAACAGAACAAGGGATAGGAACCAAACAGAACAAGGGATAGGAACCAAACAGAATAAGGGGCAGGAGCAAAACAAAGCAGGGTACATGGAGAGAAAGAAGAAGGTTAAAGCACAAAGGACGAATCATAACACGCGGTGAAAAGAAAGAAGGCCTGCACCAGCAGCAAGCCTTTTAAATAAGACAAAGGGGATAAGAACACAGGAGGGCAGACAAAGGGGTGCTTATGGCAAGCTGATACGTTCGAAAATAAGAGGTCACTGTAACCATCAACAACGTCTCTACTTCCCCACCCTATCTTTGCGAGACGCTAGCAATATATTACGCGCGCGTTCAGAATTGGAGGAAACAACCCACACAACTCTGGCTCAACCCTAAGAAAGGAAAGCAGTACGGGAAAAAAGGGGAAGCAGCTGTAAGGCATAAAGGAAAGCAGTAGTACGACAAAAAGGAAAGCAGTAGTACGACAAGAAGGAAAGCAACGATACGACATAAAAGAAACGAACACTAACGTCCGTGTTTCACGTGAAACAGCAGAACACGCAAAACACTAGTGTACAAAGGATTTCGAACTATGACAAAGAAGAAAATGAAAGACGCTTGGCGCATTTGAAGAGCATCGTATTGAGCCTGCCAGACAAACCTGGCAGCTATCAGTTCTACGACGAACAACACATTATTATATATGTGGGCAAGGCCAAGAACTTAAAAAGCAGAGTGTCTTCTTACTTTCATAAGGAAGTAGATAGATTTAAAACGAAGGTTTTGGTAAGCAAAATCTTCGACATTTCGTACACTGTTGTCAACACAGAAGAGGATGCCCTGCTGCTAGAAAAATAGCCTTATTAAGAAGTATAATCCTCGTTACAACGTTCTACTAAAAAGACGGAAAAGACCTATCCAAGCATCTGCATAACCAACGAACTGTATCCGCGCATCTTCAAAACGCGTACTATCAACAAAAGCGGCTTGGAACCTATTACGGACCTTATAGCCACGTTCCACAATGGTGGCACTTCTCGAACTGATTGGAAAGCTATACAAACCGCGTACTTGCCCACTTCCCTATTACACGCGAAGGCATTGAGATGGGCAAGTATAAAGCATGCCTTGAATACCATATACACAACTGCGACGCCTTGCGTAGGCAAGCAATCGTGGGAAGACTACCAAGAAAACATCCGTCAAGCACGCGAAATATTGAAAAGGAAACACGCGCGAAGTACGCAAAAATGCTGTACGAGGAGATGCTAAAAAAGCAGAAGAGCTGAAATTTGAAGAGGCAGAGGCACTAAAAAAGCGGTATATTCTGCTTGACAACTATTGTGCAAAGAGCGAAGTTGTTAGTTTTAGCATCGCCGATGTGGATGTTTTTCAGCATCACAGACGACGAATTTAACCGCACGGCCTTTATCAATTACCTGCATGTAAAGAACGGAACGGTGAACCAAAAGCTTTACTTTCGAGTATAAAAGAAAGCTAGACGAGAGCAACGAGGACATTCTAGCATCTGCCATTCCTGAAATACGCGAGCGTTTTAGCAGCAAAGCCAAAGAGATTATCGTGCCTTTCGAGATGGAATGGGCCATGCGCGAGCCACTTTATTAGTGCCACAACGGGGCGACAAACGCCGTTTGCTTGAGCTTTCTGAGATGAACGGCAAGCAATATAAGTTCGACAGACTGAAACAAAGCGAAAACTAAACCCCCGAACAAAAGGCTGTTAGACTGATGAAGGAGTTGCAAATCAAGCTACAAATGCCACGTTTGCCCTACCAAATAGAGTGTTTTCGACAACTCAAATATATCCGGAACAGATGCCGTTGCAGGGCTGTGTAGTGTTCAAAGGAATGAAACCCAGCAAGAAGGATTACCGCAAATACAACATCAAAACCGTGGAAGGACCCGACGATTACGCCTCGATGAAAAGAGGTTGTAAGGCGTAGATACACACGCATGATAGAAGAAGAAACACCCTACCCGACCTTATCATCACCGATGGAGGTAAGGGACAGATGGGCGTTGTGCGCGAAGTGGTGGTAGAAGAGCTACAACTAGACATCCCCATAGCTGGTTTAGCCAAAGACGACAGAGCACAGAACCAACGAACTGCTCTATGGATGGCCGCCGCAAGTAGTGGGTTTAGACGTGAAAAAGTGAGCTTTTCCACGTGCTCACACGCATACAAGACGAGGTGCACCGTTACGCCATTAGCTTTCACAGAGACAAGCGAAGCAAAGCACGCCTTGCACTCCGAACTAGACGATATAAAGGTATTGGGCCCAAAAACAAAAGGCCACATTGTTGAAAAGAATTGAAGTCGGTTAAGCACATAAAAGAGGCAACGCTCGACGTTCTTGCCCAGCACATTGGCACACGCTAAGGCACAAATTGTATTTAATCATTGGCACAACGAAACGCCCAACGAAACGTCACAGCCCAACCAACAGAAAGCAATTGCAGCTCATCAGCATTTGCAAGCGGCTTGGTTTTGCCGTTAAACATTTCTACAAACATCGCCTAGGCCAATGCGCTTACCTTTGCTATCATTTAAAGGAAGAAACAAAACCCCGCCTGCTTATAGGGCAATTCGCAAAGCAAGAACACAAAGCCGGTTGGCAACAAAGCAAAGACAAATAAGCGCACCCGTTGAAAGCTTGTAGCACACCAAAAGAAGTAGCAAAACAGGCATATTTAGCCACAACTTCCTGGATATCAACCCTATTGCATTGTATCGAGATACACAAATAAGCCTTGTACAAGCAGCACATAATACGTTTAGTTTGAGGAAAGCTAATCGTGCAAACAGAAGTTAACAGAATGAATATCAATATTTTACACAATCAACCACACCAACAAAAAGCACTTAAAAAGGTAAAGCGACACACCCCAAAGATGCAATAAAATGGGGATAACAAGCCTTAGAAGAAAGGCTTAAAACGAAAACATTACCATTGTTAATTTAGCCATAATAATCATAATGTATTAGGTAATAGTGTCCCATGCTTTCAAACAAACAAAACTCAGGAACTTATATTTTTGCGTGGTCAAACAAAAATTGAAGGTCAAAACCTCATTTTTTGATGCTTAAACATGACAAAAACCATATCAAATGCGGGTAAAATGGAAATCTAAAAATGTCTACTTAAACGTAATTAACTAGTTTTCAGGTAGTATAAACTACTAAATACGACGAAATTTGCGACCTGTCGGGCAGTTGTGCGCAAATAAACGATTCTCGAGTTAATGGACGTTAACCGAAATGGAGATAATGTGAATTTATGTATAACGAAAGAAGGTGCAACTACATGAAAAATTCCGTTGAGGAAAAACAGAAGGAAGAAAAATTAAATCTGGAAGAAAGAAAGGAGGAACTAAAAAGAGCGTACACATAGCTGAAGAAAAAGTGCAAGAAAATTTGAGGTGCATCGCAGAAAGGAAGAAGAGCAAAAACGGTGTGGACAAAATTCAATGTGATGAATGAAAAGTGTGTCCCCTACTCCATCCATTGAAAAATCCTGGAAATAGAAAAATGACACGTCAACTTACAAAATGTACAAAGACTCGAATATAGGGTGGTGAAGAACATCAGAAAAATAAAATGGCAACTTACCGCTTGATGGTGGCGCGAGGAGAAAAATTAATAAAAAGGCCATCAACAATGCAAGCCCTTGAGTTTGGTGCATAAAGGTTGGCTGTACTTTGACCTAAACAATTCACTATCAGTTTTGAAAAACAATGTGTTTAGAAAGTTTGAAATACACTTAATAACTGACAACTTGATGAAAAATAAGCCCGAACAATGTCTTCTTTTAAGAAAAATATTTTAACATTATGGCTCGAATATTTCCGAGCAACAATCCTTTCGGCTGCAAAAAGCGATTCTCGTGAATGATATTCCCAATAAAAAGAAGGGATGGACATAGCCTGAATTGTTTGACACTAACTTTGGATGAATATACAATCATTGCTAATCTGCGCGTTTTGATGCTAAATAGACAGCAATTAGCATCAAAACACACTGCAAACTCTATCGAAACGCAGGACAATTTGCACCAAAACGCAAGGTATTTAGCACCAAAACGTAGGGGCAATTAGCACCAAAACGCATGGTAATTAACATCAAAACGCAGGTAAACCGCAATGAACTGCAATGAATATAACCAGCAAAGGGAGCAATATGTATATTCATAACTATCGATATAGATAGGGGAACAGAGGTTACTCAGGCGCAGAAGTGGTGAAAAGCGAGTTATTTGAGTGCTAAAGCAGAGATTTTGGACTTTTAAAAATGCAGTCTGCATCAAACTAGAAAGAGCAAAGTGGTACAAAACGCATGAGATGACAACCAAATCAAGATAAAATAGAGAAAGGTAAGGCGAAAAATTCGGGCAAATGGCTGGTTTTGGGCAGTAAATTCGCTAAAAAGTGGCGAAATAAAACGCCCACTTTGTAAAGTTAAAACAATATATTTAACTAAAATATTAAAGGAGAAAAATAGAATACACGAACAACTATAAAGATTAGATTATAGTCAAACAGAATCGCATTTGAAAAATTGTTTCTAGTTGCCTGCAAGACGTGCGTTGCACAGGGTGAATTAACCCTCACGCGGAGGAAAAGGAGATTTCTTGTCTCACTTACGATGCAGCGTGTCTTTTCAAATCCAATTCTGTTTGACTATTAAAACGAAGAAACCCCTGAAAAGGGGCGTTGCAATGTAGTTGGAGATAATAATTAAACCCCAATCGGTCGTTAGACCGCTTACCTACTATCTTACGTTGTTACCACCACTTCCTGTTCATCTTTCGTTTGCTTGTCGCATCTTGCCTGTTATATTCTTTCGACGTAGCCCACGCCTTCAGAATAAGACGAGGCACTATGCTCAACAGCACAAAAATCTGCGCAGGCTCTAACTAACGATTTAGGTTAAATTTGAAACTAATGGCACAAAACAACAAGTTAAACAATGCAGCGAAGCACAAAAATTCGAGGGTTTGGCGCGAATAACATCACATCAAACCGTTGAACACCATATAGACAGAGAACACCAAAATAAAACAATAGAAACGAAATGGTTGCCAAACGGCAAACAATGCCTGTACGAAGACAAGGCGAAAAGAAAACAAGAAGATGCACAAAAACAAACAAAGCATAATAAAAAAGGCAAAAATAAACAATAGATGCAACATACCAACGTGTTAGTGTTGTTAGGGAGTATTATGTAAACATCCCAGCAAGTGCGATTAGGCATAACTACTAGGGCCCAGAAGCGACTTGCAACTAAGAAGAAACGTGCAAAATATTGCCCCACAGAGAGAGAGAGTTGACAACAAACAAAGCAGAAACAGAACAACAATAACATGATTGTAAGCTTTATGAAAACAAAACCATACGCCATACTCATCGCAACACCCTGCCTGTTAATCGGTATTACAAAAGCAAAATGCCAGAGACATTCGGGTATAGAATGGAACATGCACTCAACAGAAACTTTTTGCAAACGCAGTGATAGAGCTCAACCGAAAACGATACGTCGGTAGTATTCGGTGTAAGGTTCGAAGAGAAAAAGGAAAAGATAGAGCACGTGGTTCCAGTATATCAGCTCCAATAAACAAGGAGCAGAGGTTACGGCGAGCATCAGATATAAAACCCTAAACTGCGAAAGGGCGTACATAACGCTTAACAGCGCATTGGTGCAGGCGAACAAGTTTTGAAGAGCGACACCATAGAACTACCGTTGACGGAAGAGTGGAAAGAGGTTGAGCAAAAAGTAAAAATAAAAAGATGCCTACTTGCTTAACGTTTTTATAGAGGCCGTTGGCACGAACTGGCATTTAACAACATACGGGTAAGTGCCTTTAAATTGGAAAGCCAACGGAACGCAATTAAAAACGAAACAGCACCCAAAATCGACAACACAAGCCTTAAAAAGCGATGTGATGATGCTTAACGGGTGGATTTTTGGCAAGATACCCAGCGATGCAAAGTCGCATTATGGGCATCGGCGAGACTGTTCATGGCAGCAAAAACGCTGGGCCGCATGGCGTTCGACATCATTAAGAGCGTATCATTAAGCAAGGCTGCAACCTGGTTTTGCACGAATATCCCCTGGAATACTCGTTCTACGTAAACCGATATATCAAGAACGACCCGCGCTTTAAGCTGCAAGACATCGAGCGACTATATGGAAGCAACCTATCTTCGGAACACACAATCGACTTCATCAAAGCGGCTCAGAGCTTTCAATTCTGCGCACAACAATCGCGTATCATTCTGGGGAATGAGACATCGAAAGTTTAGACATAGCAAAGCGGTGTAGACCTATCCGAGTTTGTTAAGACCCTCTGTTCGAACAGAGAAACACCCGAAAACCGACTCGATTGTTAAACGTCTGTTGAACTGGGAAACAGGTGCAGAGGACAGCTACAACTGACGAAAGCAGACGGCGTAGTGGGTAAATGGCTCACCGCAGACGAGCGTGAAATATTGAAGTTGTGCCTACAACTAAACCACGAAAAGCAGCGAAACCTACGAACGGCTTACTAATAGGGATAAAACAATGGCAAAAACGGCCTTCGCGTTGATAGACATCCTAGCGAATAAGGGTGCACTGGCAACCATATATGGGCACTTCATGCACCTGGATTACCCTGGCAGGCGACATGAAAGACCTTAACAACTACACAGCGGGCTGTCATATCAAGGCCAAATACAAAGAAGATTATCAGGCCATTGCCCTTTGTACCTATGAAGGTGAGACACTTAACTGCTTAACCGACAAGGTTATTGGCGTTTCACAACTAACTGTAAAACACCCGAAGGCAGTGTAGAGACATACCTTACAAAGCATGGGTAATAACATTACCTACTTACCCACCGAACGGCTAAACTACACGGATATGCTAACAATGAGGGTGTTAGGCAACACCAACGACAACTATCAGTTCTTCTATTTTGTACCCAAAGCGCGCGTTGATGGCATATTATTCGTGTCGCGTTCGCAACCCGTGGAGAAGAGTCAAGAAGTACTTAACCGCTATCTTAACTATGTAGATGCCACAGTAAGGCGTTATTTAGAAAAATGCGAAAGAAAATAAAGAAAAGCTAAGAGAAAGTAAGTTGAACGAATAAAACCCCAATCGGTTCATCAGGGCGCTTATCAAATATGAGTAGTTTGCATTACTTCCTGTTCATCTTTCGTTTGGTTACCAGCATCTTGCCTGCCTATTCTCTTGACTTAACCCATACGCCTTCAAGAATAAGACAGAAAATAGGCTCAACAACCAAACAAAATCAGAACAGGCGCTGATGCCAATTGGGGTTAAGGGCTAAAACGTTTCACGTGAAAACAAGACAGAGCGGGAAGAGGTATAACCGACAAGTGTAATAACACAGATAGCGGTGATGGGCGAGTGCAAGCAAGCAAAAGTTATCTTGTCTGTAACATCGGTGCTATCAAGCAGTGCATAGCGACATGATTATCATGCGCGTCTATTTGTTACCCTTACCACCCTCATTAGCCCAACCATCTCCAACAATCTAACATCAATCGCAACCCTAATTATTTTGCTGTTTGCGCGATTTTGGCTAATTTTGCACTACTCCAATAAAACAACAAACAATGCGGATAGTAATCCAGCGCGTAACACGTGCCTCGGTTAGCATCGAAGGCCGCGTAAGCGCCATTGAAAAAGGAATGATGGTGTTGTTGGGCGTGGGATACGCCGACGCGACAACGATATTGACTGGCTTGTGAAGAAAACCATAAACCTGCGCATCTTTGATGACGGCGAGGGAGTTATGAACCTCTCAGTTAAGAAAAGACGTGAGGGAGACATTCTCGTAGTTAGTCAATTCACACTCATGGCCTCGTGCAAGAAGGGCAATCGCCCTCTCTACATCCACGCAGCAAGCCAGATGTGTCTGTTCCCCTTTACGAACGGTTCTGCAAACGCCTTTCAGAGTCGCTTGGCAAACCCGTTGCCACAGGCATTTTCGGTGCAGACATGCAGGTTGAACTGGTAAACGATGGGCCTGTTACCATCGTAATAGACAGCAAAGACGGGTAAAAAGGAGAAGTAAATGGTCAGATATGTAGACCTTTTCGCTGGTATAGGCGGTATAAAGAATACCCTTCGACGAATTAGGAGCGCAATGCGTTTTTCTCGTCTGAATGGGATAAAAGCTGCATCACAAAAACGTATGCAGCCAACTTTGGTGATATACCATCTGGCGACATCACAAAGATTGCCGCCGAACATATTCCGCCACATCAGCTGCTCTTAGCAGGCTTCCCATACCCAGGCATTCCAGCATCATGGGGCAGATGAAAGGGTTTGACGATACACGGGGAACTAATGTTCTTTGAGGTGGCAAGAATACTTGACTACCACAAAACCAAAAAGCCGTGTTGCTTGAAAATGTGGAAACAACTTACAACGCACGACCGCGGTAAGACCTTCGAAACAATAAAGGCCACGCTCCGTTCACTGGTTATCACATAAACTGGCGCGTGTTGAACGCTATGGATTTCGAGCCTCCTCAAAAACGAGAAAGGGTAATCATTGTTGGGTTTAGAGACAAAATGGCAGTACGAAAACTTTGATTTTCACATTCAAGAAAAAGCCATTTAACCTGGCAACTATTCTTGAAGAAGAGATATAGACCAAACTATACGCCTCGAAAAACAATCAGAGAAAAAGAAAGGAAACTAGCACAGCAGCCAAAGAAGTGTTCTACCCATCAATCTGGCATGAGAACAAGGCCGGCAACATATCAGTGCTCAACTATTCGTCGTGCTCTACGCACGGGGGCATCTTACAATTATCTGCTTGTTAATGGCGTACGCCGCCATCGTCAAGGGAATTACTAAGGCTACAAGGCTTTTCCTGAAACATTTAAAAATCGTTGTTTCGCATGCTGACATGAAGGCGACAAACTGGCAATTCTGTGGCCATACCCATGATTAGAGCCGTTGCAGAAAAGATGTATAAACTAATCGACAAAGCTGATGAAACATCCTAAGCTGAGACAGCTACAGACTTAACGCCCGTGAATTGTATCCTACAAATGAAATTCCCGATGATGTGGTTAGCAAATTGAGCTCACATAATATATTCTATTGGCATTGAGGCCGAAAAGACATAACGAGGAACAGACTGGGGAGACACACTGGCACTGACGCCTACAAGCGATACATCTAGACTCGCCTATCGGCATTGCAGATGTTGTGAGAGAAAAGATGGCGTGGTCGGCTAAGACCATCAAGACCTCATCGCCCTAAACATCGAGACCGTAAGGCTAATTAGCGGAAGGTGCTCGCCAGACTATTCATGCGGCATCGCCAATCCACACGACGACATACAGCAAACAGGCAGGGGCAGTACTAGGCATTTGGAACGAGCGAATAAACATTGCTCAAGACAATTATAACCCAATAAGAACGTCTGTTTTGATAAGGAGTAACGACTTGTCTACCTTCTCCTTGTTCGAAGAAGAGGTGCAACGCTATCGCACAAGCGACTTTGTGTGGGAAGTAAACGCCAATGGCAATCTCATCGGGAAAAGAAATTGAGACCAGCCAAACCAAATTCACTTGGCAACCACATGGTTCTGCAATTCACTATACACACAAGGTTCCTACCAATGCCATCAAATTTAGGATAAAGAAACCACCTCTCATTGAGAAAAAGACATATTAAATTCGATTAATTTCGACCCTTCATGGATAACCCGTTTATAGCGTGCAACAACAAAACGACAACGACAAAACACCAACAAACGAGCCGCTAACACTGGGCGGAGCGCAACAGATGGTGGACCAATGGGTTAAACAATACGGCGTGCGCTACTTCTCGGAACTAACCAACATGGCGGTTCTTACCGAAGAAGTGGGCGAACTGGCACGCCAAATGGCACGTATCTACGGCGACCAAAGCTTTAAACAGGGAGAAGAACCTAACCTGAGCGACGAGATGGCCGACGTGTTATGGGTGCTGCTTTGCATGCCTAACCAAACAGGAGTGAACCTCGAAAAGAAGAGCTAAAAGCGCAACATCGAGGAGAAAACAAGGCGCGACAAAACCCGCCACATCAACAACGAAAAACTATAAGGAAATATGAGCGAACATAACCATCAACACGAACACCATCAACACGAAGAAGAGGGTGAGCAAGTACGAAAAACCCTGCAACAATACACCATCGAGCTAGACGATGCGCAGGTGCAGCAGGCCGTTAAAACCATTATCGCCGAGAAAACACTGGCTAACGGCACGCCCGAAGTGAAGAAATTCCTCTCGGCAGCATCGAACTAACCACGCTCAGCACCACCGATTCGGACGACCAGCGTAATGGCTTTTCGTGAGACCGCGTTAACCAATTTGAAAGCGCTTACCCGCAACTTCCCACGTGGCAACCGTGTGTGTGTACCCCTGCTTTGCCACGGTGAGCCAGCGAAACGCTAGAAGTGGAAGGCGTGAGTAACCTGCGTATCGGGTAGTTTCCCTCTTCGCAAAGCCGTTATCGAGGTGAAAGTGGCCGAAACGGCACTTGCCGTACGCGACGGCGCAACGGAAATAGACATCGTTATGCCCGTGGGCAAGTTCCTCTCTGGCAACTATGAAGAGCTTTGCGACGACATAGCCGAGCTGAAACAGGCCTGCGGCGACAAGCCAATGAAGGTTATTCTCGGAAACGGGCGACCTCAAAACGGCATCCAACATCAAGAAAGCATCCTGCTATCCATGTATGCCGGAGCCGACTACATCAAGACTTCGACGGGCAAGAGAAGGTTTCGGCAACGCCAGAGGCTGCTTACGTGATGTGTCAGGCCATCAAAGAGTATTACGAAAAAACAGGCATACAGATTGGCTTTAAGCCCGCTGGCGGCATCAACACCGTGATGGACGCCATCATCTACTACACCATCGTGAAAGAAGTAATTTGGGCGAAAAAGTGGCTAACGCAACAAGTGGTTCCGCCTGCACCAGCCGATTAGCCAACCTGCTGCTAAAGCGAAATAAACGGCGAAGAAACAAAATTTCTTCTAAAAAGAACGCCCACTAACAGCAGTAACAGCAAATGAACCCACCACCAAGAACCTTCATCCTCGTAGCCATAACCGTGGCCGCGCTCTTGCTTATGCACCAACTGCCCACGCTTTCGATAGGCGGTACGCAGCTGCGCAGTAAACATACTGAGTCAGAGTGGTGCCCGAAAACGACGGCAAACGAAGTAGACGCTGCTGCCAACAACGCCTCCCCCACCCATCATGGTGCAGACCAAGAAGGGTGCCGCCCTGCATTTTAAGGAAGTGTGGACAAAGGGTGTGGAGCCTATCTTCGACTATTCGAGCGGAGCTGCTGGCGGAATGGACCACTTTTTACAGTCAGTTAACCAAGGTTAAGCAGCTCGACAGGCCCGCTGCATCGCCTATTTCGGCGACTCTCGTACATCGAAGGCGACATCCTTAACGGCCGACTTACGCGAGCTGTTCAACGCATGGGGCGGATGTGGCGTGGGATGGGTGACACGGGGTCGCGAATGCAGCAAAACCGCATATCCATCGAGGCAGCAATATGGTGGCATTACCGAGTATGCCGTGGCCAAAAAGCCCTTCGACATCTCAAAGCAAGGCATCAACGAACGCTATTTCGCACCACGCGAAGGCTCGTGGATAAAGGTGAGCGGCACCAAAAACTACGCCCATACCCAAAAATTGGACCATATCAACGCTATACTTTCACACCCCACTGAGCGTAACCATCAAGAGCAACGACGGCAAAGGACACATCAGCGAACATAAGTTTACCGGCTCCACTGCCGTGCAAAAAGCTGAAGTTAAAGACTCGCTCAACAGCATTGGCACTGCTTTTAAGGGCGTAGGGAGTGGCACTTTCCTGTACGGACTAACGCTAGACGGCGACAAAGGCGTAACGCTCGACAACTTCTCCATGCGCGGTTCGCCCGGACTAACGCATGGCCAGATACCCACACACACCGCCTGCAAGATTTCAGCAGACTGCGCCCTTACGACCTTATCGTGCTGCATTTCGGCCTGAACGTGGCCGTTCCAGCAACCCGCTCAGGTGTGATGAAGGGCTATACAACGAAGATGAAGAAGGTGATTGAGCTGATGCGGCAAACCTTTCCACAAGCATCGATATTGGTAGTAAGCGTTCCCGACCGCGACCAACGCTCGCCCAACGGCATACAAAACGATGAAAGGTAAAGCAACTGGTGGCCCTGCAACAGCAAATGGCGGCCGACATGAAGGTGGCTTTCCTCAATTTCTTCGAGGCTATGGGTGGAGAAAGCAGCGTAAAAACGCTGGTTGAACGCAGCTATGCCAACAAAGACTACACCCACCTCAACTACAAGGGCGGTAAAAGAACTGGCCAGGAAGATGTTCCTTCGTTTTAAAGAGGGTACAAAAACTATGTTAGACGCAAAGCAATAGAAAAGAGTGATTAAACAACTGTCCGAATTCGTCGAGAAAGTGTCGTACTATGCCGACCAAATAGCCAGATTCACCAAGCAACACGCCGCAGAGATACACCGTGTTACCGACCTTCTTACTTACAATCCCAACGAGCCGCTCATCTTTTTCGACGGGTCTTTTTCCTCATGCTTTTTCTTGGGGTTTGCCTTCGTCTACATGTGCTTGCAACGCCGTCTTACGGCACGTTTGCTCTTCGTAACCGCCTTTTCGTACTGCTTTACTACAAAAGCAGCGGTTTTACTTCGTTTTGCTCGCGCTAGTTACCATCAGCGACTTCTTCTTAGCCAACCTCATACACCGCTATCGCGGAACGTCGGGGGCTGGGAAAGCTTTTCGTTACGTTGAGTTTGGTTATCGACCTAGGGCTACTGGGCTACTCAAGTACACCAATTTCTTCGTCGGCATGGTGGCGCGCATGCTAGAACACAACTTCCAACCGTGGGACATCTTCTTGCCCGTGGGCATTGGTTTCTTCACGTTTCAAAGTCTTAGCTACACCATCGACGTGTATCGCGGCCACCTAAAGCCCCCTACCCTCCCTGCTCGACTATGCTTTTTACGTGTCGTTCTTCCCACAATTGGTGGCCGGCCCCATCGTCCGTGCCAGCGATTTTTGCGCCACAGATACGCCAACCGCTAACCATTACGCGCGACATGTTCGCCTGTGGACTGTTCTTTATCCTCATCGGGACTGTTTAAAAAGCCGTAATAAGCGATTATATCAGCCTCAACTTCGTAGACCGCATCTTCGACAATCCTGGTCTTTACAGCGGTTTTAGAAAACCTCTTGGGCATCTATGGCTATGCCATGCAGATATATTGCGACTTCTCTGGGCTATTCGGACATGGCCATCGGCATTGCCTTATTGCTGGGTTTCCACTTCCCTTTGAACTTCAACGCGCCCCTATGCCGCCACCAACATCAGCGACTTTTGGCGGCGTTGGCACATATCGCTCTCATGGATACGCGATTACATCTACATTTCATTGGGTGGAAACCGCAAAGGAAAGATAAGGCAGTACTTCAATCTCATCCTTACCATGTCTGCTTGGCGGCCTTTGGCATGGCGCAAGCCTCAACTTCATCATCTGGGGCGGCATGCATGGCGTGGCCTTAGCGGTACATAAGCTGTTCTCGCAAAGGGACTGTTAAAGCATTCACGCGATTACGTTAGCCGTGGCATTCGCCGTCCTTTGGCCATCTTTGTCACCTTCCATTTCGTGTGTTTCACATGGCTGTTCTTCCGCAACTTGTCTTTCGAAACCAGCAAGATGATGCTAACCGCATCTTTACCGACTTCCGCGCCGACCTCTTTGTCCCTGTTTTTGCACGGCTACAAGTACGTATTGGCCTTGATGCTCTTTGGTTTCGTCACCCATTACATACCCAATCGCTGGCAAGAGGGCATCATAGCAGGCCTACGCCGCTGCAATGTGGTGGTGTGCGCACTATTCCTGGTTATCGTTATTTATATCGTTATACAGGTAAAAAGCAGTGCCATACAGCCCTTTATCTACTTCCAGTTCTAAGCTACGGCGGTTTATAGCCATCCATCGCTGTGGTTTAAAAGGCCATAAAACAAGCAAAAGCAGATTATACAGTTAAAAGAGATTGGTTTTAGTAAAGTTGTTTGCAAAGCCCACTTTGCCGTCAACGTATCAACACAACAACATTTGCAGTGGCTGTACAAGACGCTTGTAGTATCAGTACAAGATACTTTGTACTGTCAGTACAAGGTGCTTGTAGTATCAGTACAAGGTGCTTGTAGCGCTCGTACAAGACGCTTGTAGTATCAGTACAAGATACTTTGTACTGTCGGTACAAGGTGCTTATAGTGTCCGTACAAGATGCTTGTAGTGCCCATACAAGGTGCTTGTACTGATGCGTGCGCCGATATGTGCAAATTCGCCCATAAGATATTTAATTCCTAAACTAATTCTTTTTCATTATAATCTCCACATAAGGCTGAACTCAATCATGGAATTCAGCCTTTTTCTATGCCCCACATTGACCTATAACCGCTGTAACGAAGGTTGTAAAGAAATTAATTGCCGCTAAAAAGAGCCATAAATTGAACAGTAAAACAAAGAAATGTTAGTTTTTCTATTCAGCTTTTAGCTGTCTACTCAGTACGATTAGTGGGTCTAGAACACATGGGGAAGTTAACGAGAGAAATAGCTGACAAGTTAACCAGCTTTAGCAAGCTAACAAATTGCTTAGGCAAGCAGTTGTAGCCACAAACGCTACCTAGTGCCATAAACCAAGGTCTTTGGCCCAGCTGTTACCCACCGCAAGCAAGGCTGGATGGGCGGCTTGACGCACCCTTGCCAACCCCATTAACAGGCCAATCCCAAACGATAGTTGCCGAATGGCGAACGATTTCTCGTAATGAATGGGTACTCGCCATTAATAAATGGCTTCAAGTAACTCTTCTAAATCGAACTTATTTTGATTATAATTCCAGTTAAATAGTATTAAAACGGTTTGGTTGAGCAAACATTTTTCTAATTTTGCCCATCAGAAAAGCTTTTCACAAACAACTTTAAATTAAACAATCACATTTAAATTAAACAATCACAAACTTTCAAGAAATAGTACATCATGCAGAACCTAAAAAAACTAAGTTATTCACAACATTATTTCTGCTTTCGTTCCCTTGCTTTTACACAATGGCCCAACAATCAGAAGGAGAGACGAAAAAGAAAGCTGATAAGAACAGAGTTAAGGGTGCAAACAGTAGGTTTGCAAAAGCATTCAGACCCTATGAACTTACTTCGGCCATCGGTTGGAACATCACTAGTCGCTTCTTTGCCAATCTGCAAGGTGAGGCTGCTGTGGCACTTTTCAAAGTAGATGGAAAGAAAGACTACTCAACCAACTACACGCTGGGGCTGAACACTGGATATACCTTCGTTAAAAACGACCTTTGCAGCATCGATGCACGTGTTGGTGCAGGCACAAAGCTCGGCAAAAGCGATGCCTGGAAGTACCATTATTACGACCTAGGGGGTGATGATGCACATCGGCAAAGGGCACTTCAGGCCTACTTGCGGTATTGGTTTACGGCACTACAAGTCGCACAACGACGCATTTAAAGACCGCACACGCATCTATGCAACAGTAGGTATGATATTCGGCGGATAGCATTACGTAACGCCCTTACGCACAAAGCAAAAGGTACAACGTGCTATTAAGACTCTATTATGGTGGTGAAAGAGACGGTAATGTCTGTTTCACCACCATTTACGTTCAAACCAAACGCCAATCACTCAAAAAGGGGTCAATCAAACCTCGAACTATGGATAATTGCCGCTAAAAAGAGCCATAAATTGAACAGTAAAACAAAGAAATGTTGGTTTGCTATTCAATTTTTAGCTATCTTGCAGTATGATTAATTGTTTAGAGCACATAGGTAACATCCCCATAAGCACGTCTGCCCTCTCCTCGTTATACCCCGAAATGAAGGCAGGCAACCAAAAGGTGCGCAATCTTGAACTAGGTGGAAAGCTCATCCGATTAAAGAAGGGGCTATACGTTGTCCATCCAAATGTATCGCGCGTAGCACTATCCACAGAGCTAATTGCCAACCATATCTATGCACCATCGTATGTATCCATGTCTTCTGCACTAAGATATTATGGACTGATACCCGAAACCGTCTACACCCATTTCGGTCGATGACGATAAAGCATTCGCGCAGTTCAACACGCCCATTGGCCTATTCAACTACACATCCATCAATCGCGATGTCTTTGCATATTGGCGTAACCAGTGTCAATAAGCAAAGCTATTCATTCCTCATAGCAACGCCCGAAAAGGCGTTATGCGACCTCATTGCCAACTCGCCGTTGGTAAATCTGCGATATTTAAAGGATGTTGAGGTGTATCTAGAACAAGATATACGTATGAACATCGACGAACTGCGTAAAATGAATCTCGCTATCTTCGAGCAATACGCCAAGGTTGGCAAGAAGGGCAAGTCTATACAAACGCTCATTAATTACTTAAACCGATGAACGAAATATACAACCTCATGCTATCGGCTTACGAACGAGACAACCGAACAGCAGAAACGCAATGCCACTTTCGAAGTAAATCAGCAGATAATACTTGCTGGTCTTTACAATGGTGGCTTCTTCGACGAGAGCAACTTTCTATGGCGGCACATGCCTTCGCATATTCCATGAACTGCAACGCTTTTTCAGAAGACATGGATTTTTCACTTCTCGCGCCAAATAAAGCGTTCGATTTTAGCCGATACTTCCAACCAATCATCGACGAGTTTGCCATAGTTGGCCGAAAAAGTAGAAATAACAAAGAAAGACAAGAAAGCCTTTGGCAAGGTAGAATCGACTTTTTGAAAGATAACACCGATGTTTACGATGTTATCTTTCAGACAGAAGAAGTCTGTAAAAATCAAGATTGAAGTTGATACCCAGCCCCTTTGAAGTTCGATGCTGAGCAGAAACTTCTGCTTTTGCCAAAGTCGTTCATGGTTCGTTGCTACTACCTTGCCCAACCTTTTTGCAGGAAAGATGCACGCTTTACTTTACCGCACACTGGAAAAATAGAGTAAAAGGGCGCGATTGGTATGACTTTGAATGGTACATACGCCACAACACGGCACTCAATTTCAACCATCTGCACGAGCGTACATTGCAGTTCAATCAAGAAGACATTAGCAAGGAGTTGTTTGTTGAAAAGCTAAATCAACGTCTTTCAACAGCCGACATCAATCAAGTGAAAGCCGATGTCTTACCCTTTGTTCGCAATCCAAAGGAACTCGACATCTGGTCGAACGACTATTTTTGCAATTGGCAAACAAGATAATATTTGTGTGAAGATGTTTTTGAACAGGCAACCTATGCAACTCTGAAAAGGCAGAAACAAAAAGAACCTGAGGTGGTTTTAATGTTTTTAAAAAGTGTCGAAAATATTGCATTTTTACATTTCTTTCGGCTCTAATGCCATCTAACAACCCACCAAAAGCAAGTTAAAAATCGGCGTATAGAATAGGAATGGACCTCTACAACGTGCATAACAATGCGTATAATGCGCGTTAACGCACTTGTTTTATTGCAGACCAATAGTTATCCCCTAACAAGATAAAAACGGGCGTATGCGCAAGAATAAAGGCGAAAAAAGTGCTGTTAAGATACGATATGGTGGCGAAAGATGCAGCATTACGTGTTATCTGGCCATTAATTACGTGCCAAACCAAACACCAATCACCCAACAACCCCCAATCAATTTTCAATTACATACGTGTGGTAAAATGCTCATAGCCACACCAATAACCCAAACCGCCGTGAATATTCGTGCGAATGTTCTGCATCGAGTTAAATAGTGGGTTGCGCCCTTCGCCATGATAGTCGTCCATACTCTTCCAAAACTCGTACGAAACAGAGTCGATATGGCAGAATTTAATCGTTACAAACTCGTACCGCTTAAAGAAAGTGGCGTTGGGATTGGCCACGTTTTGCCGCGAATTGTTAACCAAAATAGAGGCCTGCGTGGGCAAAAGACGATCGTTATAGGTGCCCAGATAAGTGGAATGAAAGTCTTGACTATGGCCATACTGCCGCACAAACACCTTGTAATAGTCGGTTTGTGGCAGGGATTATCCGTAAACCCTACGCGCAGCTTATACCAGCCTGGAAACTGCGAAAGTTCTTCTGCCTTGATGCTTGTAAGGCCAACAGGCTTGGGAATGGTGGTTACGGCATGGGCATGAAAGTTCTGAAAGTCCACGCGCAACGTATAAGTCTTGCCCACTTCACCGCGCATGTCGGAGGTGGTATAGATGTGAGGCGGAAAAATAATCCCTATGGGGCATGCCCGTAGGCACCACTTCGCGCGTGCCGTCGCTCACCGTTACTTTGGCCCAACGCAACAAAAAGCGGTCGAGCGAATCGGTTGATTGCAACTGCTTTGATATGGGAACGGTGGTAGTTAACTTCACAATGGGAAAGCCGCCACTATCTATCCAGCCCTCAACCACAAGCTGCGCGGGGGCTTGTTTCACCTCCGTTTCTTCGCAACTAGGCAAAAACACCAACAATAATGGGAATAATAACCTGTACATGGCCTAAAACTTAAAAGAAATATCGATGGATGGGAGGAAAGGCATTTGCTGTGGCAAGAACGATAGCGGCCTATACGAATAGCCATCGCCGTCTATACGTATGCGCCAGAACAAGTCGTTGCGGCGCATGTTGGCGTTATCATACCGAGAGGTTAGAGGCCATGTTCGCGGCCATTGCGACTATATAGCAGGTAGTTGGCCGAGAGGTCGAGCCGAACATAGGTGCTAAGCCTGGCCCCATTGTGCGGTCCGAACTGCGAAACAAGGTTGCCATCAGCGTATGTAGAAATTCTCTGGTGCGGTGAATGGCGTACCACTGGCCCACACCAACGTTGCAGCAAGGCGCCAACGAGGGCTTAATTGGTATGCGGCCAGGGCGTTAAGTTCGTGCACACGCTCGCGACTGGCGGGATATTCGCCAAGCAAAGCTGTGCTGGGATAATGCCGTTGCGCCCTACCCCACGCGTAACTAACCCATCCCGTTAGGCAGCCCGAACGCTTTTTCGAACATCACATGTGCGCCATAATTACGCCCCTGGCCCTCAACAAGGTGCTTACTCACGTTGTCAGATGGGTTGAAAATAACCTCGAACGGCGTGCTAACATATTCTTGTTGATGGTAAAGCCACTTCATGATAAACGCCTGCCGTAAGCTGAAATGTACCTTTAAACAAGGCGGTGCGATAGTTGGCCGAGAGGTTGATGGCGCGTTGCGGACGATGAACGGCCGACGATGAGGCCAAAACTCACTGGGAAGATTGAGCGAAGAGAACCCCCGTACGAAAGAGGTACTGACGCTTGATGGCCCCACTAGCGAGGAATGCACCTACGGGCGACTGCCAAACAAGATGCAAAGAGGGGTCTAGGCCGTAGAAAGTGGCATCGGGCGAGCGATAAATGTGGCTCGTAGGCCGCCTGTTAGTTTCAGTTGTTCGGCCAACGGTAGGGGCCATGTCGGCTCCCAACGATGTTTCCAGTGTGCGTTGGCGTTGTGGTGCGGGGTTGATGTACTGCCTATCGCCGCTCACTTCGGGCGATTGAAGTCGCAAACGATGGTAAACCACTGCGGCATGTAGGGCTTAATGGCGCAAAGAGGTGCGCCTTGTATCCCCAATCGGTGATAGAAGAGGGCAAACGCAAGTGTGTGTTCTCAAATCCTGTATAGAAATCATTGCTATAAGCAGAGAGGTAGGCCGTTTGTTGCAGCGTTGTTCGGCCCATGCGCCTTGTCCAATGCAGTGCGCCCAAATGGTTGGCCCACTTCATTTTGCCCTTATATACTGAGATGCTTTTTCGTTTAGTTCGCCATCGTCTTGTCCGCTGTAATAGTCTATTCGCAGCATGTTGTTATCGTCGGGACGGTAAGTCCACGTTACGTTTGCATCGTAAAAGCCATATTTTAAGGCCATATCGTTCATGTTCAGCAAACGATGATAAAGCAGGTTTATGTAGGGCCGAACGACCCGAAAGCGTTAGTTCCATCTTGCCATTGATGGGTACGCGCAGGGTGGCTTGCGAGGAAATAAGCCCAAAACTGCCCTCCCCGGAAAGCTTGTGGGCTATGGTATCGGGCGAACAAAGGTCGACAAAGCCTCCCAGCCTGTTGGCATGACCAGCCGAAACCGCTGTGGGCGAAAAAGCGCATCTGTGCATAATGGCTGGCGTTGAAAACGGAAAAGATGCCCAACAGATGGGCGGCGTTATGCACTGGCACACCATTAAGGCTCATTTCGTTGTGTGCATTGTCGCACCCCTCGATGTGTAAGCCGGCGTCTAGCTCGCCATTAGTCTGCACATTGCAGCGATTGGGCATAGCGCAGTGGGTCGGCATTGCCAAATAGCTTAGGCATGTCGTTCAGAAAGTCGAGGTTTAGCGTTATTTGCCCTATAGGCATTGGCACGCAACTTGCCCCTCGTAAGCGCGGCGCAACGATGTCCACGTTACGTAAGTTTGCGGCTTTCAACGTGTCGGCTGTTTCGCCCTTCGGCCGGCAAAAAGGGCTGTGGCGAAGCAAGGCAAGCCATGTTCGGGGCTTTATGTGGTGGGCTAAGTGGCGAATAATAGTGGTGGTTTAAGGGTGAGATGTTGTTGTTGGCTTTGGCGTTTGGTGGGTTCTGGCTATGCAATAAGCAAGAAAAGCCCACACAAGCGGCAGTAAAGGCATGTTCTAAAAATTCCCCGCAAAGGTTCAATTGTTATGCCTTGTATTGCTCTTCACTGTCTTTTTGCTTTTATCTGGCATCTTTTGCTTTCTCTTTCAGTCGCATAGTTCACTATGCTCCTTCAAGAAGAAAGCAAAACCTGCTCAGCTAAAAGCTAAAAATACAGCAAAGGTAATTTATAGAACCTGCCTTAAACAAAATAGAAATGGTATGGAAACGTGCCTGTACAGCTGTACTCAATAAGGCGATGTGGTTTCGATACCATTTCTATCACGCTATAAATACGCATCGCCCAAGGGCCAACCGTGGGTCTAGGGCGATGGCATTGAGGTTACTTTTATTGAACATTCTTTCGAACGATTTAATCAAGTCGCTAGCCTGTTTGTACACATCGGGAAGTTCTTCTTTGTGAAGTAGTCGTTAAAGCCGTAGCTGGTTTTATCGTCAAACTTCAACAAAAACATAGGGTTTCCACATCACTTTATACTCCTGTGTGAGGTTGTCGTGTACTTGTTCTGCAAATACACCTAAATCGATATTGGCGCTACGCTTGTCTGAACCTTTCAAGAACAGACCTGCATTGAGGTGATTATTGGCCTGCTCTACAGAAGCCTTTGATTCTTTTTCGGTGTAACGAACAAAGTTGTTGTTCTCATACGTGCCGCCTTCTTCAAGCTTTCTGTACCAACTGTTAAACGTGCTGCCATCGTTCTATCTTACCTTTTGAATTGCACTTCACCCCAGAATATCGAATGCCATGCTTACCTCTCCCACGCCCCTGAATGCGGTCGTTGGTGGCCTTACCATTAGCAGAAATCATCATGTTGAACAGCTTTTGGTTGCCAATTGTTGCGGTGGCTCAATTCTTGCACCCTTACCAGCCTCGAACAAGGCACGCTAACCTCCAACACATAGTTGTTGATCGTTAGCTTGCAGATGGCCTCGATATTGTCTTTTTGCCACATCTGAGCGTGCCATTTGTAGATACCTGCGTTCAATTCGCCCGTCATCAAGGTGTTTCCGCCCTGCGTAAGCGTAAGTGTTGCTTTTTCGGGAACGTTTAATTTGGTTTCAATCTTGGTGCGATCGAAATCTCCATTTCCCTTTATATTCCCTTTTCTTCATCGTCTAAGAAAGGGCACGTACATATTGGTTTGCTTTACCCTCAAAGCTACAAGTTTAGCACACATTCTTTGCCGTTATTGTCGTTAAAGGCGAACTGCAAGTCGTTGGCATCCTCCTAACCCATTGTCCGTTTACTACTTTGAAGTGGCCTTTAATCTGCGAAAGGTCGATCATGCGCATTACCTTCATATCCTTCTCGCGTTTGCTCAAAGGTCGGTCCAAAAAGCTTTTCAGCTTATCCTTCCACCACTTGCTAATCTTTGGCCGTGGCATGTTCGCTCGAAAGGTTTTTGTCTACGTAGTTGGCAATGTTCTCAATGTTGTTAAAGTCGGTTGCTTAACAAGTGCCAAAAAGCCCGTTTAGCGGTCTTATCCAACTCTAGCTTTTTCTGTTCGGGGGTCAGTTCGGTGTTAATCTCGGTTTTGTTTCCTGGGTCTGTTCCACCTGGAATAGTGGGTTTGTCATCATCCGACGAGGCGCAAGCGCGCACCGAACACCAAAGAGGCACCAACACTAGGTACCCAAAGCGTCTAATTTCTCTCATGTTATTTAATTTTAAATAGTTATTAATCGGCCTGATGGCCGTGTTTTAATTATGTTAAGTTATTGAAGTCTGTTCATCTAGACGTTGTTGATTTTTGGCGCATTTGCCTTTGATTATCAGTGCCCATCCCAAAGGGAAAGCAAAGCAGTTTAAGGCGGCGTTCGATACAATTCAAAAACTCACGAACCTGTTAAGCAGAATACTTCCGTTAGTTAGTTGTTTTCTATCTATTATAAAGCTAACGTATGCTTTTCAAAGCATCTTGCAGTTGTGGCTGAGCAATATACTGTCCGATAAACTCATCGGTAAGTGCCTGACATTCGGTCATTTTGTTCGGCATAGGCTATTCCGCCGTTGTTCTTGGTAAACTCAACCAGCTGAGCAATCTCTTCGGCCGATACGTTTCGCGCTTTTACTTTGCGCGCCAAAGGCCGCCATTTGGCTATTGCCAGTGGTGTTAAGCGCATAAAGCACGGGCAAAGTTAGCTACCTTCGGCCATATCGTTGCCAGTTGGCTTTGCCTAGGGTCGGCCGATTGGTAATAATCAAAGATGTCGTCGCGAATCTGAAAGATAACTGCCCACGTTGCGTCAAGGCGCGAGTCGCCTCAACAGCTTTCCTGTCGGCTCCTCCGGCCTTTGCTCCAATCACGGCACAAGACCTCAAACAAGGCGGCCGTCTTTTTGTTTTTATCACCTCGAAATACACCTCTTCCGAGAAGTTGGTGTTGTATGTGGTTAGTTGCAGTATTTCTGCCGTTCGATAACGTGCGACCCAGTTCGGCCAAGTCGCATACAATGTCGCAATCGTTTGTGCGTGCAATGTTAAGCAAGGCCGTAGAAAGAATGTAATCGCCAACCAGCACCGCCACCTTATTGTTATACGAAGCGTTTACCGATGCTTGCCCCCGGCGTTCGCCACTCTCGTCTACCACATCGTCGTGCACAAGGCTAGCCGTGTGCAATAATTCAAGTCCAACAGCGGCATATTGCGCCACAGATGTAACCTTGCCAAAGCTTTTTGTCATCAGCAAGATAAGTATGGGGCGCATGCGCTTGCCGCCTTTGGCGCGAACATGCTCTAATGCCTGACCCAACAGTCCGTCTTGTGTGGGTCAACGACTCGTCGAACAGCGCGATAAAGTCTTGTAACTGTCGTGTATAGGTGTCCGTATGGTCGACAAATAATCCATGTAATCTCAAATTTGACTACAAATTTACACAATAAATCGTTACCAACCCATTTTATTTCGTAATTTTACACGATATAACAATAAAACTTATGGATAAACTATTCCTCATAGATGCTTACGCTTTGATATATCGCTCGTATTATGCCTTTATCAACAACCCACGCATCAACTCGAAAAGGACTTAACACTTCGGCCGTTATGGGCTTTTGTAACACCCTTAACGAGTGCTTAACAAAGGAGCACCCGTCGCACTTGGCGTGGCTTTCGACCACGGACTGACTCTTTAGAAACGAAGCTTTTCCGCAATACAAGGCACAGCGCGAGGCGACTCCGAAGATATCAAACGCTCTGTACCCATTATCAAAGACATTCTGACGTTCTACCATATACCCGTGTTTGCAAGTGGATGGCTTTGAGGGCCGACGACGTTATCGGTACGCTTGCACTGAAAGCTGGCGAACAAGGCGTTGACACTTACATGCTAACGCCGATAAAGACTATGCGCAACTGGTGCGCCCCAACGTATGGATGTATCGCCCAAGGCATGGCGGCGGATACGAAACGATGGGACCCGACGAGGTGAACCAAAAGTACAACATACTTCGCTTTTTGCGGGTTATCGACCCTTAGCACTACTGGGCGACTCGGCCGACAACTTTCCAGGCTGCCCAGGTGTAGGCGAAAAGACGGCATCTAAAGCTTATCAACGAGTTTGGAACTGTGGAACAGCTGCTCGAAAACACTGCTCAGCTGAAAGGAAAGATGCGCGAAAAAGGTGGAAGGAGCCGTTGAAGACATCAAGATGTCGAAGTTTTTGGCCACCATCCGAACAGATGTGCCTGTGGAGATTAGACCTGAACAGCTACGATTGAAAGAGCCCGACACGGCCAAACTGCAAGAGATATTTACCGAATTAGAGTTTAAAAAGCTTTGCCAACCGCTTGCTAAACAAGGCAGAAAAAGCCTAAAAGAGGTGGAGAACAGGCAGCTTTCGCTGTTCGACGAACCTGCAAGGGCAGAGGCCGACAACAGCTTATCCGAACCCCTATCGTCACCCGTTGCCAATCGCCAAACGATTGAAACCGCACCTCACGAGTATCATTTGGTACGAGACCGAGGCCGACATACAAGCCCTCGTTACCTTGCTTTCGGCTGCCGATGTAATCAGTCTGGACACCGAAACAACCTCTACCAACGCCATTGATGCCCAATTGGTGGGGCTTAGTTTTGCCGTCAAGAGAAGAAAGCCTACTAGCGTACCAGTGCCCGAACAAGCTAACGAGGGCACAAAAACATCGTGGATAAGTTCAGGGATATATACGAAAACCAAAACACTTTAAAGGTAGGACAGAATACAAAATACGACCTTGAAGTTCTTCGCAACTATGGAATAATGCTGCAGGACCACTCTTCGATACCATGATTGCCCATTATCTGCTGCAACCCGAACTGCGCCATAACATGGATTTCATGGCCGAAGTGTACCTGAACTACGAAACAGTGCACTCGATGCCCTTATCGGAGCGAAGGAAAAACGCAGAAAAACATGCGCGAACTGGCTCCCTAGCGAGGGTGTACGCCTACGCTTGCGAAGATGCCGACATAACGCTACAACTTAAAAACGTGCTTCAACCCAAGCTTGTTGAGGCTGGTGTGGAACGTCTTTTCAACGAAGTGGAGATGCCATTGATACCTGTTTTAGCCGAAATGGAGTGCAACGGCGTGCGCGATGACACGGCTGCACTGAAAGAAACATCGCAAGTTTCACCGAACGCACGCTGCAATTGGAGCAAGAAATCTACCAAGCGGCTGGCAAAACGTTCAACGTGGCATCGCCAAAACAAGTGGGCGACATCCTTTTTGGCGAAATGAAAATCATTGATAAGCCCAAGAAAACCAAGACAGGACAATATGTTACCAGCGAAGAGGTGTTGCAAACACTTCGCTCTAAGCATCTCATCGTGGCGCATATTCCTAGATTATCGCGCGCTGAAAAGCTGCTCGGCACATACGTAGATGCACTTCCCAAACCGATAAACCCACGCACGGGCCACATCCACACAGTCGTTTTAACCAAGCTGTTACGGCCACTGGCAGACTATCTTCGAGCGACCCTAACCTGCAAAAACATCCCTGTTCGCGGCGAAGATGGCAAAGAAATACGCAAGTGTTTCATTCCCGAAGAGGGCTGCGAGTTCTTCTCGGCAGATTATAGTCAGGATTGAATTGCGAGTTATGGCTCATCTTAGTCAGATGCCAACATGCTCGATGCCTTCCGCGAAGGCTACGATATCCATGCGCGCAACGGCCGCAAAGATTTACGATAAGCCTGTTTCGGAGGTTACACGCGATGAACGAACGAAAGGCTAAACGCGCCAACTTCGGCATCATCTACGGCATCACGGTGTTTTGGTTTTGGCCGATAGAGCTCAACATCGAGCGTGCAGAGGCCGCCAACTTATCGACGGACATCTAAGATGTTTCCGCAAGTGCGCGACCATATGGAGCGACAGCCAAGGGCGAGCGCCAAGTGGCTACGTGGAAACGTTCTTCCACCGCCGCCGTTACTCGCCAGACATCAACAGTAGCAATGCAACGGTGCGCGGAATTGCCGAACGAAACGCCATCAATGCACCCATGCTGGTCGGCAGCCGACATCATTACAGGTGGCTATGGTGCGCATTTTCCAACGCTTCCAGCGCGAAAACATCCGCTCGAAGATGATTTTACAGGTACACGACGAACTTAATTTCAGCGTTCTTCCAGCAGAGAAAGAACAGGTTGAACGCATTGTATGGAAGAAATGCTGCCTACCCGCTAGATGTGCCCTCGGTGGCCGATGGAGGTTGGGGAAACAACTGGTTGGGCACATTTAGAAGGTGAAAGGGTGAAAAGGTGAAAAATGGCTAACATAGCCCTTAAAGGTGAAAAGGGTGAAAAGGTGAAAAAGATGGCTAACGCCCATAAAGATAGCGCTCAGATGCTTTTGCTTTTCTCCAGATTAGTCGGAGCAATCAGACCTGTCGGACCAGTCAGACTGGTCCGACTAATCAGACTTTCCCTAATAACGAAAGCCGCAAACTACTGGCTTAACAACTTACTCATTCTACCTACTTACTACCTTCACTACTTACTACCTTCACTACTACTACCTTACTACTTATTACCTTTACTCTTACTACCCTACTACTTATTACCTTTACTACCTACTACCTTTACTACCTTTTACTACCTACCTTTACTACTTACTACTAACTTTTAGTCCTGTTCTATAAATTACCAGCTTTTCAAAAATCCATTGAAGGTAAATTATAGAGCGCGCCTTAATTTTGCTTAGCAACTCCATAATCCGCTCATCTTTCTGTAACACGAATGTCAGGGGAAGATGGAGGGCTTTCCCATGGTCTGGGCTTCTTTCGTGAATGAATATGACCCCATACGTGGACAAACAAGCTGGCAAAGATGGCCGAGCGTCGCCACGATCGGCATGGCCGCTAGTGTGAAATCCATCCGCTGTACCATCAAAGATACGCGTGCCAAACAGGTTTCTTATTTCGATAATGCCGGGAATACGGTTCTCTTCTTTTTCCATTGTGATAGCTCTTGCCACGGAATATATCAGGCAGGCAGGTTCATCGCCATAAACTCGCATTATGGCTTTTATCAGGTTGATCTGACTTGCCCTAACCGGCATCAGAAAAACCTTCGTGCTGCAACTTGCGCTTAACACGATTGGCCTTTATAACTCGTAAGCTCAAAGATGTGCGTAAACTGGAACAATTCAGCCTGGGTATAGTTTGTAGAATATATCCAATATCTTTTTGGTATCGATCGCAATAGAACACTCTGCCCGTTTGTTTACAGCCAGCATGGAAAGAAGCTAACCGCTCCATATCCGTAGATGAGCAGAGGGCAAACACATGCTTGTGCCGTTTCAACACCTTAATGGTATTCGCCGCCTGTATTGCATACTCAGGCAACACCTTTTCGTGCGGTCGGCTTAGCATTGTTCCTTCGGTTATTAAAATATCTACTTGCCTGATATACTTTTTTAGAACTCCATCCAGACTTTTTCCCAAATAACCATGACGACGGAAATCTCCCGTGTGAAGAATAACCCTCCCCTGTGTCTCTATCTTAAACATATAGGAATCGAAGGCCGAATAGACTGCAATAGTAAGGGGTGATGCGGATGTCGCCTCATCTGTGTCGTACAATTTGCCTGATATGTATTTCATGCGATTAATGGCAGACAACTCTTGTTCTATGTTCTCATGCCTTGAAAGCGTCTCTATTTACATTTCATTACTTCCAAAGCACCTTCACCAATGTATTGGGGATAGAATCTGGAACAAACTGGAACAGCCCCGACGATGATCGCCATGATAATGTGTATGAAAATGGCATCAACACCAGAAACAACCTCGGCTATTTGTTCTGCCATCAATCCCTTTACTTTACTTCCAGGCAGGTTGCTTCCCAAATCAATAATGATGCGAGGACTGTGCTGTGGCATCTCCGTGATGCAGCCGCCAATTTGATTTGCACCACGGTGAATATTAATCTCATTTGTGAGACTTTGAAAACTATCTCTTCCATATATGTTACCTGTTTTGATAAATATCTCTTGCATAGGACTTATCGTCAATGGGTTTTCATAAACGACGACCAGCAGTAATCGCTTAACACAAGGTTATTACCGCGCCTATATGTAGCAATCACCAACTTTTCTTCTTTGCAAGAAAGGGGAGAGTCTTCACTACTTAACCACTGCAACCATTCAACACCATCTTATCCATCTTGAGGATGGGCTGGCTAAGCCGTGTCTTCACCTCTCATAACCATGCGCCTTCCAATCTACAACCCTGTTACATGAACCGTGTTGTCGTAGTATATGTGAGTTGCAAAAGGCAAGGGCGTACTCATCAACAGGGCTAGAAGGTCTTTTTCCAGTGGATTTCCAGTAGTTATTCCGAGGCAATAAGCCACGATACTTTCCTGCCAGATACCCTTGAAAGGCTCGAGACGGCTTCAAGTCTTGCCTTGCTCCGTCTACGATAGCTTTCAATGTCAGAAGGTTGTCTGCAAACCGAGGTTCAGCAATAGTCTCAATTCGTCGTCAATGCGTGTGTGCATTTTCATCCGTCAGCTCAAGTCCGAGCTGGATTCCCATTCAACTTGGGTGGGTGACTCATCTTTTGTTCTTTTAGCCAGTTCGGCTTTGCGTCTTTGTTCTTTCCATATTATATAATACGAATAGAAATTTAATATCGACAGCAAAGATAGAACGAAGATGCAGAAAGGTTAAGAATGGAATGTTATTTTTTCTATCAAAGACCAGTTTTAGCTTCCGTAGGCATATTTGGGAGTATATGCAATTCCTTTCTGTTTTCAAACTCGAACTCATCAACAGCAATAGAGCTCTACATTAGATGTATCAAATTTCCACCATTAATACTCTTTTCATCCAGTTTTCCCAATAACTATTATTAGCTGCTACTACAAGTCTTGTTCTATCGAAAGCCACTTCCTTCAATCAACAGCCTTGCCGTTTTCATCATGGCCATGAATTTTTATCATAATTTTTCTTTAATTAGCTCGTGATAGCGTTTCAGTTGCTTTGCAGCTTCTTCGGGTTATCATTGTCGCTAGATTTCTTTCTAAACTTTTACTTCACATAGCACATACTTACCATCAGCATCTTTGCCGATAAGGTCAATGCTTTTCCACGTGGTTTTCCAGAATAATCTACAGGTACTCTATGTCCAACCATTCTACTTCCCTTACCATTAAGGTTAGACACTGATGATAAAACAATTGCTCTCGCAAGGCACGTTCTGCTGAATCGGAAATTTCCGTGCTATAACGTACCGGATGATTTTCTTGTTTCATGATAAAGTAAATATTAAATTTGTAAGTTGTTTTAATGCTTCAACATGAAGAAGAGCTTTGTATCTTTTTATAGGCAAACCAAGATAAACACTCCTCATCATTTGCAAGTGATTGACAAAGGTACAATAAAAAATTGAAATTGTTCCCCATGTTATTAGAAGAACAGAAATTACGTTTAGCACAAAAACCAACCAGTTGAAAAAGCGTGCACCACCTTGCGTTCATGGTTAGTCTAATCAGTGAAAAGGAAAAACTACTTTACTACTTACTCTTTTCCTACTTACTCCTTCCCTACTTACTCCTTTCCTACTTACTACTTCCTACTTAGGGATATTCAGTAAATATCTAACTAATTGTTTGTCAGTATAATATATTATTTGTACCTTTACATAAAAACCCCCGAGCGACCCATCACGGGCAGAATCGGGGGAAATTTATAAAATTAACTGCTGTGAAGTTACGAAAAATTTCTGACATAACACCAACTTTGCCCTTTACAGAGTTCGATTTTTACAACATTATCGCGATAGCTTTGCAAAAAGCGAACTTGGGCGCATCCGTGCCCAGCTCCCACTTGAGGAGTTGGCAGTAGAGTTGGCAACCCGCACCCATAAGCGTAGGCGTGGGAAAAAGCCCCTCTTTTCGGCAGAAGGGGAAATCGCCCTTATGTTCCTCGAGCCATACACGGGCCTGTCGGACGACGGCCTGATAGAGCTGCTCAACGGAAGCATCCACATGCAGATGTTCTGCGGTGTGCTGATAGACCCCTGCCAATCCCATCAGGACGGGAAGATTGTAAGTGCCATACGCAACCGTCTTGCCAGGCACCTCGACACATGGCCTTCAACGCATATTGTACGCCCGGTGGGAAGGCGACCTCAAGGACAAGGACCCAGCTCCTGACGGATGCGACCTGCTATGAGAGCCACTCGTTTCTCCGACAGACGTCAAACTGCTTTGGGAGTGTTGCCGGTGGCTTCACGACCTGCTCGTTTGCCAGAGCAAGCGGCTGTCGGAGCGCGTTCCGAGAAACAAGTACAATGATGTTGCCAAGGCCACGCTTGCATACGCCAAGCAGCGCAAGCACACCGGCTCGGCACGCGCAGGCTCAGGAGAAGGCTCCTGAAACTTCTTGCCAAGCTCCGCTTCAATGGAACGGCCTCCGCAAGTTGTACGGCCCCTGCATCAGCCTGTCGGCAGAACAAGAAAAGCGGCTGTCCGCCGTGCGTGAGGTATACCTCAACAGTCAGACCTGTTCGCTGGCAAGGAGGTCAAGCACCGCATCGTCAGCATCGACCGCCCGTACCTCCGTCCCATCGTCAGGGGCAAGGAAAAACAAGCGCGTGGAGTTTTGGGGCAAAGGTCAACAACATACAGATTGACGGCATATCATTTATAGAACACCACTCCTTCGAGGCCTTCAACGAGGGCATTCGCCTTAAGCGGTGCATTGAATATCAGGAATCGCTGACGGGGGTCAAAGTCAAACGTGTCGGTGCCGACTCCATATACGCCAACAACGCCAACCGCACCATGTGTACGGAGAGAGGCATAACGACCTGTTTCGTCAGGAAAGGCCCAAGGCCCAAAGAAGAGCCGGATGCCTCAAGAAGGCGAGAAGGATTATCAGGACCCTCAGGGCCACGGTAATGGAGGACAGCTTCGGGAACCAGAAACAGCACTATGCCGTTGGGCGCATCAAGGCACGCAACATGTTCAGCGAAACATTGCTGCTCTTCTTCGGAATCCATACGGCAAATGCCGCCGTCCTTGCCGCAAGGCAGATGGCCAGGGACATGAAGAAGGCGGCTTGATAAAAAAATGAGGTGATTTTATATCCATCCATAGGCAGGTATGGAAGGGACAGGTGTGCCCATACGGCTCGACATTTGGGAGTTTTGTGCGCAAAGCACATCAAGTACTCTTCAAAGACGCTTTTTCAAGAAAAAGAATCTGGCATTTGACAGTCTCCAGAGATTCCTAAAGAGAATTAACTGAATTACCCCTGCGTACTACTTCCCTACTTACTACTTCCTACTTACTACTGCACTTCTCCACTCCCCAAAAAGTAAAGTAAGGAGTTAAGCCACAAAGCATTTGGCTTAACTCCATAACTCCTCAAAGGTGAAAAGGTGAAAGGGTGAAAGGGTGAAAAATGACTAGCGCCACATAGGCATTTTGACTTAACTCCATAACTCCTTAAAAGGTGAAAAAGGTAGAAAAAGTGAAAGGGGTGAAAAATGGCCTAAAGAGGTGAAAAAGTGAAAGGGAGTGAAAAGGTGAAAAATGGCTGCGCCTACCACGCTTGTTCACTATCAAAGTGAAATAAAAGCGTAATTTCACCTTATGTTCCTTATGTTCTTCTGTCAAAATAGAAAGGGTGAAAAGGTGAAAGGGTGAAAAATGGCTGCACCCCATAGGCATTTGGCTTAACTCCATAACTCCTTAACTCCTTAACTCCTTAAAGGTGAAAAGGTAACTATTCAGCGATACCCGATATATACAGTGCATATCAATTTATCAAACCTAAATAAGGCTTGAATCGCATTGTATGGAGTTTTGTCGTGCTTCTTAGCTGTTTCTACAATCGAATGAAGTTCAAGAAAAGCGTCTGCTCCGAAGTCGGAACGAAATGTGCATGAGTTCTTCAGTTTGATTTTTAGCTTGCGTATTCCCCGTTCGCTTCCATTATTGTCAGAGGGTATCATCGGATTTACAAGGAAATTGAAAATGTAGTCCCTGCATTTGACTAGGCCTTTTTGAACGTAATGAACTTCTTACCAAGCCCCTCTATGTTCTGTTTGAGCAGATTGTCTAAAACGTCGGGTCCATGACACCTTGTCTATAACGTCGTTCGGATTGGTGTTCCGCTCGTGAATGGCTTCACGGAACAGGTTGGTTACTTTCCCAGACCACTCTTGCTCAGTGTTCAACTCTGAAAGATATTGCAGTTCGCGAAGCAAGTGAGCAAGACATACCTGATGGTTGAGGGAAATGGAGTGCAAAGTATGCGCTATGGCGGTCGGTAACGGCGAGTCATTCGGTCTAAGCTGTCGCCAAACTTGTCTGCCAACACCTTCGAGCCTCTTCCATCAGCACGGAAAAGCAGTGTGTAATAAACTGTCTGTGCTATCCAGGCCCAGTCGAGCCTTTTGTTACAGTACAAGCCGCTCTCATCGAAACCAACCACTGCTGACGACTTGATATATTCTTTAATCTTATCAATCACAGGTTGCGCATTCTCCTTGCCTCATTCACCCAGTTCACCAGCGAGCCTTCGCTTGGAATGAGACCAAATACCTCACGCAAGAGACTTGCTATACGGCCGTATGGAAGAAATTGCACGACACTCAGATAAACCACTAGAGCCTTTACGCTTGAATCATGACACCACGTTGTTTGACCGCCGTTTCGGTGCCGTCCGAATGCGTTCGCCACAGTTCTTGCATACCATCACATAGTGTCGGATTTCCTTGATTACGGGCTTCAACTCCGGAATGGAAATAACCTGCGTCACATAATCAAGTACACGCTCTGCGTCTACTAAAGATTCTCCGCAACGGGTGCAATAGTCAGGAACCTCATCGATTATCTCGTCAGGTACGGAAGAGCAAGACAACTTATGCCCATCATGTCCCTTTTGTCCTCCCGGCCTCTTGCCGCTTGGCTTACGCAGGCTTCTCGTTCTCCTGACAACCTCATCCTTCATGCGCTCCTTGCTTGGCGGAGTGCTGCTGTTATTAGAGTTCTTGTCAGGGTTTTCATACTTGGCCAAGCGTTCCCGTAAGTTTGTAAGTTCCGTATCTTTTTGCGGATTTGGAGGTTCAGAGCATTTATGTTACGGTTCAATTTGACAATCTCGGCATACTGCTGGTTGACGGTTTCTATGCAACAATCGCATCTCTTCCGTCATGTCTTGTAATACTTTTTGATATGTCCGTAACCTGCTCTTTCATAGGTATAAAGGTACAAAGAAAAATATGAAACACGCAAGAAAAACGAGCATTTTTATAGCCTTTATACGAAGATTTTTAGAGGAGAGAATATGGACTGGTCAATACCGCTGAATAGTTACGTGAAAAGGTGAAAAAGTGAAAGGGTGAAAAATGGCTAACGCCACCAAGGCATTTGGCTTAACTCCTTAACTCCCATAACTCCATAACTCCATAACCTCACAAACAGGGTTTGGGGTTGAGTACATCTACAAGCACTATGTAGTAAGCTAGTACAAGACACTGTAGCGTGAGTACAAGATGCCATGAGTGCTAGTACAAGACGCTTGTAGCGTGAGTACAAAGGTGCTTGTGGTGTGAGTACAAGGTGCTTGTAGTGCCAGCAAAGGCGCTTTATCGATATTTAGGCGATATGGGCTAACTATCCCATAGCACAATTAATGCCAAAAACCAATCGATTATAACTGAAACACTCGTCAACTCGTTAGCGTTAACTATACCACTTGTCTACTCGTTAACCTGTTAATTTTGTCAACTCATCAACCAAGACTACACGTCAATTAAGCTGCATATCAAAAAGCGTTCGAGTTAAGTTCTCGAACGCTTTTATTATAAACCAACAAATGTTTCCGCTTATAAGCTGTTTAAGCACCTGCTTGGCCGTATCTGAAAGCGGTAGTTATGCCCCAGCCAATATCACAGTGTCTTTAATCACTAATCGGCCTGCACCCGAAAGCAATGGGAAACCATGTTCGCCGCCTCCCAAATCAAAACTCAACGTTCGGGCGTTGTTATAAGAACGATAGTGTTCCTATGGTCATGATGATACAAAGCAGTTCGCCGAAAATGCCAATCTTTGGTGAGAACATAGCCCAAGAAACCAAGATACCAATGCTCATGATAAAGCAACCAAAGTCCGTAAGAAAACACATGGTGCGGTTTTCTTCGTGCCATTGGCGGTTTTTCAACACCAATTCGCCCTCTTTGTTTTTAGAGTATTGCTTGTATTCTGCGCCTCTTTTGCATAAAAAGAAACTCATAAACGGACTGTTTGCACAAAAAGGAACGATGCCATCGGCCTCGTAATGGGTGAACTTTTAAGCCCAATCACACAAACACGATAAGAATGGCCCACACGGATGAGGTTTAAGCCGGTTTGGCTGCAAGTTAGACGCCAATTCTAGAAATGCACGTACTTTACTTTTCATACTTACTTTATCGATTAAAACGCATGCCCAATAAACGGGCAAAATGAATGAATATTTACATACACAGGGCACTACATAAGTGCACTTTTACACACCTTTGTAGAACATTGCGGTAACTGCAGCTCCTCATCTGTGCAAAGATAATTCGAATTTGCACGAACATCAGCGCAAAATAACATTGCTAATACATGTGCATTGACTATCAGTTAACTCGCCACCTTGCAAGCCACGCCGCTTTTTACCCTCTTCGGTGGCCTCTAACACCGCGCAAACGCTGCTACAACGCGCTGTCCGCGAAGGTCGGTGGCATCGTAAACATTCCGCCGTTGCGCGCCCTCTACCAGCGTTCCGTTGAGCGAAACAATTTAATATAGGCGTTTGGCGAAAGGTTTACTATCCTAATGAGCCCTTTATAGCCGTGTTCAACGGGGTTGATAGCGTATGCCTGCCTATCGTCGCCCGTTTGCGGTTCGGTTGCATCGCCTTGATAAAGACAAGGCCATTGTCGGTGGCGAAAAACACTCGCCTGTTGTGGGATTTATGGCGATGCACTACACATTAGAACTTAACGCACTGTTGGCACTGGTAAAATGCTGCACTTGCTGCAGGTTGATCGGCCGATATAAGGTAGGTACCATCGTTTAAAAGTACCCATCCATTTGCGGTTTGCTCCGTCGATAGCGATGTGCGTTATGTGCACTTCGTTAAGCAAATAATCGGCACTATTGGTGCCATCGTTACGCGGAATTTTAAACTGAACGAAATGTTTTTCGGCCCGATTGTTGCGTATTTGCAGGTATAATGGTGCCGCATTGGTACCCACCCAGAGGTTTCCTTCGCGGTCTTCGGCAACACAAGTAACTGCATTTACGTGTCTGGCCACACCGTCTTGGTTGGTAAAAAGCGTCAGCAGTGCATTCGCCCGTGGCTGGCTTATAGCAAGTAAAGACTAGAACGGGTCCACGGTCGCTTGCAAAACCAAACCCATCCGCGACTATCCACCAGCGTTTTCCGTCATGTTTCGCGTTAAGTCCATCGGCCATCAGTGCTCTGATGCCTGCTTTCCATCGGTTTGCCGCGTGGAATGGTAAGCAACGATTGGCGTTTAGTTTGACTGTTGACAGCCAAAGGCTGCCTTGTGCATCAAAAATCCACACCATTTACTATTACAATTGTTGCCCAACTCCACCCCCTATCCACAGCAGGCAGCGAAAAGGACTATTGTCGCGATTGAAAACGCTTTTAAACGTCCGTCTTGAAAACTCGTATAAGCCCGGTCGTCCGCCCACAAAACACGTGGTTAGGGTTCAGTGGGTCTACGGCTAAACAGTTAATATCGTTAAACGCAATGCCCGCAGTAGCGGCCACGTTGTCTTGGTAGAAAGTCCACGAACCATTATCGCCAACACTTGCACTAAGCCTGGATAACCCTTTGTGCGTACCCTCCGACGCGTATTGTCCGCCAACGGTGAACAATTTACCAGCAGTAAACACTTCATGAAATAGAGAGTTGTTATATCGCGGCCCGCCCACGTTAGCTTCTTTAGCCGTTTCTAGCAGCTAGCATCAGGATAGAAGCTGCGGGTTGCGTTGGCACTCCCCACCCTCGTCCAGCTGTTGTCATTCAGATTGCCGTTAATGGGGCTGCATAACACCCCACAACATCCCGAGTAAGCCCATATTCAGTTGCCCTCAATGCGCGTCCAATTCACCTTAAATCCAAGGTTATACGTGTCGTTAACCTGCATCTTTTCGCATCGAGCTTAACAATTCCAAAGCCCGTTGCCAGGTAGTGTTTGCACCATGTAGTGTTAATGCCAAACACAGTCTTATCCACCATCATGTTTTTATGGTACAAATCAGACAGGTTTTGCACCTCTCCCATTGGGCATAACGAAGTCGATATTCTGTTATCGTACACCACTACAAGTCGTTTTAGCCGCGTTGTTCCATGCAATAAAGGCAATGGGCGTGTCGCTAAGTCCGTTTATTCGGTCGAAGGTTTGTATGCTTTGGTCGGCGCGTATAGAGCAAACAACCGTTTTAGAGAGCCAGCACGTAAAGCGTGTTTCCGGCCTTTTGCACCTGCGTTATATCGCTGTATGCCGTGTAACTGCGCCAAAGTGACACGAACAGGCAAACAAAGACACAATAATAGGGCGAGAACAAACGAATAATAGTGGGTTTTGCGCATGTGGAATTTATAGTGGATAAGTAAGTTTATGCTTTTTGAACATGTAAGTTCATGAATTTATAACGTAAACGTATGAATATATTGTTTGTAAGGCATTGAGTTTTGTGAGGAGGTAGGTTTTAGAGTAAGCTAGAAAAGTAGTAAGTTAATGAGCTAATGAGGAGGTAAATTCGTACAAAAGAATGCTTTATATATTGACGGTGTTTCATCAATCACCCACAAAATTAAATGCTCGCCAACTCAAAAACACAAGAACTTATCTACTAAGATACTCATAAACTTACCTGCTAAGAACTGAACCAGCTTGCCAACAGCTCTGCCCGATGCGAAATTTGGTTCTTAATGTCGGTTCCAAGCTCGGCAAACGTCTTGTCGTAACCATTGGGAACAAACAGCGGATCGTAGCCAAGCCTGTTCCGTGGCGTTCCGTGGCGATATGTCCCTCAACAACGCCTTCTAAAAATATAGCGCTGATTAATGCCCAACGTGTTATCGATGGGGCAACAAGGGCGTAACAACGTGCGAAACGAGCATCGCGATGGGTGCTGTCAGCCAATCGACAAAGCACGGCGCATATTGGCTCTCGCTGTCGTGGCTATCGCGCATAGCGCTGCCGAATACACGCCAGGTTCGTTGTTTCAGGCGTACACTTCCAGTCCTGTGTCGTCGGCAAAGCATGCCATGCCATAGTGTTCTAGCACGTATTGCGCCTTGATAAGCGCGTTTTCTTGCAGCGTAGCACCTGTTTCGGGTATGTCTACATCGCAACCGATGTCCTTTAATGATAGCACTTGCAGGTTGAAGGCATTAGTTTGGCGTATCTCTTCCAGCTTATGCGCGTTGTTGGTAGCAAAAACAATGGTTGTATTCATATCACTACATATGTTCTCAGATTAGTCTGACTGGTGACATGACAAGACTCATGCGGGATAAGTCCGACAATAGCCAGCACTTTGGCTTAACACTTAACTCCATAACTCCTTAACTTCTCCTTTACTACTTACTCCTTTACCCTTACCACCCTCCTTGATAAATCAGCGTAGTTAGTTTACTTCTGCAAACACTCCCCGAGCCACGCTTTTGCAGCTCTTCGGCCGTAATGTCGTCTATCTGTTGCAGCAAGTTATCAATGTGTTTCTCCTTATTAATGAAGAAAACTCTCACAAAAGTCGAGCGCTGAGCTCTCCCTATTGTCGTGCCACACATATCTGACCCTTAATTTGCCTTTCTGGCGGCCGCCAGTTGACGTGCCAGCGGCTTTTTCGATAAGCCTGTTCAGTTCTTTCTTCACCAAACGCAGACAACGGCGCAGGTCCTTTTGGGTCGCAAACAAGTAAACGCACCACACGCTGTGTCTGCATTAACTCACCATATTGCTCTCACATTGTACACAAACCATTGCATTCGCAACGATGTTCAAACGAGCGTTCATACCCGGACCCGCCAAGCAGGTTGTTAGCCAAATAGAGGGGCAAGCGCGCGCTTATGGTCGAGTGCTAGCACGATTGCCCAGCATAACATGTGCCTGAGTGCGTGTCCATCTGGCGTGCTATCTTTTCGGTAGATAGGGTGGGAGACTCACCTTCGTGCGTATCGATATGCGGAAGGGCGTTTGGGGAAATGCCGGTGGCATGCCTTTAACGACCTAACAAGCCACCAATGAAAATCCAGTTCGCCGTACGCAAAGAACACCATGTTGCTGGGCCGATACATCCTACGGGTAAAGTCTTTGGCGTGTTCGGACGTGTAGTACGCAGCAAAGAGCCTTTCCAAGATGATGTTGTGACCAGCGGATGACCCGAAAAACAGCGTTTTCGAAATCATCGTATATCAGTTCGGCAGGCGAGTCGTTAGCTTTCAATCCGTCGCATATCACTTCAATCTCGCAACTCGGCGGCGGATATTGGCTATCAAAACACCATATCTGTTAACAGCTTTCACCGCGCGAGAGCATGCCTGGGATGGCGGCGCGATAAACCGTTTCCTCCTTGTTGGTAAATGCGTTGATGTCGCCGCCAACACTTTCAAACAATTCAATATACTCGCGGCACTTCGTTTGTTGGTGCCTAAACGAGGCATGTTCACAAAAGTCGTGCCATGCCCATTTCGGCCTCCGATTTCGTTGCGCGTGCCTGCATTAATTCGATAACCGCAATAAACCACGGGCGAGCGAAGAACTGCGGTGAATGATACGAAGACCATTGGGAAGCGTGGCCGTATTATACTTGTTATCCATACGAATGGCAGATTTGCTCGATGTGGTCATTGTTCAATGTTAAAAGCAGGCGACGCGCGCTCGTCTCAAGCACACATCGCCGAATAAACCAAAACTAAATATACTGACTAGTCTATAACAATGCCTGTATCTCGGCATCTAAGTCTTTATCTGCGCATCACGCTTTTGCAGCGTGTTGTTTCGGTCGATGAGGAAGAAGGTAGGCAACGTTTGCACTGTTGTATTGTGAAAACGGCTACTGCGTGTTCCCGTTTTCGTCCCACACACTTACCCAAGGCAGCGCGGCTGTCTTTTGTCTTCCAGAAGTGTTCTTCGGGGGTCGAACGACACCTGATAGATTTCAAAACCGCGGTCGTGACATTTACTATATCTCGCGCATCATCATTATGCGTTTCAAACTGCCCTCGGCGCAAAGAAGCCTGCAAGTTCAACAGAACCACCTTTCCTTTCAAGTCGGTGAAAAGCTTCAACGTCCGTGGTTGTCGGTAGCGCGATCATCTATCACGCCGCCACCTGAACCTGTCGGCACTCGATGGTTTGGCGAGCGTTATTTTCATGCAATACGCACGTTTTTCATCCCTTCGATGGCGATGTTGTGCAGGTTAAGTCCGCGTTCGGCCTTTGGTAAAATAAGTGTCCCAACTTGTTGCCACGGCAGCGAACACCTTCACATCGTCTTTGCTGCTGCGTGGGTTGAAGATGAGGATGTTGGCATTTCCCAGCACGATGGTTTGAAAAAGGGCGTAATAGGCGTAAGCCTTCATGGGCTCTTTTAAATATATAATTGAGCTTTACCTTATTCTTATACACCTCTAAAACCTCGTAACACTATCTTCTACGCCTCTACGCCCAGCGAAGGACTGTTTGCAATGGCCGTAACCTGCCTTTGCAGGGCTAGCTGCATATAGGCCAAAGTCGCGTATCTTGCGCATTCTTCCGACCCGCTAACCCGTAATTGGCCGACATGGTGGCGGCGGCCTTCACGGTGATGCTTTTCCGCAGAGTCCCACAGCAAGGTTCACCATTTGGTTAGCAATGCGCAGGCGATAAAATTCGGGTGCATCGGACGCCTTCTGCTTAAACTCAAAGTTGCCATTTTCGTCTAGCTTAACGCCATCTACCGCCTTTTGGACCGTTAAGACTCATGTTTTCGAGATGAGAGCAGAGTCCTGCCTGTATTGTTCCGTTAACCCTGAACTTCTTCTCGGTACACGAGCAGACTCAAAACGGCTACACCCATAACAGCGGTATAGAATAATCGATAATTTTTATTGTTCATTTTAGCAGTTGATTAACTTGTTTGCAAAGTTAAACAAACCTATCAAATACAAAACGGTAAAGCGGATATTTTTAAAGTGTGTGAGTTTATAAGTTTTTGAGCAGCTTAGTTTTTCGGTTTACTAAGGTTTAAGTTTGCCAGTGCTAAGCGAAATCTTTGAATGGAATATTGAATGGGGTGAGATTTTGAAAAGGTTAATCTTTTGACCCAAGTTTCTGCATCATTTCCTTAGAATATGCCTGTCCACGAGAAACAAGAAACTCGAACTTAACCACCCAGTAACGCTACCTGGATGTGCAAATGAAAATACTCTACCTTCATACACCGAGCCAGCTTTCAAACGACTCTTTTCTTCTTCTCAACCATTTCCTTGCCTTCGAGATATTTTCAGCACAAAGCATATTGTTTATTCTCATCATACGCTTCGGCAGCCTTTTCCAAAAGACCCCTCAATAAGGTTCTTTTAGGTTCGTACCCTTGTTTGCAGCCATTGATGGAAAGCGAGCGAAAATGTGTCTTCGCTCAGGTCTATTATTAATCTTCGATTGTAATGCTGTTGTTGCCATAAGTCTAAACTTTATCTTATTGCAAAGCATATACAATATATACCATATCACACATAAAAAGGGGATCAAAATCAATTAAATAGATACACACACGTTTATTAGCCAAACCTCCTTCTGTGTACTGGTTATCTCAAACTCATTAACTCAGAAACCCCATTCCTGTACAAACTCAAAATATTTTCATCAACTAATGCCCTTACCAACTTAAAAACTTATCTCACCTCATTTATCCACACCCACATAAATATTATCTTATATCTTTCTTTTAGAAGATAAAGAAAATGATGGTGATGATGTGGCGGATAAGTTGATAACTTTTCTCATTTACGCAACGTGTTTTTGGTTATCAACATTAGAAAAAGTTATTCACAAGTTATTAGACGTGCTTTCTAAATGAGAGATGTTTTACGTATGTTTTCCACATAGCAAAGTGGGGTAGGGCATCAGCAAATGTTCATAACTTTTTTGTATAAAAGTGTTGATAACGCTTGCATTTCGCCAGAACTATCCTTCTTAGTTATCCATCCTCAATCCTTAGGGTGGCCTTAGGTCGTGGATAAGTGAATGGTTGTTCGCGGCTTTTTGCATCGGGTTATCAACAGGGTTTCTCCACAGACCATGGGGGATAACTGGGATGAAAGATGCAGCGGTTTGAAAACACAAAGTGAATGAATAGTACATCAATATCTGAAAAACGCCGCGCGTTTGCTTGCTTTATACAGGGCACATGAAGATGGGGATGCAGTGTATGGAGTGAGCAAATGCGCGGCGTTTAGTGGCGAATGGTAAAGCTAAGGAGCCAACGGCGTGGGTTAAAACGGCGTTTTAATGCGTCGTATTTTTGCCTGCAGCTGCTGTCTCTTTCTCACGTTCGTTTTATTGCGGTTAGCTTTGTCTCACAACCAGTGCTGTGGCTCCATCGCCCGCGTTACGTACAAGCAGTTCCAAAGCTATCCCACTTAGCAATGTAGAGACAATCACTGCGCTTGCTCGTTCTCGCAACCAGACGCAACGGGCGCGCGGAGGCTGATAGCACCACCCGGCACGCCAGAGTGGCTACCATGAAGATGGCACAACAATTACAATGGAAATGCAAAATAGGGGAAATCGGTGGCAAGCTTCGAGCAGGGTTGATGGTAAAGGCGCAAGCGGTTATCTTCATGGCCGAACCTGAGAGGTGAACTGTGGCACAAAGTGGGGGATAACAGCCTGCAACACCTTCGGATACGCTGTTTTTGGAGGTCTGCTTTAAGGCCACGGGATGGCGGCAGCCGAAGAAGAGGTGCTGGCGTCGAGATAGGCTGGAAACATGTTGGCCAATAGGCGGAAAGGATTTTTGCTGAACGATGGCTCCGCAGTACGATAACGATAGATTAGCACGAAATGCGTAGCGCAAAGATAATAACTATAATCTTGCAACACGCTCATCATGCGCGGCATTACGTCGCCGCTGAATGTCATGTTGAGGAAGATGCCGAAGATACAGGGGCAAGAGGGCGATAACGCGCTCGATAACGCTTCCACGATGATGGCTTATCTCGTTGGTGGCAACCCCGCAGCACCGTGTGACCGCCGTATGCAATGCCCAAACCTTGTCGATGAACGCCAGCACAGCGCACTCATCACGTCTATCGGGGCAGGAATGCCGATGGTGAACAGGGGCAGTATCCGGCCGATTATTGTTTCTAACGTCTGTGAGCTGCCTGATGAGCGATGGAAGAAAGTTGTGCCTGTTGCATAGCTCAGTATGGGCCGCAACAACGGTGTCGGCGTGCAGGCACGCCCACGGTAATGAGCAGCAATTTGCCTGCCCTCACTATCGGCAATGGCTGTGCAGCAATCCCAAGATAATGAGGGACGACAGCCCAGAACCGTCCGAAGACGCGATAGCGTGACGAATATGCGTACCCACGGCAGCGTAAAACGCGTGACCCAATGCTACGCCGAGGGCAATGAGCGATGCTGAGAATGCGCCCAAGTAATCCGGTTGATTTTCATAGCTAATGCTATGTTTAAGCTGGGCAGTCCGGTTTGCTATGTGGGCTCGCACAAGTGATACAATTGCTCAAAAGGATAGTCGCTCTGTAAGAAAGATAAAGCAGTGGGAGAATTTCAAATGAAAGAGGCTCACGCCTCCGAAACCAAGATAGAGGAGCCCAGCTATAGGCTCACGCCTACGTTCTAGCTGGCGGACATACACATACATGCTTCGCCTCCATTTATTTGCATTTTAATTATTACACACCGAATGCTCACGCCATTCTGGTGTGCGCTATTTTCAACAGTTATAGTTATCTCCCTGTTGTTATCTCTCACAAGGCCGATGGGTTTGCTGAATACGCCACATCCACCGTGGCTAGCGTAGTTTGTTGTGGTGAACTTAACCTGCGCCAAACGCCTTGCCATTGCCTCACCCAGTGCGCGACACTGCTCGGCACCACTTCGCGATAGAGCCTCGTTTCATTTCAACGGGCGTGCCAACGGGTTCGAAGCGCAGCCGTTTTCGTTCCATTCGCCAATCTTTCTGCACGGCTTTGTTGGCACCATCCTGCAACTTCGGAACCATCCCATGATGGTTATGGTTTTTGATGTCGCGGATCGCCAGTTCGCTCAGCAAAACGTCCATTTCGTGGTATAGTCCGGTGTTGTATGTGGGTGCTCTAATGATGAGTCCGCGATAACTGGAACACGTCGCGGATGATGTAAGAATGATGCGTTTTCGACACGTTATGCACCGCAATAGTTCTTACACCGGCCTCACTGGCAGCCCCAGCAATGACTTCGGCCATGCGTTCCGTGCTGCCATACATCGTTCCGCAGCATACTCACAGGCCGCCTTCTGTTTCGTATTTGCTCATGCGGTCGTAGATTTCAACCACCTTTTTGCAGTTGTTCGTGCCACACGGGAGCCGTGATGTAGAGCAGATATAGTCTATCTTTTCGTTGGCTAGTTTTTAAGGGCGTTCTGCACGGGCGTTCCATATTTGCCCACAATGTTCGAATAGTAGCGCACCATCTCCAACCAGAAGGGTTCGCAATTAATCTCGCTGTCGAGCAATCCGCCGTTAGTGCGCCGAAACAACCGAATGCGTCGCCCGAGAAAAGCATGTTGTTGGTCGTGTCTAGCGTCATCATCGTTTTCCGGCCAGTGCACCATTGGCGTTAGAAGAACTCAATGTGTGCTACCCAGCGACAGTTGGTCGCCGTCTCTTTACGTACTCTGCAGCCTCCATGCCATAGAAGCCTTTTAAGCAGGTCGAACGACTTCTGTTTCCCACCACTCTGCACGTTGGGATAATACTCCTCATCAGGGCAAAAGAGCCGCTATGGTCGGGTTCCATGTGGTTTGTAACGATATAGTCGATGGACGGTCGCCGATAACTTCGCGGATATTCTCGATAAACTGCGCGAAGAAGTCGGCTTCCACCGTGCTCGATGAGGCACACTTTTTCGTCTACGATGAGGTACGAGTTGTAGCGAAACGTTGTTGGGAAGTGGCCATAGGCCTTCAAACTTTTCTCTTTCTTTCGGTCGTTCACACCCACGGTAGATGTCTTTTACTATTTCTATCATATTCTGAGTTTGTGAGTTTATGAGTGTATAGTGTATATATTTTGACGAGTAAGCAAGTTAACAAGTTAACGAGTTCGTTAGTTGACAAGTTAACGAGTTACCGATACATTTGTCTTATTATATGGTTGAGGAGGCAAAGTAGCAATGCTAATCACGCCGCTCTCCCTCGGAGAGGCATTGGGGTGAGGTTTTTCACCTGGTTTCCAACCTTTCGGCACATAGTTATCCGTTCCTCTGCAGCTTTCTGCCGAGAAAGCCAGGGCACAACTCATTATCTTGTTCCATTGTTCTTTGGTCAATCCTGTCGATAAGGCGTTGCCTTTGTAACGCCCAATTTCAGCATGCCGAAGATAAATCCGGCGTTGAAATTGTCGCCTGCCCCAATGGTGCTAACGGGCTGAGTGTTGCCAACGGCATAGCTTTCGCAAAAGCCGCCGTCGGCACGTAGCTGCACGGGGTTGGCCCTCATCGGTGTAAACAAAGCGCTTGCGTAATAGAAAGAAACCTCGGCAGCGTACACACCTTAGCCGGGTCGGACAGGCGATAAAGCACCGAAAGTCTTCCCTACTTCCGCGCACCACGTCGGCATACCGTAGTTCTCCAGCAAGTTGGGCGTTATGCGCATCACGTCGGTTCGGTGTCCCGAACGGAAGTTCACGTCATAGTAGATGACAGCCCCACGGTTGTGCGCATATTCTAGGAACGAAACCACTTGTGGCCGTGTGGCAGGACTAACGGCGTAGTAAGAACCGAACACAACGATGTCGTCGGCCTCGCACATCTGGGTAAGCAAACTCTGGATTGTTCTTCTATTGTCGCGATAAAACAGGTATTCGGCATCGTTTCGCTCGTTCAGGAAGGCCAACGAAATGGGTGTTTGCCTCATCGCACCTCGTTACGTAATCGGCCTGCACGCCATTGTCTCAAGAAACTGATAACGTTGGTTCCAACGCGGTCGCTTCACGGCCGAGATGAATGTTGCGTCGGCTCCCACGCGCCCCTAGCGACTACGATAGTGTTGAAAACCGACCCCCAGGCAAAGTCCTGATGGTTGTTCGTGCTTGAAAACGATGTCTAACACCGTTTCACCTACTCCGATTACTTTCCGCATAACGCTGTGATAAATGTTCTCTTTTCAGGGTTGATATTTAAACAATATGCAAATATCCGAATTTTTAATCAGACGACAAAACAATTGTGATAGTTTTTTGATTGGGCAGTGGGATGGCGCTAGTAAGGCGCGCGGTTTGCATAACGCAAAGGGTTGGGGTGGGGCAATGCCAGTTTGTTAGGGGTCATGGCTTTGTATTTGGGTCATGCGTGTTTTGGCGTATAAGTTGCTTTGTGTTGTTTATAGAGCATTGTTTGCCGCATCCAAAATTAGATTGAGCTGGCAGCTATCGCGCATGTTTTCGTACCTTTGCATCAGCAACAGGTACGCCCGTATGGCGTTTAAAGGAAACGGGTGAAAACCCGTACAGTCCGGTTGCGTGAGTTGCCCTTGGCGGCGTAAACAAAGGTCACTGAACACGGTGTTTGGGAAGACGTTTACCGCCTGGCAACAAGTCAGAATACCCTGCCGTTGCATGCGTTTATGTGGCCTCTTGGGTTAGGTTCGGCGCATTTGGCACGCTTTTCTCTGGCGTGCTTTGTAGCATTTCATTTCGTTATGTCATGTCTTTTTCACTTCATTTCAGGTTAAAATCTCCCTGTGCTTTCGCTGCTTGTGCAGCGCAAACAACATGTAAATCAACATTAACATCACAATAAATTATGAAGCAAAACCAACTTTTCATGGTTCTGCACCCTCTTTCTTTTATGCCTTTTCGCCCCTGGTGGCTACGGCACAAAACAGAGAAGTGCGCATGGAACTTACGCCAAAATCCATTGATGTGGATGAAACGCCATCGACTTTACGACGACGGCGGACCAAATGGGCAGACTTTCGCCCGAATTTAAGGACGGAAAACAAGCAGCGTAACCTTTATTCCCAAGGTTACGGGCAAGAAAGTGCAGGTAGATTTCGCTGGTAGACATCTTCGAAGGCAGCATCAACAAGCAGTTTATCCGCGTTTCACGATGGCACGGAGGTACGCGCCAACCGCCGTCGGCTACCATCACCAAGGGCACTACGCCCATTGTGAAGGCCACCAACCCATGAGGCGCACTCACAGTGAGTTTGGTAGCACCACGGCCTTCCCGCTCCAATGGGTTTAAAGCCGTGGTAAGTCTCTTTCACTCCTCAACCGATGCGCTTTCGCGATGTAAACCATTTCGCCCATGAAAGATGCCCTCGTTGACCGCTGGCGACAAGGCTCAACCGCTGTTGGCCTTTAATGTCTCGCACAGAAAACACCGAACCTGCACTCGCCCTCAACGGCTTAACACTTAAAAAGCTAGCGGACCAATTGCCGCCGTTCAGCTATACTCAAAGCACATCGGCCACCGACTTTTCAACTGCTCATCGCATAGCCGAAGGCACCGTACAAAATGGCGAAGTGGCGCTAAACATAGCCGCTAAGCCTGCTCTTCGTTCGAGCGACAACTTCTTTTGGCTGGGTTGCGACGGGCAGACGGAGCCGAAAACCATAACACGCTCGCCCTTTCGCTCGCTCAACTGGCACTTTCCGATGGCCAACACGCCCTCCCCGCACCACTCCCAACAGGCGAACGGGTGGTAGAAAACGTGGTTTACGCACTCGAAGGAACGCATCAAAGACGTGTAAATCGGCGAGTTGACGTTCCGTTCGTAAAACCAATACGTACAACGATAACTACGAAGGCGGCTCGCGCGACCGCATTACCACCTTCACTCCGCTGCACGCCAGGCATGTGGTTCAGATAGATTTCTCCAAGTTCGATATTGTGTATTCGCCTCGTACCGACGTCGAGTGTGCGTGCCAAATTCGTTGTGTACGAAGGCAAAGGAACGATGGGGCGCAAGCTTTGAGCTTACTTCGCCCGCCGACAAACAGCGCGGACCCGGCCAAACGCTACGTTCGCAATCGCCCGATGGTGCATTAACCATCGTGTTCAACCCCAAAGACAGCTACTATGCGGCCAAAGGTTTCGTAGCCAAAGTGAGCGAATACATTCCCAAGGCCATGTCGTTGGCTAATGCAGACGTGCGTCAAAGCATCTGCGGCAGCTGTTTTCGCCGGGTGCTACACGCCAGCCCTGCTGCTGATAAACCTGCATACCGAGGACAATTTGCAGCCCATAACGCTGAACAGCCTGCAACCTAACCTCAAACAATCGTTGCCTGCCAATGGCTGGTTTGCAGCTTTTTGCACAACCTACAGACACGCCCGATGCCGCTCCTGGCGGCGATCCGCTGGCCGCTATCGCCCAAGCCGCCCTTAACGAGCAACAAACCATGTCCCTATCTGCTCCTTGCCTAACCGAAGGCGACAATTGGCTGCTGCTGCGCAGATGCGCCAACGATGCACCAGCAGGAAAGTTACCGATGCGCCTT